>Ga0214472_10007895_pt1 | contig 11105 bp, 10 predicted proteins | sample RVTome_6_FD_207662 | JGI IMG/M metagenome (GOLD analysis project Ga0214472, IMG submission 207662) | Soil microbial communities from uranium-contaminated site in the Upper Colorado River Basin, Wyoming, United States - RVT140D175 | ecosystem: Environmental > Terrestrial > Soil > Contaminated >...
CATGCTCACCATCGCGGACAGGAAGTCCGAGCGGGAGCCGCCCGCCACATCCGATCCGGCGCGCATCCCGTAGGCCACGTCGAATGACCAGCGCGGACCACCGCGCGCATCGGCCGCCGCGACATCTGCGCTCGCCGCACGCAAGCGGGCGTCGAGCATGCGCACCCTGGGGTGCGCATCCAGGCTGCCGGAGTCCGTGCGGGTCCGCTCGGGCACGTCCAGCGCCAACTCGCCGCCCGCGGCCTCGCCGATCAGGCCGGCCAACGCTGCCCGCAACTCGTCGTCGCGCTGATCCACCCGCATCTCACGCTCAGCCAGGCGCTCGAGTTCGAGCTCCGCGCGCAGCACGTCCTGCCGCCCGCGCCCACCGACGGCGTAGTTCGCGCGGCTGATCTCCACCAGACCGACGAACAGGTCGCGGCTCTCGACCAGCACCCGGCGCGTGGATGCCTGGTACGCGAGCTCGGCCCAGAGGTCGCGCACCTGTCGCCGCAACATCGCGCGCCGGTCAGCGGCTTCTGCGAGCACGGCGTCGCCCATGCCGAGGTTGGCATCACGCTGCGCTGCGACCTCGCCGCCGCGCGGCATCATCTGACGCAGACCGATGACCGATTGCGTCATCGGTTGCTGCGAGATGCTCAGGCCATCGATCGGCAGGTTCACGACGCCGAAGCGCAGCTGCGGATCGGGCCATGCATCGGCCGCGTCTGCACGGTACGCGTAAGCGTCGTGGCGCTGGCCGTAAGCGGCCGCCATCGGGTCCTGCGACAGCGCCAGGCGCTCGGCGTCAGCCAAGCTGAGCGCATCCGCTCGCGCAACCGCTGCCAGGGGCAGGGTCAGGACGAGCAGGATGTTGCGGATGATCTCGGGTGCAGCGCACCGCTTCCTCGGATACATGGTCTACCTCCAACAGAGCCGATAGCCCGCGACGAGCGGGCCGGGGATCGGATCAGCCGGGGCGGTCTATTCGAGGAAGCGGAGGTAGCGGAGCTGTGGCGGTCGCTCCGGGATGTCGAGCGCGAGCGCGTAGTGCGCGGTCGAGATCTCGCTGGCTGCGAGCAGCAGCAGCGGCTGCGGTGGCGGTGCGATCGCCACGGCGTGACTGAGATCGGACTTGGCCAGCGCGCCGGCCGGCGTGTCAGTCACCTGCTGAACGCAGATGCCGTCGCCGCAGTCTCCATGCTCGCCGAGATGATCGTTACAGTTCGGGCAGGCGTGCGCAGACGCGTCCTGGGACGCCGCGGCATGGTGCGCGGCGTGACCGGCATGCGCCCCGTCGGTACTCGAGCTCGGCGCGTGCATCACCCCGTGCATCACCCAATGGGCATCGGCGCGCGCCGGCTGCAGGTCGGCCAGCGACACGCAAGTCGCCTGTGCCTGCAGGCTCACCAGTCCCAGGAACAGCACCGGCAACAGGCGACTGGCCCGTCGTCTGAGGCTGTGGAACAGGGTGGCGCGAGGTTGGTGCATCGGGACTCCGAGGTCGTAAGTTGCTGATTCTAGGACCGACCGAGCGGCTTTGTCATCACAGGCGGCGTGATCAGGCGGGGGCTGCGCTCCCGATCACGGCCCTGCCCCCCGCGACGAGCCCGCTCACAGGCGCGCTGACCTCAGCCGCAGCGAATTGAGGATCACTGAGACCGAGGACGCGCTCATCGCGAAAGCCGCGAACATTGGATCGACCAGGATCCCGAGGAACGGGTACAGGACCCCGGCGGCGATCGGCACGCCGGCGGCGTTATAGACCAGCGCGAAGAACAGGTTCTGCTTGATGTTGCCCATCGTCGCCACCGACAGCCGTCGGGCGCGGACGATCCCGTTCAGGTCTCCCCCCACCAGAGTGAACCCTGCACTCTCGATCGCCACATCGGCACCCGTCCCCATGGCGACCCCCACGTCGGCCTGGGCCAGTGCGGGCGCGTCGTTCACGCCATCACCCGCCATAGCGACCTTGTGTCCCTGCGCTTGGAGTGCACGGATGATGCGGGCCTTGTCGTCAGGCATCACCTCGGCATGGACCTCGTCGATCCCGAGCAATCCGGCTGCCGCGCGCGCGGTGCGCTCGTTGTCTCCGGTCGCCATGATCACGCGGAACCCGAGCTCGTGGAGTTCCCGCAGCGCGTCCCGCGTCGTCTCCTTCATCGGGTCAGCGACGCTGACCAATCCGGCGATCTCGCGATCCAGCGCCACGAACATCACGGTCTCACCGCGGTCTCGCCGCTGGTTGGCGGTCTCCTCCAAGCGATCGCCATCGAGCCCGATATCGCGCATCAGCCTGGCGTCGCCTAGCGCCACCGACCGACCATCGACCACGCCCGTCACACCCTTGCCCGTGACCGCTTCGAAGTCCTCAGCGGGCGCCAGCAAGATCCCGCGTGCCTCCGCGCCAGCGACGATGGCTTCGGCCAATGGGTGCTCTGATCCTCGCTCCAAGCTGGCGGCCAGACGCAACACCTCGTCCTCGCTGTGGCCGGCTTCAGGGAGGACGGCGACCAGCTTCGGCTTGCCTTCCGTCAGCGTCCCGGTCTTGTCGACGAGCAGCGTGTCGACCTTCGCGAAGCGCTCCAGCGCCTCAGCGTCCCTGATCAGGACACCGACCTGCGCGCCACGCCCGGTAGCCGTCATGATCGACATCGGCGTCGCGAGCCCCAGCGCGCAGGGGCAGGCGATGATCAGCACCGCGACGGCCGAGACCAGCGCGTAAGCGTAGGCGGGTTCCGGGCCCCATACCGCCCAGGAGATGAACGCGACGATCGCGACCCCGAGGACCGCGGGCACGAAGCGTCCGGCTATCGTGTCGGCGAACTTCTGGATCGGCGCGCGTGTGCGTTGCGCGCTGACGACCATCTCGATGATCTTCGCCAACGTCGTGTCGGCGCCCACGCGGGTCGCTTCCATCACCAGGCTTCCCGTGCCGTTGATCGTCGCGCCGGTCACCTTGTCGCCTACCGTCTTCTCGACCGGTATCGACTCACCCGAGATCATCGATTCGTCGATCGACGAGCGGCCATCGACCACCACGCCATCGACCGGTACGCGATCCCCTGGTCGCACGCGGATGTGATCGCCGACCACCACTCGCGCTAGCGCCACGTCCACCTCGCTGCCATCGGGCTTGATGAGCCGCGCGGTCTTGGCAGCGAGATCGAGCAATGCGCGGATCGCGGAGCCCGTCTGTTCGCGTGCCCGCAGCTCCAACACCTGACCGAGCAGGACCAGCACGATGATCACCGCTGCGGCCTCGAAGTACACCCCGACCGAGCCATCCTCTGCGCGGAAACCCGCTGGGAAGAGGTCAGGCGCCAGCACCGCAACGACGCTGAACAGGAAAGCGGAAGCGACCCCCAGCGCGATCAGGGTGAACATGTTGAGGCTGCGGTTCGCGACCGACCGGTAGCCTTTGACGAAGAACGGCCAGCCGCTCCAGAGGACCACCGGCGTAGCGAACGCCAGTTCGAGCCAGAGCCCTAGGCCATGGGGGACGATCCGGCCGATCGGATCGCCTGGGATGAGCGCGCCCATGGACAAGATCAGGACCGGGATCGTGAGCGCGGCACCGACGATGAAGCGTCGGCTCATATCGGCCAGCTCGGCGTTCTCCTCCTGATCAGCGCCACCGATCGGTTCCAACGCCATGCCGCAGATGGGACAGTCCCCGGGGCCGTCGCGCAGGACTTCGGGATGCATCGGACAAGTCCACTGCGTTGCAGCTGGTGCCGTCGCTACGCGCTCCAGGGCCATGCCGCACTTCGGGCAATCCCCCGGCGCGTCGCTCTGGACCTCCGGGTGCATCGGGCAGGTGTAGGCGGCCCGCGTCGGCTCCGGCGAGCGCGCAAGCGCTGGATCATCGGATCCATGGGCCGCTTGTGGCGCGGGGTTGCTGCAGCAGGCGTGGTCGTGATGGTGTTCCAGTGACATCTCGAGCTCCAGGTCCTCGGATGCCGTCACTATACCCCCATGGGGTATCTAGTCAATACTGCAGATCAAGTCCCGAAACGCCTGAGGACCTCCGCCAGCTCCTTGACCTTGGATGCCACCTCATCCGGATCCCCAGCCGCCATCGCCCCTTCCAGACAGGCGTTCAGGTGGGCCTGCAGCACTTCCTGCTCAACCCTTAGGAGGGCGGCCCTGACAGCTCGAAGCTGGGTCAGGATGTCCACGCAGTAGCGCTCGGTCTCGACCATCCGGATGATGCCTTCGACCTGGCCCTTCGCGCGCTTCAGCCGCGGCAGATGCGCTTTATGACTGGGGTGCTGCATGGGGCCATGATACCCATACCCGGGTATCGGTCAAGGCTTGCGAGCTTGCGCTCCGCCGAAAGCAGGCGATGCCTGCCGCCAGTCGGAACGAGGTCACCGCCTATCCCGATAACCGATGCCGATGGGCTCGGGTCACAGAAACGGGACACCAGGTCTGTGCAGCATGCCCCCGGCCGAGTGGCCCGATCGCTTCCCGCCGCTGGCGGGATGCGGTGCCCCTGCAGGGGTCGGCATCCCTACGATGTCGGCCCCTGTTCTCCTCGGGGCTTCGGGCATCGTTCCGGCCCCCGACACCCCCGGTTATACTCACGCCCCTCACGATCCACCGCCCCGGGGATGGCCATGACCGATAAGCACCAGACCGACCATCACGACAAGGTCTTCTTCGACACCTTCATGCTGGTGCTCGGCGCGCTGGGCCTGATGGCCCTGGCGATCCTGTTCCTCGCGCGCGGCATCCACGCCGAGACCGCCGGGGTCTATGTGCAGGAGAGCGAGTTCGCGCAGGCCGCGGTGGCGGAGCGCATCGCGCCGGTCGGCGAGGTCCGTCACGCGGGCGACCCCGAGGTGATGATGGGTGGTGGAGAGATCATGTCCACCGGCGGCGCTCACGGCAGCGACGCGATGACGGCCGACAGCGCTGGCCCGATGATGGGCGAGCCCGCTCCCGCCCCGACGATGGCGGCGGCCGCGATCGATGGTGCGCAGGTCTACAACAGCGGTTGCGTGGCCTGCCACAGTGCCGGTATCGCTGGTGCCCCCAGGGTCGGCGACACCGCTGCCTGGACCCCGCGCATCGCGCAGGGTATGGACACGCTGTACCTGCACGCCATCGCCGGCTTCCAGGGATCCAACGGCTACATGCCACCCAAGGGCGGCAACGCCAGCCTCAGCGATGAGCAGGTGAATGCGGCGGTCGATTACATGGTTGCTCAGAGCGGCGGCTGACCGTTCTGCCTCGCTGGGGCGCGCCATGCCGGTGTTGCAGCGCGTCCCTCGGGGGCTCACCAGCAAACCGCCGCGCCGCTGATTGGGCACCTGTTCAGCCCCCCAGTAGAGAGCGCAGATCGGCGAGTGCCGCCGCCCCCGTGGCCTGCCGCTCCTCGGGCGTCGCCGGTTCGCGCTTGTTCTCCCAGTCCAGCACCGCTTCCGGGAGTTCAGCCAGGAAGCGGCTGGGCTGGCAGCTGACCATCTGACCGTAGCGACGACGCTGTTCGGCGTAGCTCAGCACCAGGCTGCGCTGCGCGCGAGTCAGGCCAACATAGGCCAGGCGCCGCTCCTCCTCGATGGTGTCCGCTTCGATGCTGTTCCGGTGTGGGAGCACACCCTCCTCCAGCGCGACCAGGTACACGTGTGGGAACTCCAGACCCTTCGATGCATGTAGCGTGGTCAGGCGCACCGCGTCCTGGTCGCCTTCGTCGTCATCGCGGTCCAGCGCATCGATCAGGCACAGGTGCGCGAGCAGGCCCGCGAGGTCCTGCACTTCCGCGTCCTTGGATCCGCGGCGCAGCCACTCGACCAACTCGTTCACGTTGTCCCAGCGCTTCTCAGCCTGCGCCGCATCCTTGGCGTTCAAGCGCAGGTGCTCGTGGTAGCCGGAGTCGGCCAGCAGCTCCTCTACGGCGCGCACCGGATGATCGCCGTCGGCGAGCTGGGCCTTGGCCGCGATCCAGTCGCGGAACCCGACCAGCCGCAGGCGTGCGCGCGCATCCATGCCGTCATCGGTACGACCGATCGCCGACATCAGTCCCACACGCTCGCGTGCGGCGATCGCCGTCAGCTTCTCCAGGGTCGTGGCGCCGATCCCGCGCCGCGGCACGTTGACCACGCGCAGGAAAGCCGCATCGTCGTCGGGGTTCACCATCAACCGCAGGTAGGCGATCACATCGCGCACCTCCGAGCGATCGAAGAACGAGGTGCCGCCTGAGATCTGGTACGGGATGCGCAAGCTGCGCAGCGCCTCCTCGAAGGGGCGCGCGAGGTGGTTGGATCGGTACAGGATCGCGAAGTCGCTCCAGCGCACCGCACCGCTCTCGGAACGCCCGGTGATCTTGCGGGTGTAGATCTCGGCGGCGATGCGCTCGGCCTCGTCGGTGGTGTCGGCCGCGGTCATCACCCGCAGCGCATCACCCGGACCGTGCTCGGACCACAGGCGCTTCTCGAATAGGTGCGGGTTGTTGCCGATCAGGCCGTTGGCAGCCTGCAGGATGCGGCCGGTGCAACGGTAGTTCTGCTCCAGCTTGATCACCGACAACGTCGGGTAGTCGCTCGCCAGCTGCTGCAGGTTCTCCGGGCGCGCACCACGCCAGGCGTAGATGGACTGATCATCGTCACCGACCACCGTGAAGCGCGCGGCCTCACCCACCAGCAGCTTCATCAGTTGGTACTGCGCCAGGTTGGTGTCCTGGTACTCGTCCACCAGCAGGTAGCGGATGCGCTCGCGCCAGGCGGCCCGCTGCGCATCGTGCGCGCTGAGCATCTCCACCGGCAGCAGGATCAGATCGTCGAAGTCCACCGCGTTGTAGGCCAGCAGCTCGCGTCGGTAATCGGGGTAGATGATCGCGGCGGCACGGTCGATCGGATCGTTGCTCGATGCTGCCTGATCGCCCGCCAGACCTTCGCTCTTCCAGGCCGAGATGCGCCAGGCGTAGGCCGGCACCTGATCATCCGCGCGCAGGCCGTGGCGACGCGCCAGTTCGCGCACCAGCCCCAGGCTGTCGTCGCTATCGAAGATGGTGAAGCCGCGCCGCAGCCCCACCTCCTCCAGTGCGCCGCGCAGGATCTGCAGCCCCAGGCGGTGGAAGGTGCAGATGCGCGCGGCCTTGGCCGCCTCGCGGCCCATGGTCGCCGCCGCCCGGCTGCGCATCTCGCGCGAGGCCTTGTTGGTGAAGGTGACCGCCGCGATGTGCTCCGGCGCCACCCCCATGCGCGCCAGGTGCGCGATCTTGCGGGTGATGACCCGGGTCTTGCCCGAGCCGGCGCCAGCCAGCACCAGCACCGGCCCGTCCGTCTGCTCGACGGCCTGGCGTTGGGCTGGGTTCAGATCGAGGTTGCGGGGGGAGCGACGCGCGGGCATGGCGGGGCATCCTACCAGTGACCCGTGACATGAGCAGGCTTGCGCGCGCCGCCGCCGACCGGTACAGCATCGGTTCAGCAGCCCGCGTTAGACTCCTCGCCGACCTGCCACCAGAGGATCCCGATGAACGCCCTAGTCCGCCCCCTCTCCGCCGTCTCCGCCTTGGCCGCCCTGCTCCTGCTCAGCCCCGTCGCTGCGGCCGATGCCGAGGACAAGCTGCCGGACCTGGCCGATGTGCAATCGGTGATCGCGCTGTTCATCGAGAACGATCCCTCGATGGAGGACTTCTTCGACGATGCCTACGGCTACGTCGTGTTCCCGCGCGTCGGTAAAGGTGGCCTCGGCATCGGCGGCGCCTACGGCAAGGGCGCGGTGTACGTGGACAGCGATCTGGTGGGTGCTGCGACCCTGAAGCAGGCGACCTTCGGTTTCCAGATGGGTGGCCAGCAGTACGCGCAGGTGATCTTCTTCCGCAACGAGTCAGCGTTCCGGGACTTCATCGAAGGCAACTACGAACTCAGCGCGCAGGCCACCGCGATCGCCGCGTCAGCGGGTGCCGCCGCCACCGCCGCCTACGACCACGGCGTGACCGTATTCACCATCGGCATCTCCGGCCTGATGTACGAGGCCAGCGTCGGCGGTCAGAAGTTCAAGTACTGGGCGCTCAGCGACTCATAACCGGTTGGCGTAGGCGTCCCAGAGGCCGAGCACACCCAGCCCCATGTACACGCCGGCGGTGACCAAGGCCGGCCAGCGCGGTGCACCGTCGCGCTTCAGCCAGCCGCGGATGCGCCCCGCTGCGATCGCGTACAGGCCATCGCTGACGCTGGCGATGATGATGAAGATCAAGCCCAGCGCCAGCATCTGCAGCCACACCGGCGTCTCGTCCACGGTGACGAACTGCGGCAGGAACGCGAGCAGGAACAACACCGTCTTGGGGTTGGTCAGGTTCACGACCACCGCCTGGCGGTAGATCGCCGACAGCGGCTGGTGCTGCACCTCGATGCCGGCGCGGATCGCGCGGTAGGCCAGCGCCCGCTGCAGACCCAACCAGATCAGGTACGCAGCACCGACCACCTGCAGCATCACCAGGGACAGTGGCCAGGCAGTCGCCAGCGCCGCCACTCCGAAGCTGGCGAGCAATACATGCACCAAGCCGCCGGTGGTGATGCCCGCCATCGAGATCAGTCCGGCGGCCGTACCCTGATCCAGCGTACGCGCGACGATGTACAACACCGCGGGTCCCGGCGATGCCGCGACCACCACGCAAGCGACAAGGAACAGCAGCGCATCGCTATCCATCAACAGCCCTCACCGGTATCGAGCGACGAGCATAGATTCGCTGCCAGCCTCAGGTCGACTCCATCCCGCGCAGCCCGATCGCCTCCGCTAGATGCGTGACCGTCACGCAATCAGCACCGGCGAGGTCGGCGATGGTGCGCGCGACCCGGCGCACCCGCTGGCAGCCGCGCGCCGACAGGCCCAGGTGCTCGGCGGCACGCGTGAGCAATGCCCGGGTCCGTGCATCCAGCGGTGCGACCGCATCCAGCGCTGCGCGATCTAACTGCCCGTTGCTGCAAGCCTGCCGCGCGATCGCCAGCTCGCGCGCTGCAGCGACGCGCCCGCGCACCGTCTCGGAGGGCTCGCAACCACTGTCGCCCTCAGCCAGCAGTTCGTCGGTGGGGACGCGCGGGACTTCGACGCGCAGGTCCAGGCGATCGAGCAGCGGGCCCGACAGGCGGGCACGGTAGCGTTGGATCTGCTCGGCGGTGCAGCGACAACGCCCGCTGGCCTCACCGGCGTGACCGCAAGGACAAGGGTTCATGGCGGCCACCAGTTGGAAGCGCGCGGGGAAGCGCACGCGCTGGTTCGCGCGCACCACGTTGATCTCGCCGGTCTCCATCGGCTCACGCAACATCTCCAGCGCCTGCCGCGGGAACTCGGGTAACTCGTCCAGGAACAGCACGCCGCGATGCGCCAGCGAGATCTCGCCGGGGCGCGGCCGGCTGCCGCCGCCGACCAGCGCGATGCCCGATGCGGAATGATGCGGATCACGGAACGGCGGTCGGCGTGTTAAGCCGCTGCTCATGCCACAGACCGAACGCACCGAGGCTACTTCCAGCGCATCGTCGATCGCGAGCTCGGGCAGCAGGCCAGGCAAGCGGCGCGCGAGCATGCTCTTGCCGCTGCCCGGCGGTCCGTACATCAGGAGGTGGTGCGCGCCAGCAGCCGCGATCTCCAGCGCGCGGCGCGCCTGCGCCTGACCGCGCACCTCGGCCAGATCGGGCATCCGTTCCAGCACAGCGGCGGCGGCCGGTTCGGCGATCGGCAGCGGCCGCTCACCGGTGAGGTGCGCACGCACGTCGACCAGATGCGTCGCGCCGTACGCGCGCAGGCCGCTGACCTGTGCGGACTCGCTCGCATCGCCCGCCGAGGTCATCAGCGCCGCGCCACTGCGCTGCACCGCGAGCGCTACCGGCAGCGCACCGGCGAAAGGGCGCAGCGCACCGTCCAGCCCGAGCTCTGCGCAGAACTCCAGATCATCCACACGGCTGCGACCGAGTTGCCCGGAGGCGAGCAGGATCGCGACCGCGATCGGCAGGTCGTAACGACCGCCCTCCTTGGGCAGGTCGGCAGGTGCCAGGTTCACGGTGATGCGGCGACAGGGGAACTCGAAGCCGGATGACTGCAACGCGGCGCGCACCCGGTCGGTGGCTTCGCGCACCGTAGCGGCCGGCAGACCGACCAGGTGGAAGCGTGGCAGGCCACCACCCAGGTGCACCTCCACCATGACCGCGGGCGCGGCCAGACCGATCTGGGCGCGGGTACGCACCTGGGCCAGGATCCCGGCGACAGCCATGCGACCTCCCTGTCGCAGCAGAGGTCCGGAGCATAGTCGGGGTGGCGCGCGGCGCCAGTCGGGGTCGGGCTAGGGTCGAGCTAGGCCTGGGGCCCGTCGCCTTCCAGCGCCGCCAGCCGATCGGCCAGCGCCACCAGCTTCTCCTCGGTCCGGCGCAGCAGCTCGCGCTGGGCCTCGAACTCCTCGCGGCTCACCAGGTCCATGCGCTCGACCGCGCCGGCCAGCAGGCCGCGGAAGTTCCGCTCCATGTCATCGCGGACTTCGCGCGCACGACCGGAGATCTGCTCCGGCACCATGTCCGCCAAGCGCTTGGCCAGATCATCCAGCTTCGAGGAATCAACCATGTCGCCATGCTAGCACCGCGACGGGCGGTGCGAGCGCCACCCCCGGGCGGGGCGGGTCCGCGACCCCGCCGGTGCTAGACTCATCCCCATACCGTAGGCCTTGGGAGGCCATGCAGGACCGCCGATGAAGATGGTCAGCGCCATCATCAAGCCCTTCAAGCTGGACGACGTGCGCGAAGCGCTCGCCGAGGTCGGCGTGCAGGGCGTGACCGTCACCGAGGTCAAGGGCTTCGGGCGCCAGAAGGGCCACACCGAGCTCTACCGCGGGGCCGAGTACGTGGTGGATTTCCTGCCCAAGCTGAAGCTCGATGTCGCGGTACCCGACGAGCGCACGGAGGCGGTCGTGGAGGCGATCATGGAAGCGGCCAAGACCGGCAAGATCGGTGACGGCAAGATCTTCGTGACCGACCTCGAACAAGCCATCCGAATCCGTACCGGTGAGACCGGTACCGAAGCCCTCTGAGAGGTGACGCGATGCGCACCAACATGCGATCCATCCCCTACGCTCTGCTGACGCTGCTCTGCGCCGGCAGCCTCGCCGCTGCCGACGTGCACCGCTGGGTGGA
>Ga0214472_10007896_pt1 | contig 11105 bp, 10 predicted proteins | sample RVTome_6_FD_207662 | JGI IMG/M metagenome (GOLD analysis project Ga0214472, IMG submission 207662) | Soil microbial communities from uranium-contaminated site in the Upper Colorado River Basin, Wyoming, United States - RVT140D175 | ecosystem: Environmental > Terrestrial > Soil > Contaminated >...
GCGACGTAGTTGGCATTGAGGATTGCCACCTCGGTTGCCTGCCGCAAGCCCCTGGCGCCCATCATGCGGATATACATCCAGGTGATCGGCAGAATCGAGGCCGAGCCCTGCGGCGCAGCCGAAACCGCATGATCGCTTCCATCGGCAACGTGGCCGGGCAAGAACGGCACAAGGTGGGACGCAACGCCGATCGGGCCAATGCCGGGCCCGCCGCCGCCGTGCGGGATGCAGAACGTCTTGTGCAGGTTCATGTGGCAGACATCGGCGCCGATGTCGCCCGGCCGCGCCAATCCGACCAGCGCGTTCAAATTGGCGCCGTCGAGATAAACCTGGCCGCCATGCGCATGCACGATCTCGCAGATTTCCCTGATGCCTTCTTCGAATACGCCATGCGTCGAGGGATAGGTGATCATCAGTGCGGCAAGGCGGTGGCCAGACTGGGCGGCCTTTGCTTTCAGATCGGCAAGGTCGACATTGCCGTTGCCGTTGCAAGCAACCGCCACGACCTCCATGCCGGCCATGTTGGCGGAGGCCGGGTTGGTGCCGTGCGCCGAAGTCGGGATCAGGCAGATGTTGCGTGAGGCCTCGCCGCGCGCCTGGTGATAGCGCCGGATCGCGAGAAGGCCGGCGAACTCGCCCTGGCTGCCGGCATTGGGTTGTAGCGAGACCTTGGCGAAGCCTGTGATCTCGCTGAGCCAGCGGTCGAGATCATCGAGCATGCCGGCATACCCGGCGAGATAGCGGGCCGGCGACAACGGATGAATTTCGGCCAGTTCCGGCCAACTCACCGGCATCATCTCGGCGGCGGCGTTCAATTTCATCGTGCAGGAGCCGAGTGGAATCATGGCCCGGTCGAGGGCAAGGTCCTTGTCGGCGAGCTTGCGCAGATAGCGCATCATCGCGGTTTCGGAGCGATGGCGGTGGAACACTTCCTGCGAAAGAAACGACGGGCCGCGCGGCGACTTGGTCGCGGACTCGCTTGGCGAACCGGGTAGCGCCGCGCCGAAGACGCGCGCAATCGACGCCAATTCGCTGTCGCCAATGGTTTCGTCGATGGCAATGGAGACCGTATCGGCGTCATGGACGCGGATCAGGAATCCGGCCGCCTCGGCCTTCTGCTGCCAGGTTTCGGCCAAATCCTTGCCACGAATGGCGACCGTGTCGAAGCGGCGATTGTTGGCAAGCGTGAGACCGGATTCGATTATTGCCTTCGCCAGGCGTTCCGCCTTGGCATGAATTCCGGCCGCGATCCGGTTCAGCCCCTCGGGGCCGTGCCAGATCGCGTAGGCAGCGGCCATGTTGGCAAGCAGCGCCTGGGCGGTGCAGATGTTGGACGTCGCCTTTTCGCGGCGGATGTGCTGCTCGCGCGTCTGCAGTGCCAGGCGATAGGCCGGCTTGCCGGCGGCATCGACGGATTGACCCACCAGCCGACCGGGCATCAATCGCGTCAATTCATTGGTCACCGCCATATAGGCGGCATGCGGGCCGCCATTGCCCATCGGCACGCCGAAACGCTGCATCGAGCCGACACAGATGTCGACTCCTGTCTCGGCCGGTGGCTTCATCAGCAGCAGCGCCATCGGATCGCAGGCGAAGATGACGAGTGCGCCGGCCTTCTTCGCCGAAGCGACCACCGGCGCCGGGTCGGCGAGTTCACCGAGCGTATCGGGCAGTTGCAGGATCACCGCGGCGGTGTCGGCATCGGCCGGCTCATTGCCGATGTGCAGGCCGATCAGTTCGCCGCGCGTGCGTAGCACGTCGAGGCTTTGCGGATGCAATGCGTTTGCAATCGAAATCCTGGTCCGCTTGCCGCGGAAATGGCGGGATGCCAGGGCCGCCGCCTCCGCGATCGCGGTCGATTCATCGAGAAGGGATGCGTTGGCGACCGGTAGGCCGGTCAATTCGCTGACCAGCGTCTGGAAGTTGAACAGCATTTCCAGCCGGCCCTGACTGATCTCGGGCTGGTAGGGTGTGTAGGAGGTGTACCAGCCGGGATTTTCAAACAGGTTGCGCTGAATGACGGGAGGCACCCGCGTGCCATGATAGCCTTGGCCGATCAGCGCCTTCGGTCGCGTCACGCCGTAGAGCCGCGCGTTCATTTCAGCCAATGCCTGATGTTCGCCGACGCCTTCGGGAATATCCAGTTCGCGGTCGAGGCGGATGGCGGCGGGAACCGTGCGCGCGATCAACGCGTCGAGCGAGGGCACGCCGACGGTTTTCAGCATCTCGCGAATCTCGTGGTCGCGCGGGCCGATATGGCGTTGCGGGAAATCTGTCATTTCCGGTCTCCGAGGTTCAGCCGGCAAAGGCCTTGTAGGCGGCCTCGTCCATCAGGCCCGCGGTTTCCGATGGATCGGAAAGGCGAACCTGCATCAACCAGCCGCCGGTCTCGGCCTCGCGATTGACCAGGGCCGGATCGCCCGTCACTTCGCTGTTGACGGCGACGATCTCGCCCGACACCGGGGTGTAGACATCGGAAGCGGCCTTGACCGATTCGACAACGGCGGCGGCTTCGCCCTTGCCCACGGCGCGCCCGACTTCCGGCAATTCGACAAAAACGAGATCACCCAGCTGCTCCTGGGCGTGATTGGTAATCCCGATGGTGGCGACACCGTTTTCAACGCGAATCCATTCGTGATCTTGCGTGTACCAGGTGGTGGTCATGACCGGGGTTTCTCCGATTTGGTCGTAACGGTATTCAACTGCGCTTGTAGCTGCGCGGCACGAAGGGAAGGGAAGCGAGTTCGGCTGCGACCCTGCGCCCGCGAACCTCGGCAAAAAACGGCGGTTCGGCGCGCGCGTCGATCCTGGCCATCGCGACCGGATGGCCGACCGTCGGGCCGAAGCCGCCGGAGGTCACCTTTCCGATTTCACGACCGGAGCGATCAAAAAGCATCGCGCCGGCGCGAACCGGTTGCGCGGGCTTCAGTCCGATCCGTTTCAAGTGCTGCGGCGCTGCGAGCCGTTTCGCCAGCGCTTCCGCGCCGATGAATCCGCCGCCTTGCCGATGCGATTTCGGGATCGCCCAGAGCAGGCCGCTCTCGCGTGGATCGGTCTCCTCGTCGAGGTCCTGGCCGTAAAGCGGCAAGCCCGCTTCGAGACGCAGGCTGTCGCGGGCGCCGAGCCCGATCATCAGGGCGGCAGGGTCGCCCAGAATCTGCTCGGCCAGCGCGACGGCGTCGCGTGCCGGCAATGCGATCTCGAACCCGTCCTCGCCGGTATAGCCGGAGCGCGAGGCGAACCAGCCATTGCCCGGCTCGATCGCGTTCATGAAATTCAACGCCGAGTAATCGCGGCCTACTGCCGTCAGCAGGCCTTCTGCTGCGGGACCTTGCAGGGCAAGGAACGCGCAATCGATCACTTCGACAATGCAATCGTATTGTTCGGCGTTGCGGCGGATATGGGCGACGTCCTTTTCGGCGCACCCGGCGTTGCAAACGATCCGATAACGGTCCGCGGCCAGGCGGGTGACGATCAGGTCGTCGACGATGCCGGCGCTCTCGTTGAGAAAGAAGGTGTAGCGGGCATGGTCCGATATCTGATCGCTCGCCGGATAGGGACAAAGCCGCTCGATGAGGGTTGAGGCTTTCGGCCCGGAAACGACGACATGCACCATGTGCGAGATGTCGAACAGTCCTGCGGCCCGGCGCGTGTGCTGATGCTCCTTGAGGATGCCGGCCGGATAGAACAGCGGCATCTCGTAGCCGGCGAACGGGCCGAACTTGGCGCCAAGTCTCTTGTGCAGATCGTAGAGCGGGGTGCGTTTCAAAACAGGCATTCCGGTTCGGTCATGGGCGCAAGCACAACAGCCTCCGGAACCCGTCCGAAGCCCGGTCTGCTTGCCCCCCTGTCCTTCGCCTGAGAGACTCGCCGCACACTTCTCCAAACAAGCGTGCCGCTTACACCTTCGGCGCGGCGCAACCGATGCGATTGCGCCGACTTTCCAGAGTGCCTGCGAATTACGGTACGTTTGCCTGAGAGATTATGGGCGGTTTTCCCCTTCGGCGGCAGGCCTTTGTGAAAGGAGGCTGCTCTCTCCCGCAATTCGTTCCGGTTACCCGGGTGGCAGGGAGGTTATAGGCAGCGAATCGCTCACTGTCCAGAATGCCCCCCCTAAACGCCGCTGACCCCGGCCGCTTCACTTGGAAGCGGACCGGGGCGGAGCGGAGAAACGGTATGGGAGGGCCGCCCGCGCCGTGGCGCCGAATGCCTCCGGCAGGGGCGTTTCCGGCTTGCGCGGCAACCGCGGCGGGGCGGCCCGTTGTCCCGGAGCCTTCAAGGGGCGTTGTCAGGCCCGGGACAATTGGATCGGGTGGATCGGATCAGGCGTTAGCCGCAGATCTTGACGTTCTTGTAGATCGGCTGGCCCCACTGGTTGTAGTAGCCGGTGAATTGCTTCTGCCACCAACAGCTCTGGTAGACCGGGCCGCCATAGACGACCGGGCCACCATAGGGGCCGCCATAGGCCTGGTTGGCGATGACCGAGCCGGCGATGAAGCCGAGCGCGGCGGCGCCGAACAATTTGCCGTTGCCGGCATGGGCCGTCGACGTGGCGGCGATCATGGCGACACCGGCAAGGCCGGCAACCGCGATTTTGTGAAACTTGTTCATCTTCGTTCTCCTCAAGCTCCGGAAGCGGGGCCAAGCCCGCCTCGATGAGCATGAGGTATGGCCCACCCGGCCGGCCCCATGTGCACTCCGGCACAATCCGACAAAACCGCAGTGAAACCAGTCAGGTAGGACAGCGTCGCCTAGCCGGCCTTCGCGTTGCTGGCAGCGAGGCGCGACTGAATTTCCTGCACCTTTTCAGGATTGCAGGCGATTCGAACCGTCTTGAGGCGGGCTCCATGCCCGGTGACGATTTCGACATGCGACTTTGCGATGCCCGCGGATTTGGCAATCAGGGCGATCAGCGCGGCATTGGCCTTGCCGTCTTCGGGAATGGCACGCACCCGGACCGATAGCCGCGCTTCTCCGCCGGCATCCGTTCGCGGTCCGTCGATGCCATCCTTTGACGCTCTCGGCGTCAGGCGCACCCGAATCTCGACGCCATCCGCGATTTGTCGCAGCCAGTTTTCGGCTGCCGCCATCAGAAGACGTTCGGGTAGATGTAGTAGGCGATGACGCGCTGGATCAGGAAAATAATCAGGATCAGCACGATTGGAGAAACGTCGATCTGGCCCAGTGCCGGCAGTCTCCGCCGGATCGGAGCCAGCGCCGGCTCAGTCAGCTGATACAGCATGTTGCCGATCGAAGCGACAAAGGAGTTGCGTGAATTGATGACGTTGAAGGCGTAGAGCCAGGAAAAAATCGCCGCCGCGATGATCACATAAATATAGAGATCGAGCGCCAGGAGGATAACGTCCAGAATTGCTCGCATTGCCTGCTCCGTTTTCGCTAATTCGATGTAGCGGGGCGGGACGGCGCCGGCAAGGCGCGGCTGCTGGCGCTGTTGACGGAATTTCCCTGTACCGGGCCGATCCAGAGATGAAGGAAGTCAACGAGCCATTTGCGCACGTCTGCGTCGTAGCGGGCGCGACCGTCAAAATGCTGGCCACGGTCCTGGGCGCCCGGCAGTTCCAGGCGCTGCGCGCCGCGCGTCGTCCACCGATTGAGCATGGCGTAGGTTAATTCGCTGTGGAACTGGACGCCGAATGCGTTCTCGCCATGGCGGAAGGCTTGGTTGGGATAATCGTCGCCGGTTGCCAACAGCGCACAGTCGCGCGGCAGCGAGAAGCCTTCGCGATGCCATTGATAGGCCATGGCCGGCCAATCCATGAGGCGCGCGCCCGTATCGGTCGGGCGCAACGGGTAATATCCGATCTCGACGAGCCCCGTTTCGTGCGGCTGCACCTGCCCGCCGAGATGCTTGACCAGCATTTGCGCTCCAAGGCAAATGCCGAAGAACGGCTTGTTCTCACGCAACGGCACGGCGATCCAGTCGATCTCGCTTACAATGTGCCCGTCGCTGTCGTTGGCGCTCGGCGGCCCGCCGAAGATCACCGCGCCGGCATGGTCGGCAAGCGTTTCCGGCAACGCATCGCCAATCACCGGACGGCGGATATCAAGCGCGTAGCCCATTTGCTGAAGGATGATGCCAACCCGCCCGGGCGACGAGGCTTCCTGGTGCAATACGGTCAGGACCTGCGGCTGGCCCGGCTTGCGCGTCTCGATCCAGACCATGTTGCTTCAGCGGTCCTGGCGGTCGTCGCGCACCCGGCGTTTCAGTTCCATGCGATCCCGGGTCTCGACGTCGAGCATCTGCGCCACGCGCCACACGATGGTGTCCTCTACCTCGTGGACGACGCCGTCGGCGAATACCATTTCCCACAGCTCGCGAATGAAGTTCAGGCGCTGTTCGTAATCCAGTTCGCGCTTCAGCAGGCTGGCGAAGCGGTAAAGATCTACAGCTTCTGCGTCGGCGCGGCCGGCAGCCGCGACCAGTTCGGCGGTTTCTTCCTCGCTCAGCCCGAAGCGCGCGGCAACGCGCTCGTTGATCGCCTCGCGCTCGTTTTCGGAGATGATGCCGTCGGCCGATATGACGTGAAACATCAGCGCCGCTTCGGCCAGCTGCCGGTCGTCCGCGTGAAAACCGGTTTCCTGCGCCTTAGCGCCTTCAAAAAACAATCGCTTCAGACGTTGAAACATCGCACCCGCGAACCGAAAACGAAACTTGCCGAAATGGTGCCGCATGCCGGATTCGAACCAGCGACCCCATCATTACGAATGATGTGCTCTACCAACTGAGCTAATGCGGCTTTGCGCTCCGGCGGCCGCCGTTATAGCGGAACGACGAAATCGAATCATCCCACAATTTCGGAATTCTTTCGATTGGCGAACCGTGTTCGAAATTGCGGATCCAAGCTTCGGGTCCGGGTCTTCAAAAAAGGCGGAACCGCTTTTCGGTTTCTTCGCCCGGCTCGGCTCCCGGATCGTCTGGCTGCCGGGGGATTTCGCCCGTCTCCCCGTCGCCAATCGCCGCCGCATCAGGCGCGAGATCTTCTTCTGCCGCGGTAACGGTTTCCGCCCTGGGCCCAACTTCCTTGTCCTGCGCCGACATAGATTCGATCACTTCGTCGGCGGATTGGGCATCGATGCGAATGTCGGCTTCCTCGGCCGGACCGATCTGCGCGGGCGGCTGTTTCCATTCGAATGCGTCGAGCCTCCCGGTCACCGGGGATACCGGAAGCCATTGGCGGGAGACGATGCCGTCGGCGACCCAAGCCGGCTCCGCCGGCGCACGCATCGCGCGGGCGAGCCAGTCGCGCGCCTTGCCGGCGTCTCCGGTTTCCGCCTCTTCCAGGGCGGCGGCAAGCAGACAGGCCCGGCGGGTCGGCGCATCGGCCAATACCGGTGCAAGCTGCTCGCGCGCATTTGTGAACTGGCGGGCGGCGGCGGCGGCCTCCGCGACGGCAAGCCGGCTTTCCGTATCCCCCGGGTGCGACGCAGCGAGCTTTTCGGCGTGTTTCAGCCGGTCGGCGACCGTTTCCGCCGGCTCCAGATGTACATAGGCGCCTACCAGTTCCGGATGCGGGCTGCGTTTCCACATCGATTCGAGCATTCGTCGCGCCTTGCGGACTTCGCCCAATCGCGCAAACGCCTGCGCGCCGACGGTCGCGGCGGGCACGAGTCCGGGCTCGAGCTTGATCGCCTGTTGCGCGAACTTCGCGGCAGCCGCCGGATCTTCGGCAGCGATGGCATGGGCCCGTGCCGTCAGCAGGACGGCGCGTTTTCGCGACGCCTCGGCCTTGTCGGCCGCGCCATGAGCGCGCAGGACCTCGAGCCGTTGCAACGCGCCTTCCCAATCGCCCTCGGCACAAAGCTGGAGCAACATCGCCTGTTGCGCCCAGGCAAGCCCTGGGGAAGCGTTCGCCGCTTCGCCGGCATAATGGCGCGCCGCCTCAACATTGCCTTGGGCCTCGGCCTGCCGGTGCAGACCGCGCAGGCCAAGCAGGCGAGTGTCGTCATCCTCGAGCATCGCCTCGAAGCGCCCGCGGGCGCGATCGCCGTCGCCTTCGAGCAACAACGTTTGCGCATCGAGCATTTCAACCAGCGGCTCGCCGCCCAGCAGGCCGCGCGCGCTGGCGACCAGTCGCCGGGCCGTGCCGGCGTCGCCGGCGCCGACCGCGATCAGCCCCTGGCTCAGCGCATGATATCCTCGGTCGCGGCGGCGGTTGCGAAAATATCGCCGCATCAATTGCGGCGAACGCAGGATCGAAGCGCCAAGCCACCAAACCAGCAGGACCGCGCTGAGGCAGACAAGAAAGGCGGCGACGGCGACCAGCAAGCTGGTTTCGTAGCGCATCCCCTGCCAGGAAAGCACGATCTCGCCCGGGCGATCGGCGAACCAGGCGAACAGTCCAGCCAATGCCAGGACGAACAGCAGAAAGAAAACGAACCGGATCATGAGCGATCATCGGGCCCTGATGTCGAGGTGCCGAGACGGCCCAGCAGTCCGTCGAGGCTGGCGTCGGCCGCGATTCTCGTGGCGAGCCTGGCATGCCATGCGGCCGTGGCCTGTTGCGTCTCCGGCGGCAGTTGCCGCCATTCGACGTCCGCGTCGGCCAGCCGTTCTTCGCGCAACGCCGCTTCGACCCGGCTGAGGATCGCCTCGAGCGTGTCGCCTTGCATCGGCCCGTCCGGGCGGACCCGGACCAGCTTTCGCGCGTTATGCAGCAGCCCGGCGACGATGCCCGCTTCGGCTGCGGTGTCGGTACTCAGGACTTGCCGGGTTGCTTCATCGAGGCCCTTCTGCAGCGCTACGATGCTTGGCGCGGCTCCGATCTCGCGCAACGCTTGCAGATCTGCGTTCGGGCCGGTGTACGCCTCGATCGCGTCGAGCCAGGGCAGCAGCGATTCGCCGCGCGCATAGGCGGTACGCAGCGATCTGGCCGCCGCCTCGCGTGCGGCGCGCTCCGCATCGGCAAGCCGGTTGTGTGCCTCGCCGAAGCTGGTCTCGAATTTGGCGGCAAGGGAATCGAGCCGGGCCTGCAGTTCGGAAATCTGCTTGCGGAAGGTTTCGGCTTCGGCTGAAACCGCCGACGTCCTTGCGTTCAACTCGTCGAGCGTTTCGGCGCTTGTGCCGTCCGCCGGATCGGGCAAGGCGGCAACCCGATTTTCCAGTTCGAGAATCGCCAACTCGGCGTCGCTCAAGCGCGCGGCGTGTGACTGCCATTCCTCGGGCGTGACCGGGACCGGTAATCCGGCCGCTGCGGCGCTTTCGAGCCTGGCGAGCCGCGTATCGATGCCTGCAATCCGCGCGGACAAGGCATCGCCATCGCTGCGCGAGGCGGCAGTTGCCGCCAGATTTCCCTCAATCGCGGCGATTTGCGCCTCGATCGCAGCGAACCGCGCGGCTGAGCCATAATCCGGCAGGATCGGAAGCCAGACGCTCGGTAAAAGCGCATACGTAGCGGCAGCGCCAAGGATCAGAACAATTGCTGCCGCAGCGAGCCAGCGCCAACGGCGCTTGTTCGGGTTCGGACCGTGCGACGCCGGCGCTTCTCGCGTTTCGCCATCCCTGTCGATCGGCGAATCTGCGCCGCCAGCTTCCGTTTCGCCTTGTGCGGATTCCTCGAGCGCCGATCGGTTGGCGATCTCCGGATCCGCTTCGTCGTCCGTTTTCCTATCCGTGGCCGCGTCAACCGCCGGATCGGTCGCATCGGCTGCCTGGTGCGGCCGGCCTTCGGCATTCTCGGCCTGCGGATCGGAAACAGCCTGCTCGGCCTTCGGGTCGATTTCGTCGGCGCTCAGATCGATGGTGCGGGGCATGGGTTTCCAGCCTGCGGATTCGGGTTGCTTGCCGCGGTCGTCGCTGTTCATGGCGTCAGTTCCGGATCGCTATCGCCGCTCCGTTCGAGTAGCGCCAGCATTGCGGGCTCGTCCGGATGCGCGGCAACGCGCGCGGCGGAACGAAGTTCGGCGGGAATGGCTGCAGCGACTGTTTCGGATATCGCCAGCATTGTCAATTTTGACAAGTCCGCACCGCAGCGCTTCGCATTCGTGAAAAAATGCCGTGCCGTACGCGCCGAATGCAACAGCGCAGAATCGCAAATCCGAACCTTGTCCTTCAACTCCTGACAGGGCAACTCGACGAGTTCGGCGGCATAGATTGCGACTTCGGCAACGGCAATGCCGCGCGGCGACAGCGCGGCTGCCAGATCGAAGGCCCGGTCCCGAGCGCAAAGGTAGAGCACTTTGGCATCGCGGCCTTCGAACCGGTGCGCCAGTAGTCCGGCAAGCGCGTCAGCGTCGCCTTCGGCTGAAACGATTTCCCGCCAGCCCGCTGTTCGCGCGGCGGCTGCCGTCGCTTCGCCGACGCAAATGGCCGGGATCGCAAAAAGCGACGTTGCGGCCCTGTCTCGCCGGTCCGAAACAACGCGCGCGGCCGCGGCGCTTGTCAACGCGACCGCATCGTAGTCGCCCGAAGGAATCGGGTCGCCGGTGCCGACGATCCTTGCGAGCGGCATCAGGACGGGAACCCTCCCCAGTCTGCCGATTGCAGCGGCCGTCCGGGCGGCGCTTTCTGCCGGGCGCAGGACCAGTACGCCATTGCGTGCGACGGTGTGTGCGACGGTCATTTCCAATTCGCGAAAAATCCAGGTCCGGCCGCGGCTTTGATTTCCTTTGCCGCCTCGCCGCCGATGGAGGGCGCATCGCTCGTCATGCCCTTGCGCTCGACGCGATGCGCCACCGTGCCGTCCGGCGACAGGACCATTCCGAAGAAATGTAGCTGTCCGCCGGCGTCGATCCGGGCGTGGCCGGCAATCGGCGTACGGCAGTCGCCGCCGAGGCCGGCAAGGAAGGCACGCTCGGCCGCGAGCGCGATAGCAGTCGGTTCGTGATTGACCGGCGCCAATATCCCGGCAACTGCATCGTCGCCGATCCGCGCTTCGACGCAGATCGCGCCCTGGCCCGGCGCCGGCGGAAAGATCTCGAACGGCAGCCTCTGCGTGATACGGCCGGCGAGCCCGAGACGGTTCAAACCTGCTTCGGCGAGGATGACGGCGTCGACTTCCCCTTCCTCCAGCTTCCGCAGTCGGGTCGGAACATTGCCGCGCAGCAGCATGCGGCGAAGATCGGGCCGCAATCGCGCTACCAGCGCC
>Ga0214472_10007897_pt1 | contig 11104 bp, 9 predicted proteins | sample RVTome_6_FD_207662 | JGI IMG/M metagenome (GOLD analysis project Ga0214472, IMG submission 207662) | Soil microbial communities from uranium-contaminated site in the Upper Colorado River Basin, Wyoming, United States - RVT140D175 | ecosystem: Environmental > Terrestrial > Soil > Contaminated >...
GAGGAACGTCGACGCATGGTCGGCGAGGTACTTGAGGGAGAAGAGGACGGCCGACTGCTGGATGTTCGTGTTGTTCCGGGGCCCCCATTCGATCTCGGGCAGTGGTGGGTTGGGGCGGTACCACTCGCGGCTGGAGACCGTCGAGCCCACGCTCAGCGTGCGGTTTTGGGGCCCGTAGCCCGCGACCTCGTAGAAGCGCCCCGTCGCGTTGTGCGCGTGCGCGATCGTGAACATGTAGTTGGGCGTCCAGCCGTCGTAGAAGCCGTACGTCCACACGCCCGGGACGCCGCGCTTTGACATCTCGAGCACGTCGTTCTCGGCGAACATCCACCACTCGGTGATCGTGATCGCGTCGAAGGCCTCGTTGTACGGACCGGTACCCGTCGACGAGTAGAGGTAGCTCTGCTGCTCGTGCAGGTCGTGCATGATCGTGGGCGCCCACTCGAGTTGCACGGCGTTCACGTGCTTGGTGAGCTGGAGCATCTGCCCCATCGCGTCGCGGTTGTTGTCGTGCGCGACGTACTTGCCCCAGTACATCAGCGGGAGCTCGCCCTCGTCCTCGGGCCTGTCCTTGTTGAAGTAGTACGTGTCGACCTGCCGCTCTCGCCCGTCGACCTCGATCACCGGGGTGATGAAGGTGATGACGTCGTCGCGGATGGAGCGCACGAAGTCGGACTCCTGCACCACGAGCCGATACGCGAGCTCCTGGAGCATCTCGGGGCCGCCGTTCTCGGGCGAGTGCATGCCGCTGATGAGCCAGTAGATGGGCTTGGCGATCCCGTCGATGAGCGCCTGGGCCCGCTCCTCGGACGTGACCCGCGGGTCCGTGAGCTCGTGCAGGTAGCCGCGATACGTTTCGAGGGTTGCGATCGTCGCCGAGTCGGAGATCGCCATCACGACCGCCTCACGTCCCTCCTCGCTCAGCCCGATCGGCCACACCGTGGCGCGCGGCGACGCAGCCGCTATCGCGCGCATGTAGCGGTGGATGTCGGCCGCGTACGTGAGCTCCTCCGGCGTCCCGACGATCCGCCCGTGGAAGTCGAGCGGTGTCGGCACCGTCTCCGACGCCGGGAGATGGTCCACGAGCTCGGTCGTGATGCGATCGTCCTGTAGGTGCTCGGCGATGAGGCGCGTGTACTCCTCGTCGATCGGCTGGCCGGCGCGGTCGACGGATTGGCCGGCGGCAGTCGATGGCGCTGCCAGGGCCGCGAGCGCGAGTACGCTCGGCAGCCTACCCATGAGTCGTCGTGGGTCACGGGCCATCGCGGGATCCTCATTCTTGGCGGGAGACAACCAGTTCGGGCGCGTCGCGCGCCCCCCGGAGCCTACGGGGTGTCAACTCAACCGGCTAGAGAGAGGCCCGCCGACAGAGGCCCGCCGACAGAGGCCCGCCGAAGAGGCCCGCCGAAGAGGCCCGCCGAAGAGGCCCGCCGAAGTCGAGAAGGTCCCCCGCGCGCTCGGTCGCGTACTTCCGGGCGGCGAGCGCCGCGCACATGAAGGTGCGCGTGCGACCGTGCGTGAAGACGAACTCCGTGAGCACCGCTCGTCGAGCTGGACGAACGCGGCGCCCGCGGGGGCGGATAGCAGGGGGCCGTGGGAGGCGGAACGGGGCGACGTGGTGCGTGGGTGGGCCGGACGTTGACCGGCTCAGGCGACCTCCGCTTCCGGTTCTGGTGAGGGTCTGGAGCCGACGCCTTCCGAGGGGGGTCGGGTGGCCGCACCAGCGTAACGCTCGAGCCGGAGGGCCTCGAGGCGCTTCAGTCCGCGCCTGTGCAGGGTCTCGTAGAGGCGCGGTATCAGCCGTGGAAAGACATTCACGATCTTGACCAACCACCCACGAGACCCCGGAACGGCGACCTCGAGGGGTCTGTGTCGGACGATGTACCAGAGTGCATCTTCGATGCGGTCGAGCGGGAGTGCGCCGGGTCCCGAGTAGATCAGGGCCACGTCCGCTGGGTTCAGCTTCATGTGACGATCGACCGTGGGTGTGTCCACCAAGTCGGGGCATAGGACCGTCACATAGACTCCGTAAGGGCGCAGCCGAACCGCCGTCGAGAGCGACACCGACCGGAGCCCCGCCTTCGCCGCCGAGTATAACTCGTTTCCGGGGGTCGGTGAGATTCCTGCGAGCGACGCGATGTTGACGATGTGGCCCTTGCCCTGATCGACCATCACCGGCGCCACCACCTTCATTCCGTAGATCTGCCCCTTCAGGTTCACGTCGATGGTTGAATCGACGAGGTCCAAAGGCACGTCGAGCAGGAAGCCAGGAGTTCCTCCTCCGGCGATGTTGAACAAGTAGTCGATCCTGCCGAAGTGCTCCAAGGTATCCGCGACGAGCGCCTGCCATCCTCGAATCGAGCGGATGTCGAAGGGGTGGAGTCGTACGTCGTCGCCCGCCTCGAAGGCGGCCGTGAGCCCGCGCTCGTTCACGTCTGCCAGGGCCAACCCATATCCCCGTGTCCGCAGTGCGGTGGCCCAGTGGCGGCCGATTCCGCTCGCCGCGCCGGTGACGACCGCGACCTCCGAATGGCTTCTCATGCGGATTCCTCTTGGGGTTCGGGATGGATCGTGGGGGCCCGGTCCGTCTCGCCCGGCGCGGTCGGCGGAGCGGGCACTCGTGCGTCCGACCGGCGCGTGAAGTCGGCCACGGCGGCGGCCAGGCGACGGATGTGACGGCGTGGGACAGCCGGATAGACCGGCAGGTAGAGCACCTGGCTCATGACGGCGTTGGCCTCTGCTGCGCGGAGACGCGGCAGATGGTCGGGTTCCTGGACCACGTACAGGCTCCAGCGCCCGCGAGTGGCATCTAAGCCCTGACGCCACAGGTGCTCGGCGAGCGCGTCGGGGTCGCGTACGAGAACCGGGAAAACCCAGTGGCTATGCAGCTCCGCGCGACGGCCAGGGCGTCGAACGTCGCGCATCAGTGCGTCGGCCGCCTCCGCGACGGCCGCTCGCCGATCGATCTGGCGTGGTCCATAACTGCGGATGCGTCGAGCCAGCAGGGCGAGCAGCGGATAGCCTGGCTGGTGGCGGATCTTCCAGAACAGCCGTGCGTCGCCGAACCCACGGATCGACTGGCTGAACACGTCGTCGTGCCTCTTGCCGAGCAGTCGGCAGACCGACCTGAACAGCGAGAAGGGAAGCGGATACATCATCGCCCGAATCAGCGCGAAGCGCGCGACGCGTTTCAGGAACCACCATCGTCGCTGCACTGGATATTCGGCCTGCCTGTCCTCGAGTCGCCCACACAGGTCGGGGTCCTTCACCAGCGCGACCGCGCCGCCGAGCGCCGAGGCCGATTTGATGGGGCCGAAGCTCGTGAGCGTCACGTCACTGTTGGCGTGCCCCCAGTATCCGTCTCCCATGAACGACTGGGCGCAGTCCTCGATCAGCACGAGGCTGTACTTTTTCGCGACCTCCGCGACGGGGGCGAGATCCATACGGCTGCCGAAGAGGTGCGCGACGAGGAGCGCCCTCGAGCGCGGACTGATCGCGGCACGGAGCGAGTCGAGGTCGAGCGTGAGCCAATCCATGTCGAGGTCCACGGGCACGGGCACGAGACCATGCTCCTCGATGATGTGCACCATGTCGCGGATCGTCACGGCCGACACCAGGATCTCGCTGCCGCGGGGGAAGTCGAGCTCGGCGAGAACGAGATCGAGCCCGGAACGTACGGAAAGGCAGGCGAAGCCTTCCGATCCCACGGACAACTCGACGACGCGGGCCTCCGCGGAACGGCGGCTCCCGGGCCAAAAGCAATGGAGGAGACCCGCGGCGAGGTCGGACCAGCGGTAATCGAGTCTGCCTCTGGGAATCATGTCTGCGCTGGTCCGGAAAGCACATCGGGGTGAGCAGCGTACACGCCGCGTAGGCGTTCGGGGATAACGGCGGCCAAGCGCGACATGATCGTGTCGATCGCCTGCAGGCGTTGCCGTCTGCGGTCGTGCGGATCCGGCGGGGGAAGTCGAAAGGGTTCCCCGAAGCGGACCGTCACGCGAGGCCGATGGAGGCGCATGAGCGAGCGTGACAGCACGCCCATGTTGGTGATCCCCATCGGCACGATCGGGACGGAGGCGCGGTATGCCAACGCGGCGACACCGGGCTTGCCCTTCTCGAGGCCGCCCGAGCGGCTCCGCCGCCCTTCGGGAGATATGCCGACGATCCACCCCCGCTCGAGCGCGGCCAAGGCGGCCTCGAGGGCCCGCCGATCGCTTGCGCCGCGCTCGATCCAGATGCCGCCGCCCCGCTCCACCATGAAGCGGAAGAACGGATTGCGACTGTACTCCAGGGCAACGAGCCCGGTGACGTCCGACCTGGGTATCGAGATCCGGAGAAGCGGAGTGTCGAGGAGGCTCAGTTGATTGAACACGACCAGACACGGACCGGACTTCGGCACGTTCTCCAAACCGGCCACCTCGATGTGGGCCATGGCGTGCAGCCCGCTGCGCACGGCTCGAAGGAAGAACCCGGACGACCTATGCGGGGCGCCGACCGTTCGCCGAGTGTGTGACTCTCGCGAAATCATGCGCCCAAACTGCTGTGAGCGCGAGCCGGCGACCAGTACGCCATCCTACGTAGGGCGACAACGTAGGCGTCCAGTGACTCTCACTTGCGGTTTCAGCCTGAACGAGTGAGGCTGGCAGAGCCTCGTCCCCCTCCCCGCGAGTCAGGAATTCCTGCGATGTCGCGATCCGATTTTCCGGGAGCAATGGCAGTGTTGGTCCAGGCTGCCGTGCTCGCCGTATCCGCCTGCGGCGGCGAAGGCCGCGCGAGCGCCGACGGCGCCGAGGCCTCCGCCGAGCTGCCGAATCCGTACATGACGCACCGCAACTGGGGGGTGCTCCCCGATGGGCGCGAATGGGGCAGGGTGAGCGGCGTCTACGTGGATCCGGCCGGGGAGACCCTCTGGGTCTTCGAGCGGTGCGGCGCTGACGACTGCATCACGTCGGACGTCCCCACCGTGCTCCGCTTTCGCACGGACGGTACGCTGCTCACGAGCTTCGGCGCGGACATGTTCGTGCGCCCGCACGGGATGTATGTCGATGGCGAAGGCAACGTGTGGGTCGCCGACGGGCGGGCTGCGCGCGAGGCGGAGATCGCCGAAGCACCCGATGCCGCCCGCAAGGGGAACCAGGTCGTGAAGTTCAGCCCCGAGGGTGAGGTGCTGATGGTGCTGGGCACACCCGGCACGACGGGCGCACCGCCGGAGGCGTTCGACCAGCCCAACGACGTGATCGTCGCGCCGAACGGCGAGATCCTCGTCGCCGAGGGGCACGGCCCGCAGGGGGTGAACCGGATCTCGCGCTTCGCCGCCGACGGGAGCTACCTGGGGAGCTTCGGCGAGCCGGGGAGCGGCCCCGGACAGTTCAGCGTGCCGCACGCGATGGCATTCGACTCGGAGGGGCGGCTCTTCGTGGCCGACCGCGGCAACAACCGCATCCAGATCTTCGGCGAGGGCTACCAGTTCGTCGACGAGTGGCGGCAGTTCGGCCGCCCGAATGACGTCTTCATCGACTCGGACGACACGATGTACGTTCTCGACTCCGAGTCGGGTGACGAGCGCAACCCGGGCATGCGCCGCGGCATCTACATCGGCAGCGCGCGCGACGGGTCGCTACGCGCCTTCGTTCCGCCGCACCCAGAGAGGCCCCCGCTCGGCACGATCGGCGAGGGGATCACCGTCGACGCCGCCGGCAACGTCTTCGTGGGCGAGGTCTCGGTCAACGGCATGACGATGTTCATGCCGATGGGCGGCATGTAGCCCAAGCCAGATGAGCGAGGCGCCGGCGCCCCACGTCGGGGCCGCCGGCGCCGCTCGTCTTCCTGGTCGAGGCCGCGCAGGTCGCGGCCCGACGCGTCAGCCCGGCAGCCGCAGCGCGGCGAACGAGCCCGGGAAGCCCTGGCCGGCGATCGAGACCACGATGTACTGCACGCCGTCGTGCATGTAGGTCATCGGCGCGGTGCTCACCGAGGACGGAATCTCCACCGCCCCGATTCGCTCGCCGGTCTGCTTGTCCGCAGCGTACCAGAGCGCGCGTCCCCCGCGCCCCTCGGCCCACATGAGCAGGCTCCGGGTGACGAGCACCGTCGCGTCGCCCTGGTAGCCCGTGTTCGGGAGATCGATCCCCTGAACCAGCGGATGCTCGGCGATGCGGTCCGGCGTGTCGCCGTTCGGGATCCACCAGAGGTGCTCACCCGTGTTCATGTCCACGGCGGTGATGCGCCCGTACGGCGGCTTGAAGATCGGCAGGCCGTTCTCGAACGCGGCGAAGCCGCCTCCGCCCGCCGAGATGTAGTCGACGACCGTGCTTCCGGGCTGGTTGCTCTCGGCGCTCCCGTCGTCGCGCTCGGACGCGGTGCCGAGTCGGCCGCCCGAGCACGCCTTGCGCGACTGCACGTAGAGGATGCCGGTCTCGGGGTCGAGCACGGGGCCACCCGGGATGTTCGTGCCGCCCGTCGCGCTCGGGCACTGCGCGGTCGCGCGGTACTGCGGGTTGTCCGTGTTGACCCACGGCGTGAAGATCGGGCCCAGCTTGATGTCGGCGACCTGCTCGAGCGCCATCGCGCGGAGCTCGGGCGTGAAGTCGACCAGGTCGTCGACGGAAAGACCCTGGAGCTCCGTCGGGGCCGGGCGTGTCGGGAACGGCTGCGTCGGGCTGTACCACTCGCCCGGCACGTCACCCCCCGGCACCGGCCGCTCGATGATCGGCCAGATGGGCTCGCCGGTCTCGCGGTTGAACGCGTAGATGAACGTCTGCTTCGACGCCTGCACGACCGCGGGGATCTCACGCCCGTCGACGGTCAGGTCCACGAGGATGGGCGCCACCGGCAGATCCCAGTCCCAGATGTCGTGGTGAATCATCTGGTAGTGCCAGCGCCGCTCTCCCGTGCGGATGTCCACCGCGACCAGGCTGCTGCCGAAGAGGTTGGACCCCGGCCGATGGCCGCCGAAGTAGTCGTTCGTCGGGGCGTCGGTGGCGAGATACACCAGGTTCAGTTCGGGGTCGGCAGTGAGGGGCGCCCACACGTTCACGTTGCCGACGTAGCGCCATGACTCGTTCTCCCACGTCTCGTTCCCGAACTCGCCCGCGCGGGGGATCGTGTGGAAAGTCCACAGGTGCGTGCCCGTACGCGCGTCGAAGGCCTGGACGTCGCCCGGCACGTTCTCGATGCGCGAGTAGCCGCCGCCCTGGTGCGCCGAGTTCCCGACGATGATCACGCCGTTCACGACGAGCGGCGGGGAGGACGTCGTGATCGCTCCGCGGCTCCTCTCGATGCCGGTCTGCACGTCGTAGGGGTGCCCGAGCGTCGCGAGCATGTCCACGGTGCCGGTTTCGGGGAAGCCCTCGATTGGGATCTGGCTGCCGAACCCCTCGAGCGGCAGGCCGGTCTTCGCGTCGAGCGCGTGGAGGAAGAAGCCCGGCGTCACCAGGTAGATGACCCCGCGCCCGTCGACCTCGGCGTACGCGACCCCGCGCCCGTAGTTGCGGCGCGGCGAGCGCTCCCACCGTTCGGTGTGCGGCTCGCGGTACGTCCAGAGCGTCTCGCCCGTGGCCGGGTCGACGGCCACGACCGCACGCCGCAGCCCCGCCACCGTATACAGAAGTCCATCGGCGTAGATGGGCGTCGAGCGATTCACGAAGTCGGGATTCGGGCCGAAGTTATCGCCACGCCAGACCCACGCGACCTCGAGGTCGCTGAAGTTGTCGGCGTTGATCTGGTCGAGCGGTGAGAACCGCGTGCTCGACATGTCGGCGCCCCAGTAGCGCCACTCGCCGTACGGCGTGGCGCCGTCCTGGGCGGCGAGGGGGAGCGCGCTGCACGCGAGCGTCGTGATCGTGAAGACGCCCCTGCGGAGCCACTGGCGCATGGAAGGCCTCGTGTCGGGTGTGAGTCGAAGGGCAGCTACGGTGAGGCCCCCGGGGCCATATGTCCAGCGGGCGGCGCGGGAGTGCATCGGAGGCTCCTGGGTTCGGGGTCCGCGACGAGCCGGCAGGGAAAGTCCGGGCCCGACGGCGCGTAGGCAAGCCGGCGGTCCCAGCGGCCGGGCGCCTCAGCCACCGCCCAACTCCCGTGCGCGCGCCCACACCTGGTCGAACATCCGCTCGGTGAGCTTGCCCGTGAAGGTGTTCTGCTGGCTCGGGTGGTACGAGGCCAGCACGGCACGGCCGTCGGCGAGACGGATCTCGGCGAGGTGCCCGAAGCGCGGCTTCGGCGACGGGACGCCGGTGCCGCGGTCTCCCAACACCCGGAGCGTCTGGTCGTACGCAAAGCTCCCGAGGGTTACGAAGACGCGCACGCTCTCGAGCAGGTCGAACTCCGCCTCGAGCCACGGCCGGCATGCGTCCCGCTCGGCCGGCGTCGGCTTGTTCGCGGGCGGAGCGCACCTCACCGCCGCCGTGACGAGCACGCCGCTCAGCCTCAGCCCGTCGTCTCGGGCGATCGCCTCGGGCTGGGAAGCGAGGCCTGCCCGGTGGAGCGCGTCGTAGAGCCAATCCCCGGACCGATCCCCCGTGAACATGCGGCCCGTGCGGTTGGCGCCGTGGGCGGCGGGGGCGAGGCCCACCACGAGGATCCGGGCTTCCGGGTCGCCGAACGCGGGAACGGGCCGCCCCCAGTACTCTTGGTCGCGGAATGCGGCGCGCCTCGCACGCGCGACGCGTTCCCTCCACTCGACGAGCCGTGGGCAGCGGCGGCACTCGATGACCTCACGCTCCAGCGCCGCCAGCGCGCGCTCACTCAGCGGTCGCGCTCTCCAGCCAGGCCGACCACCACAGGTCCGCCAACATACGCGCGCCGACCGCGAGGCGTTCCGCGGCGAAGTCGCGCGTCTCCGGTGCGGCGGGCCGCGTGGGATCGAAGCCGATGTCCCTGTCGAGGCGGTAGAGCGTCTCGACCTCGGCGTTCGACGCGCGAATGTAATCGACCACCGACGGGCGGATGGATCCGACGAGCGAGCGGGGCGCACTGCCGACCCGCCCGCTCACGTCCGCCTGTTGCACATGCGCGGTGACGAAGTCGCTCTCGAAGCGCGCGTGGAAAGTCCTGTCGAGGGTGAAGCCCTCGGGGTTCGGCGCCGAGGCGGCCCAGCCGTTGAAGTGGATGGTCGCGTGGTGCGGCTGCGAGGCATCGGTCACGTAGTGCCCCAGGATGCCGGCATCGTTCACGATGCGCTGCTCGATCCAGCTCCGGCGGGTCGCGTCGGACTCTGCATGCCATAGACGCCACTCGGTGACCAGCCGCTGGTAGAGTTCCACGATCCTGAGGTGCAGGAACCCGCCGTCACGCTCGGGCCTCTCCAGCCCGGCGTCGTAGAGCGCCTCCAGGTAACCGAAGCGGTCGGGGGCGGCGAGCGCCTCGTCGGGCACGTTCTCCAGGTCGAGGTAGTGGTCGTACGACCAAGCCTGGTCCATCTCCACGGCGTCCCGGTTGCGCCAGCGGTCGGGCTCGGGGTTGAGATAGACGAGCTGGTCGCCTGCCGCGCGGAAGAAGCTCGGCATGTCGGCGGGTTGCACCGCGACCGCCGCGCGAGCGGCCATCTCGTGGCCTTCGGCGCCCCATCTGAGGGTGGACGCCGTGGCGGCGGTGAGCGTGAGCAGCGAGAGCGCTGGAGCTAGGCGGGTCAGGCGCATGATGGGCTTCCAGGCGCGCGCCGTGGCCGGCCCGCGGTGGGCGTGAGATGTGCCGCGAAGTAGTGCGAGCGGATGCCGCATCGCTAGACTAGACCTAGACTAGAGAAGCCTCGACTTCTCCACAACGACCGGCGGACATGGACCGAGCCTTGACTGAAAGCGCCGCGGATGCGCGCCCCCGTCTGGCGGGCCACACGGCCGTCATCACGGGTGGCGGGCGCGGCATCGGCGCCGCGACCGCGATCGCGCTCGCGGAGGTCGGTGCCAAGGTCGCCGTGGTCGGGCGCAACGAGGAGCAGGTCGTCGACGTCGCGGCACAGATGCGCCAGGGCGGGCTGGAGGCGTTCGCGTTCAGGTGCGACGTGACCGATCCGCGCCAGGTACGGGACATGGCGTTGTCGGCCCGCGAGGCCATGGGCCGCATCGACATCCTGATCAACAACGCGTCCACCGCCACGTCGAATGCGCTCGGCCGCATCACGCTGGCCGAGTGGGAGCACATCATGGCCGTGAACGCGACCGGCACGTTCCTCTGCACGCAGGCCGTCTTCGACAGGATGGTCGATCAGCGCTGGGGGCGCGTGGTCAACGTCGCCTCGCTGGCGGGGCTCGAGGGAGATCGCTACATCGCGGCGTTCGTCGCGGCGAAGCACGCCGTCGTAGGCTTCACGAGGGCGGTCGCGGCGGAGGCGGCCGGGACCGGCGTCACGGTGAACGCGATCTGTCCGGGCTACGTCGATACGCCCCTCACCGACGAGGCGATCGCCAGGATCATGCACCTGACGGGGAAGTCGTGGCACGACGCCCTGAGGGCGATGCTGGACCACGCCGGGCAGGACCGCCTCGTGCGCGCCGGCGAGGTGGCGAAGGTGATCCTCGGCTTCTGCAGCGAGGAGGCGCGGGACCGGAACGGCGAGATCGTCGTCCTGGACGGTAACGACAGCCCGTAGCTGTTACCCCGGGACCGCCGCGGCCCCCAGAGACACCGCGTCGCCGACGCGCACCGGGCCGTCGTCGAGCACGATGCCATACGCCCCGCCGCGCCACGGCGGTTCGAGCGCGGCGGTGAGCCCCGGGCACTGCGCGTCCATCCGCTCGCACGGCCGCGTCTCTCCCTTGATGAGCACGCGCACGCCCCCGAGCGTCAGAACCTGCTCGCGCGAACCCTCGAGATGAATGCCCGAGACCATGAAGTTGGCGCGGCGCATATGCGGCGCAGCCGCGGAGAGGGACCGTCGAACGTCGTCGAAGACCTCGCGCTCGATAATCGTCACCTGGCGTGTCGAGCGTCCGAGGTTCGCGTCCCCGTCGATGCCCCGGCCAGCGACGAGGATGACGTCCTGGACCGGGTCCATGGGGCCGCGTACGGCACGCTTGAGCCAGATCGCCTCGACCCTCCCCGCCATCGTCTTCCTCCGAGGTTCTTCGCCACGCCGGTGGCGTGTAACAAAAGCCGCAGCCCCGGGTTA
>Ga0214472_10007899_pt1 | contig 11103 bp, 8 predicted proteins | sample RVTome_6_FD_207662 | JGI IMG/M metagenome (GOLD analysis project Ga0214472, IMG submission 207662) | Soil microbial communities from uranium-contaminated site in the Upper Colorado River Basin, Wyoming, United States - RVT140D175 | ecosystem: Environmental > Terrestrial > Soil > Contaminated >...
AAGACCATTTCTGAGCACATACGCAATATTTTCAACGAAGGCGAACTGGACGAGCTAGTGGTTGTCCGGAAATTCCGGACAACCACTAGACACGGCGCCATGCCGGACAAAACCCAGTCCAGAGAAGTTCATTTTTACAATCTGGATGTGATCATATCGGTCGGTTACCGGGTCAAGTCGCAGCAGGGCACCCGGTTTCGTATCTGGGCCACCCAGCGTCTCAAGGAGTATATCGTCAAAGGTTTTGCTCTGAACGATGATCGGTTCAAGAGCGGCAATTCGATGAACTATAGCAGATTGAGCAGGAAGAGAGCCTGAAAGAGCTGGAGCAGGACATTCAGCGAATCATCCCGTCCGGAAAATCGGGTGCCGGCGATGAGTAGTCGGCGGGACCGCCGCCTTCCGAGGTGTGTTGCCAGGGACCCCGTTGCGATAAAGCTACTACGCCCTTCGCCTTCATCAGGCTGTGCCAGGGACTTGCTCTTGACAAGCTACCGGTGCCAAAGCGCACCCGTTAGACATCGTGCCGTGCCCGGCACACAACACGGCGGTTCACTTGACGCCGAGAACGTCTGCGGCGGACAAGCAGCAAGGATTGATGGCGCCGCAAGTGACTTTGGATTCGCTTCAAAATAATAATTTGACCTACGTAACCCAAGAGGTTACGATACCCATATGATCAAATCATTAGGAGGTGTCTCATGGCTTCAACGAAAAGACAACCCACGCATCCTGGCAATATTCTGAAGGAAGATTACTTGAAACCATTATCCATAACCATTCAGGATATGGCCTCAACTCTTGGTGTATCAAGGAAGACCTTATCAAAAATCATTAACTGCCGAGGAGCGATTACGCCTGACATGGCTTTGCGTCTATCCCGTGCTTTTGATACCACACCTGATTTATGGCTGAACCTTCAAAAGAATTACGACTTATGGCATGCAGCGAATGATTCAAAATCCTGGAAAAGCGTTAAACCAATTTTCCATACCACTATCCCCAATCATGCATAGGGTTAGTCGCCCCAATTTTAGCACTCCTGAAACATCGCGAGGTAATCAATGTTTAGTAAGAAGACCTTTGCAGATATGAGAAGAGCAGGTATGGGTGTCGGAATTTCGAAAACTAAACTGACGCAAGCGATGCTTGAAATTCTCCTCCAACTGCCGAAAAATTCCACCAATTTGAAGGAAACAATCGTTGGTCATTTAGGCTTGCTCGGACAGATGTCCCCTGCACGAGACATCACAGCGGCGTGGCAAGATGCAAAAAAAAGAGCTGCAAGGGAGTATCCTGAAAAATTTGTGCTGGATAATCGAAAGGTGCTTCACTGGAATGACGGTCCGGTGAAGATCGTCGACAAAAAGATATCTCCAACGAACTTCAAGAATCTAAACGAATTGGCAGAAAGGGAAAGCTGCACTATTAACCAGATGCTATCGAAACTCATCCGGTATTATCAGAAGGGCCATGCATATCCGGATTAAGCGGACCATTCTAACAGGGTCGGACCAATCCGATCCCTAGAAATCAAGAGGAATAACACCTGAAAACGGCCGTTTTTGGTGCCTATGAGCCAGGGAGCCAACAATCGGGTGATAACTCCGGCGAAGATCACTCACTTTCCGGAGCGCCGAAGTGGTCGTGGCCCTGGAAGGCGATCTGGCGCCGTTCCCCGTCCCCGCAAAGAATCACCCCCTCGCCGGCCACGATCCGGCCGATGGGAAACAGTTCCCCGTGCGGCTCTTTCCCGGCCTGTTCCCGGAGTTTTGCCACCGCCGCCTCTCCGGGGGGGGTGGTGAAGAGCAGTTCGTAATCCTCGCCGCCCCGGAGCGCCCATTCCAGGGGCGAGGCGCCCAGTTCTCGGGCCGCCTCGACCAGACCGGGAGGCAACGGCAGGGAATGGGCCTCGATTTCGGATCCCACGCCGCTGGCCGCGCAGATATGGGCCAGGTCGGTGGCAATGCCGTCGGAGATGTCCATCATCGCGGTCACGACGCCGCTCTCGGCCAACTGCCTCCCCAGGGCGGTCCGCGGTTGCGGATCGAGATGCCAGTCGATCAGCTTTTGCCAGTCATCCGGCAGATCGGCCCGGCCGGCCCAACCCCGGCGGCACAGTTCCAGCCCGGCCGCGGCCCGGCCCAGGGGGCCTGAGACCCAGACCAGATCACCGGGGGCGGCGCCGGAACGATAGAGAATGCGCTCCTCCTCCGCCTCGCCGATCAGGGTTACCGAGATCTGCACCGCGCCATCGGCCTTGACCGTATCGCCGCCGATCAGCATGACCCCTTGTTCCCGCAGCACGGCCATGAATCCTTGCAGAAAATCCTCCAGCCACTCGGCTGGCAGGCTGGCCGGCAGGGCCAGGGAAAGCAGGGCGAAACGGGGTTCGCCGCCCATGGCCGCCACATCGCTGATATTGACCGAACCGCTCTTGCGGCCCAGCAGAACGGGCGGATGCCAGCGGGCATCGAAATGCACCGACTCCACCAGGGTGTCCAGGGTCAGCAGCCAACACCGCGAGCCCACCCCCCGGATAACGGCGCAATCGTCGCCGATCCCTTGAAGAAGCCCGGCCGCGGCTTCACCGGCCATCGCCTTGATATGAGCGATAATGTCCCGTTCGGAATTCATTTCAATACAACAAGTTAAAGGTTAAAGGACCGACCGTCCACCGCCCACTGTCCACCGATCACCGCCCACCGATCACCGGTCACCGATCACCGGTCACCGATCACCAATCACCGGTCACCATCTATTTCACCACCCGCAGGAGCGCTTTTTTCGGGAAGGCCTTCCTCTCCCCTTCGGGCTTTTTGGGTGATGCCAGGCCGAAGTCCACGGCCTTGACAAAGCGTTTCTCGCCATTCATGGTGAAGATCTCCAGGCCGGCGAGCTGCTCGGTGCGCAAGGTCCAGGTCATCGGCTGGGGCGGCACGGCCAGGAGGTGCATGGTGACGTGCCACCATTCGTCCCGTTTGGTTTTGTCCCGGACGATTTCCGTCACCAGGGCATAGGCCAGCATTTTGGGTTCCAGGGAGGCGATGAGCACGATATCGCCCACCGCGGTGGTGTCCTTGAACCGCACCAGTTTTTTCAACTCTTCGACCAGATGTTCCATGATTTATTTTTGATTTTTGAATTATGATTTTTGATTTTCTTTAGACTCAGCACTTAGCACTCAGCACTCAGCACTCAGCACTGAGCAGCACTCAGTCCTGGTTCTCATTTTCCGGATACAACACCACCTGCACGTAATTGTCCAGGTTGAAATACCCGGCCGCCGCCTCCCGCATGTCCCGGGGGCCGAGGTTGTCGAGCAGGGTATCGAATTCCAGAAGCTGCCTCGGGTCCTCTTGGTGAAAGGCATAAAATTGCAGCACGTCAAGCCAGAAGGCGTTCGACCGCAGTTCGATTTCCCGCGCCCGCCTGATGCCTTCCTTGATCTTGTGCATTTCTTCAGCCGCGGGCTCGCCGCGGCGGAGGCTCTCGATCTCGGCCCGGGCCGCCGCGATGATCGCCTCCATCCGCTCCGGGGAGCCGCCGAAGGTGATGGAGAGGTGGTATTCCGGGTCGGGGTAATGACTCGTCGCGGCATCGACCTCGACGCTGTAGGTCGAGCCCATCTCCTCCCGCAGGCGGTCCCGCAGCCGGCGGCGCAACAGATCGGCCATCGACTGGATGATGAATCTGTTTTCCGGGTTCCAGACGAACGGCCCGCTATAGATCAGGGTTGCCATGGACTTGGGCTCCAGACCCTGGCGGACTTCCCGGTGGATGCGGCCGCTGGGCCTCTCCACGCCCACGTCCCGCCAGGTTTCCCGGCTATCCCCGGCCGGCAGGGTGGCGAGATATCGTTGGACCAGGGGCCGGATCTCTTCCAGGGTGAAACTGCCGACCAGAATACAGGTGAAATTCCCGGCGTCGTCGAACCGGTCCCGGAAGATGGCCAGGGAGCGTTCGAGGTCCATCTCGTCGAGACGGGATTCGGTGAGGGGGAGGCGGCGGAAATGGCCCCGGGACATGATTTCGTTCACCGTATCGTAAAACCCGGTCTCGGGCCGGGCCAGGCGGTTGGCCAGGCCGGCCCGTAGCCGGCTTTTCAACGCCTCGAAGGCCGGCGCGTCGGCCCGGGGAGCGGTCATGTAAAGATAGACCAACCGGAACATGGTTTCCAGATCGCGGCTCGATGCGAGGCCGCCAAGCGACTCGGTCAGTTCGCTGATCCGCGGCGTCACGGCCACGGCCCGGCCGGCCAGTTTTTTCCGTAACCCCGAGCGGGTGAATTCCCCCAACCCGCTCTGCTCCACCAGGGTGGCCGCGGTGAGGGCGGCCATATAATCACCGTCCTCCACCAGGGAGTGGCCTCCCGGACTGTAAGCGGCAAAAAGCACCTCGTCGTTGCGGAAATCGGTGGGTTTCAACAGGACCCGCATGCCGTTGGCCAGGCGCCATTCGGTCACCTCCAGGGATTCGAACCGTTGCTCGGCGACTATGGCCCCCGGCGCGGGAAGCGCCGCCACCAGGGGGAGGTCCACCGTCTCGTCCGGATATGGTTCGACTTCCACGGAAGCCATCCGCTCCAGCATGGCGATCGCCTCCGCCTCGGTGGGCAGGGCCGACTCCTTTTCAGGGGCCTGGATCACCACCACCCGGTTTTCTTCCCCCAGCAATTCGCCGGCCATGCGGTTGACTTCCGCCGGGTCGATATCCGGCAGCAGGGAGCGCACCAGTTCGTACTCGTAAGCAATGCCGGGGATAGGTTCATCCTCCAGGAAATTACGGCCATACTCCGCCGCCAGCACGGCTGAAGGGGTCTTATGCCGTTCCCGGAACAGCAGCGAGAAGTTGGTCAGCATCTCCCGTTTTTGCCGTTCCAGCTCGGTGGCGGTAAAGCCGTGGCGTCTGACCCGTTCCGCCTCCAGCAGCAGGGCCTCCATGCTCCGGCGGATCGAATTCCCGGCCGCCGCGACGGAGAGGGTGTAATCCTCCACCTCGGGAGTCAGCCGGCCGCCGGAGGCGGCAGCGAAGAGAAAGGGCGCATCCGCCTGCTGGCCGATCTCGTCGAGCCGAGCGTTGAACATGCCGTTGAAAAGTTGTTCCACCACTTGTTGCCGGTAGTCGGCCACGGTCTCTTGCGGTTCGAACCGGCGTTTGAAATGGATGGTCGCCACGGTTTGGGCCGCCTCGGGATCCACGGCCGCGACAAAGAGAGGCCGTTCGTGGGCCGGCACCGGATACCCGGGCCGCGGTCGCACCTCTTCCGGGCCGGCAATGGCGCCGAAATGGCGAGAAATACGTTCCCGGACCGCCGCCGGATCGAAATCGCCCACCGCCACCACGGCCATCAGATCGGGCCGGTACCATTGCCGGTAAAAGCGCCGCAACGGTTCGGGGCCGAAATTTTCCAGCCCCTCCCGGGTGCCGATGGGCAGCCGCTCGGCATAGCGGGAACCGCGCAGCAGGACCGGCAGGATTTTGTCCACCTGACGGGTCGAGGCGCCCAGACCCAGGCGCCATTCCTCCAGGACCACGCCCCGTTCCTCCTCGATGTCCTTATCCAGGAAAGCGATCCCATGGGCCCAATCCTCCAGGATGAGAAAGGCGCGATCCAACATTTCCGGCTCCCGGGTGGGGATGTGCAGTTGGTAGACGGTGGCATCGAAACCGGTGGAGGCGTTGATCCCGTGGCCGAGAGCCATGCCGAAGGATTCCAGGGTATCGACCACCGCGGTGCCCGGAAAACGGGTGGTGCCGTTGAAGGCCATGTGTTCGACGAAATGGGCCAGGCCGCGCTGATCCTCATCCTCCAGCACCGAGCCGGCCTTGACGACGAGCCGCAGTTCGGCCCGGTTTTCCGGCTCGCGGTTGACCCGGATGTAGTAGGTCAGACCGTTCTCCAGGGTCCCCTTTTCCACCAGGGGATCGCGGGGCAGCGGCGTGGCCGGAGGGGGCGGAAGTTTTGTCGGTTCGGCGACGGCACGGGCGGCGGGATCGGAGATGCGGACCGTCGGTTCGATAGCCGGCCGGCAGCCCTGCCAGAAGGGCGGCAGCAGCAACAGCAACAGAAACAGAAAAAAAAGAACCGGCCGCCCGGCCGGGCGGACCATACTTGTCGGTGTATTCATGAGGAAGCCAAAAATCATTACTCGTGGAGGCAGAATCGAAGAACGGGAATTACGGGGATCGTGGGAATTATGGAATGCTCTCCCATCGCTCCCATTATTCCCATTACCATATATGTAACCGTTCGCCGGGTGCGAATTTCTATCTGATTTGAAGAGGTTGGGTGGCATCGAAATCGAATCTATTGCCCGACATGCGGTTACTGCTGAACGGTTACCCCCGGCAAACGGTGGCTCCCGCGTCCCGTCCACCGCTTACCGATTACCGGTAACCCTCACCTCCGGTCCCGGCTGCTCAGGCGGCGGTACTGGATGGCCTCGCCGACATGGCTGGCGTTGATCGCTTCGGCGTTGTCCAGGTCGGCGATGGTGCGGCTCAGTTTGAGGATGCGATGGTAGGAGCGGGCCGAAAGACCGAGCCGTTCCATGGCCTTTTCGGCCAGGTTCTGGGAAGTCTGGTCCAGGATGCAGTACTTTTTCAGATCCTTGGGACCCATCTGGGCGTTGCAGTAAATCTTTTTGCGCCGCTGGAAACGCTCCTTCTGCACGGCGCGGGCCCGGTCCACCCGCTTTTTGATTGCGGCCGACGGTTCGCCCTCCGCCACGTTGGACATATCCTTGAACCGCACCGCCGGCACCTCCAGATGCAGGTCGATGCGATCCAACAGGGGGCCGGACATGCGGCTTTCGTAGCGCTGGATCTGCTGGGGGGTGCAGGTGCAGTTGTGCTTCACATCGCCGAGATAACCGCAGGGGCAGGGATTCATGGCCGTGACCAGGATGAAGCGGGCCGGAAAATTCACCGACAGGGCGGCCCGGGCAATGGTCACCCCCCCTTCCTCCATGGGCTGGCGCAGCACCTCCAGGACGTTCTTGCGGAACTCCGGGGATTCGTCGAGGAAGAGCACGCCGTTATGGGCCATGGAAACCTCGCCGGGGCGCGGCATCTGGCCGCCGCCGATCAGGCCGGCGTCCGAGATGGTGTGATGGGGAGAGCGAAAAGGGCGGGTGGTCAAAAGGGGTGCCCGGCCGGTCAGCATGCCCATGACGCTGTAGATCTTGGTGGTCTCCAACGCCTCGTCGAATTCCAGATCGGGCAGGATGGTGGGCAGCCGCTTGGCCAGCATGGTCTTGCCCGAGCCCGGCGGGCCGGTCATCAGGACATTGTGGCCCCCGGCCGCGGCGATCTCCAGGGCCCGTTTCACATGTTCCTGCCCCTTGACCTCGTTGAAATCGACCTCGTACTGGGCGTCGTTTCTAAAAATGGCCGCCACGTCGATCCGGGTGGGCTCTATATCCTTGTTGCCGGTGAGAAAATCGACCGCCTGATGCAGGGTCTCGATGCCGATCACCCGGATGTGCTCCACCACCGCGGCCTCCCGGGCATTGGCCAGGGGCACCAGGATACCGGTCAGACCCGCCTCCCGGGCTGCCAGGGCCATGGGCAGGACCCCACGGGCCGGCCGCACCCCGCCGTCCAGGGACAATTCGCCGATCACCCCGTAGCGATCCAGAACCTTGCTGTTGAGGATGCCGGAGGCGGCCAGGATACCCAGGGCAATGGGCAGATCGTAGCCGGTGCCCTCTTTTTTCACGTCGGCCGGGGCCAGATTGACGGTGATCCGCCGGTTGGGAAAGTCGTAGCCGCAGTTCTTGATGGCGGCCTTGACCCGGTCCTTGCTCTCCCGCACCGCCCCCTCGGGCAGCCCCACCGTGGAAAAGGCCGGCAGGCCGTAAGCGATATCCACTTCCACCTCCACCGGCAGGCCGTCCACGCCGATCACCGCACTGCTCTGCACTTTCGCCAGCATGGATTGTCCTTTCAGGATTCAGGATTCAGGAGTCAGGAGTCAGGAGTCAGGAGTCAGGAGAAACAATAGTTCAAGGCCAGGGACTTATGCAAGCGGGAAAGAAAAAACGGTTGACTAAGCGATCCTCCTCAGCCACCCTGCCTTCCTGTCCGCTCACCCCTCGTCCCACCCGATCCGACCGATCCGACCGATCCGACTGATCCGACTGATCCGACCGATCTCCCGCTTGCCGCTTGCCGCTCACCCATCCCTATTTTCAGCCCTCGAAATACCCCGCCACTTCCTCGCTGTAGGCGCCGCCGGGTGCCCGGCGCACCAGGAGGGGCGGCAGGATATCCAGCCCTTCGCCGCCGTTCTTGACCGCCTCGACCACCACCAGCCAGGCCTCGCCGCCGGGATGATCGTGCACGAGCCGCAGCCGCTTGGGTTCCAGTTCCCTTTCCTTCAGGGCATGAATCAGGGTCGCGGCCCGGCGGGCCGGGTAAACCAGGGTGACGCGGCCCCGGTTGCACACCGCGAAAGCGGCGGCCCCGACCACGGCGCGAAGATCGACGGCTATCTCATGGCGGGCCACGGCCTTGGAGGGTTCGGGGTTGATCCGGCCGGCGTCTTTCCGCCGGAAGGGGGGATTGGTCACCACCCAGTCGAATTGTTCCGGCTCCAGGTGGTGAGCGAGCCGGCCCAGGTCGGCCTCGATCATGGTCAGCCGTTCCGGCAAATCATCCCCGGCCCGGTTATGCAAGTTCGGGCGGTTCAGCTCCACATTGCGCCGGGCCAGTTCCGCCAGGGCCGGCTGGAGTTCCAGGCCGGTGCACCGGACCCGGGGCCAGCGAAAGGCCAGCAGCAGGGCCACGATGCCGCAGCCGGTGCCCAGGTCCAGGATGCGGTCGCCCGGCGCCGGGGTGATGGCGTGGGCCAGGATGAAGGCGTCCAGGGAAAAACGATACCCCTGCCGGGGTTGCAGGCACCGGAGACGGCCCTCGAAAAAGGTCTCCAGGGTAAGGGACGCGGAAAATACCAATTTACCATCACGCATCCCGTCTTCGGGCCATCTTTGGCCGCGCCTCAATCGCAAAATCCTCGCCGTAGCCCTGCTACGCCTACGGTTTTGCTCAATCGGCGCGACCAAATATGACCCAAATCCGGGCGCGATCCAGGTATATTAGTATTTTCCGCGTCCTTAAGGTCCGGCAAGGGGATCTCGTTATCCAATGGTCACCGATTCGCTGGGCACGAATTTATTCATGATCAGGCCGGTGAGGATCTTGGGATAGAAAAAAGTGGATTTGTGGGGCATGATCAACCCGGCGTCCGCCACCCGTCGCACCTGATGCACCGCGGTGCGATTCAGCAGGAAGAGCAAGGGGGTCCGGTCGTCCGCGGCGGTGCTCTCCTTCACCGCCACGTCCAGGGCTTCGTCCGGATCGCTGAAATAGCCGATCAGGTTTTCCCGTTCGCACTGCTCGTGATCGACACCCAATATTTTTTCAAGCACCAGATCGGAGAGCACCACCACATCGAGGTCCCGCAATTCGGGCGGCCGGCGCTCGGCGGCCCAATCCATGGCACCGGGCCGCATCTTCAGCAGCAGGCAGCGGTCCTCGCCGGCATGGTAGAGGCCGAGTACCGTGGCATGGCCTTCCCCGGCTTCGCTCTCCTCCTCGATGCGCGCCAGCACCTCGCCGACCAGCACTTCCCTGGCGCCGCCGCCCACCTCTTCGATGTCAAAACCGGGAGCCAGGAGATCGATCATGGCGTCCATGGTCGCGGCGCCGGCCAGCCGCAGCAGGCGATGGGTGGGCAGCACCGACAGGCCGGGATCCTCCATGGCACAGAGGTACATCATGGTGTAGTTGATGGGATTGTCGTCGGCCAGCTTGCCGTAACGTTCCCGGATCATGTCGCGGAACTGCAGGGCCGTGGTGTAACGATGATGGCCGTCGGCGATATAGAGCGGTTGGTCGGCGAACAGCCGGTGCACCCTGGCCAGGGCGGCCCGGTCGGTCACGGCCCGGAGGGAATGGATGTTGCCCTCGCCGTCCCGCACCCGCAAGAGCGGGGTCTCGGGACTCGCCGCATCGAGAGTGGCCATGACGGCCCCGGCCGGATCGGCATAGAGGGAGAAGATCTGGCTGAACTGGGCCTGACAGGTGTCCATCAGCTTCAAGCGGTCCCGGGTGACGGTGGCAAAGGTCTGCTCATGGGGCTTGACGATGTTTTCGGCGAAGTCGGCCAGCCGGATCAGGGCCACCAGCCCCCGCCGGGTATAACGCCGGCCGGAGGGGTGCACATAGTCGATGTCGTACAGATAGATGGCCGGCTCCGGGTCCCGCAACAGGACCTCTTCCTCTTGCCAGCGGCCGAAGCAGTCCCGGGCCTGCTCGTAGCGCGCGGCCGGGGCACCCTCCGCGCCGCCGGGCTCCTTGCTGATATCGAGTTGAATCATATTATAGGGGTGCTTGGCCAGCAGAGCGGCCTGGCCCCGGCTGTTGATCACGTCGTAGGGAGGCGACATGACATCCTCCAGACGCTCGACCTTGCCGGGATTGAAGCGCAGACCTCGAAAGGGTGCCACAAAGGCCATGGTGAATGCTCCTTGTCAGTATAAAATAAACCGCGCCGCCGGTGCTCTCCCCGCAGCGCGCTGCTTGTTATGTAAGCATCACAAAGTAAATAACGAAATGAAATTATCGAGGAAAGGTTTGTAAGTGGTCACAGGTGCCGTAGATTCGTGCAAGCGCGACCGTTCGCTATAGTTCGCTATGCGGGCGGGAGCGATCGTGCGAAGATGCGGTGCCTGTGACCACTTACCTTGTTATTGTATCTCGGAATATGGTATATCAGGGTTCGAAAAAAATTGACACAACCTATTCCAAAAGATACCGTTTTGCAAGCTCACTCTGATCCGGAGGTCTCATGTTCGACATTTTCATCGACACCCATTTTTCCGCGGCCCATCACCTGCGCGCTTATCCGGGCAACTGCGAAAAACCCCACGGCCATAACTGGAAGGTCCGGGTCACGGTCCGGGCCACCCAACTGGACGAACTCGGCATGGGCATCGACTTCCGGCGCCTCAAGGAGGCGGTGAACCAGGTGCTCGACAGCATCGACCACCGCGATCTCAACGAACATCCCGCTTTCCGGGAGCGGAACCCTTCCTC
>Ga0214472_10007900_pt1 | contig 11101 bp, 9 predicted proteins | sample RVTome_6_FD_207662 | JGI IMG/M metagenome (GOLD analysis project Ga0214472, IMG submission 207662) | Soil microbial communities from uranium-contaminated site in the Upper Colorado River Basin, Wyoming, United States - RVT140D175 | ecosystem: Environmental > Terrestrial > Soil > Contaminated >...
CAGTGAACATGGGGCCGGAGCGCCGGTGCCGCGATTGCCCGCGGTGGTCTCTCCGGCCCCTGTTCCCAAACCCGGCGTGCCCCTTTCGTTGAGCACCGGGCTTTCCCGTTCGCATGATGCGTAGTCGGGGTATTCCAATCCCGCGAGGTTGTGACGGCCCACCTTGATGTCGGACACGATGAACACCGGGCATTGATCCACCCAGCGGAATCGTGGTCGCGCCCCGATGCGTCGCCAGAAACGGCGACGAATCTGGAGGCGGGGTGTCGCGGGGTACTTCTTCCGCAGCCAGCGCCGCAGGCGATCCCACACATAGTGGTCTATGCGATGGAATACGTCTTTGGCGTAATGGCAATGACGATAGTAGTATCCCCACCCTCGCAGAACCGGATTGAGGGCGTCGATCACGTCCTGAAAGGACAGGTGCAGATGCCCTCGGCTGGTCATCTGCTTGACGCGGTACCGGAGGTCGTTGACCGCTTCCTTGGGAATCTCGACGCGGGGCCAGTAGCCCCAGCGATCATCCCATCGAAGCCGGATGCGATGACTGAGGAACTCGAAGCCCTCGGTCAGCGCCGTAACGCGCGTCTTCTCCGCGGAGAGCGTCAGTTTGAGACGTTCCTGGAGAAAGCACGCCAACGCCTCCTTCTCGTCATGGGCTTGTTGTTCACTGCCCGTGACGAGTACCACGAAGTCATCCGCATACCGCACCGGCAAGTACACCGGTCGGCCCGCCTTGCGTTCACGATGGCGGTAGATGCGAATGGAATCTCCGGGGCGGGCGTATACCTTGCCGTCGCGCCGACGGCGCGGGGCGAGGTACCTTTCATACCGCTGCTCAATGGCCGACAATGCGACGTTGGCCAGCAGTGGCGAAAGGATGCCGCCCTGCGGCGTGCCGGTCGGGGTGCGCAAAAACACATCCTCGCTCAGCACGCCCGCCTTCAGGAATGCCCGGATCAGTCGGACCACCTTCACGTCCGACACGCGGCCGCGCAGCCGCTGCATGACGCTGTGGTGGTCGATGTTGTCGAAGCATCCCTTGATGTCCCCTTCGATCACCCATTGATAGGGCGCTTCGAGCCGACGCGGCTCGCCCGCCTTCTTCGGTGGTCGGATCGCGTTGCGGATGTGCTCCACGGCGTCCCGACACGACCGCTTCGGACGGAAGCCGTACGAGACCGGATAGAACTCGGCCTCGAAGATCGGCTCCAGCAGATGCAGGATCGCGGCTTGTACGACGCGATCCGCGACGGTCGGCACACCCAGCGGCCGGAACTGGCCCGGCTTGCCACGCTTGGGAATCAGCACCCGGCGAACTGGTAACGGGCTGTATCTTCCAGTGCGAAGGTTTTCCCGTAGTTCGTCCAGGAACCGATCGACCCCCATACGCTGCTGAATGCGTTTGACCGTCAGACCATCCACCCCTGCCGAGCGCGCCCCGCGATTGCTCGCGACGCGACGCCAGGCCAACCGGAGATTGTGTGGATCAATCAACCAGTTCCACATGTCTCTCCAGGCTTGCTGAGGGTGGTTCCGACTCCACACGTAGAGCTTGCGCTGAATGTCGAGAAGCCAGACCTCATCGGCCTGATAGTCGGTGTCCACCGCCTGTTTCTCCTTCATGCAAGCGCTCACGAACCTGCGCCCCTTCGCCATGTGGCCGGCTTTCCCGGCCTCGGACTACTACGGGCGCTCCGCCCCCGCGTGTCGCCCTCACCCGACTCCAAAGGGCTTGCCGGTTTGCTCTCAGCCGGCGACGACACGCGGGTTCCTGTGTTCCGATGGATAACCCGTGAACCCGGTAGGCGGCTCGCTTTACCCCTGGGCGCTCTGGCGACGGGCGTTGATGAGCGCTTCGCCGCGGCATCGTCTATGCGACGCCTCCCGTCCGGTTCAGTCAGCCGGACCGGATCGCGCGCCGAACCCCTTCCTGTCCGAATACGGGGTTGGTACCACTGATTCGCAGAGGCTTCCGACACGAGCTTTGTCTCCTCGCCATGAGGTTCTGTGGTAGCCTGACTCGCGCAGGACAGATCGCGTTCAGACAGTTCAGACCGCTCGGCTTTTGAACGCCGCCGATGTTGGATCGCACCGGCGACGCAGCGGTCCCCTTACACGCGTGCTCATCTCACACGGTGGCACCTCCTTTCGAGTGCCGGTCATCCATCAGTTCGCCACGCGGTTCATCACACTTTCGTGCGTTGTGCCCGCGTGGTTTGCACAGCGCACAGCCGAAGAACCGGAAACCGTTCATGTGCGAGCCGGTGACCGCCTTGGCGACGGCCGAGAGCGACCTATACCGCTCGCCCTCGTACTCGAAGCCGTCGGCCAGCACCGTGACGGTGACCGTCCGACCCTTGTGCTTGCGGGTGATCTGCGAACCCACCTGTGGCAGGCGCGGGTCCGCTGCTACACTCACTCGCGCCACGTTCGCCGCGACCAGCGGTTCGTCAGGGTCGGCGGTTGCCGCCCGAGGCGGCGTCACGCGCACGTCCGCGATGTTGGCCAGTTCCTCAGCCCGGCGAAGAGCCCGTTCGGACAGCCCGCCCTCAGCGTTCGCCTGAAGCCTCCAGACGATCCGGCGGATCAGGTATTGCCGATGCCGGCTGCGGACCGGCTCGCCGAAAACCTCGGTGTACCGTTCCTGGAGCTGGCCGACCGTCATCTGCTCCAGGGCCGCGAGCTCCTTCTTCATGTTCAGGCTCATGCTTCGTCTCCGTCGTCCCGCGGCGATAACCCGCGGGTACCGTCGACCACACTGAGCCTCGTTTCGCGGAAAAGCTCAAGGCCAATCTCGCGGCCCGGCGAAGATTTCTGAGCATCGAGTTTGCCCCCGGCTCTCGCCGTCCGGTGCCACCGGACAACTCCCTTGGCCAGGAGCGATGCGACCTCGCGCCGTCGGTCGGCGGGGGATAGATGTTCATCCGCGTACTGCTTGGGCATGACGAGCCTCCAACGCGGGCGACGTCCCTCGCAACATGCGAATGCGTCGCGGCCGCCTACCCGTTACCTATGCCGTCCGCGCGCGGCTCGAGCAGAAACTCATAACCCACGGGTCAAAGCTCGGAACGGTGAATGTTCGAGGAAGGTGTCGTTCGGTCGGGGGAACGGAACCTGACGATATAACCCGCGGGTCGGTCGGAACCAGAGCCTCCGAGACTCTTGGCGGAACGCGAGTGCTGGTGTAGAAAGGGCGGCCTCGGACGCGTCGCGCGACCGCGTCTCTCGATCGGCAACGGGGATGCGGAGGGTCGCTAAACCCTTGCGAGAACTGGCGTTAGAACGCGAAACGCCGGCGCGTCTCCGCACCGGCGTTGGTCGTTAACCCCAGGGTCGCCTCGTTTCGAGGCGTTGCGTTCACTAGAGGGAAGCCGACCGTCTTCAAAAACGAGTGGCCTGACGAAGAGAGACTAAATTCGCGTATGCCTCGCCTCGAAGAACTTGACCCACGTGGTTTGATTCTCCTGAGCGAGTTCGACCGCCAAGGTCGAATGCTCCCAAACGAGTGCAACGACTGGCCCTTCGACCTGCGTCGCGCCCTCGACCGGGAAGGCCATCGAGGTCTCACGGAGGACTGGTGCCTGAGACTTGGCCGCATGGAAAAGTGTCAGCGTTTTCAAAGGGTTGCGTGCGGCAGTCTCAAAGTCTCGCACCTTGTGGACACCAGCGCCCCCGCCCCCCGGGCCGCATCATGGCCTGTCGCCCGTTGGCACCTTCTCGACCTTGGCGATGATCGTGGACGCCGAGGTCCCGAGGATCCGGCAAACCCTCAGCAGCATGTCCACGGTGGGTGATTGCCGGTCGCGTTCAAGCTGGCTGACATACTCGCGGGAAATCCGAGCTCGGGCAGCAACCTGCTCCTGAGTCAAACCGGCCTTGCGGCGGGCGTTTCTGAGCTCGTCTCCCAGCATGCCGCGACCGTACCGCTCGCCAGCAGCCGAGTCTGTAAACTATGATTTACGAGAAACGTTTGCGCCTCTCGGGGCATCGTCCACTCGCTGCCCGTCCCCTCTCCCGTTCCAACGGCCTTGTGGCCCCCAACACACAGGCCCAACGGAGCGGAGCCTCCGCATGACGTGATGCACCTGAACCCGCCGGGCCCGTTCAGGCATGGCGGTTCCTGACATCTGCGGCCGAAGGAGACCGTGATGACTCAGGAAAGGACCGAAAGACTTGCCCACCTGGCGAACCAACTCGTCGAGACCCTCATGACCGCCGCCATCTGTGCCGAGGAGTTGCGCGCCGTCATCCGTGCGGAGTCCGATGGTGACGGTAACCCGCACGGCGGTTGCTCGAACGAGGAACCAACCGCGGACGGGCGCAGTCCGAATGAACGGCCCATCGTCGATCACTCGACGTTGTCGTTGTCATGGGCGGGCAAGTCGTGCTACCTGGGGTACACGATCCTCTTTCGATTGGCGGATCGGTTGTCGCGCCGGCCGAATCAGTATGTCACCTTCGACCAACTCCTCCGTGATGTCTGGGAAGGCGGGTTGCGCTCCCCGGACACCATCCGCAGCGCCGTCAGAAATCTTCGGGAGCGTCTCAGCCTTGCCGGGATGGACGATCTGGCGGCGGCCATCCGCGGGCATGGCGGTCGATACGGCCTCATCCTCCACGACGGCACATGATCATTTTGCACGAGAATTGCACGCAAATGCGCCGCTGGAATGCACGGCGGTCGCGCATACTGATCCCATGCGCGGTCGGCGGCGATGGCGTTTCTTCGCACGCCCGGGTCCCGTCGCATGACCGAGGATGGAGATGGCGGGAAACGCGGACGACAGCCAGCGTCCCTGGTGGGCGCGAGACAAACTGCCCAGCGAACCGGTGGCGTTGCCGTTTCATGCCGTGGCCTATTACCGACATTCCGCGCAGGACCGGCAGGAGAACTCGGTCGCCATCCAGCAGGAACAGGTTCGGCAGTGGGCTCAGGCCAATGGCGTCGAGATCATCCACGAGTTTGCCGATCGCGGAAAATCCGGCCTGACGGCCGCGGGCCGGGACGGCTTCAACGACATGATGGACAACTGGGTCAAGCAACGCGACGACTTCCAGTTCGTTCTTTGCCTTGATGTCAGCCGGTGGGGACGATTCCAGGATATCGACCTGTCGGCCACGTACAGCGCTGAGTGTAAGCGGCACGGCAAGCAGGTCATCTACACCACGCTCGGCAAGCCCAAACAGAACGATCAGCTCTATCAGGTGTACGTGCAGTTCGAACGATTCCGAGCGGCCCAGTACAGCAAGGAACTCAGCGACAAGGTATTCCGCGGGTGCGTGAAGATCAGTCAGCAAGGCTATTGGGCTGGTGGCAAGCCTCCCTATGGCTTCCAGCGACTACTGCTGGACGAGATGCGCAAGCCGGTCCAGGTTCTGGCAGCCGGGCAGCGGAAGAGCATCCAGAATCAGCGCGTAACGCTTGCGCCGGGCAACGGACAGCAAGTGGCGACGGTGCGGCGCATTTTCCAGGAGTTCACCGAAGCCCGCCGCGGCACCGAGGAAATTGCGGCGAATCTGAATCGCGAGGGTGTTACTTCGCCCGGTGGCGGTGCGTGGGATGGCTCGAAGGTGCGCCGCATTCTGGTCAACGAGCAGTACATCGGAACACTGGTCTACAACAAGACCACCCAGAAGCTCAAAACGCCGGCGCGCCACAACCCGAAGGAGGAGTGGATCAGGACGGGCGCTGCGTTCGACGCCATCATCGGCCCGGCGATCTTCGACGAGGCCAAGCGCCTGCTCGCCCAGGCGGCGCTGCGCTACACCCCGGAGTTCATGCTTACTCAGCTGGAACGGCTTCTCCATGAGCACGCTCTTTTACGCCCGTCGCTCATTCGAATGGATTCTGGGGCGCCGTCACCTTCGACCTACGCCAAGCACTTTCTTTCCCTGGACGCGGCCTACCAGCAGGTGTTCCGCATCGCCTTGGCGGAGGTAAGGACGGAGGTCGAGTCGTTGCTTCGAGGTCTGGTTCAGGACGTGGAGGCCTACGACGATTTCCTGGTTCTCAACCGCAAGTTCACGGTCTTGATCCAGCCATCCGTGCCCGTCCCGCACGGCTACAACCAGTATTGGTACTTCCGGCCCGACGTGCGCGGCACGGTGGACATCACGTTGGGCGTTCCGGTGTCCGGTCCGAAGGGCCCGGAGATCTTGGGGTACTTGGTGCTGCCGCGCTTGTTGGTCCAGGACCGCGGCATTCGTCTCTTTGGCTCGTCGAAGCCGCGCCTCGATATGTATGGGTATCACGGGCTTGACGTCATCTTCCAACTTGCGAGGTCGTAATGAGCATGGCTCCGATACTGCTGATGAAGGACCGCCGACGGGAGATGATTCCGATCGACAAGATTCGGGTCATCAACTCGCGGACGAGGGACGAGGATCAATTCGCGTTGAACGTACAGAGCATCGAGGCCAACGGTCAGCTCAAGGACATCCGCGTCAACGACAAGTTCGTCGCCAAGGATGGATGCTATGAGCTGATCTGCGGGGAGGGCCGGTTGATCGCCCAGAAGCGGATCGGCAAGACGCACATCCGCGCCGAAGTCGTTACCTGCACCCGTAAGCAGGCCTATCTGGAATCGCTGGTCGAGAACCTGGCCCGCAGCCGGCCCGGCACGATGGAATTCGCCCGGGAGCTGAAGCACCTTCATGACGAGGGATGGGAATATGGACAGATCGCCAAGGTGGCCTGCCGGAGCGAGGAGTACGTCCGGCAGTACATCCGGCTGGTGGAGAACGGAGAGGAACGGCTTATCCAGGGCGTCGAGCAAAACGTCTTTCCGATCTCCTTCGCCGTCCTCGTGGCCCAGTCGGACGATGCCAGCATCCAGAATGTCCTCATGGATGCTTTCGACCAGGGGATCGTGAACTCCCAGAACTTCGCCAAGGCGCGGACGATCATCGCGGCGCGGACGGACCAGCGGAAGCGGAAAGGAAACCGCGGAGCGGCGTCGGCTTACACAGTCGCCAGTCTGACGAATGACATCGTGAGCACGACACAGGCCAAGGATTCCTTCGTGCGCGAGGCCCAGTCCAAGGAGGGCCGCCTGTTCATGTTGCTGGATGGTCTGACCACACTCTGGCAGGACGAGGCGCTGATGGAGATGTTGCGAGCAGAGGGACTTGGCGAGCGACCGCAACTGGCGGGGACGTACAACCTCGCCGCCTCTGCCTGACGCATTCTGAAGGGTCAACACGATGGACGAGTCTCAGGGGATGGATATTCCCATCATCAAGCTCCGGCCGCTGCGTGAGCGCAGCGTCACCAAGCGGGAGTACCAGCGGATCCTGGCCAGCCTCAAGGCCACGGGCTTGATCGAGCCGCTGGTGGTGTATCCCGAGGGCGAGGATTTCGTGATCCTGGACGGCGTTCAGCGCTACCGCGCCCTGTTGGAAATGGGCGTCGAGATCGTCCCCTGTATCCTGGGCAAGAAGCGCGAGGCCTTCACCGGCAACCGCATGGTTAACCGCGTGTCCCCCGTGCAGGAAAACCGCATGATCGAGAAGTCGCTCGAGGAGCTGGACGAACAGACCATCGCGGATGCGCTGGGCCTCGGGGGCATTTCCCACCGGCTGAGAAAGACGCTGCTCAAGCAACTTCATCCCGACGTTGCGGCGGCATTCGACCAGGGAAAGATTACGCGCACGTGCGCCAAGGAGATGACCCACCTCAAACCGCAGCGGCAGAAGGAAATCCTGTCGGCGATGGAGGGTTACAAGGACTACAGCATCGCCTTTGCCCGAGCGCTGATTCTCAAGACGCCGCCCGGCCAGCGCGAGTCGCGTGCGCGGAGAAAAGGACCGTGGGACAAGTCCGTCCAGCGAAAAAGCGATCTGCTCAAGAAGCTGGCCGAGGCTGAGCAGAAGCACGATTTCTACTCGCGGCTTTACAAGCAGTACACCGTTGACCTGCTGAGGCTGGCCATCTACGCGCGATCGCTTCTGACCAACAATCGGGTTCGGGCCTACTTGGATGAGCATCATCCAGCCGTCGTCACGCGCTTCGAGGGCGTCATCGCAGATGCGAAAGGATAGCCGTCATGGTCAAATGGACGCGCGAGCAGATCATCCGGCAGATTCTTCGTCGCGAGGCGGCGGGTCTGCCGCTGACGCCCGGCGGCGAGAACGGCGTGGAGTCGACACTCTACCAGGCCGGGTCACGCATCTTCGGGTCATGGCGCAACGCGGTGACGTCGGCGGGCATCGCGCCCGACCGGGCCCAGGCGCACGATCGATGGCCACCGTCACGGGTTCTGGCAGCGATCCGCGCTCTGGCGCGTCGGCGGCGTCCTCCGCGCCGGGCCGAACTCAAGGGCCGATTCGGTCCACTCTTGCAGGCGGCGCGTCGAGTCTACGGCTCGTGGCCCAAAGCGGTGATCGCAGCCGGAGTTGATCCGCTCAAGTTCCGACAGGTCGTGCCTTGGACCAGAGAACGCATCATCGAAGCCGTGCTGACCCGCGCCCTGAAGAATGAACCGCTCAGCAGCTGCACGGTTCGACCCAAATCGCTGGCGGAGGCCGCCGTTCGGGTTTTCGGCAGCTGGGGCTCGGCGCTCACGGCCGCGGGGCTCGACGCGAAGCAATATACAGGTCGTGTTTCCCGTGCTGCCCACGCCGGGCCGAGGAAGTCCCTCGTGTCACATGGACGGCAGCAAGCCAGCCATAACACCGACTCTCGGGAGGCATCGGGAAAGGTCGATCCGAATCACGATGGGCAGCAGAGTCCCGTCCACCGGTGGTCCCATGCGGGGGTGATTCAAGCCATTTGGGCGCGCCTGCAAGAGCACGAGCCGATGAACGCGGTCGCCGTTCGCCACCACGACAAGTCCCTGTATTCGGCGGCGAGGAAACGATATGGCAGCTGGCGTGCAGCATTGCTGGCGGCGGCGTTGAATCCGGATGAATTCTGCAAACGTGGAGGGCGACCGCGGAGCGGCGAGAGCACGCCGGCGACGTAGTGGGGCTGGGGGATGTCTCCACGGTACAGCCGCGTGAGACTCCGCCACGCGTTGCAACATTCGTCGTCGCAGCATGTTAGCGATGGAAGTCTCAAAATCTCACCTTTCCGCGAACTGCATGCGCATGCCAGACGATGACCAGGAGCAAACGCAACTCAATGCTTCCGAGAGAGATCATCTCGCTGACGACGTACGCGCAGCTCGACCTCTATCTTGCCAAATTCTCGGCCGGCGAGCTGGGCTTGGTGCTCCTTCTGGGCCGGCACGGCACCGGCAAAAGCGAAAGCGTGAAGCGCGCCCTGCGCAATGTCGGGCCGCCCCACGGCGGCAGGGCCGCGGGTCAACCCGTCCTGTACGTCGAGGGGCACATGCAGCCCTTCGGCCTGTATCGGCACTTGTGGGAGAACCGTGACCGACCTGTCGTCCTGGATGACCTCGACAAGCTCTACGCCGATGCCAACTGCGTTCGGTTGCTCAAGCCGTTGTGCAACACCGAACGCACCAAGCGTATCACATGGCTCACCAATCTCACGTTGAACGATCCGTTCGTGCCGACCTCGTTCACGACGACCAGCAGCGTCATCCTGATCGCCAACGAGTGGCGGACGGCCAATCCCAACGTGCGCGCCCTGGAGGATCGGGCGATCATTCTGCATTTCAATCCCTCCAACGCGGAGATTCACCGGCGGGTGGGCGAGTGGTTCCACGATCCGGAGGTTTACGGGCTGATCGCCGACACGATGCCCGCGATCACAGCGCTTTCCATGCGTCACTACTGCAAGGGCGCCCAATTGCGCCGCGCCGGCTTGCCGGATTGGCAAAACAGTCTGTTGCAGATGGTCCTTCCCGATCCACGCCTAGCCTGCATCGTGGCCATGAAGCATGATGCGAGCCTGCGGTCGGAAGAGCAACGCGCCGAGCGGTTCGTCGTGGCCACTGGGTACTCGCGGGCGACGTATTTCCGGATGAAAACCAAGCTGGCGATGCTCGGTCTGGTCCCGCGGCGGGCGCGATCAAGTGGTTCGTGTGCAGCCCATTAGCGGACCCGTTCATCAACGGGCGCGAAGTACTGCTTATCGGCATGGGACGAGGGACCGATGAACCATTCGTGGATCATGCGCTCTGGCCAACACGCGGCGTCGCCGAGCACGCCTACTGCCCTCGGCTCTTCTATTATATGACCGTGGAGGGCATCTTTGCGCCCAGCGCCGACACGGAGCAGGGCAAGGGCACGCATCGGCGCGTGGATCGGCCCAGCGCCGGTAGCCCTGAACCCATGACCAAGATGGCCAAGGGTGCACCAGGAACCAAGGGCGATGGCGACGGACGCAAGACGACCGAGAAGCTCGAAGAGGGCGGGAGCGACCCCGATCGTCCGCGATCGGTTCGCAGTCTGGCGCTCACCAGCGAGCGGCTCGGCCTGACCGCGACGCTCGACCTGGCCGAGATCAACGGCAACGTCGCCGTCCCTGTCGAGTACCGCAAAGGCCGACCGCGCCGCAACGGTGGCGGCCAGGTGGCCGAAGCGGTCGACGAATTGATGGAGGAGCCACGGCTGATCCCCGGCCCGGAGCCGTGGCCGACGGACCGTGTTCAACTCGGCCTTCAGGTGTTGCTGTTGGAGGAGGCCGGCTACACGGTGCCCGAAGCTTACCTCTATTACGCCGCCGAGCGGCTCCGACTCCGCGTCAAGGTCGATGACGCCCTGCGGCGCGATGCGCTGGCGGAACTTGAAGCCGCCAAACGCACGGCAGAGGGCGAGCGCCCGCCGCCGCTGGTCAACGATCCACGGTGCCCGCGATGCTCGCTTCAGCCGATCTGTCTGCCGGACGAAATCAACCACCAGCGGTTCACGGCGGTAACAGTGGACGGAAAGACGCCGGTTGCCCGCGACGAGGCGGCCCTTACGCCGCGCAAGTTGTGGCCGCCACGCGACGACGGCATCCACGTCGTGCTCCAGCGTGAAGGCGTCCGCGTCGGCGTGCGCGGTCAGTCCGTGCGCATCACTGACAAGGATGGCGCGGTGGTGCGCGATCTGCCGCTGGCAAACGTCGAGTCGCTCGCCGTCGTCGGCCCCGTGCAACTCTCGACGCAGGCACTGGCCGTCTTTGCCGAACAGGAGGTTCCGGTCGCCT
>Ga0214472_10007901_pt1 | contig 11101 bp, 11 predicted proteins | sample RVTome_6_FD_207662 | JGI IMG/M metagenome (GOLD analysis project Ga0214472, IMG submission 207662) | Soil microbial communities from uranium-contaminated site in the Upper Colorado River Basin, Wyoming, United States - RVT140D175 | ecosystem: Environmental > Terrestrial > Soil > Contaminated >...
CCTTGGTGATGGGATCAGGGATCGAAGCGACTCCTTTCGAGGAGCACGGCGCCGCTCCTGTCGCCGAACGTGAACACCGACCGGAAGATACCCTCGACGCCTACCCGTGCACCCTCGCGCGGCGCGCCACCCAGCTGGCTGACGACCGGGAGCTCTCCGGTGCCGTCGTCGACCTGATACGCGCCTCGGCCCAGGAGCCCGACCGAGCCGGTCACGCGACCCTCGATCCGGACTTTATCGCCGTCGTAACGAGCGGGGTCGTCGAGCAGTTTGCCGATCGGCATCGTGCCGCGACAAGCGGCGAGGAGCAACAGGACGGCCGCCGAGCCGGCCAGCCACGCGGAGCGGGGGAAAAGGTGAGCCATGGAGCCCTCCCTGGCTGAGGTCTCCCTGAACTACCACCCGGCCCGGGACGACGTTCCGTCCTGCCTCAGCGCCCGATCAGCCGGCGATAGTCGGAGAGATGGGCCAGCGCCTGGTCGGACCGGCCGGCGCGTTCGTGGAGCCGGGCCAGGTTGTAATGCGCCTCGGCGTGGCGGGGGTCGAGCCGGATCGCGCGTCCGTAGAGATCGATCGCGGTCTCCTCCTCTCCCAGGTCCTCGAGCGCCACGCCCAGGTTGAACGCCGCGATCGCGCTGTCGGGCGCTGCCTTGAGCGCCAGCCGGTAGTGCTCGGCGGCCGCCAGCGCGTCGCCGGCCTCGTGGACCAGCCGGCCGAGATTCAGGTGCGACTCCACGTGGCCCTTGTCCAGCTCGAGCGCGCGCCGGTAGGCGTTCGCGGCCTCGACCGGGGCCACTAGCTCGAGGTCCACTCCCAGGTCGTACCAGTCGTCGGCGTCGAGGTCGCCGGCCCGGATCCGCTCCGCCGCCGCGCGGCGCGCGATCGGAGCCACCTTCTCGACCAGGGCGGACACCTCGAAGTCGATCTGGAACTGCCGCGACTGAGGATCCCACACCGCGTCCTCGTCGCGGACCAGGACCCGCTCCCCGTCGGCCTGGATCCGCACCGAGGTCAGCGGACGACCCTCGGGGAGCGCGGCCCGCAGGCTCTCGAGCGAGCGGCGGATCTTGTGGGGCGAGATGTCCGCGTCGATGAGCTCGCGGACGGCCTTCAGCACGACGAGGTCGCGGAACGAGAAGCGGTAGGCCCGCCCCGGGCCGCGCTCGGGCGCCAGGATCCCCGACCGTGCCCAGGCGCGAACGCTCGACGGCGGGAGGCCGAGGAGCTCGGCCACATCGCGGGTCGTGTACCCTGTCATGGGGCGACGGGTGTGCGGCGTCTCAGCCGCCGGCGGACTTCCTGCGTGCGGACTTCTTCTCCGCCTTCCCCGCGGACTTCTTCTTCGCCGCGCGGGCGGCGGGCTTGCGGCCTTCGTCGGACAGGCTGGCCTTGAGCGCCGCCATGAGGTCGATGATCTGCGGCTGGGCGGCTTCGGTGGCGGGGGCCGCGGTGATCTCCTCGCCCTCGACCTTCTTCTGGATCATCTCCATCATCTGCTCGCGCACCTGGTCGTGGTACTTCTCGGGCTCGAACGATTCCGAGGAGGACTGCTCGACGAGCTGCATGGCGAGCTTGAGCTCCGGCTTGGCGACGTCGCCCTCTTCGACCGGGACCTCCGAGAAGTCCCGCACCTCGTCGGCGTAGCGGAGCTGCTCCATGACCAGCCCGCCGTCGCCGTTCATCGGCCGTACCATGACCAGGTACATCTTGCCGCGGGCCGCGTAGCGCGCGATCGCGACCCGGTCGGTCTCGCGCAGCGCCGCCGCCAGCAGCCGGTAGGCGCGGGCGCCGCCCTTGTCGGGCCCCAGGTAGTACGACCGCTCCCAGTAGACCGGGTCGACCTCGTCGGCGGGGACGAACTCGGTGATCTCGATGCCCTCGGACTTCGGCGTCTCGATAGCGTCCAGCTCCTCGGGCGTGAACAGCACGTACTGGTCCTTGGCGAACTCGTACCCCTTGACGATCTCGTCCTTCTCGACGACCACGTCGCACTTCGGGCAGATGTACTGCTGCCGCAGCCGCGAGCCGCACTTCTCGTGGACGTAGTTGAACGAAACCTTGCTCGCCGACTGCCCGGTGGCGTACAGCTTGACCGGCAGGCTGACGAGCCCGAAGGAGATCGTCGAGGAGGCGATGGCCCGGGCGCTCATAGTCCCTCATTCTAACGAACCCGCGCGCGGGGCCGCAATGGGTCGACCCGATTCATGGTCAGCCGGACATGGTCCCCGTGGCGATGGGGACCGGGTCGTGCCCAGCGGGTAAGTTCACGGGCATGGATCGTCTCGAACGGTACCGCGCCAAGCGGAAGGCCTCGAAGACGCCCGAGCCCTTCGGCGGGACGGTCGCGGGCGGCGGGAACCGGTTCGTCGTGCAGCGGCACTCGGCCCGGAACCTCCACTACGACCTGCGGCTCGAGATGGGCGGGACCCTGGTCTCCTGGGCCGTCCCCAAGGGCCCCTCGCCGAACCCGGTCGACAAACGGCTGGCCATGAAGGTCGAGGACCACCCGGTCGAGTACGTGGACTTCGAGGGCGTGATCCCCGAGGGCGAGTACGGCGCCGGGCCGGTCATCGTGTGGGACCAGGGGACATGGGTGCCGAAGGCCGACCCCGAAGAGGGGCTCCAGAAGGGGAAGCTCCTGTTCGAGCTGAGGGGCTACAAGCTGCGCGGGGTGTGGACCCTGGTGAAGACCCGGCAGGCGGAGAATTCCTGGCTCCTCATCAAGGAGCGGGACGACCAGGTCGACGAGGGCGGAACGGAGTCCTATCCCGACGACTCGATCTACTCCGGGCTCACGGTCGAGGAGCGGCGCGACCCCGAGCCGGCGCGCGAGGCGATCGCGGAGCGGCTGGAGGAGGCGGGCGCCACGCGGCGCGCGGTCGACCCGCGGAGGCTCTCGCCGATGCTCGCGGTCCCCGAGGAGCGGCCGTTCTCGCGCGCGGGGTGGGTGTTCGAGATCAAGCTCGACGGCTATCGACTGATCGCCGCGCGCGAGAAGGGCGAGGCGCTGCTCCTGTCCCGGAACGGCAACGATCTGACCGCCACGTTCCCCGAGATCGCGCGCGCGGTGCGTGGCCTTCCGTACGAGGGGCTGGTGCTGGACGGCGAGGTCGTCGTCCACGACGCGCGCGGCCTTCCCAGCTTCCAGGAACTCCAGAAGCGCGGCCGACTCACGCGCTGGGCCGACGTCCAGCGGGCGGCGGTCGAGCGTCCGGCCACGTTCTACGCCTTCGACCTGCTCGCGGCCGAGGGCCTCGACGCCCGCGAGCTCCCGCTCCGCGAGCGGAAGTCCGTCCTCCGCGAGCTGCTCCCGCGGGCGGGGCCGATCCGTTTCTCCGACCACGTCGAGGAGCGGGGCGAGGCGGTCTACGAGCAGGTGACGGCGCTCGACCTGGAGGGCGTGGTCGGCAAGCGTGCCGACTCCCCCTACCGGACCGGCCAGCGCTCGCGCGACTGGATCAAGGTGCGCGCGATGCGGACCGACGACTTCGTCGTCGTCGGCTGGAGCGAGCCCTCGGGATCGCGCGCGGGCTTCGGCTCGCTCCACCTCGCCCAGTTCGACGCCGGCGGCGCGCTCGTTTACGCGGGCGCGGTGGGTACCGGCTTCGACGTGGCGCGGCTGGCCGAGCTGTCCGGGCGGCTCATGGAGCTGGAGGTCGACGATCCGCCGTTCGGCGGCTCGCTCCCCGCCGGCCGCGGTCACCACTGGGCGCGGCCGAAGATCGTCGTCGAGGTGCGCTACAAGGAGGTGACCGACGACGGACTGCTGCGGCAGCCGTCGTTCCTGCGCGTCCGCGACGACAAGCCGCCGGCGGAGTGCGTCCAGGAGGGCGTGCACCCACCCGACGTCGAGCTGGAGCCGGCGCCGGTGGCGCCGCCCGCCGAGCCGCGGGGCGAGGTGCCGTTCACGAACCTCGACAAGGTCCTCTATCCCGACGCAGGCTTCACCAAGGGCGACGTGATCGAGTATTACCGCGCGGTGGCGGAATGGATGCTTCCCTACCTGCGCGACCGCCCGCTCGTCCTGACCCGCTATCCCGACGGGATCGACGGCAAGTCGTTCTACCAGAAGAACGCCCCCGAATGGGCCCCGGGCTGGGTGCGGACCGTGACGGTGTGGAGCGAGGGGTCGGAGCGCGACCTCGACTATTTCGTCGTCGAGGACCTGGACTCGCTCCTCTACGTGGCGAACTCTGCGGCGCTCCTCCTCCACGTATGGTCGAGCCGCGTGTCGTCGCTCGGCAGCCCCGACTGGTGCATCCTCGACCTGGACCCCAAGGACGCGCCGTTCGAGCACGTCGTGGAGGTGGCGCGCACGCTGCACCGGCTGTGCGACGAGATCGGGCTCCCCGCGTTCGTCAAGACGAGCGGGTCGAGCGGCCTCCACGTGCTGGTCCCGCTGGGACGACAGGTGACCTACGACCAGTCCCGCACGCTGGGGGAGCTCCTCGCGCGGCTCGCCGTGCGCGAGCGGCGGGACATCGCGACGATCGAGCGCGTGGTCAAGAAGCGTGGCGGAAAGGTGTACGTCGACTTCCTCCAGAACGGGCACGGCAAGCTCCTGGTGGCGCCGTACAGCACGCGTCCGCTGCCGGGTGCTCCGGTGTCGGCGCCCCTCCGCTGGAAGGAGGTCGTTCCCTCGCTCGACATCCGCCGCTTCACGATCGCCTCGATGCCGCGCCGGCTGCGATCGATGAAGCGGGACCCGCTCCGCCCGGTGCTCGACCTCGAGCCCGACCTGGTGGGCGCGATCGGGAAGCTGGCCGAGCGGATGGCGCCGGAGGAACGCGGCTCATGAGCTGGGCGATCTACGGAGCCTACGGCTACACCGGCCGGCTGATCGCAGCCGAGGCGGTCGCGCGCGGGGAACGGCCGGTGCTGGCCGGGCGCGACGCCGCGCGGCTCGAGCGCGTGGCGGCCGAGCTGGGGCTCGAATGGCGCGCGTTCGGGCTCGAGGACCCGGCCCGGCTGGCCCGCGCGATCGAGCCGTTCGACCTCGTGGTGCACGCCGCCGGCCCATTCGTGCGGACCAGCGCGCCGATGGTCCGCGCCTGCCTCGCGGGACGCACCCACTACCTCGACATCACGGGCGAGATCCCGGTCCTCGAGGCGACCTACGGGCGCGACGCGGAGGCGCGAACGGCCGGCGTCGCGCTGCTCCCCGCGGTCGGCTTCGACGTCGTGCCGAGCGACTGCCTGGCCGCGTGGGTCGCCGCGCGGGTCGGCCAGCCGGCCGAGCTCGAGATCGCGATCGCGCCGTCGGGACAGGCGAGCGCGGGGACGACGAAGACCGTGCTCGCGTCCTTGGCCGGCCGCCGCTCGCTGGGGCTGGTGCGGCGAGGCGGGCGGCTGGTCGAGCGCCGGATCGGCAAGACCCGACGGGTGCGGTTTTCCGACGGGCGCGAGCGCGAGGCGCTGGTCGGCATCCCGTGGGGCGACCTCGCTTCCGCCTACCGGACCACCGGCGCGCGCGACATCACCGTGCTCATGGCCTCGCGGCCGATGGCGCGTCTGGCCGCGCTCGCGCCCGTCCTCGGGCGGGTGCTGGCCGCGCGGCCGATCGCGCGGCTCGCGGAAGCCGCGGTCGGCCGCTGGGTGCGGGGCCCCGACGAGCGCGCGCGGCGCGAGGGGCGCTCGCTCCTCTGGGCCCACGCGGGCAGCGCAGACGGACGGACGGTGGAGGCGTGGATGGAGACCGCGGAGGGGTACCGGTTCACCGCGCTGGCGGCGGTCGAGTGCGCGCGGCGGGTCCTGGCCGCGCGCCCGGTCGGCGCGCTGACCCCGGCCGGCGCCTTCGGCCCCGACCTCGCGCTCGCGGTGCCCGGGACCCGACGGTTCGATTCGCTCGAGAAGGCCTAGCGGCCGACCCGGCGGAACGGCTCGAACCACTCCTCGCGCGGGAACGATAGCGCGGTGCCGATGACGACGATCGTGACCGCCGGCACCAGCGCGCTCAGGTTGCCGGTCAGGACGTACGTGGTGGCGCCCAGGAGGCCGACCGCCTCGAGCAGCGCGTAGCCGCCGATCAGGATCCGCATGAGCCCGCCGGGTCCCTCGGTCTCCTCGACGATCTCGACATGCGCGGCCGCGGAGGCGGCCGCATGGCGGGCCCGCCCCCAGAGCACCATCCAGCCGATCACGCAGGCGAACATCACGACGACCCACACCTGCTCGACGACCTCGGCCGCGGCCGGCGCGAGCGGCGCCATGGTTCCGCTCCGGACCAGGTACAACGCCACGGCCGCGTAGATCAGCACGCCGGCCGCGAGCGCGCCCGAGATCACACGCGAGACGTGGAGCGCGCGCCCTCCGTCCATCACCCGAGTCTCATTCATCGCTCATCCTCCGGGCCAACCGGTTCCAGAACTCCAGCGCCTCGTAGAAGCGCGCCACCGCCACCCGCTCGTCACGCCCGTGTGCCCGGTCGTCGTCGGGATCGTCGAAGATCGCCGACACCCCGTAGACCGGGATCCCCGCGTTGCGCACGTAGAGGCCGTCGGTGGCCCCTGTGGACATCACCGGAACGATCGCGATCCCCGGCCACATCTCCCCGACGATCGCCTCGATCGGGCCCATGACCTCGAGCGAGAGAGGCGAGGGCGGGCTCGCGGTCGGCTCGCGCTTCCGCGACACGCGAATGCGCGGCTCGGCCAGGACCTCGTTCAGAGTACTCTCCACGGCGTCGATCGGCTCGCCCGGCAGGATCCGGCAGTTGACGGTCGCGCGCGCGGTCTGGGGGAGCGCGTTGTCGGCGTGGCCCGCCTCGAGCCGGGTGGCCACGCACGTGGTGCTGAGGAGCGCGTTGTAATAGGGCGACTCCGCGAGCCGCGCCGCCGCGGCGGGATCCGCCGGATCCGCGGCCACCGCGCGCATGTCGGCGGCCACGGGCTCCGCCTGGAACGCCGCCGACCGCGCGAAGAACCCGCGCGTAACCTCGTTGAGCGAGACCGGGAAGCGGTGGTCGGCCAGCCGCGCCAGCCCGCGGGCGAGCGCGTGGATCGCGTTGTCGGGGGTCGGGCGCGAGCTGTGCCCGCCCTTGTCCGTGACCTCGAGCTCGAACGTGAGGTAGACCTTCTCGCTGGCCTGGACCTCGAACATCGTCTCGCGGCCGCCCTGGACGATCCCGCCGCCCGCGTCGGTGTTGAGCGCCAAGGCGGGCTCGCCGATCAGCTCCCGCCCTTCGGTGACCAGCCATTTGATCCCGTCGCTGTTCGTCTCCTCGTCGGTCGTAAGGGCCACGACCCAGTCGCGGTCGGGGACCAGCCCGTCCCGCTTCGCGCGGATCAGGTTGACGACCAGGATCGCCGCTCCGGCCTTGTTGTCACCGGTGCCGCGGCCGTACCACCAGCCGTCCTGCTCGACCAGCGTGAACGGGTCGGTCGACCAGTCCTCGCGCAGCGCGGGAACGACGTCCAGGTGGGCGAGCATGAGGAGCGGTGGGCGTGCCCCCGTCCCCGCGAGACGGGCGACCAGGACCCGGGCGCCGTCGGGGCCCGCGATCACGACGTCCTCCGTGGCGAAGCCGCCGGCGCGGAGCCGCATCGCGGTCGCCGAGAGGATCGTCTCGGCCGCTTCGCTCCCCGACACCGACGGGATCTCGACCAACTGCCGGTAGATCCCGGCGGCGAGCAGGCTGTCCTCGGGGCCCAGGGTGGACTGCGCGGCGGAAGTGGCGGGGATCGCGAACAGCGCGAGGGCGACTCCCAGCGCGGGCGCGGCGACAGATACGATCGATCGGGGGTTCACGGCGCTTGCCGGCATCGGCGGTCTCCTCGCTCCGAGTTCAGCAGCCTCGGGTGTAGTACCAGACCCAGGGCCCCATCTCTTCGTCCCGCCAGCGGATCCATCCTTCGTCCACGCGGACGGGCGGGGGCGGGATCACACAGTACGTCGAAGGCCGGGTGACGCGCACCCGCATCCAGTCACCCCGCAGCTCGAGCGGCTCCAGCATCGGCTCCTCCCCGTACCGGAGCCACGACCGGCGTGGGTGACCGGTCCCGGAGTCGGTCCGCAGCGCGTGGGCGTTCCGGGTGCGGAAGAAGAGCGGGCCCGACAGCCGCACAGGCACGCCGCGGTCGCCGCCGCGAGGAGGAGCCGGGTCACGGGCCCTCCCCCGCCATCAGCGACTCCAGCCGCGGGGCCGACGCGTCGCCCGCCGTCAGCTGCGCCGCGACCCGCCCGCGGCGCAGCACCACGAAGCGGTCGCCGACCGGCAGCGCGTGGTGCGGGTTGTGGGTCACCAGCACGATCCCCACCCCACGCTCCCGCGCCCGCCGGACCTGCTCCAGGAGCGTCGCCGACTGCCGCACTCCGAGCGCCGCCGTCGGCTCGTCGAGCACCAGCACGCGGGCGCCGAAGTGGAGGGCCCGCGCGATCGCCACCGCCTGTCGCTCCCCACCCGAGAGCGTGGCCACCGGACGATCCGGGTCCTCGAGCTCGACCCCCATCGCGGCCGTCTCCGCCTGCGCGATGGCCGCAGCCCGGCGGACGTCGATCCGGCGCAGCGGTCCTTGGCCGCGGGTGGGCTCGGCACCGAGGAAAAAGTTGCGCCAGGCGGAGAGGAGCGGGACGAGGCCCAGGTCCTGGTGGACGACCGCGATCCCGCGGTCGCGCGCGGCGCGCGGAGACTCGAACTCGACCCGCTCGCCGTCCACGCGGATCTCCCCCGCCGTCGGCCGGTCGACACCCGTCAGGATCCGGACGAGCGTGGACTTGCCGGCTCCGTTGTCGCCCAGCAGGCAGGTCGTCTCGCCGGCGCGAACGGAGAACGACACTCGCTCCAGCGCCTCGACTCGTCCATAGCGCATCGAGACCTCGCGCGCCTCGAGGAGGGGCGTCTGCCCCCCGGGCCGGGGGGCTCCCGCTCCTCGGGCCGGATCTCCCCCGCGCGTCATCCCGCCGACAGCGCCCGGCGGCGCACCCAGCCGTTGAACAGGACCGCCGCCAGCAGCACCGCCCCGAGGAACACCTGGAACCAGTCGGCGTCCACGCCCGTGATCACGATCCCCTGCTGGACCATGGCGAACACGAGCGCACCGATCGCCGCTCCGACCGCCGAGCCGTATCCGCCGGTCAGGAGCGTGCCGCCGATCACGGCGGCCGCGATCGCGTGGAATTCCTGCATCTGCCCGCGGAGGGCGTCCGTGCCGGTGTAGCGCACGGCCTGCATCACGGCCACCAGCCAGGCGGCCAGAGCGGTGGAGACGAAGAGCGCGATCTTGACCCGCGCCACCGGGACGCCCGCCCGGCGCGCCGACTCGGCGCCGCCGCCCGCGGCCTGGATCCAGTTGCCCCACGGCGTGCGAAGCAGCACCCAGGTGCCGAGGACGACGACCGCCAGCCACCACGCGATCGATACGCGCAGCGGGCCGAGCGGCTGGCTTCCCAGCAGCCACGACGCGGCCTCGTACCCCGGCGTCTCGCCGAGGCCGCCCAGCTGGGTGCGGCCGGTGAGACCGCGCGCCGACCCGATCGTGAGGCCGCGGAAGACGAACAGGGTGCCGAGCGTGACGATGAACGAGGGCAGGCCGGTGCGCACGACCAGCCAGCCGTTGACGAGGCCCGCGCCCGCCGCCAGCACGGCCGACACGCCGAGCGCCGGCCACAGCGGCCAGCCCCAGTGGCGGGTGAGGAGCAGCACGGCCATGCCCGACAGGCCCACGATCGATCCTACCGAGAGGTCGAACTCGCCGCCGATCATGAGCAGCGCCACGGCCACGGCCAGGATCCCCAGCGGCGCGGCCGCGTTGAGGACCGCCGCCGTTCCGTCGAGGCCGCGGAACGGGCCCCCGGCCACCACGGCGAAGAACGCCCAGACCAGGAGCGCGCCGCCCACGGCTGCCGCGCCGGGCCGCGCGAGCCACCGCTTCAGCGGAGTCCCCGCGCCGAGAGGTCGATCACGCTGGCGGCGTCGGCGCCGGTGACGAAGCCGGGACCGGTGCGGATCACCTGCCCTCCGCCCGGAATCGCGCCGGTCTCCAGGTACGTCACCAACAGGACGACGGGGAGATAACCCTGGAGGTAGGGCTGCTGGTCGACCGCGAACAAGGCCGCGCCGTCGCGCACCGCGGCCAGCACCTCCGGCGACAGATCGAAGGTCGCGAACCGCACCGAGCGCGCCGCGGGCAGGCTGCCGAGCGCCGCCAGCGCCGGCGCCGCGCCCGCCGGCCCCAGCGTCAGCACGGCGTCCACCTGGGGGTCGGAGGCCAGCGCGCCGGCGATCCGCTGCTCGGCGTCGTCCGGGTTCGCGAGGTCGACGGCGAGCACCTCGGCCGACGCGCCGGAGTCGGCCAGCGCGTCGGCGAAGCCGCGGCAGCGCAGGTCGAGCGCGGCGTTGCCGACCTCGTGGTTGACGCAGAGCGCGCGGCGCGCACCCGACCCCGCCAGCCGGCGCCCGGCTCCCGCGCCCGCTTCATACTCCGTCTGACCCACGTGCGCGAGGGCGCCGAGGGACTCCCACGCGTCGTCGCCCGAGTTGATCGAGACGGTCGGGATCCCGGCCTCCACCGCCGCCCGGATCGCGGGACCGAGCGCGGCGGGGTCGGGGATCGAAACCACGAGCCCGGCGGGGCGGGACGCCACGGCGGCGTGGATGCGGTCGCTCATCTCGACCATGTCGAAGCGCAGTGGTGCCTGGTAGTCGACCGCCACCCCGAGATCGTCGGCGGCGTCCCGCGCCCCGCGGGCGACGACCGACCAGAACGGATCGGAGGACTGGCCGTGGCTGACGACCACGATCCGCACGTCGCCGCGGGCGGACTCCGTCGACGCCGCGTCGGGGCCTCGGTCCGCCGGCGCCCCGCCACAGGCCGCCACGAGGAGCGCGAAGCCGACCGCGCGGTTCACCGCGAGGCCGGCGCGAGCTCCCGGGGGCCCGGTGGGGTGTGCTCCTCGAGAAAGCGGGTGAGGAGCGAGTAGAGGTGCAGGGTCGTGTTCTCCCCCTCGAAGATGCCGTGGGTCCGGTTCGGATAGGCCATCATCTGGAACGGCTTGTTCGCCGCCACCAGCGCGTTGACGAGCCGCTCGGTCCCCTGATAGTGGACGTTGTCGTCGCCGGTCCCGTGGACGACCAGCAGGTTCCCTTCGAGCCGGTCCGCCCAGG
>Ga0214472_10007903_pt1 | contig 11100 bp, 12 predicted proteins | sample RVTome_6_FD_207662 | JGI IMG/M metagenome (GOLD analysis project Ga0214472, IMG submission 207662) | Soil microbial communities from uranium-contaminated site in the Upper Colorado River Basin, Wyoming, United States - RVT140D175 | ecosystem: Environmental > Terrestrial > Soil > Contaminated >...
CAGGCCATGTACATTGCTGTAACCCTGACGCGCCATTTCAAGCACATGCCGACCCTGCCCACAACAGAGGTCGAGAATATAAGCCTCTTTATTGACATTCAGAACGCCGGCAAAAACTTCGACTTCATGTTTGGTAATGCTCTCGTCATTAACAACATCGCCATCAGTACGTAGATAGTTTGCATTAAAGATATGACGCCACCAGTCGGCTTTGACATAACTTTCCAGATTTTCGATAGGCCCAAGGACTTCAATAAGACGCTGGTTATTGGTCTTACGTTTATTTGGGGTTTCGCTTAGTTTTTTCATAGACATTTAAACCCTTATGCTAAATAACAAAAGTGTCTAACGTCCGTTCTGACAGGATGCCAAAAGTGGATTGGACAATCCAAGTTGAGCTCGTAGTTAGTGTTTTACGAGAAGACTTCACTCGTCTCGGCACCAGCTTTTAGCTGGTTGGCGAGCGCGATTTTGCATCTAAATATATCGGTTGTCTATATGATTTATTAATACTAAAAAACACTGGTACCAAGGCATTTGAAAGTGCAGGGTAATGAGGAGACATGAACGGGTGTCGTTATTCATGACACGCTGTGAATACCTCCGTGTACGCTCGGTTGCCGCGTCCTTGCGGCAAACGGTCATGAAAACGACATCCCGCTCACTCGACACGTTATGAAAAAAGTTAACGGGACAAGCAGTGACCAAAAAATAATTTTTTCAGCCTGATCTAAAAAAGTCTGGTGTCACTCTTCATCTGTTCCAGTGGCTACAAATATACCCAAGATACCTGAAGATGCGGGATTTAGAGTGCGTTTGTTTTTATTCAGAGCGAGGCGCAACGACGCGCATGGCCGCTCCCTGTAAGGAGGGCGCCTGCATGGAAGCAGGTGGTAGAGTCGAGTCGGGAACGGAGACCGAGCAACGAAGCTCTGGATGAAAACAGATGTGCTATAAACCTGCATCTTCAGATATCTTGGGTATAACCACTCTGTCAGGTTCTGTAATTGCTCAGATTACTGTACACTTCAAGGCAAGATTGTTCGAGCAAGTTCTTAAATAACTCATTTTCAAACCACACCAGGCTTTCATAAAGCATAACAATAGTTCCACTAATGTCTTTCATCCTGCAAATGAAAACTTAATTTATAAAAGATAGAAACACGTGACTACAAAAGATTTTTCATCGCTTCCTCTACCAGCAGAAGTTTTGGCGAATATTGCATCATTGGATTTTAAAGAAATGACGCCAATACAGGCGCAAAGTCTTCCGGCTATGCTTGAAGGTAAAGATATACTGGCGCAGGCAAAAACCGGCAGCGGTAAAACGGCCGCTTTTGCTATTGGTCTGTTACATAAACTTGAAACAAATAAATATCAAACCCAGGCATTGGTACTTTGCCCGACACGCGAACTGGCTGATCAGGTCAGCGCCGAAGTTCGACGGCTTGCCCGCGCCATTCCCAATACTAAACTGGTCACGCTTTGCGGCGGCAAACCCATGCAGGCGCAACTGGCCGCGCTGGAACATCCACCACATATTGTTATCGGCACACCGGGACGAATATTAAAACATCTTGATAAAGCAACATTAAAACTTGATGACTTAAAAACTCTGGTACTGGATGAAGCAGACCGTATGTTAGACATGGGTTTTTATGATGAAATCATACGTGTTATTGAGAAAACACCAAAACAAAAACAAACCTTGCTGTTTTCTGCAACCTATCCGGATCAAATAAAAAAGATCAGTAATAAATTTCAAAATGATCCAGTCGATGTACGTGTCGAATCGATTCATGACGATAAAGAAATAAAACAAATATTTTATGAAATAGAAGCCGGAGAAAGATCAAAAGCATTAATTGCTTTATTACAACATTACAAACCTGAATCAAGTATTGTCTTTTGTAATACCAAACAACAATGTCAGGAACTGGTTGATGAATTATGGAAACAGGGCTTCCATGTATTAGCGTTACACGGCGATCTTGAACAACGAGATCGCGACCAGGTTATCGTACAGTTTGCTAATAAAAGCAGTTCTATTTTAATTGCAACCGATGTTGCATCACGCGGACTGGATATAAAAGATTTGAGTGCCGTGATTAACTATGAGTTATCACCGGATCCTGAAATACATATACATCGTATCGGCCGCACCGGTCGTGCCGGAAATCAGGGTTTAGCATTAAGTTTATTTCTGGCATCTGAAAAATTCAGGGTCGAAGCTATTGAAGCTTTTATAAAAAATCCTGTGCGTATTGATAAAACATCGACACTTAAAACTCACGATTTTTCCAAACTCATTCCACCGATGGTCACGCTCGGCATAAATGCCGGTCGTAAAGATAAGGTTCGTGCAGGGGATATATTAGGCGCCTTAACTGCAAACACATCGCTTGAAGGAAAACAGATCGGCAAAATAGATATCTTTGATAAATACGCTTATGTCGCGGTAGAACAGGCGATGGCAAAAGAAGCTTTGCAAATATTAGCGGAAGGAAAAATCAAAGGCCGTAAATTTAAAATACGAAGGCTTAAATAATTTTAAAGAAAACTAGTCTTTTAATTGCTTTTTCAACATTGTCGCCGCCATCGCATAACCGCCATCGGCTCCATCAATAAAATGAAAATGCTGATCAGTACGGTTATTAATCATACACGTTATCAAAGCAGAATCTGAAACATGTATCCCGTAAACACATTCTCCTTTTTTATATCTCTCCAACATATACTGATTTAACGTTTGTCGTTGTTCGACATTGCCTGAAAGCACTTGCCTTAAAATACCATCAAACTTTCGATAGTCTGCATTATTAACCGTTACTTTTTTGTATTGCCCCCAATCAACGTCTCCCGTTTTAATTTTGTATGACATAAAAAACCGCCCCAACAATACCTGCACACGCAATTTAATTTTATATAAAAATGTTTGATATATATTTTTCCCATAAGTACGCGCTTTAGCTTCGTATTTTAATAAACTTCCTTTAAACGTTGTCTGCAAACCTTCAGAATAAACCGGACGAGATCTCGATTCATCACCATAAATTTCACTTATCCTGTTAATGATCTCGGAATAAATTCTGTATTCCTGCTCTTGATTATCTGCTTTCGCTTTTACGATAAGAGAGATAGTTTCTCCATGTTGGCTTGGCACATTCTCCCAACGACATTCAAGACCGGAATAGTCTGCCGGGATTTCCTTTGTGCTCTCTATTCTAAATTCAGTATTATTTGCATCATCTTTAATCAGATTTTCTGCGTACTCAAGACCAGCACCGGCAAAAGTAGCCTGCGTATAATGTTCAGAGACCTGATGCTTGCCAACAAGAATTTCATAACCCGCTTTTCTAATAACGTTGATCGGTACAATACCTATACGCAATTCCAGATCGAACTGGCTTTTACTCATTGCTTTAGTCGCAACGAGTGCGTCTCGAACAATATTCAAAACATTATCAGGCACGCATAGCGAGCAACCATCGCCACCAAAAATATATGGCACAGATAAAGGTTTAAGGGAATTCAAAATGGAAGTAATAACCGAAACGCCGGTAATATTAACGGCTTTATACTCGCCTTTATTAATTGCAACAGTTGAATTCTTTACATCGGAAACAACCGCGCTCCAATCATCCGGTAAAGGCTTGTAATGAGATAAGTCAGCAACTTCCGAAAATTCTTTTGTTGCGGATAGATCAGCATAAAAACTATCAGTTTTCATTTTCTATAATAAAAAAGTAAAGTTCTGTGGATTCGGTTATCCAGTCTGAGCTGCTGACCATGCTATTGCAATCAAACCAAGAAAAAGAAATACAGCAACCCATATTGGAAATCGCAATGCGTTTTTTTCTTCACCTTTGATTTCATTACCATCAATAACAAGATTTAAAAATACAGCTCGCCCCAGCGCTTGATACTTGAACTTGCCTGTATGACTCCCAACATTAAACGTCACATCTTTTGCAAAAGAGGCAGACTGTAAAAAACCACCGTCGACGTGTTCGATCAAGTCATCATTTATGTAGTAACTTTTTTCGCCGGTCCACCATTGATGATCCAATCTAAAAGTATACGGCTTACCATCAAGTTCGATATGCCATATTTTTACCGATTCACCATACTTTAAATTATCCAGATCCATCATGCTTGATCTCCTAAATCGAACTTACCTGACACACCGTATGATCTTTGCCCGTAATTTCAAACGTGGTTTTTTCAGCTTGTCGACCTTCGCCGGTATAAATATCGATATGCGTATTTTTGATAGCGCTACCCACATCGTCGGAAACATATAACTGATGTTTTAAATTATTCGGCAAACTTGGAATCTTTATACTCGAACCCGTTGGAATAATATTTTTATCGGTCGCAACAGAAGCTGTAGTTAATGGCTTACCAATAGAATTTAGCGGGTATTTACTTTTATGCCACTTATTTGAGAAACGGCCAAGATACCAACCGTCTTTTGTCTTGCCCCAGCCTTCGATTTTTACTGCTTTCAAAAAAGCCACTGAATGAACACTTTCCCCCAATTGTTCGATATTTATTTGGGTCTGATCCGCTTGCGGGTAGTCCAATTCAACCGGGGTAAAATAGCCTGTTACATTCCACTGCGAGCTACAGTCGTCTTCATGCGAGGCAATAGCAAAACGGCAAAACGGTAAAGAAGCAACTGTTAAAAAGCCTAATAAGACCAATTGCCGAGCTTTCCAGCCAATATACAATGGTATTTCCCCCTGATTCCACTGTTCTGTTAACGGTGTGAGTCTCCAGGGCAAATATCATACTTTTTTCCTGCGAAAACATCTATATATTGTATTAATCATAAATTTCTACACAATATATAGTTATCTATTGAAATTTAGAGCAAGGGAACACATATTTACAATAGTTTCACTCGACGTTGCGCCGACAAAGTCCTATAGTACGCGGCCTTTTAACCCCCATTAAAACTGAGTCAGGAACCTTTAATGATCTCCACAGCAAATGTAACTATGCAATTTGGCGCAAAGCCATTATTTGAAAATATTTCAGTCAAATTTGGCGAAGGTAATCGCTATGGTCTGATTGGTGCCAATGGCTGTGGCAAATCGACCTTCATGAAAATTCTCGATGGCAGCCTTGAGCCTACTAGCGGAAATGTCTCTATTGGTCCGAACGAACGTGTCGGTAAATTGCATCAGGATCAATTTGCTTTTGAAAAATACACCGTGCTTGATACCGTCATTATGGGTCACGCAGAGTTATGGGAAGTTAAACAGGAACGTGATCGTATTTATTCATTAGCGGAAATGTCTGAAGAAGACGGCATGAAAGTCGCGCATTTGGAAAGCGAGTTCGGTGAAATGGATGGTTACAGTGCCGAAAGCCGCGCCGGTGAATTACTCCTGAGCGCAGGTATCGAAGAAGAATTACATACAGGCCCAATGAGTGAAGTGGCTCCCGGCTGGAAACTTCGAGTCTTATTAGCACAGGCTTTATTTGCTGAACCAGACATTTTGTTATTAGACGAACCAACCAACAACCTCGACATCAACACTATTCGCTGGTTAGAAGGCGTACTTAACGAACGTAAAAGTACCATGGTTATCATTTCGCATGACCGACATTTTTTAAATGAAGTTTGTACACATATTGCAGATATCGATTATGGTGAATTACGTGTTTATCCCGGTAACTACGATAATTTCATGATGGCATCGACAGCAGCACGCGAACGAATGCAATCAGAGAATGCAAAAAAATCTGCACAGATTGCCGACCTGAAACAATTTGTTAGCCGCTTCTCGGCGAATGCATCAAAAGCAAAGCAGGCAACTTCCCGCGCAAAGCAAATTGAAAAAATAAAACTGGAAGACATTAAAGCATCGAGTCGCGTTAGTCCTTTCATCCGTTTTAATCAGGATAAGAAATTACACCGCCTTGCTTTAACTCTGGAAAACCTGGGTCATGGTTTCGATGATGAAATACTCTTCGAGAAAGGCAACATACTTCTGGAAGCTGGCGCTCGATTAGCCATCATTGGTGAAAACGGTGTAGGTAAAACTACTTTTCTTCGCTGTATCATAAATGATCTGAAAGCAAACAACGGCACGATACAGTGGGCAGAAAATGCAACGCTCGGATATTGTCCTCAAGACAGTACTGATGTTTTCGATAACGACTTGAAGTTGTACGATTGGATGAGTCGATGGCGCAAACCAAAACACGATGATCAGGCTGTACGCGCGACATTAGGACAACTGTTATTTTCAACAGAAGACTTTGAGAAAAAAGTAAAAGTCTGTTCCGGTGGTGAAAAAAACCGATTATTGTTCGGTAAGTTAATGCTGCAAGAAACTAACGTTATGATCATGGACGAACCGACCAACCATTTAGATATGGAAGCAATTGAAGCCTTGAACCTGGCACTGGAACATTATGAAGGCACATTGATCTTTGTCAGTCATGATCGGGAATTCGTTTCGTCATTAGCGACGCGCGTGATTGAAATAAAGAATCGTAAAGTCATCGATTTCCAGGGAACTTATGAAGAATATCTGTCGAGCCAACTGGAAGCAGAGAAAAAGACCGCTAGTGCCAAATAACACAGGCCGAATAAATAAAGCTGGTTGTTCCTGTTCCTGTTAAGGTAGCTCCATGAAACTACTTATACGTAATCTTGCCCGCAGCACCACAGAGGCAGAAGTCCGTGCTTTATTTGAAGCTTACGGCAAGGTGCAATCCTGTACCTTGGTTATGGATAAGAAATCCAGTCAATCGAAAGGTTTTGGTTTTATCGAAATGCCGAAGCCGGGTGAAGCCAAAGCTGCCATTAAAAATCTCAACGGCAAGGAAATCGCTGATAATAAAATTCGCGTCAAAAAAGCGGAAGAAAAATCAGAGCTTGATAAAGATGAAGTTAGCAGTAACGTCAGCACAGAAGCAAAAAAGAACGAACGCGTAAAATCGAAAGAAAAAGAAAAAGCTAAACCCGGCTTTCAAGGATGGAAAAGTAAAGGCAGGTAAGAAACGTGACGCAAAAACAGGAAAACAGTACACGTGTCCAGGATCCGTTACATGGCATCACGCTAAAGATGGTGGTCACTCAGTTAGTCGAAAAATACGGTTGGGAAGAATTAGGCCGACGTATCGATATCAAATGTTTTACCAATGATCCTGGTATCAACTCCAGTCTTAAATTTTTACGTAAAACAGAGTGGGCACGAAAGAAAGTAGAAGCTCTTTATTTAAACACCATCTCCGCTCAACAGTAATTATGGAAATCATTTTTGAAGAACTGGATTTTCAGAGCACGCCTCTAGGTGACATTAGTCTGCGGAAAAGAACAGAACCCAGACTCAATGGAAGATTACTTTACGAAGTAAAACTAGACGATGAATTTTTAATGTCCAGTTTGTTTACCGAATCTGAAATACAACTTTCAAAACTCGGCCTCGCTGCATTGAAAAAAAAACAGTACAAAAACGATCTGGATATTATCGTCGGTGGCCTGGGTCTCGGTTATACCGCAGTTGCCGCTTTAGAAGACCCGGCAATCAGATCACTCAAGGTAATTGAAGTAATGCAACCGGTTATCGACTGGCATCAGCGCGGCCTGGTGCCGTTGGGAAAAGAACTTACGTCTGATCCACGTTGCACATTGATAAATGCTGACTTCTTTGCTGTCGCAACATCAGATAACAAAAGTTTTGATGACGAGGGTAAGCAGGTACACGCCGTATTACTGGATATTGATCATTCACCAGGACATTGGCTAAATGAAGGAAACAGTTCTTTTTATACCAACGAGAGTTTAAATAAATTAGCCAATAAGATTGTTCCCGCTGGAGTCTTCGGACTTTGGTCAAACGATCCACCTGATGAAGAATTCATGAAGTTACTCGACAGCGTATTCGAATCTTCAGAATCACATATTGTCAGCTTTCCAAACTTGTATGCGGATAAAGAATCATCCTGTACGGTTTATACCGCCTACAAAAAACGCTCTTAAATTAATTCCCGCCCTTAATACACTCGTACTGAACGGCAGCATCCGGATCCGTAACTGAGTCTTGCTTATTGAATTCCTCCTGCTACATCATTTCAATAACTTCTAATTAAATAACAAGCCGGGCAGAAAGTAATTTTTGTTCTCGATCAAAAAATAGTCCTTTCTTGATACAGATTATTCGATACGCGTGCGATCCCGACAGGTCTGTTTTTAAATACTTTTCTGTTGCGAATAAACAGCTAATCCAAGTCCACTAAAGACAACCAGCACACCGAATACAAAATTGATTTGAATTACTTCACCTAAAAACAGATAACCCAAAAAGATAGCAACAATCGGATTCAAGGTAACAAACATGGTATTAAACGTTGCTGTTGTTCTGGTTAAGACCCAGTTGAAGAAAAAGAATGCAATGCCGCCGGTAACAATGCCGACATAAATGACTAATCCAATTTGCATGGGCGACAAAGCCAAAACATGTTCATCTATACCACTGGCAACAGTAAACGGAAAAAGAACCGCGCAACCGGACAGCATGGCAATCGGTGTCATTGTTGTCGCAGGAATTTGTCTGAGGACAGGGCGAGCTAAGGTTGCGTAGACAGCACCGGCAAGTGCAGCAAGCAACATGATCAACTCACCTTTAAAGGTAACCGTCGTACCTGTTGGCATAAACAATTTATCAGACAACGAGATAAATAATCCCAACAGGGAGAGCCCTATCGCAGTTAATGACAACAGGTTAATTTTCTCATGACCAATCGCTTTAGCGAATAACATGGTCCAGATTGGCATGGTTGCCAACACAAGTGAACCGCGTGCCGCATTGGTATAAACAAACGCTTGTGCAAACAAGAATGGAAATAACGCAAAAAATAAAACACCTAATCCAATTGTCTTAAAACATAAACTCCGCGTTAAATTTGGACTGCGATATAAAAAGAATAACGGCAGTATAAATAAGCCGCCGAGAAGATAACGCATAAATGCTATTTCAACCGGCTCAAGAATGCCGACAAAATATCGCATCGACACCGACGCTGTGCCGGTAATCGTATGACAAAGAAGAAGAGCAAAAGTAGGTAATAAGGATCGCATAAGACGTCATTATAATGTTTTATATTTTATTATATCGTAGTGTTATTGTTACAAAAAACATTAAAAATTTATGGGCTTGTTTATAGCCAACGCCGAACACTCAGTTTGTATTAAATATATTCATATTTAATTGACTCTGAAGAAATAAAGACTATACCTTAACTGTAGCAACGACAAATTAAGGGGAAAGTTATGGTTATCTGCCCAATAGCAAATTCAATAGGTTGTGATAAATGTGCTGTCGTCGATTTTTGTTTTCTAAGAAGCGTACTCGGAAATTATGGTGCGGAACAACCGGGACAAGAAGCTGAAAATTCCAAATCTACTGAATCCAAACCACCTGATTAAAAATATTACTTTTTTTCATACCACATAACAGGTTCATTTTCTCTGGCGGCTGCTTTCAGCATTTCTACCAATGGGAATGCACGGCCAGACATACTCACCTCAGGTTCTTCCTCTTCGTCTTCATTAACGACTTCATCAATCTCTTCGAGCGATTCAGCTTCCAGTGCCTTTTTTAAATGTGCTAATGCTACAGGAATATCCTTTGCCGCTATCGCACTCGGAATCGTACCACTATGCCCCATCATTTTTATTAATGATTTTGCAATGTCCGCAAACATCATGACATCAGTATGAGCATTCGATTCAAACGTTATTAACATAATATGTTTCTCTAAATATTAAGATACTTATTTGTAAGCATACAACTAAGTCGCACTACTGTCCCCTACATATTTTTTAATGAACGGACTCAGGATATCCATCGGTACAGGAAAGGCTATGGTTGAATTCTTTTCACTGGCAATTTCAGTCAGTGTTTGCAAGTAACGTAATTGCATACTTTGCGGGTTTTGTGAAAGAACATTCGCTGCCTCCAATAGTTTATGCGATGCCTGTAATTCACCTTCGGCATGAATAACCTTGGCGCGGCGTTCACGTTCTGCTTCGGCTTGTTTAGCAATCGCACGAATCATACTTTCATCGATATCAACATGTTTAATCTCAACATTGGAAACCTTAATACCCCAGGCATCGGTCTGCTGATCCAGGCTTTGTTGAATGTCTTTATTAAGTTTCTCCCGATCTGCCAGCATTTCATCCAGTTCATGTTGACCAAGTACTGAACGTAATGTGGTTTGCGACAATTGACTGGTGGCCATATGGAAATCCTCTACCTGAATAATGGCGCGCTCCGGATCAATGACGCGGAAATAAACGACGGCATTAACCTTTACCGAAACGTTATCGCGCGAGATAACATCCTGACTCGGGACATCCATAACAACGGTGCGTAACTGCACGCGTTCGATCTGTTGTACCAGAGGAATAATAATAATCAAACCCGGGCCCTTGACTGAAGTAAAGCGTCCGAAGGTAAAGACCACTGCCCGTTCATATTCGCGCATGATCTTGATGACCATCGGCAAAATAAAAATCGATACCGTAATTAAAATCACTATAAAATTAAATGTCATTTCCCTTCCTCCTTTAGCAATTCAACTTTCAAAACCAGGCCATTGATATTAGTTACCTTGACCCGGTCGCCACATTTTAACGGTGTTTCGGTAATGCCTTGCCATATCTCACCATGGATTCGAATACGTCCTTTATCTTCAAAATCTTCCAGCACTTCACCAATACTACCCAACATTTCTTCTACGCCACTGACGACCGGTTTGCGATGTGCCGCAAACATCATACGAATGACAAACAGAAAAAAACCAGCGGTAATTAAAGCGATCGTCAGAATCAATGGCAGCGCTACCTGAAACTGGCTACCTTCAGTATCGAACAAGATCACCGAACCAAACACAAAGGCGACCACACCACCGATACCCAGAGCACCGAAACTCGGAGCAAATACCTCTGCTACCATAAACATAATGCCGAGCAGGATTAGTCCCAGTCCGGCATAGTTGACTGGCAAAACCTGCAAGGCATAAAGCGCTAATAACAAACAGATCGCACCGGTGACTCCCGGTAATACATAACCC
>Ga0214472_10007905_pt1 | contig 11098 bp, 7 predicted proteins | sample RVTome_6_FD_207662 | JGI IMG/M metagenome (GOLD analysis project Ga0214472, IMG submission 207662) | Soil microbial communities from uranium-contaminated site in the Upper Colorado River Basin, Wyoming, United States - RVT140D175 | ecosystem: Environmental > Terrestrial > Soil > Contaminated >...
AAGCAAGGCCGCGACGTCGTCCCTGGGCACGTCCGCCCCCTTGAGGCGCGGGGCGAGGCCGATGCGCCCGGTCCCGGGATCGTCGGTGAGGTGCCCGGGGCGGAGGATGGTGTAATCGAGGCCGCTCTCCCTGAGCGCGGCGTCGGCCTCGCTCTTCGCCCGCATGTAGGCCTGGAACACCTCATCGCCGCGCGGCTCATCGGCATGGAAGGTGGAGACCATCAGGTAGCGGCGGATGCCGCCCGCCTTGGCCGCCTTGATCAGCCTGATCGCCCCTTCCCGGTCCATGGAGCGCTTGCGCTCGATCCCGCTGCCGGGTCCGGCGCCGGCGGCGAAGACCACGGCGTCCGCCCGGCCCACCGCGCCCGTGATGTCGGTGCTCGCCTCGAGGTCGCAGAGGACCGGCTCGGCCCCGGCCGCGCCGAGGTCTCCCGCCTGGTCCGGGTCGCGGATCAGGCCGCGCACGCGGTCGCCGCGCGCGGCGAGGAACCGCGTGAGCCTCAGCGCGATCCTGCCGTGGCCGCCGGCGATGACGATCTCCATCCTGGTCTCCTCCATGCGGGGCCGGTCCTGGCCCGGACTTGGCCGCCTCAAGATTTCGCGGCGAGCACCACCAGGGCGTCGAGCGCCACAGCACCCTCGCCCTCCGGACGGGCGAGGAGGGGATTGACGTCGACGGCTTCGATCAGGGCGCCCGCGTCCCGGGCGAAGGCGCCGAGTGCCAGGATGGCGTCGACCACCGCGGCGCGGTCCAGGGCCGGCCGGCCGCGGTAGCCCGCGATCAGGCGCCCGGCCCGGGTGGCGTCGATCATCGCCTCCGCCTCGGCGCGGTCCAGGCCTGGGCGGCCGAAGGCGACGTCCTTGTAGAGCTCCACCATCACGCCGCCGGTGCCGAACATCACCACCGGACCCATCTCCGGGTCGCGGACGATGCCGAGCGCGAACTCCGTCCCCGGGGCGACCTGCTCGGCGACGAGGAAGCCCGAGAGCGCGATCTTGCCGTCGTAGGCCGCGACATCGCGGGCGATCGCCTCGCAGGCCGCCGTCACCGCCGCGCCGTCGGGAAGGTTGAGCCGGATCGCCCCGGCCTCGGATTTGTGCGGCAGGTCAGCCGACAGCGCCTTGACCACCACGGAATAGCCGATCTCTTCGGCGGCGGCGCGGGCGGCGGCGGCGTCCTCGGCGCGCGCCTCCCTGGGTCCGGCGATCCCCCAGGCGGCCAGCAGCGCCTTGGAGGCCGCCTCGTCGAGCGCGCGCGGCTCCTCTCCGGCCAACGCCCGCGCCTCTGCCTCGGCAAGGCGTCGGGCGGCATCACTCGGTGCCGGGACGGAAGCGTCCTCCGCCGCCCCCGCCCGGGCGTGGCGGCGGTCGGCCTCCAGGATGCGTCCAAGAACCCGGAAGGCGCGGTCGGGATCGCCGAGGTAGGGGAGATGGCCGAGCGTCGCCCTGAGCGCCCTCGCGTGGTCCGTCAGCGTCTGGGCCATGGGCGCGAACAGGGCGACGGGCACGCGCCCGCCCGTCTTGGTCCATTTGCCGATGGCGGCCAGGTTCTGCTCCTTGCGCTCGATCCCCGGCACGAGCGGCAGCTCCTCCCCCATCATCAGGAAATCGACGGCGGGATCGGCGGCCAGCGCGTCCATGCAGGCGGTGTGGGTCTCCGACACCACGGTGGCGCGCGTATCCAGCGGGTTGGCGGGGTTGGCGAGCGGCCCGAGCGCCTCTGCGATCTTCGCCTTGGTCGCGTCGGCGAGCTTCGCGAGGGGAACGTCCGCGCGGGCCGCGTATTCGGAGATCAGGCTGGTGAGCGCCCCGGAATTGGTCATCACCGCGATGCCCGGGCCCACCGGCGGCGGCAGGTGGACGAGGAACTCGAGCGCCTCCACCGCGTCTTCCATGGATTCGAGGCGCACCACGCCGGCCGCGCCGGCGAGCGCATCGAAGGCATCGATGCTGCCGACCAGGGCGCCGGTATGGGCGAGCGCCGCGGCGCGGGCCTGGTCGGAGCCGCCGATCTTGACCGCAAGCACCGCCTTCCCGGCGGCCCGGGCCTCATTGCAGGCGGCGAGGAAGTCTTCCGCGCCAACGACCTGCTCGAGGTAGAGCAGGACCGCCTTGATCTGGGGCTGGACCGCCATGAACCGGAGGTAGTCGCCGGCCGCGAGGCCCACCTGGTTTCCCGCCGACACCATGTAGGAGGGCATCAACCCGCGCGCATAGAGCAGCCGGTTGAGCGCGACGCAGAGCCCGCCCGACTGGGCGATCACCGCCGTCGGCCCCGCCTCCACCTGCTCCAGGCCGTCGTCGGGCAGGGTGACGGCCAGGCTGGGGGCCGCGACGTTGCCCATGCAGTTGGGCCCGCAGAGGCCGAGCCCGGTCCTCTCGATCACCTCCGTGAGCCTGCGGGCCCGGGCGCGCCCTTCGGCATCGCCGCCTTCGCCGAATCCGCCGGCGAAGACCAGCGCGCTGCGCGCGCCCGCCGCGGCGCCGGCCTCGAGCACGCCGAACACGGCATCGGCGGGAATGAAGGAGACGATGTGATCGGGCGGCTCCGGCAGGGCATCGAAATCGCCGTAGCAGGGGCCGCCCCAGATCTCCTCCCGCCGGGGGTTGATGGGGTAAATGCCGCCGCCGTAGCCGAAGCGCGCGAGGTTCGCGCGCACCCGCCCGGACCAGTGCCGAGGCCGGTCCGACGCCCCCACCAGCACGATGTTGCGGGGATGCAAAAGGGCTTCGACTTTGTCTGCGGTCATGGCGGGGGCATCCCTGCGGGCGTGCCGGGCCCCGGGGCGCCCGGCGTTTCATGTTTTATTTTGCGGCCGCCAATCTTATGCTGGCGGAGCGGACGGCGGCAAGGAACCGCGCCGATCTCGAGCCTGCACGGCAAGACAGGCAAGGCAAGAAGAAGCGGATGGGGAGGGTGCAGGTGACACTGATCATCAACAACGACCATGTGGCCGAGGTCCTGACCATGGAGGACACCATGGCGGCGCTGGAAGGGACCTACACCGACCTCGGCACGCACCACGCCGTCTGCCGGCCGCGCATCGATCTCCAGATCCCCACCTCGGATGAGAACAAGACCTACCAGTGGGGCACCATGGAAGGCGGCTCCACCCGGGGCTATTTCGCCATCCGCATGAAGTCCGACGTGCTGACCCAGGAGATGCGGGGCGACGTGCCGACCGAGGAGAAATACTGCGTCAGGCCCGGACTCTGGTGCGGGTTGATCCTGCTCACCTCCATCGAGACCGGCGAGCCGCTCGCCTTCCTCAATGACGGCATGCTCCAGCACATGCGGGTGGGCGCGGACGGCGGCATCGGGACCAAATACATGGCGCGCAAGGACGCCGAAGTGATCGGCATGCTGGGCTCCGGCGGCATGTCTCGCAGCCACATGGAGTCCATCACCTGCGTGCGCGACATCAAGAAGCTCCAGGTCTGGAGCCCGACCAAGGCCAACCGCGAGGCCTTCGGCGAGGAGGTGCGGACCAAGTACGGGATCGAGGTCGTGGTCTGCGACAACCCCGAAGAGGTCTACCGGGGCGCCGATATCCTCGCCGCGCTCACCGATGCGACCGAGCCGGTCACCGACGGCGCCTATCTGGAGCCCGGCACCCATATCATCGTCATCGGCAGCTCCGGCGCGCCCGACGACGCCTCCATCGCCAAGATCGACCTGAGCCTGCGCTTCGGCAACGCCCCCCAGCCCTGGGGGTTGGAGACCTTCGGCAAGGCCAAGTCGCGGCTCACCTACGCCGCCATGACCGAGGAGATCGCCGCGAAGCGCATGTCGCCCGACGCCAAGCGCGGCGGGCGCGGGGCCGTCAGGGAGGACCGCATCGTCTGGCTCGCGGACATCATCGAGGGCCGAAGCGCGGGGCGGACCAGCGACGACCAGATCACCTATTCCGAGCGCGGCAACCTGCAAGGGGTGCAGTTCCACGCCGTCGCCGGGCGCGCCTACGAGCTCGCCCGGGACGCCGGGCTCGGCCACGAGATCCCGACTTCGTGGCTGCTGCAGGACATCAGGGATTGACCGAGACACCGGGGCGGAGGAAACACCCATGACCCTTTTCATCGACAACGAGGTGGTCGCCCAGGTGCTGACCATGGAGGACACGATCAAGGCGCTGGAGGAGTCCTACCGCAGCCTTGCGGCCAAGGAATCGGTCTGCCGCCCCCGCGTCGACATCCAGATCCCGACCTCGGATCCCAACAAGATCTACCAGTGGGGCACCATGGAGGGCGGGGCGACCTCGCGCTATTTCGGCATCCGCATGAAGTCCGACGTGATCTACGAGCGCCAGTACAACGGCGCCATCACCCAGGAAAAATACTGCATGGAGCCCGGCCTCTTCTGCGGCCTGATCCTCATCACCTCGGTGGACAACGGCGAGCCGCTCGCCTTCATCAACGACGGCGTGCTGCAGCACATGCGGGTCGCGGCCGACGGCGGCATCGGGGTCAAATACATGAGCCGCGAGGATTCGGAGGTCGTCGGCATGCTCGGCTCCGGCGGCATGTCCCGCACCCATATGGACGCCTTCATGTGCGTGCGCGACATCAAGAAGCTTCAGGTCTACTCGCCGACCCCGGCCAACCGCGAAAAGTTCGCGGCCGAGATGCGGGCCAAGCACGGCATCGAGGTCGTGGTCTGCGACGACCCGCGCGACATCTACCGCGGCGCCGATATCGTCGCGGCACTGACCGACTCGGCCGTCGGCGTGCTGAACGGCGAATGGCTCGAGGAGGGCACCCATGTGGTCAGCATCGGCGGCGGCAGCGGCAAGGCCGATGCGGCGACGCTCGAGAGGACGGATGTCTATTTCCGCTTCGGCAACGCGCCGGGGCCGTGGGGGCAACCGGAAATGGCGCTGGAGGACGAATACATCACCTACGCCGCCGAGCCCGAGGACTATTCCGGCTTCAGGATGAAGCGGCACGGCCGGCGCGGCCACGGGGCTGCGCTGCCCCAGCGCATGATCACCTTCAAGGACATCTTCGAGGGCACCAACCGCGGCCGGACGTCCGCCTCCCAGGTCACCTATTCCGAGCGCGGCAACCTGCAGGGGGCGCAGTTCTGGTCGGTCGGCGGCCTGGTCTACGAGAAGGCCAAGGCCGCGGGCCTGGGCCACGAGGTGCCGACCGAATGGTTCCTCCAGGACATCCGGGACTGACGCGACGCCCCAGGCCGCGCCGGGGCCGCTTCCCGATGCCGCGCCTCGCCGCAGCGATGCGATGCCTCGCCGCCGCGTGCGCTTTGGCCGCGCCGCTCCTCGCCTGCGCCGAGACGCCGGCCGGGGAGGGGCGGCAAGCCGCCAAGCCCCAATCGGTGGCGCCCGCGCGCCCGGCGCGCGAGGCCGTCCGGGAATTCGACGCCGAGGCGCTGGGGGCCATCTTCGACCGCCAGGGTGCGCTCTTGAGGAAGGCGCTCGCGGGCGTCGCCGAGAGCCGCCCCGGGGTGCCCGAATTCTTCTTCGTCGGCTTCGCGGGCGAGGCGGGAGAGGACGTCTTCCTCAACGAGGCGCGCGCGGCGGAGGACCTTTTCCGCCGCCGCTTCGGGGCCGCCGGGCGCACCCTGGTGCTGGCCAACAACCTGCGCACGGCGAAGACCCTTCCCATGGCGAGCGTCCCGACCCTGGGCCTCGCGCTCAGCGGCATCGCCCGCAAGATGGGGCCGGAGGACGTGCTCTTCCTCTACGTCGCCTCCCACGGTCGGCAGGGGCGGATCAGCGTCCGCTACGGCCGGGCGAATCTTCCCGACCTCGGGGGCGGGGAGCTCAGGCGCATGCTGGACGAGGCCGGGATTGGGAACCGGGTCTTGGCGCTGTCCGCCTGCTATTCGGGCTCCCTCATCGCGGCGCTCAGGGACGCGCACACCCTGATCATGACCGCCGCCGCGCATAACCGGGTCTCCTTCGGGTGCGGTCACGACGGCCCCTTCACCTATTTCGGCCGGGCCCTGATCGGCGAGGCGCTCGAGCGCGAAAGCTCCTTCCCAAGCGCCTTCCGCCTCGCCCGGGGGGCGATCGAGAAACGCGAGAAAGCCGAGGGATTCCGCCCCTCGCACCCGCAAATCTTCGTGGGCGGCGCCATCCTGCCGGCGTTGGACGCCATCGGCCGGCGGCTAAGTCCGGCCCGCTAGCCGGGCCCCAGGGGGCGGAAAAGCGCCCATTTCGGGCGCAGAGCGGCGCGCGCGCCGGGCGGGAAAAAAAGCGTCCCGGCCCGCCGGCGCAGCCTTGAATCCGGGCCGGGCACTCCCAATAACAAGAAGATCGGACTTCAATCAGGGTCGGGACGGCTGGCCGCAGTGGGGCGGGCCGCCATGGGGGGCCGTGGAGCATTGGCCGCGGCCTGTGCGCCTCGTCGTCCCCCGGAGGCTGGTTCGGAATCGCAGAGGGAAGCGTGATGAAGATCGCTCAGATAGCCCCGCTCATCGAAAGCGTGCCCCCCAAGCTCTATGGCGGTACCGAGCGCGTCGTGTCCTACCTGACCGAGGAACTGGTCCGGCAGGGCCATGACGTCACCCTGTTCGCAAGCGGCGATTCGGTGACCTCGGCGGAGCTCGTGCCCTGCTCGGGTGCCGCGTTGCGGCGCGGCGGGCGGTGTCTCGATCCGCTTCCCGTCAGCGTGATGATGCTGGATCGGATCTGCCGGCGCATGGACGAGTTCGACATCCTCCATTTCCACACGGACTTCCTCCATTATCCGCTGGTTCGCGACCGCGGCATCCGGGCGCTCACGACGCTGCACGGGCGGCTCGACCTGCCGGACCTGCATCCGCTCTACCGCCATTTCAGCGACCTGCCGGTGGTCTCCATTTCCTATCACCAGCGCCGCCCGATGCCGCCCGTCAGGTGGGCGGGGAACGTCTATCACGGCCTGCCGCTGGACCTCTTGCCGTTTTCCGCAAAAGGGGCCGGGGGCTACCTCGCCTTCCTCGGACGCATCTGCCCGGAGAAGCGGCTCGACCGCGCCATCGCGATCGCCCTGAGGGCCGGCCTGCCGCTCCGGGTCGCGGCCAAGGTGGACCCCGTGGACCGGGACTATTTCGAAAGCGAGATCGCGCCGCTCCTGGACCACCCGCTGATCGAGTTCATCGGCGAGATCGGCGAACGGGACAAGGGGGAATTCCTCGGCGGCGCGCGGGCCTTGCTGTTCCCCATCGACTGGCCCGAGCCCTTCGGCCTAGTCATGATCGAGGCGATGGCCTGCGGTACCCCGGTGATCGCCTACGATTGCGGCTCCGTCCGCGAGGTGGTCGAGCCCGGCCTGACCGGCTTCATCGTCGGCGGGGTCGAGGAAGCGGCCGCGGCCGTCGCCAACGTCGGGGCCCTCGACCGACGCCTCGTCAGGCGCCGCTTCGAGCGCCGTTTCAGCGTCGAGCGGATGGCCAGGGAGTATGTCGGGATATACACTTCCCTGGCGCCATCGCGGCCCGTTGCGGCCGAGCAGATGCTGTCCGCCTGACGGATCGGGGCATGCAGGACGAGGGACAAGACAGCGCCGTCCAGCTCGAGGCTCAGAGCGAGCACCATACGCCGTTCTACATCGCCGCCCGGACGGCCTCCGTCGAGCGCCGTCCGCGCACCCTCAAGTCCGACAACACCTGCGGCGTGTTCGACCACCAGGGCGACATCCGTCCCGAGGACGGCGGCGCCCAGGGCATCTACTTCAACGACACGCGCCATCTGTCGTGGCTGCAGGTGCTGCTGGCGGAGCGGCAGCCGCTCCTGCTGAGTTCGACCGTCGCCGACAACAACGTCCTGCTGACCGCCGACCTCACCAATCCGGATCTCTACCGGGGCGAGCGCCTCACACTGCACCGCGATTCCATCCACGTCCTGCGGTCGAAATGCCTGTGGGGAACCGTGTGCCATGAGCGCCTCGCCGTGCGCAATTTCGACACCCGGGCGCGCCGGATCAGGCTCACGGTCCGGTTCGATGCCGATTTCGCCGACATGTTCCAGGTCCGCGGCCACCCGCGCAGGGCCTGCGGCCGGCGCACTGTCGCGATCCGCGGCGGCGATACGGTGCAGTTCACCTATTTCGGCCTCGACGACATCACGCGGACCACCGTGATCGGCTTCGACCCCGCCCCGGACCGCCTGGGAGCAGCGGAGGCGGTCTTCGATCTGTCGCTTGCGCCGGGCGAGCAGGTGCCGCTGTTCCTGCGCGTGGCCTGCGACACCGCGCCCGAAGTCAGGCCGAGCCGGGACTTCTTCTCGTCCTTCAAGGCGGCCCGCACCCGCCTGCGCGCGGAAACGGCGGGCGTCGCCTCGGTCGTGTCGTCCAACGCGATCTTCAATGAGGTGCTGTGCCGATCGATGTCGGACATCTACATGCTGACCAGCGAGACGGGGTTCGGCCCCTATCCCTATGCCGGCATCCCCTGGTACTGCACCATCTTCGGCCGCGACGGGATCATCGCGGCGATCCAGTTCCTGTGGGCCGATCCCAAGATCGCCAAGGGCGTCCTGAGCTACCTGGCCGCGACCCAGGCGCGGGAGGAAGACGCGGAGGCGGATGCCGCTCCCGGCAAGATCCTGCACGAGACCCGCAGGGGAGAGATGGCGAACCTCGGGGAGGTGCCGTTCCGGCGCTACTATGGCAGCACCGATTCGACGCCTCTGTTCATCGTCCTGGCCGGCGCCTATCTCGAGCGGACGGGCGACATCGGGACGATCGCGCAGCTCTGGCCCCATATCGAGGCGGCGCTCGGCTGGATCGACGGCTACGGGGACCTCGACGGCGACGGCTTCGTCGAATACGAGAGCGCGGCCCGGGACGGCCTGCGGAACCAGGGCTGGAAGGATTCGGGCGATTCGATTTTTCACGCCGGCGGCGAGCTGGCGACCGGCCCTATCGCCACCTGCGAGGTCCAGGGCTATATCTACGCCGCCAAGCGCTACGCGGCGGAAATGGCCCGCGAACTGGGCTTTTCCGCCCTGGCGGCCACCCTCGATCAACAGGCGGACCTGCTGCGCGACAGGTTCGAGGATGCCTTCTGGTGCGAGGACATCGGCTTCTACGCCCTGGCCCTCGACGGTGACAAGCGGCCCTGCCGGGTCAGGACCTCGAACGCGGGGCACCTCCTGTTTTCAGGGATCGTGCCCGATCACCGCGCGAGGCGGCTCGCCGACGATCTGCTGGGCCCCGCCTTCTTCACCGGCTGGGGGATCCGCACCGTCGCCCGGTCCGAGTCGCGCTATAACCCGATGTCCTATCACAACGGCTCGGTCTGGCCGCACGACAACGCCCTGATCGGCCTCGGCTTCGCCCGCTACAACCTGACCGACCACAGCCAGCGCCTGCTGGCGGCCCTGTACGACGCCGCGACGCATATGGACCTGAGGCGGCTGCCGGAGCTCTTCTGCGGCTTCCGCCGGAGGCCGGGGAAGGGCCCGACGTACTATCCCGTGGCCTGCACGCCCCAGGCCTGGGCCTCGACCGCGATGTTCGCCCTCCTCCAGGCGGCGCTCGGCCTCGGCTTCGACCGCCGGACCGAGGAGGTGCGCCTCTGCCACCCGGTGCTCCCGCAGTTCCTCGACAAGGTGGAGATCCGCTCGCTGACGCTGGGCGCGACCCGGATGGACATCATGGTGCAGCGCTACGGCACCGACGTCGCGGTCAACCTCCTGCAGAAGGAAGGCGAGGGGCGGCTCGCGATCACGCTGTGAGAGGGCGGTCGGGGGCCGCCGTCAGGGCAGCTCGATTCGCTTCTTCGGCACCAGCACGGTGACGATCAGGATCACCAGGTTGGCCGCCAGCACGTAGAACAGCCAGGACGGGTTCCCGGCGTCCAGGATCCAGCCGAAGATGACCGGCGCCGCCGCGCCGCCGACGGCCGCCCCGGTGGCGACGATGCCGATGGCCTTGCCGAAGGACTCCCTCGGGATGACGGCGCGCATCAGCATGTCGCGCGCGGGCCTGAGAACACCCTGCAGGGTGCCGGCGATGCTCATCACGACGATGATCAGCACCATGGGCATCGGCAGGGCGCCGACGAGGATGAACAAGGCGCCCGAGCCGACCAGCGTGGCGATGGCGATCTGGCCGTGGCGCGGCCAGCGGTCGACGATGAAGCCGCCCGCCAGCACGCCGAGCGCGCCGGTGACGAGATAGGCCGTCAGCACCCCGGAGGCGGCGGTCAAGGGTGCATCGCGCAGCTCGGCAAGCGCCGCGACGGTGAACGAATGCACGCCATGGGTGGTGAGCGCGTTGAAGATGAAGAAGATGAAGAACATCAGGAGCGAGCCCGAGGCCAGGGACCGTATCTCCTGGAAGAAGCTGAGATCGTGGCTCTTCTTGGGCTGGACGCTGTCGTCGCGCACGATGCGCCACTGGGTCGTCAGCCCGACGGTGACGAGGAAGCCGAGCGCGCCCGCCGCCAGCACCGCGACGCGCCAGTCCCACACGACGGCGATGGAGACGATCAGGGGCGGCGCCACCGCGCGCGCGGCGTGGGCCGTGAACATGTTGATGCCGAAGGCCCGGCCCACCCAGCTCGGGTGGATCGAAGCGTTGATGATGGTGTAGTTCGAAGGCCGCATGGAGGCGAGCCCGGCGCCGAAGAAGACCATCAGGGGGATCGACCAGATGAAATCCGGAATCGCGGCGAGCAGGCTGAAGCTGATCGACAGCATGAAGAGGCCGACGATCAGCACGATCTTGCCGCCGAACCTGTCGACCAGGAATCCCACCGGGATCTGCAACGCGCCCGTGGTGATGGCGCGGGTCGTCAGGATGACGCCGAGATAGGTGAAGGACACCTGGAACTCGTTCCTGAAGAACGGGAGCAGGGCGGGAAGGCAGAGAACGTAGAAGTTGGAAAGAGCGTGGCCCGTGCTGATCAGGGTGAGGATGCGCACGCTCTGGGAATAATCCTGCTCAGCGGTCATGTGTTGGGGCGTGCTTGCCATGGATGTGGTCGGTGGGTCCGTTTGTTGATCTTGCCCGCGCGCATCGGGCGCCCGCCGGCGCCCGGGCGGAGTTCCGGTTTACCACCGGATTGCGGGGAAGGCTAGCTGGGCAGGTGGATTCTCTCCTTGGGGATAAGGACCGTCGCCGCCACCAGGACGATGGTCACGCCGAGGAT
>Ga0214472_10007906_pt1 | contig 11096 bp, 9 predicted proteins | sample RVTome_6_FD_207662 | JGI IMG/M metagenome (GOLD analysis project Ga0214472, IMG submission 207662) | Soil microbial communities from uranium-contaminated site in the Upper Colorado River Basin, Wyoming, United States - RVT140D175 | ecosystem: Environmental > Terrestrial > Soil > Contaminated >...
CACGGCGAGGCCGAGGGCGCCAAGCTCAACCTGCCGCTCGAGCCGGGCGCGGGCGACCGCGAGTTCTTCCATGCCTGGGGCGAGGCCGAGGCCTTCCTCGAAGCGCGCGCCCCGCAGTTCTTCATCTTGCAGTGCGGCGCCGACGGCCTGGCGGGCGACCCGCTCGCGGACTTGCGCCTGACCCCTGCGGCGCACGCGCACGCGGCACGCCGGCTCGCCGCGCTCGCCGGGCGGCACGCCGCCGGCCGCCTGATGGCTTTCGGCGGCGGCGGCTACCACCTGGAGAACCTGTCGGCGGCGTGGTGCGCGGTGCTGGAGGCGCTGCGCGCGTGATCGATGAGTCGGTTCTGTACCGCACGGTGCTGGAGACATCGGGCGAGCTCATCTGGTCGCTCGACTGCGAGGGCCGCTGGACCTCGCTCAACCCGGGCGCCGCGCGACGCATCTACGGCCGCGAGGCGGCCGAGCTGCTGGGGCGCCCTTTCACCGAGCTGGTCGCGCCCGAGCTGCGGGAGCGCGACTATGCGGTCTTCCGGCGCGTGCTCGAGGGGCGCTCGGTGTTCGACCACGAGACGCGCCATGTGCGCAGCGACGGCGCTCCGGTCGACCTGTCGTTCAACGCCATCGCCCTGCACGATGCGCAGGGGCGAGTGATCGGCGCCGCTGGCACGGCGCGCGACGTGAGCGAGCGCAAGCGCGCCGCGGCGGCGCTGCACGAGAGCGTCGAGAAGCTGCGGCTCGCCGTGGAGGCGGCCGACCTGTACTACTGGGAATGGGACCTCGGCGCCCGGGGCCTGCACTGGGGCCGCGAGCCGGCGTTCGCGGCCGAGGATTCGACCGGCGTGCTGCGCGCCGCGCTGGAGCGCGGCGAGGCTTTCGAGATCGAATACCGCGTGTCCGATGCCGACGGGCGCATCCGCTGGCTCGCGGTGCGCGGCGTGCCGATGCGCGACAGCCCCGGCCGGGCGAGCCGCATGATCGGCGTGCTGCAGGACGTCACGACGCGCAAGGCGCGCGAGGACGCGGTGCGCTTCCTCGCCTACCACGACGCGCTGACCGGGCTGCCCAACCGGCGGCTGCTCGACGATCGCCTGGCGCAGGCCATCTATCTCGCGCAGCGCCACGACCGCAGGCTCGCCGTGATCCTGATCGATCTGGACGAGTTCAAGCAGGTGAACGACCTGCTGGGCCATCGCGCCGGCGACGACGTCCTGCGCGAAGTCTCGCGGCGCCTCGCGGCCTGCCTGCGCAGGGCCGATACGCTCGCGCGCCACGGCGGCGACGAGTTCGTGATCCTGCTGCCGGACGTCCAGGCGGAATCGGACTGCGGCGTGGTGGCCGAAAAGGTGCTGCAGGCGCTCGCGCCGGAGTTCCCTGTCGAGGGCCGCTCGCTCGCCGTGGGCGCGAGCATCGGGATCTCGGTGTTCCCCTCGGACGCCGGCGACGGCGACGCCCTGTTGCGCAATGCCGACGCCGCGATGTACCGTGCAAAGCAGCAGGGCCGCAACCGCTTCTGCTTCTACGGCCGATGAGATCCTCGAGCAGGTCTCTCGCGCGCCTGGCGCGCTTTCTTGCGCCCTACCGGTGGCGCATCGCGGCGGCGGGCGCGGCGCTGCTCGTCGCCGCCGCCGCCGTGCTCGCGCTCGGCCAGGGCCTGAAGCACGTGATCGACGCCGGCTTCGGCAGCGGCGATCCGCGCCTGCTCGACGGCGCGCTCGCCGCCATGATCGCGCTCGCCGCCGCGCTCGCCAGCGCGACCTGGTTCCGGTTCACCCTGATGATGAGCCTGGGCGAGCGGGTGGTCACCGACCTGAGGCGCGCGGTGTTCGACCACGTGCTCGGCCTCGATGCGGCGTTCTTCGAGGGCACGCGCACCGGCGAGGTGGTCTCGCGCCTCACCAACGACGTAGTGCTGCTGCAGCAGGTGATCGGCTACGGGCTCTCGATGTTCGTGCGCAACGCGATCATGATGCTCGGCGCCGCGGCGATGCTGTTCGTGACGAGCTGGAAGCTGGCGGCGGCGGTCCTGCTCGGGGTCCCGGCGACGCTGATCCCGATCCTGCTGCTCGGCGCGCGCGTGCGGCGGCTGTCGCGCGAAGGACAGGACCGGGTGGCGGACGTCTCCGCCTACATCGACGAGGCGGTGCACGAGATCCGCACGGTGCAGGCCTACGCCCACGAGGAAGCGGACCTGACGAGCTTCGCGCGGCACGCCGAATCCGCCTATCGCGTAGGCGTCGCCCGCATCCGGCAGAAGGCCTGGCTGATCTCCTCGGTGATGCTGATCGCTTTCAGCGCGGTCGGCATCATCCTGTGGGTGGGAGGGCACGACGTGCTCGCCGGGCGCCTCACCGCGGGAGAGCTCTCGGCCTTCGTGTTCTACGCCATGGTGGTGGCGGGCGGCGCCGGCACGGTGTCCGAGGTCTGGGGGGAGCTGCAACGCGCCGCCGGCGCCACCGAGCGCCTGATGGATCTGCTCGAGACGCGCCCGGGCATCGTCGCCCCCGCCAGGCCCGTGGCGGTGCCGCCGCGGCGCGCCTGCGCGGTGGAGCTCGACCGCGTCACGTTCGCGTATCCCGGGCGCCCCGGGGTGCTCGCGCTCGAGCGTTTCAGCCTGCGCGTGGCGCCGGGCGAGCGCGTGGCGCTGGTCGGGCCGTCGGGCGCGGGCAAGTCCACCGTGCTTGCGCTGCTGCTGCGCTTTTACGATCCGCAGCAGGGCGCGGTGCGGATCGACGGCGTCGAGGCGCGCGACATGGAGCCGCGCGCGCTGCGCCGGCTGATCGCCGTGGTGCCGCAGGAGCCGGTGATTTTCGCCGCCAGCGTGCTCGACAACGTGCGCTACGGGCGCCCCGAGGCAACGCGCGAGGAAGCGCTCGCGGCCTGCGAGACGGCCTGGGCGCTCGAGTTCATCGAGCGCCTGCCGCAGGGAATCGACACGCCGCTCGGCGAGCGCGGGACCACGCTCTCCGGCGGCCAGCGCCAGCGGCTCTCGATTGCCCGCGCGCTGCTCGCCGACCGCCCGATCCTGCTGCTCGACGAGGCGACCAGCTCGCTCGACGCGGCCGCCGAGCGCCTGGTGCAGCAGGCGCTGGAGGCGCTCGAGGCGGGCCGCACCACGCTCGCCATCGCGCATCGCCTCGCGACCGTGCAGCATGCCGACCGCATCGTGGTGATGGACCGCGGCGCGATCCTCGCGCAGGGCACGCACGAGGAGCTGCTGCGCCAGGGCGGCCTGTACGCGAGCCTTGCCCGGCTCCAGTTCCTCGGCAGGACAGACGGGGCCATGGAGCGTGCGGCCTAGCCGGCTCGCCGCGGCGGCGCTCGCCTTCGTCTGCGGCGCAGCCGCGGCGGACACGCTGCGCGTGGGCTCGAAGCGATTCACCGAGTCCTACATCCTCGGCGAGATCGTCGCGCAGACCGCGCGCGCCGCGGGCGCGCGCGTCGAGCACCGCCCGGGCATGGGCGGCACCGCGATCCTGTTCCGGGCGCTCGGCGCCGGCGCGATCGACGTCTATCCGGAGTACACCGGCACCATCGCGCGCGAGATCCTGAAGTCGGACACGTTGACGGGCCTGGGGGAGTTGAACCAGCGCCTCGCCGTCCTCGGGCTCGCCGCTTCGGTGCCGCTCGGCTTCAACAACACCTACGCCGTGGGCGTGCGCCGCGCCGAGGCCGAGCGCCGCGGCCTGCGCCGGATTTCCGATCTCGCCCGGCATCCCGACCTGGTGCTCGGCTTCGGTCCCGAGTTTCTCGGCCGGCGCGACGGCTGGCCCGGGCTCGCGCGCGCCTACCGGCTGCCCCGGCGCACGCCGCGCGCGCTCGACCACGGGCTCGCCTACGAGGCGCTCGCCGCCGGCAAGGTGGACGTCATCGACGTCTATTCGACCGACGGCAAGATCGAGCGCTTCGACATCGCGCTGCTCGAGGACGAGCTCGGCTTCTTCCCGGCTTATGACGCCGTGCTGCTGCACCGCGCCGATCTGCCCGGGCGCTTCCCGGCGGCGTTCGCCGCGCTCGCCGCGCTCGAAGGATCGATCGACGAGGCGCGCATGACGCGGCTCAACGCGCGCGCCGAGCTCGACGGCCGCAGCTTCGCCGCGGTCGCCGCCGAGTTCATCGGCGCGCGCGCCGGCGGCGGCGCGCAGCGCCGCACGCTCTGGAAGGCGCTGTTCGCGCCGGACTTCAAGCGCCTGCTCGGCGAGCACGTCGCGCTGGTGTTCGGCTCGCTCGCCGCCGCCGTCGCGGTCGGCGTGCCGCTGGGCATCGCCGCGGCCAAGCTGCGCTTGCTGGCGCAGCCGGTGCTCGCCGCCACCGGGATCGTGCAGACCATCCCGGCGCTTGCGCTGCTCGCGTTTCTCATCCCGCTCACCGGATCGATCGGCGTGTGGCCGGCGCTGATCGCGCTGTTCCTGTATGCGCTGCTGCCGATCACGCGCAACACCCACGCCGGGCTCACCCAGGTGCCGCGCGGCCTGGTGCAGGCGGGTGTCGCCCTCGGCCTGCGGCGCGCACAGGTCCTCGCGAGCATCGAGCTGCCGCTCGCCATGCGCACCATCCTCGCCGGCGTCAAGACCTCGGCGGTGATCAACGTCGGCACCGCCACCATCGCGGCGTTCATCGGCGCCGGCGGCTTCGGCGAGCGCATCGTGCAGGGACTGGCGCTCAACGACCATACGGTGCTGCTCGCCGGCGCGCTGCCGGCGGCGGTCCTGGCGCTCGCGGTGCACGCGATGTTCGAGCTCGCCGAGCGCTCGCTCGAGCGGCCGCGGTAGAATGCGGCACCGTTCCAGGGAGGATCGTTCATGAGAGTCGGCGTGCCTGCCGAAGTGCGGGCAGGCGAGACCCGCGTTGCCGCCACGCCCGAGACCGTCAAGAAGCTGGCCGCGCGCAACGAAGTGCGCATCCAGTCGGGCGCCGGCACCGCATCCAGCATCCGCGACCAGGACTACGAGGCGGCGGGGGCGAAGCTCGTGGCGAGCGCCGCCGAAGCCTACGACGCGGACATCGTGCTCAAGGTGCGCGCGCCGCAGGCGGACGAGGGCAGCCTGCTGAAAAGCGGCTCGGTGCTGATCGGCCTGCTCGAGCCCTTCAACGCCCCCGCCCTCGAGGCGCTCGCGAAGCGCGGTGTCACCGGCTTCGCCATGGAATGGCTGCCGCGCATCTCGCGCGCCCAGCCGATGGATGTGCTTTCCTCGCAGGCCAACATCGCAGGCTACAAGGCGGTGGTGCTCGCGGCGGCCGAGATCGGGCGCTTCTTTCCGATGCTGATGACCGCGGCCGGTACGGTGAAGGCGGCGCGCGTGCTGGTGCTGGGCGCGGGGGTCGCCGGCCTGCAGGCGATCGCCACCGCGAAGCGCCTGGGCGCGGTGATCGAGGCCTCCGACGTGCGCCCGGCGGTCAAGGAGCAGGTCGAGTCGCTCGGCGCCAAGTTCGTGGACGTGCCCTACCTGACCGACGAGGAGCGCAGCATCGCCGAAGGCGCGGGGGGCTACGCGCGCCCCATGCCGCAGGACTGGATGCGGCGGCAGGCCGAGGCGGTGCACCAGCGCGCGCTGCAGGCCGACGTGGTGATCACCACCGCGCTCATTCCCGGCCGGCCCGCCCCGGTGCTGATAAGAGAATCAACCGTAAACGGCATGAAGCCCGGGGCGGTGATCGTCGACCTCGCCGTGGAGCAGGGCGGCAACGTCGAGGGCATCGAGCGCGGCCGCATCGCCGTGAAGCACGGCGTCAAGCTGATCGGGCTCGAGAACCTGCCCGCCACCGTGGCCTTCGACGCCTCGGCGCTGTACGCCAGGAACCTGTTCAACTTCCTGTCCCTGATGCTCGACCCGAAGAGCGGCGAGTTCAAGCTCGACCGCGAGGACGAGGTCGTCGCCGGGACGCTCGCCTGCATCGGCGGCGAGCCGATCAAGAAAGGCTGACCCATGGGCGCAAGCGTAGATCCGACCGTCATCAACCTGGTGGTGTTCGTGCTGGCGGTGTTCGTCGGCTACCACGTGATCTGGAACGTGACGCCGGCCCTGCACACGCCGCTGATGAGCGTCACCAACGCGATCTCGAGCGTGATCATCGTCGGCGCGATCCTCGCCGCGGCGCCCGCCGAGACCGACTTCGGCTCGGTGCTGGGCGTGATCGCCGTCGCGCTCGCCTCGGTGAACGTGGCCGGCGGGTTCCTCGTCACCCAGCGCATGCTGGAGATGTTCCGGAAGAAGAAGAAATGAGCGTCAACCAGCTTACCCTGTGGTACCTGGTCGCGTCGGTGTGTTTCATCCTCGCGCTGAAAGGCCTCTCCAGCCCCGAGACCGCGCGCCGCGGCAACTGGTTCGGCATCGCCGGCATGGCGATCGCGGTACTGACCACCATCGCGGTGGTGGCGCGCGGGCGCGTCGACCTGATCCTCGCCGCGATGCTCGCCGGCGGCACCCTCGGCGCGATCATCGCGCGGCGCGTGCAGATGACGCAGATGCCGGAGCTGGTGGCCGCGATGCACTCGCTGGTGGGCATGGCGGCGGTGCTGATCGCGATCGCCGCGGTCAACCACCCGGCGGCGTTCGGCGTCGCGGACCCGCTGCCCACGGGAAACAAGCTGGAGCTGTTCATCGGCACCTTCGTCGGCGCGATCACCTTCTCGGGCTCGGTGATCGCCTTCGGCAAGCTGGCCGGGCTGGGCAAGCACTTCCGCCTGTTCTCGTCGGCGCCGGTGGCGTTCCCGGGCCAGCACTGGCTCAACCTGGCGCTCGCCCTGGTGATGATCGGCTTCGGCGCGGCCTTCTTCCTCGCCGAGGACAAGGCCTGGACGCCGTTCTTCGTCATGACCGCGATCGCCTTCGTGCTCGGCGTGCTGATCATCATCCCGATCGGCGGCGCCGACATGCCGGTCGTGATCTCGATGCTGAACAGCTACTCCGGCTGGGCGGCGGCGGGCATCGGCTTCTCGCTCAACAACGCGATGCTGATCATCGCGGGCTCGCTCGTAGGCTCCTCGGGCGCGATCCTCTCCTACATCATGTGCCGCGCGATGAACCGCTCGTTCATCTCGGTGATCCTGGGCGGGTTTGGAGCGGCCGAAGGATCGGCCGCGCAAGGCGGCGGCGACAAGACGGTGCGCTCGGGCTCGGCCGAGGACGCCGCCTTCCTGATGGCGAACGCCGAGTCGGTGATCATCGTTCCGGGCTACGGCCTGGCGGTGGCGCGCGCCCAGCATGCGGTGAAGGAGCTGGCCGACATGCTGGCGGAGAAGAAGGTGAATGTGCGCTTCGCCGTCCACCCGGTCGCGGGGCGCATGCCGGGGCACATGAACGTGCTGCTCGCCGAGGCCGAGGTGCCCTACGATCAGGTGTTCGAGATGGACGACATCAACGGCGAGTTCGGCAACACCGACGTGGTGCTGGTGCTGGGCGCGAACGACGTGGTCAATCCGCTCGCCTACCAGAAGGGCAGCCCGATCTACGGCATGCCGGTGCTCGACGTGCACAAGGCGCGCACCGTGATGGTCAACAAGCGCTCGATGGCTTCGGGCTACGCCGGGCTGGACAATCCGCTTTTCTACATGGAAAAGACCATGATGGTGTTCGGCGACGCCAAGAAGGTCGTCGAAGACATGCTCAAGGCGCTGCATTGATGGCGGCGCGCGGCCGCATCCTGGAGCGCATCCGCCGTCTTCAGGGCCGCGGCGGGGGCGCTCCCTCGGCAGCCGAGCGCCTCGACATGGAGTCCTATCTGCGCGCGCATCCGCGCGGTCCGCTGCCGGCGGTTTCCCTTGCGCAGTTCGAGGAGAGAGTGAAGGCCAACGCGGGAATTTCTGAGCGCGTCGCGAGCCTCGTCGAGGTGCCCGGCGCGCTGGCGCGCTACCTCCGATCGCTCGACCTGCCCCTCTCGGGCTGCTGCTCGCCCGAGCTCGCGACGCTCGACTGGCGCGGCGCCGGGCTGGCGCTCGAGGCGCGCGCCGCGCGCGACGCGGACCGCGTCGGCGTGAGCGGGGCGTTCTGCGCCGTGGCGGAGACCGGGACCCTGATGCTGGTATCGGGCGCCGCGACGCCGGCGAGCGTAAGCCTGGTGCCCGAGACCCACGTCGCGGTGGTGCCGGCGCGGCGCATCGTCGCGCACATGGAGGACGCCTGGGACCTGCTGCGCGCCGAGCGCCGCGAGCTGCCGCGCGCGGTCAACTTCGTCTCCGGCCCTTCGCGCACCGCCGACATCGAGCAGACGCTCATCCTCGGCGCGCACGGGCCGTACCGCGTCCACGTCATCATCGTCGGGTAAAAGGGTGGCCGTGAACGAGCTCAGGAGAGCGGTGCGCTCGCTCCGCGATTTCCTTGCCCGGCGCCTGCCGCCGGGCACGCTCAAGATCGGCGTCTCGCCGCGGCTGTTCCATCCCAGGCCCGACGCCAAGGGGCTGCAGGCGAGGACCCTGCAATACCTCGAGCAGTCGGCCGCGCACTGGATCATGTCGCGCGACGTGATCGTGTTCATGGTGCCCACCGTCGACAAGGACGGCCTGATCCACCGCAGCAACATCCGTGTCGCCGACTACGCGCGGGTGCTCGACGGCCTGGTGCTGCAGGGCGGCGCGGACATCGCCCCGCTCACCTACGGCGAGCAGCCGCTCGAGCGCGAGTGGGAAGGCGACCGCCTGCGCGACGTCTACGAGATCGAGCTGGTGCACGAGTTCGTCGAGGCCGGCAAGCCGGTGCTGGGCATCTGCCGCGGCGCGCAGCTCATCAACGTCGCCTTCGGCGGCACGCTGTACCAGGACATCCGCAGCCAGCTGCCCGAGGCGCAGCCGCACGTGACCGAGGACTACGAGAAGCACGTGCACGAGGTGCGCTTCCCGCCCGGCTCGGGCCTGGCGCGCCTGTACCGCGGGGTGGCGCAGCCGCGCGTCAACTCGATCCATCACCAGTCGATCAAGGACCTCGGCCGCGGCCTGCGGGTCGAAGCCTGGTCGGAGCCCGACGGCATCGTGGAGGCGATCCGCGGCACCGGCTCGAGCTACGTGGTGGCGGTGCAATGGCATCCGGAGTTCCATCCGCCGGGAGGCCGCGAGCTGATCGACAGCGCGCCGCTCCTGGAGGAGTTCCTGGCGGCGGCGCGCGACGCGTGACCGAGCTCGACTTCCTGCCGGGCTTCCCGCCCGCGCTCTCGCAGCCGGCGCTGTTCGGCGCGCTGCTGCTCATCGGGCTCGCCGCGGGCGAGGCGGTGCGCCGCTATGCCTCGCTGCCGCGCATCATCGGCTACGCGCTCGCCGGGGTGCTGCTCGGGCCGCAGGCGACGAACCTGCTCTCGGCGGACGTGCTCATCGCCTCGCGCCTGCTGGTCGACCTGTCGATCGGCCTGATCGTGTTCGAGCTCGGCTTCCGGCTCGACGTCGGCTGGCTCAAGCGCAACCGCTGGCTGCTCGTCACCGCGATCGCCGAGAGCCTGTTCTGCTTCGCGGCGATCTACGGGGCGCTGGTGTACTTCGGCTTCCGGCCGCTGCTCGCCGCCGCCGCGGCGGCGATCGGCACGGCCACCTCGCCCGCCGTGGTGCTGATGGTGGCGAACGACCTGCGGGCCGAGGGCCAGGTCACCGAGCGCATGCTGCTGTTCACCGCGGTGAACAGCGTCTTCGCCTACCTCGCGCTCACGCTGCTGATGCCGTTCCTGCACTTCGACCTCGCCTCGCACTGGCAGACCGCGCTGCTGCACCCGCTGTACCTGCTGGCGGGGTCGATGCTCGCCGGCCTCGCCGCCTGCCTGCTGCTCCTGTGGCTCGCGCGCTGGATCGGCAAGCGCGAGGAAGCGCAGTTCGTGCTGCTGGTCGCGATCGTGGTGGCGACCGTGGGCGTCGCGCACAGCCTCAACCTCTCGGTAGTGCTGGCGCTGGTGACGCTGGGCATGCTGGCGCGCAACCTGGACTCGACGCACGTGCTGCTGCCGCTGCGCTTCGGGCACGGGGGGCAGCTTTTCTTCGTGATCCTGTTCGTGCTCACCGGGGCGAGCCTGCAGTTCGATGCGCTCGGCACGGCGGCCGCGGTGACCGCGGCCTTCATCGCCGCGCGCTTTGTCGGCAAGGCGCTCGCGCTGCTCGCCTTCGGCCGGCTCTCGGGCATCCGCCCCGGCGGCGCCGGCCTGCTGTCGGTCGCGTTGCTGCCGATGTCGGGACTCGCGGTGGTAATGGTGCAGGACACCGCGTTCTTCTATCCTGCGTTCGGCGCCGAGCTCGCGGCGGTGATGCTCTCGGCGATCGCGCTGCTCGAGCTGGCGGGGCCGCTCGCCACCCAGTTCGCGCTGCGCCGCGCCGGGGAGGCGCGACCTGATGGATGAGATGAATTTCCAGTCCTCCGCGGCGCTCAGCGTCGGCGTGGAGATCGAGCTGCAGCTGGTGCGGCCGCGGGATTTCGACCTGTCGCGCGAAGCGGCCGACCTCCTCGCGCGCCTCGCCAAGCGCAGGCTTCCCGGCGCGGTCAAGCCCGAGATCACGGAGAGCATGATCGAGCTGAACAGCTCGGTGCACTCGGACTGCGGCGCGCTCGCCGGCGAGCTGGAGGCGATGCGCGCCGCGGTCGTCGAGGAAGCCGGCGTGCTCAACCTGCGCGTGTGCGGCGGCGGCTCGCATCCCTTCCACGTGTGGGCCGAGCGCCGCATCTTCCCGAACGAGCGCTTCCGCAACATCGTCGAGCGCTACGGCTACCTCGCCAAGCAGTTCACCGTCTTCGGCCAGCACATCCACGTCGGCTGCCCGGGCGGCGACGACGCGGTCTACCTGACCCACATGATGACCCGCTACGTGCCGCACTTCATCGCGCTGTCGGCGGCCTCCCCCTATTACCAGGGCGAGGATACGTCGTTCCAGTCGTCGCGGCTCACCGCGGTGAGCGCCTTTCCGCTCGCCGGGCACATGCCTTTCGTGCGCGACTGGGGCGAGTTCCTCGCCTATTTCGAGACCATGAAGCGCTCCGGCATCGTCGCCAGCATGAAGGATTTCTACTGGGACATCCGGCCCAAGCCCGAGTACGGGACGATCGAGATCCGCGTCTGCGACACCCCCCTGACGGTCAGGCGCGCGGCGCTGCTCGCGGCCTACGCGCAGGCGCTCGGCGAGCACTATCTCT
>Ga0214472_10007907_pt1 | contig 11096 bp, 9 predicted proteins | sample RVTome_6_FD_207662 | JGI IMG/M metagenome (GOLD analysis project Ga0214472, IMG submission 207662) | Soil microbial communities from uranium-contaminated site in the Upper Colorado River Basin, Wyoming, United States - RVT140D175 | ecosystem: Environmental > Terrestrial > Soil > Contaminated >...
AGGGCACTTCCACCGGGTTTTCCTGACCGTCAATGGTCTTGAGTTGCAGGGCGCTGTAGACCTCGGAGAAAGCCATCGGCGTCGGATTGGCGCCAAGCGTCTGGAACAGGCGGACCCAGAGCGGATGGTTGGGAGTGCGCAGGGTGATGCCCTTGAAGTCCTCAAGTTTGGAGATCGGGGTTTCGCGGGTGGTGACATTGCGGAAGGTGCGCAGGAAGATGCCGAGGCCGACAATGTCGAGGCGGCCGAGCGACGACAACAGCGTCTGGCCCGGCTCGCCGCCGAGATAGCCGCGCAGCTGGTCGTAATCCTTGAACAGATAGGGCAGGCTGATGGCGTTCATGCGCGGCTCGAACGAGGCGTAAACGCTGCTGGCCAGAATAAGGCCGTCGAGCGAGCCGGCGCCGAGCTGGTTGATGGCGGCGTTCTGGTCCTTGCCGAACAGGATGCCGTCAGGAAACACCTGGAAGGTGACTTCGCCGCCGGTGCCTTGCGTGACGAATTCGGCAAATTGCGACGCGGCGCGGCCGACCGACGAGCCCGCCGGATCCGGTACGGCCAGACGCAGGGTCGTGGCCGCGCGGGTGGCGGTGACAAGAGCCGGAGCGGCCAGTGCAAGGGCCGCGGCGCCGCCGCCATACTTGAGCAGCGAGCGGCGGTCGATCTTCGAATTGAACAGAGTCTTCATGGTCTTTTCCTCCCAAAATCGGACCGATGGCACTGGGCCGGTAAACCGCGCCGCCTCGGGCGGTGAGCGGAGCATGCTCTTCAGGCGGCAGTCCGTTCCGCCTGGAAAGCTCGAGAAAAACAGCGCTGTGATCGAGGTTGCCACGGCCATGGGCGACGCGATCGCCAACCAGCCGATATGCGGGATTGAGCATCGGCAGACCGGGACCGCGCGCCGATGCCGTGGCGCGCGCGGCGGCCATGCCGTCCGCGGCCGGGTTTTCCGCCTTGGCCGGAGCGTGGTTCCCCGCATTCACCTCAAACCCGGGGCCCGCCAGCGTGCGGTCCATGGGTGCACCCATGATTGCGGTGCCGGGAAAGCCGATCCGGCGGACGGCGTCAGGAACGGGCATCAGAGGCATCCCGGTGGCAGTGTTCGCAGGACAGAAACCGAACCGGACGCTCAACCGCGATCAGCGCCGGGATCTTTCGCCTGAAACGGTCAAGATGCGGCGTCTCAAGATGCGCATCGAACGCCGCTTCTGACCGATACACTTCATAAAAGGTCACCAGATCCGGCTCGTCGCCGGAGGTGCAGATATCGAACTGCAGACAGCCGGCTTCATCGGCGACCGAGTGGCCGGCGTCGTTGCGGGCGATGGCGAGAAAGTCCTCGCGCATGCCCGGCTTGACCTCAAACTGGGCAATGACGGCAAAAACCGGCGTTCTGTGGGATGACTGCATGGCTCACCGGTCTCCGTCGACGAGCATGCCGTTCTGCTCTTCGCGCAACGCCACGATGTCCGCGTCATTGACCAGTTCGACATCGGAGAACCGGATCACCTGATCCTTGGCGATGGCATTCTTGAGACGGACATTGTGAGCCAGGCCGATCGGCAGCGCATCCTGCGCCCGCGACTTCGACGCCGGGATCGCATTGGCCCAAACCGCGAACCCCCCTTCGCCGTCGAGCATGTCGCCGGCCTTGAGATCGCATTTGGCCGTGGCGACGGCATCGCCGCGGAACGCCTTGCTGGACCCCGTCGGCTCGCCGCGCAGGACGGCGGATAGCACGCTGACGCTGGTCTCCAGGCCGATCAGATGGAACGGACGCCACATCGAACCATACCAGCCGGATTTATCGGTCAGCAGTCCGTATTGCTGGAAGCAGGCGCGGGTATACTCATCAGGCGCCTTGAAGGTGACGAACATGCCGTAGCGGATATTGTTGAGCACTTCGCGGCCGTCCGGTTCCTGGCTGGCGGCGATGTCGACCAGACCGGACCTGGGCAACCTGCCTCCTTCCGACGCCGGTTTGAACACCTGGGCCAGATCCTGCAGGCCGGCCGGGTGGAAGGCCAGGCCGTCCTCAGGGCAATCCAGTCCGGTGCCGTTGGCCACGGCCGCCATCTCGATGGCCGCTTTGGTGCCGTCGGTGAAGGAATTGTACATTTTCGGATTGAAGTCGCCGGCAGCCACCTCTTCGTCCGACCAGCCGAAGAAGCTCCAGACCGTGTCCGGCGTCGAGTAGCGATAGCGCGGCTCGTAATTCATGCCCTTGCCGGCGGATATCAGCTCGAAACCGCAACTGCGGACCCAGTCGACAAGTTCGCAGATGAAGGCCGGCTGGTCGCCATAAGCCATGGAATAGACCACCCCCTTTTCGCGCGCCTTCCTGGCCAGGATCGGTCCGCACATCACATCGGCCTCGACATTGACCATGACGATGTTCTTGGAGGCCTCGATCGCCATCATCGCGTGGCGGGTGCCGGCAAGCGGATGGCCGGTGGCCTCGATGATGCAGTCGATACCCTCAAAGGCGATCAGCGCGGCCGCGTCGTCGGTGACGCAGGTGGTGCCGGATTTATACGCTTCGGCCGGGGTTCCGGCGCTGTATTGAACTTCGTCCCAGCCGACGCGCTTGAGCGAGTCCCGCGCCTTGCCGACATTGAGATCGGCGACGCCGACCACATGATAGCCTGCGATGCATTTGGCCTGGGCCAGCATCATCGAGCCGAATTTGCCGGCCCCGATGATTCCGACCCGGACAGGGCGCCCGCTTTCGTTGCGGGTTGCAAGCATGGACGACAGATTCATTGGACGCTCCTGATGCAGCCATCCGCGCGGCCGCGCATTTCGGATTTATCGGGCCGGATCGGTTCGAATCAGCGTCGCAAGACCTGCGCCTGGGGCGCAACGATCCGTCCGGGCCGAGGCCCGTGCACTTGCCGATTTGTGAATTTCTCCGCCGCCGGGCTTTTTCTCTCCCACCGGACGAAGAAACACTACAAGGGGCCGTTGTTGTAGTTCAATTGAATTAATCTAACCGAATGATTAGAATTTCTTCTGCATCTCGACGCAGGCTTCAAGCCAGAGCTTCGCCTCCCGATCGATCCAGTTGATGAATTGCTTGACCCTGCCGCGGCGCAGATGATGCGGTGGGCAGACAAGCCATTGGGTCGTCAGCATGAAGGACGGAGCTTTGGCGATGGGAACGACCAGGCTGCCGCTTTCCAGTTCCTCCTGCATCATCAACAGGCTTTCCAGCGCCACGCCCATTCCCGATACGGCCGCATCGACGGCCATGTGCGAGCGGTCGAAATAGATCTTCTGCCAATTGCCCTCCGCCGGCAGCGACTGGGCCGAAAACCACACCGACCACTGCAATTGCGATTTGACCGAATGAATGAGCCGCATGGCCTGAAGGTCGGCCGGATTCAGGCTGCCGGCCGCGGCACGCTTCGGCGAGCAGACCGGGACGAACATCTCCTGGGCCAGCGGCTGCACATGCATTCCGGTCCAGCGGCCCTCGCCATGGCGGATTTCGATATCGACATTGTCGCGGCTGAAGTCGACAGGCTCGTTGGAACCATCAAGCCGGATGTCCAGGCCGGAATTTTCGTCGATGAAACGGGGCAATCTCGGCAACAGCCACTTGGTCGAGATGCTGGGAGTCGCGCGGATGTTGAGGAGTTCGGTGGATCGCGCGCCGGTGATCTGCCGTGTCGCCTCCCAGATATGCTCAATATTCGCGGCGATCATTTCGAAATAGCGCTCGCCGGTTTCGGTCAGCCGCACCTCGCGGCCGACCTTGCGCACCAAGGATGTGCCAAGCTGCTGTTCGAGCGTGCGGATCTGCTGGCTGATCGCCGAGGGCGTCACACCCAGATATTCCGCCGCCTTCGAGACGCTGTTGAGCCGCCCGAGTTGGTAGAAGACGCCAATTGACCGTAACGGAGGCAAGCGCATGATTATTTCGATCCTCCAGTTTGTCGATCGTAACCGTGCTTGCGGGTGGCCCACATGACGGCGCTGTTTCCAGAAAAATTCTTTCCCAGGCTTTCGGGTTCCAACGGACAGTTTACTCAATAGCGGATAAACGCGGCTTTCGCCCGGGCTTTCCCGGTGCCTGAACCCGGCCGGTGCGTTTTTCCAGAGCGTCGAGCCAGCCCGCGCCGCCAATCGTCCGGCCGAATGTCTTGCCGCGGTCCCGGACTTAAACCGGAATCAGTCGCGCTGGGTCACGTGGTGGGGGAATTCCTGGAACGACGAGGCGGGCCGGTGGCGCGAAAACATCGATGGCAGGATCCTGCGAGGATGCCCGTGGATCGCCGACAGGTTCCGCCTGCCTCCCATGCCAACCATCGTAATTCAAAGCCTGGGACTCCAGCGAGTCCGCCGCCGCCCGCGTTTCAGCTGCAAACGTCCTGCTCGATCGGGAACAGGGTCGAACCAAGCCGCAGTTGGAGCCGGTACTGGTCGGCGGCCTTGCGGAACCATGTTGCCGCCTCGGCATCGTCCTGCGTCACGCCACGGCCGTTGGCGTATAGTTTCCCCAGATTGTACTGGGCCGACGCGTCGTCCTGGTCGGCGGCCTTTCCTGTCCGGAATCGATCTCATGGATCCGCCCCGAATACCATAAACGCTATTATACTGCATATCATCCGGCTTTCAGGAAATCGACTTTTGGCGATTCCTTCCGACATGGCATGACCGAGGGCGCCGGCAAACGCCGTGGCGATCTGAAACAGAATTGGCAATTCTGTCTCAAACGTGTCGCGGCAGGCTGCAAAGACGGTTGGCAGGTTGCTCTCTCACGACCAGGTCAAAGCCGGAGAGCGCCGATCCAAATTGCGCTCCAATTAGCGATTAATATGCATGCCATGCAGGCAAAGCGCCGCAATTCACCAAGAACCTGAAGGGAACGATCGTGCAAAAATTCGTGATAATCGGATATGGAGACCGTGAGGGATACGACCGCACCGCAGTGGCCGTTCGAGACGCAGCCCATGCGCACGACGCGAAGTTGCAGAAGGATGGAGCGTTGATGGGGATCGCCGGCGCTCCCGTGCAAGTGCGAAATCCCGATTCCGCTCAGGTTGAAACGGCGGACGGCCCGTTTATGAAGTCGTCGCTGCCGGTGGCTGGCTTTTCTATCATCGAAGCCGCCAATTTGGCTGAGGCCGTGGATATGGTGTCACGAACTCCCTGCGCCGTCGCACATGGTGTCGTTGAGGTGTGGCCGCTGAAATAACCGTCATGAAACCCGAACGTCATCCGACATTTTGGCGTTGGGCTTCGTTGGTCCTGCATCGCGGACATTCGAACCTGAAACAGAATCACAGCATTATGCTCACCGCATTGCCGTGGTCGAAACTGTGATGGCGGCACGGGTCAAAGGGGACGCGGCGCGCCTTGCCGTCTTCGCTATCCAGCAGCACGGATATTTCTTCGGCGCTTATTGTCTCGACCGTGCTGTTCCGCGCCCGTCAGCGCAAAAAAGGCCGCCGAGGCCATCTTCAGCCACTGGCCATCCCCGCGGCCTAATCCCGCTTCGGCTTCCCCCGCTTGAAAACCCCCGTCGCCGTCGCCAGCAACAATCCGTCCACCGTCTTCACCTCGCCTTCGGCAAACACCGTCTTGTACCCCCCGCCGGTGACCCGTCCGGTGGCGATGACGGCGGCGGCCTGGGTGGCGGCGATGAAATTGACCGTCAGGCTGACGGTGACGACGGCGATGCCGGCGTCCTCGGCCAGGTGGCGGGAGCAGGCGTAGCCCAGCGCCGCGTCGAGGATCGTGGCGACGATGCCGCCATGCAGCACGTCCTGGCGGTTCATGTGATTTTCGTCCGGCGTCAGCCGGGCTTCGGTGCGGTCGGGGAAGATCTCGATCACATAGCCGATATGGCGCTGGTGGCCGGTATCGTTCTGCTTGACGATGGGGATTGCGGCGTCGCGCGCCAGCGGCGGGGCGTCGGTCATGGGGCGGCTTCCTTCGAAAGGGCGATATAGCGGGCGAGGTGGTGGTCTTCGTCGCCGAGCATGTGGTCGATCATCACGATGCGCTTGCAATAATGGGGCAGGGCGTATTCCCAGGTCATGCCGATGCCGCCATGCAGTTGAATGCATTCCTCGGCCACCAGCCGGCCGATCTTGCCGCAGAGATATTTTACCGCCGACAGGCTTTTTTCGCGGCTGAGCCGGTCGGAGGTGAGCGCGCCGGCGGCGTTGATCACGGCGGAGCGCAGCTGCTCGATTTCGATGAGCATGTCGGCCATGCGGTGCTGCAGCGCCTGGAAGGCGCCGATCGGCCGGCCGAACTGCTTGCGGGCGCCGAGATAGTCCAGCGTCAGGGTCTTGGCCGTCTCCATGGCGCCGAGCGCTTCGCTTGCCAGCGCCAGAATGCCGAGCCCCGCGACCGCCTCGATCACGCAATAGGCCCGGTCCCGCGCGCCGAGCAGCGCCGAAGCGGGAAGCTTGACCGCGTCAAATTTCAGTTCCGCCGCGCCGCCGCCGTCGATGCACGGAAACGCCCGCCGCGTCAGCCCGTCGGCCTTGGCGTCGACCAGAAACAGCGACAGACCGGCCGCGTCGCCGGCGGCGCCGGAGGTGCGGGCCGAGACCACGAACAGGTCCGCCGTGCCGCCATTGATCACCACGGATTTATCGCCGGACAGAATGAAGCCGTCGCCGTCGCGCTCCGCTTTCAGCGCAACATCGGCAAGATCATAGCGGCTCTGTGGTTCCGAATGGGCAAAGGCCAGGAGCGTCTCGCCGGAAATCACGGCTGCAAGCATTGCTTTCTGGTCGTCGCTGCCGGCGAGCGCGATCGCCCGCCCGGCGAGCAGGGTCGCCAGGAACGGTTCGACCACCAGGCCCTTGCCGAGTTCCTCGAACAGCACGGCCAGATCGAAGCCGCCGCCGCCGAAGCCGCCATCGGCTTCCTCGAACAGCGCGCCGATCAGGCCGAGTTCAGCGAAGTCCGCCCATTTTTCGCGGGCAAACCGGTCATCCCCCTGGATGATTTCGGCGCGGGTTTCGAAGGCATAATTTTCGCGCACGAAGCGCGCGATGGTGTCGGCCAGCATGCGCCGGTCATCGGAATGGGTGAAATCCATGGATCTTTCCGTCGATTAAGCAAAGCTGCCGGTCAAAGCCGCAAAAGCGCCTTGGCGATGATGTTTTTCTGGATCTCGTTGGAGCCGCCGAAAATCGAAAGTTTGCGGTTGTTGAAATATTCCCGCGCCGCGGTTCCTGCATAGTCCGGGCCGATGGGCTCCTCGTTATAGCCCTGGTCGAGGGATTCCGAGACGAAGGGAATAGCGTAGGGGCCGAGCGCCCGGCGTGTCAGATCGTTGATCTCCTGGCGGATGACCGTGCCCTTGATTTTCAGCATGGAGCTTTCCGGGCCGGGTCCGCCGCCTTTCGCCGCGGCGGCCAGCACCCTGAGATTGGTGGTCTTCATGGCTTCCAGCTCGATTTCGACGCGCGCCAGCCGCGCCGCGAAATAGGGATCGTCGGCGAGCGGAACGCCGTGAGCCTTCTGGCGCTGCGCGACGGACTTCAAATGCGCCAGACCGGTGGTGGAAAAACCGACCCCGGCAATGCCGGTGCGTTCGTGGGTCAGGAGATATTTGGCGTAGGTCCAGCCCTTGTTCTCCTCGCCCACCAGGTTTTCCGCCGGCACCTTGACGCCTTCGAAAAACACTTCGTTGATTTCGTGTTCGCCGTCCAAGGTCAGGATCGGCCGCACCGTAATGCCCGGAATCGCCATGTCGATCAACAGGAAGGAAATGCCTTCCTGGGGTTTGCCGTCGCCAGCGGTTCGCACCAGGCAGAAGATCCAGTCCGCATGCTGGCCGAGGGTCGTCCAGGTCTTCTGGCCGTCGACGATGTAATGGTCGCCCCGGCGCACCGCCTTGCATTGCAGGGAGGCGAGATCGGAGCCGGCGCCCGGTTCCGAATAGCCCTGGCACCACCAGTCCGTGCCGTCGAGAATGCGCGGCAGGTAATGCGCTTTCTGGTCTTCGCTGCCGAATTTGATCAGCACGGGGCCGAGCATGTTCACCCCGAAGGGCACGATGCGCGGCGCGCCGGCGGCGCAGCATTCCTCTTCGAAGATATGCCGTTGCACGGCGTTCCAGCCGGTGCCGCCATGCTGTTTCGGCCAGGTGACCGCGAGCCAGCCGCGCGCGGCCAGGATGGCGTGCCATTCCTCGTGATCGGCCTTGCTCAGGCGCTTGCCCGCCTTCACCGCCGCCGAGAGCCGGGCCGGCAGCTTTTCCTGCAAAAAACATCGGACCTCGGCCTGAAAGGCTTTTTCCTGCTGCGTGAAACTCATATCCATCGTTTCGGCCTTTCCCGCTTCAAAAAATTTCGAACAGGCCGGCGGCGCCCATGCCGCCGCCGATGCACATGGTGACGATGGCGCGTTTGGCGCCGCGCCGCTTGCCTTCGATGAGGATGTGCCCGGTCTGGCGCGCCCCGGTCATGCCGAAGGGATGGCCGATGGCGATGGAGCCGCCGTCCACATTGAGGATTTCGTCGTCGATGCCGAGCCGGTCACGGCAATACAGCACCTGGCTGGCAAAGGCCTCGTTCAATTCCCAAAGGTCGATATCGTCGATCTTCAGGCCGTGCCGGGCCAGAAGTTTCGGCACGGCGAAGACCGGGCCGATGCCCATTTCGTCCGGCTCGCAGCCGGCCACCGCGAAGCCGCGAAACGCGCCGAGGGGCTCAAAACCGCGCTTTTCCGCTTCCGTACGCTCCATCAGGACGCAGGCCGACGCCCCGTCCGACAATTGCGAGGCGTTGCCGGCGGTGATGAATTTGTCCGGTCCCGCGACCGGTTCGAGGCCGGCAAGGCCTTCCAGCGTCGTGCCCGGCCGGTTGCATTCGTCCATGGAAATGGTGACCTTCTGCATGGCCGTCTCGCCCGTTGCCCGGTCCTTCACCGCCTTCACCGTCTCCATGGCGACGATTTCCGCATCGTAGCGGCCCTCCTTCTGGGCGGTCTCGGTGCGGTGCTGGCTTTGCGCCGCATAGACGTCCTGGGCTTCACGCGAAATCTGATAACGTTCGGCGACGATGTCGGCCGTGTCGATCATCGCCAAATAGAGATCGGGCTTGTGCTCCTCGATCCAGTCTTCGGTGCGCCACGAGGTGTTGAGATTGCCCTGGACAAGCGAGATCGATTCCAGCCCGCCGGCGACGATTGCGGCGGATTGGTCGACGATGATCTGGTGCGCGGCCATGGCGATGCTCTGCAGGCCGGACGAGCAATAACGGTTGACGGTGGTGCCGCAGACGCTTACCGGCAGGCCGGCGCGGATCACCGATTGCCGGGCGATGTTGAAGCCTGTCGCGGCTTCGGGAAAGCCGCAGCCGATGATCGCGTCCTCGATGAGGCCCGGCTCGATGCCGGCGCGCTCCACCGCATGGCGGATGGCGTGGCCGCCCATGGTGGCGCCGTGGGTCTGGTTGAAAGCGCCGCGAAACGCTTTGCCGATGGCGGTTCGCGCCGTTGAGACGATGACGGCTTCGCGCATGTGCTCCTCCGATGGGTGTTTTTTCGATTCAGCCGGATGGTATCCGCTCCGGCGGATCCTTGGCCAATTATTTTGCGGAGATTATGTCGCCGGCGAGGTTTTTTTCAGAACGTTTCGATACAGCGCCAGGAAATCCGCGATGATGACGGCGTCGGAAAAGCTTTGCATCACCCGTTCGCGGGCGCGGTTTCCATAGCGTGCCCGCAGGTCGGGATGCGTCGCCAGATGCTCGATGGCGTCGGCCAGAGAAGCTGCGTCGCCGACGGGCACGATCAGGCCATTGTCGTCGGATCGCACCAGCATGCGGCAGCCGGACGTGTCGGTGGTGACCATGGGCCGACCGCAGGCCGCCGCCTCCAACAGGCTGCGCGGCAGGCCTTCGCGATAGCTCGCAAGCACCGCGATATGGCTTTCGGCCCAGACATTTTCGATGTCGGAGCGCGCGCCCATCCATTCGACGAGGCCTTCGCCGTTCCATTGCCGCAGCGTGGCTTCGTCCACCGAATTGGGATTTTCCGGATCCGGCGGCCCGATCAGCCGGATGCGCACCGGCGCTCCGCGGGCGCGCAATAGCCGGGCCGCCTCGACGGTCTCCGCCAGTCCCTTGTCCCACAGCATGCGCGCGACGACCGAGGCGACGATCGTTTCGCCTTGCGGCTCCGGCCCCGGTTGAAACCGGTCCGTATCGATGCCGGCGCCGGGAATGAGCTGGATGCCGTCGGATGGGACGAAGCCCTCGGCGCGGAAAAAATCTCCGTCATCCGGGTTCTGCACCACCACGATGCCGGTCTGCCGGCTCAGGAACTGCGAAAGCACGAAGCGCACGGCCCGGCGCAGCATGCGCGTGCGCGGCGAGGCGTGGGAAAACACGCTGCCGAGCCCGGAGACCGCGTTCACCACAAAGACCGGCGGCGCAAAGACCTGGCAAAGCGCGCCGTAGACGATCATCTTCATGGCGACGGTGTGGACAATGGCCGGGCGGATTTTCCGGTTGAGGCGGATCAGCGCCATGAGGGCTCTGGCTTCCCGCAAGGGGTTCTTGCTGCGCCGGTGCCAGTCCATTTCGTGAACGATGATGCCTTCAGCTCGCAGCCGGTCTCCATGGTCGCCGATACGGGTCGCCAGATGCACCGCGAAACCCTCCGCCTGGGCGGCCTTCGCCAGGGCGATGCGGTGGGAGAGGAAATACCAATCCTCGGTGACGACGAACAACAGGACGGGCGCGGGATCGGGTTTGTTCTCATTGTCCATCGAGCGGACCCTTTGAAGGAAAAAGGCCCCACCCGACCGGCTTCGCCGGCCACCCTGCCCGAAAGGTGAGCAGGGATTCCCCAACTGGTTTCACCGAGCCGCTTCTCGATGGTCCGGCGGCGAAGTGCTTGGGATCCCTCCCCATTTGGCTAAGAGATGCACACATGTCACCGGGTCCTGAAAAAAGTGCACCGGTGGCTCTCGTCGTGGTGGATCCCGGCTCAGAGGCCGGGAAGACAGCGTGGTGGAAAATGGAAATCGATGCGGTTTCAGGAACGCACGACAATCCAGACTTGCCTATTTCGTACCCCCAGCCTGCCTTCCCGGCCTCTGAGCCGGGATCCATCGTGAC
>Ga0214472_10007908_pt1 | contig 11095 bp, 7 predicted proteins | sample RVTome_6_FD_207662 | JGI IMG/M metagenome (GOLD analysis project Ga0214472, IMG submission 207662) | Soil microbial communities from uranium-contaminated site in the Upper Colorado River Basin, Wyoming, United States - RVT140D175 | ecosystem: Environmental > Terrestrial > Soil > Contaminated >...
TGCCGATCCTCGGTCTGCACGAGCTGGCCGCCGGCAAGCTCGCAGCCCTGTTCGCCCGCAACGCGAGCCGCGACCTGTTCGATGCTCGTGAGCTGCTCCGCCGCGGCAGGCTCGACCGCGAGCGGCTACGACTCGGATTCGTCGTCTATGGCGGCGTCAATCGGCGGGACTGGCGCGAGGTGTCGCTCGATGACGTGCACACCACGCCGGACGAAGTCGATCGGTCGCTCGTCGCGATGCTCCGGGCCGACCTGGCGCCCCGGAGAGACCGGATCGCGGAATGGACGCGTGAGCTCGTCGAGAATTGTAGGGAGCTTCTGTCCATGGTGCTTCCGCTCGACCGGCAGGAGCGGGAGTTCCTGGACGCACTGAACGATCGCGGCGAGATCCTTCCCGAGATCCTGACAGCGGATCCCACGCTCGGCTATCGTATTCGCTCACACCCGGGCCTGCTCTGGAAGGGGCTCAACGTCCGCCGGCATCGCGGGCTCGACGACGGCGGACCAGACGATGCAACCGCTGACCGGAACCACTCGTGATCCCGCGATCCGAAGCCGCGCGCGGATCTCTGGCGGATCACTCCGAATCACTTCTCATGTTCGCCGAGGTTCGCCCGAGTGTGCGAAGTGACTGTTTCGAGGGGAAAAGCCCTGTTCGCTCACATGCGCGGCTGAGCGCTGGAATTCTCCAGAGAATCAAAAAGATACAGTGATCCCGAGGAACTCATAATCCTTTGGTCGCAGGTTCGAGTCCTGCCGGGCCCACCATTCCAAATTGGACCCCTCTCAGCACTCGCTGCTGATATTTGATAGAATATTCATTCTATCAAATGATGCGTTTTAAGGCATAAGTTACTTGACAGGTGCCTGATATCTAATAGAGTATCTTTGTTATATAAAGATATGTCTTTAGATATCACGATGAAACGCGCGATCAAATCTCTCACGGACACCCTTCGGGCTACCCGTGAGCGCAAGGGAATCAGTCAGCGAGCCTTGAGCGCCAAGCTCGGCATCCCGCAAAGCCGACTTTCGCGTATCGAAAACGCCGCCGTGGACGTGCGCACCTCCAGCTTGCTCGATCTTGCGCGTGCGCTCGATCTGGAGCCCGTGCTCGTGCCGCGCCGCCTGGTTCCGGCCGTAACGCGCATCATCGAGGATGCGCTGACCTCGAGCGGCACCGAGCCGAAGAACCGACCCCTCTATCGCCTTGATGACGGTGACGAGGATGCCTAGCGTTACCGTCCTCGACGTCCTTCTCCAAGGGGGGCGTGTTGGCACGCTGACGCTGCTTCCAGGCGACAGGGTCCTGTTCACGTTCTCCGACGACTACATTGCGCGCGAAAGCCGCCCGACGCTGAGCCTGTCATTCAAGGGCGACCTCGGCGCACTGGTGACCGACGTTCCGATCACGCAGACCCGCCTTCCTCCCTTCTTCTCCAACCTCCTCCCGGAAGGTTCGCTGCGGACCTACCTCGCAGGACGAGCCCGCGTCAAAGAGCAGCGGGAGTTCTTCCTGCTCTGGGCGCTCGGCCGGGATCTGCCGGGTGCCGTAACCGTGGGGCCGGCCGAAGGTCAGGATTGGCCGCCGGACGCTCAGACCGGCGAAGGACAGGACGGGAAACCCGAGGCGGCACTCCGCTTCTCGCTTGCTGGCGTTCAGCTCAAGTTCTCGGCCGTCATGGAGCGGACGGGCGGCCTGACCATCCCCGCCGAGGGTGTCGGTGGCGCGTGGATACTGAAGCTCCCTTCCGCCATCCATGAGGCCGTTCCGGAGAACGAATTCGCAATGATGAGCCTTGCTCGGGCCGTTGGCATCACGGTTCCCGAGGTAAAGCTGATCAATCTCGAAGACGTATCAGGCCTTCCCGAGGGGATTGGCCGGCTATCGGGCCGCGCACTGGCCGTACAGCGATTTGATCGCAGCCCCGAAGGGAAGGCTGTCCACATCGAGGACTTTGCCCAAGTCTTCGGCGTTTACCCGGAAGACAAGTACAAGCGCGCGACCTATCGCAACATCGCTGAGGTCATCTGGGCAGAAACCGGGGAGGATGGCATCGGAGAATTCATACGCCGCCTTGTCTTCAATGCCCTCATCGGCAATGCCGACATGCACCTCAAGAACTGGTCCCTGATCTATCCCGACGGACGCCAGCCTGCGCTCGCCCCCGGCTACGATTTCGTTTCGACCATTGCATACATCGAAGACGATGCGATGGCGCTCAAGCTCGTACGTTCCAGGAAGATGGCGGATCTGAGCTTGGACGCCCTCGCGCATCTTGCCGCCAAAGCGCGCCTGCCGGAGACCCTCGTCCTCAACATCGCCCGAGAGACTGTCGCGCGTTTCAAAGACGCCTGGAAAGACAGCGCTCATGACCTTCCCCTCTCGAGGGAAACGCGGCGCCTGATCGACGTGCACGTCCGCTCCCTTCCTCTGAGCGAGGTGTAAGGCTATCTGACGACTCATGATCCTTCGAAATGGACCGGTTTCAGCCGGTTAAATACGAGTTCCTGCGATGCGGATGGTCGCCGGATCATCTCTTCGTCTACAGACAGCGACAAGATGGTCACGGGTTCGCGAAGGCCCCGCACGGCGATTTCACCCACCGCGACGAGGTTTGCTTCCGGCAAAGCTGAGGGCCGCTACTCCGAGAACGACGAAATAGAAAGGAAAGATGGGGAGTCTGAAGATGAAGACCGCGGGCAGCTCTCAGCAGCGCTGCGATAGATCGGCTGTGTCGCCATCAGCGCCGAGACGATGGCAATGTCCAGCGTGACGAAGAGGTACTTGATCCAGGGCCGGTCGAAGCGAGTGCCGATCAGCGCGTAGTGAACCAGCCCGAGGACGGCGAACAGCAAAAGGGCGCTCAGGTAATTGAACATGCGCACCGAGTCGTCGGCGCGCGACCCGACCAACCAGACGCCGAGCAACACCAGGGCGGCGGTGCGGGCGATGATCGCGAGCTGGAGCCCGGTCTCTTCTGCTCGCTGCAACGTCTCCTGCACGTCGGGAGCGTCATCGGCCAACGTTGCGTTCGAGATCACCGCCTTTGCTGGCATTCGGCTCCCCGTCGTTACCCGTACTGTCTCACAGGTGGGATCCTGGCTCGCAGCCGGTCGTCAAGGCTTCGCCAGGGACCTCATGCACGTGTCCTCGGTTCGTCGTCGCAGCGGCGGCTCAGAGGCGCGGCCGAATGGAGAAGTTATTCTGGCACGGGTCCTCACGTGGCGTCCGGCGCGCCGATACGCCGGCTCAACGTGTGCGGATCCCAATCCGCCAGCCACGCCGCGAATGCGTCCGCGCTCAGCGCCCGGCTCACCAGATAGCCTTGTCCCAGGTCGCAATCCACCGTGCGCAGGTACGCCAGTTGCCCGGCAGTCTCGATGCCTTCGGCAACCACGATCAGGCCCAGGGTGTGCGCCATCGCGATCACGGCATTGACGATCGCGGCGTCGTCCGGATCGGTGTCGATGTCGTTCACGAAGGAACGGTCGATCTTGAGCGCGTGAATCGGCAGGCTCTTCAGGTAGCTCAGGCTCGAGTAACCGGTCCCGAAATCGTCCAGCGAAATGCGCACGCCCATCTGCCCGAGGGCGCGAAAGCGCGCGTTGACCTCCTCGGACTGGCGCAGCAGCACGCTTTCGGTGATCTCCAGCTCGAGGCGCGATGCGGACAGCGCGTTTTCGCGCAGCACCCGTTGCACCAGGCCGACGAAGGCCGCGTCCTGGAACTGCCGCGCCGAGCAGTTGACCGCCACCTGCAATTCGCCATGCCCCAGCTCGCGCCAGCGGCGCGCCTGCGCGCAGGCCTCGCGCAGCACGAACTCACCGAGCCGGCCGATCAAGCCGGTCTCCTCGGCCACCGCGATGAACTCGCCCGGCGCGACCACGCCGCGGCGCGGGTGGCGCCAGCGCACCAGCGCCTCGACACCGACGACGGCGCCGCTTGCCAGATCGATCTGCGGCTGGTAGTGGAGGATGAACTCGCCGCGCGCAATGGCTTGGCGCAGGTCGCTTTCGAGTTCCAGGCGCGCCAGTGTCGCGTCGTTCATCGCCTGCGTGAAGTACTGGTAGTTGTTCCGGCCGACCTGCTTGGCGTGGTACATCGCGGTATCGGCGTTGCGCATCAGCGTATCGACGTCGGCGCCGTCGGCCGGATACACGCAGATGCCGATGCTCGGCGTGACCTGCAGCGAGTGGCCATTGAGGAGGATCGGCCGCGCCAGCGCGTGCACCACCTTGTGCGCGACGAGGCGCACCGACTCCGGGCGGTCGAGATCCCCGATCAGCACGACGAACTCGTCGCCGCCCAGGCGCGACACGGTATCCGCGGCGCGCGTGCAGCCGAGCAGCCGCGCCGCGACCTCCTGCAACAGCCGATCGCCGATCGCGTGGCCGAGCGAATCGTTGATGGTCTTGAAGCGATCCAGGTCGATGAACAGCAGCGCGAACTGCTTCGCGTTGCGCTTCGCGTCGGCAATGGCCTGGCCGATGCGATCCTGCAGCAGCACCCGGTTGGGCAACTGCGTGAGCGCGTCGTGATGCGCCATATGGCGGATCTGCTCCTCCGCCACGCGTTGCTGGGTGATGTCGCGGCCGGTGCCGCGATAACCCAGGAAGCTGCCCTGCTCGTCGAAGATCGGCCGACCGCTCGTGCTGATGGTGTGAAGCTGGCCGTGCACGTCACGGCGCTGACTGATGAAGTCCTGGAACGGCTGGCGCGCCTCGAGCAGCGCGCGGTGCGCCCGCCACTGCTCCTCGCTCACGCCCTCGATCGGCGTCTCCCAGCGCCGCTTGCCAAGCTGCTGGGAAGCGTCGAGGTTGAAGCCGCGATTCTTCGACGAGACCTGCGTGAAGCGCAGCTCTTCGTCCTGTTCCCAGTACCAGTCCGAGGACATCTCGGTCAGATCGCGAAAGCGCGCCTCGCTCGCGCGCAGCGCCGCCTCGGCGTCCTTCAGGCTGGTGACGTCGGTGATGGTGCCGATCAGGCCGGCGATGTTGCCGTCGGTGCCATGGAACGGCGCCTTGTTGTAGATCGTGTTGCGTACCTTGCCCTGGGCGTCCTTGATTGCGGCTTCGTAGGACTGGCTGCCGGCACTCTCGAACAGCTCCATGTCCTTGGCGTGGTGGCGCTGCGCGAGGTCCCGGTTGTGCGGGTAGAGCTCGAACACGGACTTGCCCACGAACTGCTCGCGCGCGATGCCGAAAAAGCGCTCCCAGGCGCGGTTCACGCCGAGGTAACGGCCCTGCGCGTCCTTGAAGAAGATCGGCTGCGGCACCGCCTCGATCAGCTGCTGGATGAACTCGAGCTGCTCGCGCAATCCACGCGCGGCGTGCAAGGTCAAGGTGTTCTCGACCAGTTGCAGCGCGCGGCGGCGGGCCCGCAACTGCCCCAGCACCAGCCAGCACAGCAGCGCACTGGTCACCAGCCCGCCCAGCAGCACGACCTGCGGCAACACACCGCCGATGCCGGTCACCTGCGCGACCGGCATGCTGAAGCCGAGCTGCCAGGTGCGCCCGGCGACGTCGAGCGTGGTGACCCGTCGCAGCCGGGCCGAAGCGGCGTGCGGGGCCGCATTGCCGCTGTCGAACAATACCCGCGGCGCGCCCGGTGCCGCCGCCGCGGCCGACTCATCGAGGTCCGAGTAGCCGAGATCCCGGATCACGAGGTCGAAGTCGTTGCCCACCTGCGCGCCCAGATAGCCGTCGACCAGCTCGCGCACGTCGATCAGCGAGTTCAGCACGCCGGCGAAGGCGGCGCGCCGCTGCGCCACGCTTTGCGTCGGCATGCCGCGGCGGTACAGCGGCATGCGCAGCGCCACCAAAGGCGGCTCGGAGGCATCGGCGATCGGCGTGACCGGACCCGAGGCCGTGACCCGGCCACGGTCGCGCGTGTATTCGAGCAAGGCCCGCCGCGCCGGATCGGAGTACAGGTCGAAGCCGAACGCGCGCTCGTTGCCCGCGAACGGCTCCAGATATGCCACCACCAGATACTGGTCGCGCTCGCCGGGCGGGTGGATCGCGAAGCCGGCATGTCCGCGCGTGTCGAGGCTGCGGTCTTGACGTACACGATCCTCGAACGCGGCCCGCCCGGATCCGCGCACGTGGCGCGCGAGCGAGACCAGGTGCACGCCGCGATACCGTTGCGCGATGTCGAATCCGTCCAGGTACTGGCGGAACTCGTCGCGGTCCAGCCGCTCGGAGGCATCGAACAGCCCGCCGAGCCCGGTGAGCAGCGCCACGTTGTCCTGGACGTGGCGCTCGAGCCGCTGCGTGGCCTGCGCCGCCTGAAAACCGAACCGGACCTCGGCCTCGCGGCTGACGCGCTGTTCGGCGTCGCGCCAGGCGACGAAGGTGACGGCCAGACCCAGGCACAGCACGAGGACCGCCGGCCACGATCGAATCACTCGCGCCATGCCTTCGCTCTGCATCTCGTCGGCCTCCGTCGCCGTGGCTCCCGGACCCGCAACGCCCGCCCGAAATCGTGCTGCGCCATCCCGCGGGCCGTTCGCGCGGTACACGCGCGAGGAGATCGACCGGACGGCGGCGCGGCGGCGGCGCGTCGGCAGCACACCACCCGACGCTGGTGGCTACGGCTCGAGCGGCGCGACCAGCTTCTGGCCCGGCACCCGGATGCCGCCGCGATCGCCGATCGTGATGCTGCCCCAGCGCTGGCGGTAGGCCGGTGGCAACGCGCGCCCATCGCTCGGGCACAGCCACAAGCGCAGCAGGTGGCGGCGTCGCGCGGGGTCGTCGAAGTCGGTGTAGCCGTTGCGATCGTGCAGGATCTGGTGGTTGTGCAGGAACTGCATGTCACCCGGCTCGAAGGCCATCGACAGATGGATGGCGGGATCGTCGCAGATCACGTCGAAGGCATCGAAGGCCGCGATCTGGCGATCGGTCAGCGCCGGCACCTCGGCAAAGCGACGCGCCGAGACGATGTAACGCCGCACGTAGTAGGTGGTCAGCTCGTCTTCGTACCAGTTGAACACCGGCACCTCGTACCACGGGTTCGCACCCTCGGGCACCTCGCCGCGGCGATCGATGTGGAAGGGCTGGAACAGCTCGTCGAGCAGATCCGGCGCGCGCGCGAACATCTCGTTGAACAGCGTGACCGAACTCACGATGGTGCTCTCGCCGCCCGTGCGTGCCTTGCGCAGGCACAGCAGGCCCACGATGTCGCAGGAGTCGGCATGGAAGTACTGGCGTGCGTTGGTCTGGTAGATACGCGCGTTGGGATCGTTCTCGTCGCACCCGATGTCGATCACGTGCCCGAGCAGGTGGCCGTGCGCGTTCTGCGACACCGCCTTGCCCAGGTGTGTGCCGATCCCCCAGTACATGATTGCGGCCTGGCGCGTGCCCAGGCGCTGTATCGGCAGCCCGCGCACCAGCGCGAAGCCGCGCCCGTGCAGGATCTCCTCGCGCATCGCGGCGAGCTTGCGGCCCAGGCCCGGCAGCGGGAAGCGATCGCGGCCGACCTCGATGAGCTCGCACCCGCTCGCCTCGACGCCGGCCAGCGCGGCGTCCAGTTCGGCGATGTCGCCATCGTCCAGGCGCAGCAGCCACGCCTCGCTGCGCGCCAGGTCCTCACCGCGCCAGGCCGACGGTCCCGTCAACGCTGTCTGGGGGCGCGGCATACGCGTGCTTGCTGCGACTGCTTGCGGCTGTGCCGACATGGTCCTCCTCCGTACCCTGGCAGGGTGTTGATCAGGTGTGGTTCGGACGCGGTACGGCACCGGGGCCGCGCTGCCGCATCACTGTAAGCCGCCTCGTTCTGCGGCTCCAGCGCCTCCATCGTGCGGCTGCGCCGGCGCTCAGCCGGTCGCCGCGCGGACCCGAGCCGCGGCTCGGGCATCGTCGAGCGGCACGCCGGCGAGCCGCGTGAGTTCGTCGAAGCTTACACCCGGCGCCAGCACCAGCACCGCGAGCCCGCGCGCCGTGACCTCGAACACGGCGTGATCGGTGTACACGCGCGACACGCAGGCCGGCGCGGTGAGCGGATAGCTGCACTGCGCAACCAGCTTGCTGTCACCGCTCCTGGTCAACAGCGGCATCATCACGAAGGTGCGCTTCGCGCCGATGGCCAGATCCATGGCGCCGCCCACCGCCGGGATCGCGTCGGGCTCGCCGGTGTGCCAGTTCGCCAGATCGCCATGCACCGAGACCTGGAATGCGCCGAGCACGCAGATGTCCAGGTGGCCGCCGCGCATCATCGCGAAGGCATCGGCGTGGTGGAACAGCGCGGCGCCGGGCAGCATCGTCACCGGCTGCTTGCCGGCGTTGATGAGGTCGCGGTCCTCGCGCTCCTTCGGCGGCGCCGGTCCCATGCCCAGCAGGCCGTTCTCGGTGTGCAGCATGATCTCGCGGCCCTTCGGCAAGTGGTTCGCGACCAGCGTCGGCATGCCGATGCCGAGGTTCACCACCGCGCCGTCGGGAATGTCCGCGGCGATGCGCGCAGCCATCTCGTCACGGGTCCAGCGTTGCATCGGCAATCCTCCTCGGTACCTCCGTGCAGAGGTACTCAGGCCGCCTGCGCGACCACCGAGTCGTGCACCTGCACCACCCGCTGCACGAAGATCCCGGGCGTGACCACGGCTTCCGGGTCCAGCGCCCCCAGCTCCACGACCTCGTGCACTTCGACGATGGTCGTGCGTGCGGCGGTGGCCATCACCGGCGCGAAGTTGCGCGCGGTCATGCGATACACCAGGTTGCCCCAGCGATCGGCCTTGAGCGCCTTGATCAGCGCGACGTCGCCGTGGATCGGGTACTCCAGCACGTAGTCGCGCCCATCGATGCGCCGCGTCTCCTTGCCCTCGGCCAGCGCGGTGCCGTAGGCCGTCGGGCAGTAGAAGGCGCCGATGCCGGCGCCCGCGGCGCGCATGCGCTCGGCCAGGTTGCCCTGCGGCACCAGTTCCAGCTCGACCTTGCCGGCGCGGTACAGGCCGTCGAACACCCACGAATCGTTCTGGCGCGGGAACGAGCACACGACCTTGCGCACCTGCCCGGCCGCGAGCAGCGCGGCGAGGCCGGTGTCCGCATTGCCGGCGTTGTTGCTGACGATGGTCAGCTCCTTCGCGCCGTGCTCGATCAGCGCATCGATCAGCGCGAACGGCATGCCGGCGACGCCGAAGCCGCCGACCAGCACGGTGTCGCCGTCACGCACCACGGCGACGGCCTCGGCGAGGGCTGGGCATATCTTGTCGATCATGGCTCGCGGTCCTGGCGCTGGCGCACTCGGGATGCAACGCTACTGCGAATACAGGTTCGAGTGTAGTCCCTGTCGCTGCGCATGAGGGCATGCGTCGCGCCAGCGTAGCCTCCGATCCGCGGCTCAAGGCGCCGGTACTTGCCCGGCCTCGCGCGGAATCACGGCGCTCACGCCACCTGCCGTCCAGCCGTCCACGTCGACGTTGTGCTGCTCCAGGTAGCGCTTGACGGACGGCGCGCGTGGATGATCGCCGCCCGCGCGCAGCATGTGGTACAGGCTGGCCCACGCCCCCCAGTCCTTCGGGTCGTCGTGCACGATCGCGCGGTACTGATCGGCCGCATCGGCGAAGCGGCCCAGCGCACGCAGCACGTTGGCCAGATGCAGGCGCGCGAAGTTGCGTGCCGGCACGCTGACACGACCATCGGCGAGAAAAGCGTCCAGCGCGCGCCGGGCCACCCGCGGCTCGCCGCGTGCCAGCGCCAACTCGGCGTCCAGTACAGCCCTGTACACGGTGTCCGGCGCGTGCTCGGCGAACTGCCGTGCGATGCCTTGCGCGTCCTCGCGACGCCCCAGCGCGATCAGGCACTGCGCCGCGGAGTACGCGGCGCGCGTCCAGGTCGGATGGTGCGACAGCGCGGCGCGAAACGCTTCCAGCGCGTCGTCGGCGCGGCCCAGCATGAACAAAGCCTCACCGCGCAACTGCAACAGGTGCGCACTCTCGGCGCGATCCGCCGGCGCCGGGTATTCGTGCATCAGCGCCAGCGCCTCGCCCGGCCTGCCCTGTTGCACCAGCGCGACCGCCGCGTTCAGCGAGGCGCGCAGCGGCTTCGCGCCGCGCGCCAGATCCGCGCGCCACAATCCGCCGAGATCGCGCCACGCGGCATTGCGCTGCAGCGTCTGCACCGACATCGCCGCGGCGATGACGAGCACGCCCAGCGCGAGCATGCGGCGCTGCGCGGCGCTGCCCGCCAGCACGTGCAGCGGCGCCAGGACTGCCGGGATCAGCAGCGCCGCCGGCAGGTAGATGCGGTGCTCGAATGCCATCTCCAACAGCACGATGCTCGATTCCACCGACAGCGCGATGCAGAAGTACAGCCAGCCGAAGGCCGGCCACACGCAGCGGCGCAGTGCCGCGATCGCGGCAACGCTCACACCCGCCAGCGCAGCCCACGCGAACGCCGTCACCGGCGGATCCAGCAGCGAGCGCGACACCGCCACGTCGTAGTCCACCTGCAGCCGCGACGCATCGGGCCAGGCCAGCAGCGACAGGTAGTGCGCGACGACACGGGCCTGCGTGAGCAGGCGCTCGTAGCCGGAGAAGTCCCGGTTGGGCGGCGCCTGGAACAAGTGCGCGAGGATGTCGGTGGCGAACAGCGCGCCGAGCAGCGCCGCGAGCGCGCCGGCAGCGGCAAGCAGCAGCAGGTGCATGCGGGTCGCGCCGCGATAGAAGGCGACGTCGATCAGCAGCAGCGCCGCCGGCAGGGTGATCACGTGCGGCTTGGTCGCAAGTCCCATCACGAACGCCAGTGCGATCCCGGCGGCCGCCCAGGCGCGGGTGAGGCGGCCCGAGCGGTACAGCACGAACAGCAGCATCGCGAGCAGGTAGAAGGTGGCCGCCAGCGACGCCATGCGCTGCACGATGTAGGTCACGGCCTGCGTGTTGACCGGGTGCACCAGCCACAGCAGTGCGCCGGCGAACGCGAACGCGCCGAGCTGCTCTTTCAGCCCGCGCGGCGAGTACGGTGCGGCGGCCAGCCCCTTGAGCAGCAGGTACAGCAGCACCCCGTTGCCCGCGTGGATGACGATGTTGACCGCGTGATAGGAGGTCGGGTCCAGTCCGCCCCACAGGTAGTTCAGCGCGAAGCTGAGCATCACGAGCGGGCGATCG
>Ga0214472_10007909_pt1 | contig 11095 bp, 5 predicted proteins | sample RVTome_6_FD_207662 | JGI IMG/M metagenome (GOLD analysis project Ga0214472, IMG submission 207662) | Soil microbial communities from uranium-contaminated site in the Upper Colorado River Basin, Wyoming, United States - RVT140D175 | ecosystem: Environmental > Terrestrial > Soil > Contaminated >...
AGATAGTCACCCACCACCCACGTTCGCTGGGGTCGGGTGCCAAGCCGCGCGCAGAGGCTCAAAACGGGCTCGGGGGACGGTTTGATGGTGCCGTCGTCGCGGGTGTGGATCGCGTCGAAGACCAAGCCGTGTCGGGCGGCGATGACCTCCACCGATGAGCGTGAGTTGCGGGTCAGCAGCGCGGTCTTCAGGCCGCGGCGGCGACAGGTCGCCAGCACTTCCACCGCGTCGTCCTGAAGCACCACCCGGTCCGCGGCCGTCCGTTCGTGGCGCTCCAGGATTTCCAGAGCCCGGCGGCGACCGTCTTCGTCCAATGCCTCCAGGGCCTCAAGGATCGGCCCCTGCACTCCGATTTCTGCGCGAATCTCGTCGAAGTTCAGATTCGAACGGGTTAACGTGCCGTCAAGATCGAAAATGACTGCTTGCGGCGCGGCCATGGCCATCCCCTCGGCACGGGCGGGCCGTCATCGCCACCCGCCGGCAGAATCATTCTACGACCCACCATGCAGGCGGACAGCATGGCCGACAGCCCCATGCCCCGCGCCCGAGGCGTTGGAGCGACGGTAGCCGGCCGCTACGGGCCAGCCGGCCCGGCGAACCGAAAAGCCGTCTGATTGCACGAAGCCCCGAATCCCGATACATTTCAGAAGACGATGCCCGAAGGAGGCCGCGGGCCCAGGACCGAGTCGCCAGGGAGGGCGATCCACGCGGGCACAGGGAGGTGCGTCTGCTCATGTTTCTTAAACGCATCGCGGTCAGTGGATTCAAGAGCTTTTGCGACCCGGTCGAGTTCGACTTCGGCCCGGGGATCACCTGCATCGTCGGTCCCAACGGCTGCGGCAAGAGCAACGTTGTCGACGCAGTAAAATGGGTGCTCGGCGAGCAGTCGGCCCGCTCCCTGCGTGGCCGGCAGATGCAGGACATGATCTTCAACGGCTCCAGCACCCGCAAGGCGAGCGGGGTCGCGCAAGTCGATCTGGTCTTTGACAATTCCGATAGCTCGCTGGCCCTGGATCATTCCGAGGTCACGGTTACGCGCAAGCTGTACCGCTCGGGGGAGAGCGAATACCAGCTCAATCGCGAGCCGGTGCGGCTGAAGGACGTTCGCGAGCTGTTCCTGGATACCGGCGTCGGGCTGGACGCCTATTCGGTCATCGAGCAGGGCAAAGTGGACGTTCTGCTCCAGAGCAGTCCGCTCGATCGCCGCACGATCTTCGAAGAGGCCGCGGGCATCAGCAAATACAAAGCCCGCAAGCGCGAGGCGCAGCGAAAGCTGGAGCGAACCGCCCAGAACCTGCTGCGTGTCAGCGACGTGATCGACGAGCTGGAAAAACGCCTCCGCAGCGTCAAGCTCCAGGCGGCGAAGGCCCGCCGGTATCAGGAGCATCAGGCGCGGCTCAACGAGCTGCGCTCCAACTTCGCACTGGCCGAGTACGCCCGTCTTTCACAGGACGCCGCCCGCCTCGAACACGACCTGGAGGGCCAGCGCGACGCCGCTTCGGGGTTGCGGGCGCAGATCGATCGCCACGAGGCGGAAGGCAGCCGCGCGACCCTGCAACTCGACGAGTTTGCGGTTCGGATCGCCGACACGGACAACCGCCTGGTGCAGGCCCGCGCGGAACTGGCGGGCCAGGAAGAGCGCATCGAGTCCGCCGGCCGGCGGGCTCAGGAGCAGGAGCAGCTTCTGGCCCGCGCGGAGGCACGAGTCGTCGCCGACACGGCGCGCTGCGACCAGACCCGAACCGAGCTGGAGCGGGTGGAGACCCAGGGCCGTACCCTGGAGGCAAACCTCACATCGCTTCAAGATGAAATCGCGTCACTGGCGGAACGGGATCGTACGCTGGCCCGGGAACTCACCGTCGCCCAGGCCACGCTGGAAGACGAGAAGAGCGGCATCATCGAACTGCTCCGGCGAAGCGCTCAGACACACAACGAGATCGTCCGCTTGAACACCCGGCGGGAATCGCTCGTCGGACAGAAAGGTCGCCTGACGCTTCGCGACGCGCAGATCGCCGCCGAGCTGGAAGGACAACTTGAGCACAAGGCGCAACTGGAACGCCGTGTCGAAGAGGTGAACGCCCTCATTCGCGCCGGGACGGAACGGCTGGAAGAACGAAAACTGGAAGCCGCGCGGCTGGGCTCGCTGCGGCAGCGTCTGCTGGACGAGCTGGCGTTGGCCAAGGAGCGGCGCAGCGCCCTGCGCTCCCGGCGGGAAGTGCTCGAGGACCTGGAACGGAGCATGGCCGGGGTGGGAGCCGGAGTGCGCCGACTCCTGGAAGAAAGCCGCCGGAGCGCGGACCTGACGGACTGGCAGTGGGTGGTGGGCCTGGTGGCCGACGTCTTCGAGGCGGACGTCGTTCACTCTTCGGTGGTCGAAGCCGCCCTGGGTGAGCGCGCCGCGCACGCCGTGGTACGCAGCCGGCAGGCTCTGCTCGATCATTTTGGGAACGACGAGCTTCCCGGACGGCTGACCGCACTTTGCCTCGATCGCCTGGGCCCGGTGGTCAACGCCCGTGACTTCAGCGGCCAGGACGGATTCGTCTCCGCGGCGCTGGACCTGGTCACGCATGCCGACGAGTTCACGCACCTTGCGCACTTCCTGCTGGGCAAAACGGTGGTGGTGGAGGACCTCTCCGCGGCCGTGCGGCTCGCCGCCCTGGACACCGCGGGCCATCGCTTTGTGACTCGCCGCGGCGAACTGCTCGAACCCGACGGCCGGGTGTCGCTGGGACCTCCGTCATCGGCCGGTACGGGGCTCATTTCCCGAAAGAGCGAATTGCGGGACATTGACGTCCAGCTCGTCGAGCTGGATCGGCTGCTCACGACCCTCGGCGACCAGCTTGAACGCACCGAAACGCAGATTCTCCATGAGGACGGGGTGCAGCAGGAGCTTCGTTCGGCCATCTACGATTCCAGCACCGCCAGGGTGGAGGCCACCACGACGCTCCACGGGCTTGCGGCCGCAGTGGACCGGCTCACGCGGGAGAAGCCGCTCGTCTCCCAGGAAGTTTCGATCCTCGAACAGCAGATCAACGAAGTGCTTCGTCTGGGGGAGGACGGCGGCAAGTCGCTCAAAGCCCTGGAACGCGAGAACGAAAGGCGCGAAACCCTGGTGGCTGGTCATCAGGAGCGCATCGACCGGATTGTCGCTAGTCGGCAGGAGGCCCAGGAGCAGCTCACTTCGCTGAAAGTTGAGGTCGGCCAACTCCGCGAGAAACGCGCCGCCGGCGAGCAGCGCCTGGAGTCTTTGCGCCAGGCCCTTCAGGAACTGCAAACGTCGGCGGCCGCCGCCCGCGCGGAAATCGAACAGTGCCGTCAACAGGCGGCCGAGGCCCGCGAGGCCGTAGCACGCGCCCGCGACCGCGTGGGACGGCTGACCCTGGAAGTGAGCGACCACGAGGGCCAGGCCGGCCAACTTCGCCAGCAACGCGACGCGCTGCGGCAGGAGCTGGAGGTCCGGAACCAGGAAATCAAATCGGCTCGCACCCAGCTTGAAACCCTCGAAGGGCAATTGCACGGCACGCAAATGCGCCTTACGGAGGTTTCGGTCCGCCGGGACGAACTGGTGGCCCGTGTCCAGGGGGACCTGGGCGTGGACCTCCGGCAGCGCTACGCGACCTACACGTCCACCGGGGAATCCGACTGGGAAGCCGTGGAGCGCGAGATCGCCGAGCTGCGCGGGAAGATCGAGCGGCTGGGAAACGTCAACCTCGACGCCATCGACGAGCTCAACGAACTCGAACAGCGCCACGGTTTTCTCACCACCCAGCGCGACGACCTGCGGGAGGCCAGCCGACAGCTCGAAAAGCTCATCGATCGCTTGAACGCGGAGTCGCAGGAACGGTTCCAGACGGCGTTCGAGCAGATTCGCGGCCACTTCCGCGGCATGTTTCGCAAGCTCTTCGGTGGCGGCCGGGCGGATATCGTCCTGGAGGACCCGCAGAATGTGCTGGAGTGCGGCATCGAGATCGTTGCCCAGCCGCCGGGCAAGGATTTGCAGGTCATCTCCCTCATGTCCGGCGGCGAGAAGTCTCTCACCGCCGTGGCCCTGTTGATGAGCATCTTCAAGACCCGGCCGGCGCCTTTCGCCATCATGGACGAGGTGGACGCGGCCCTCGACGAGGCCAACAACGACCGCTTCAACGCCATCCTTCACGAGTTCGTTGCGGACACGCAGTTCATCGTCATTACGCATTCCAAGTGGACGATGAACACCGCCGCCCGCCTGTACGGCGTCACCATGCAGGAGCCGGGCATCTCCACCCGCGTGGGCGTCGAACTCACCGGCGTCCACGTCGCCTGACGCGCAGCGCAGGCCGCCGCGTGCCACTGCTCTTGAGCAGTGCCCCAGGCGCGGTTCCGCTGCTCCCTGGAGCACGGTTCCGCCCACCGGACGGCGTCCCCCGTCACCCTGACCGCCATGCCTTGTCACCCTGAGCAGAGCGAAGGGTCTCGTCTTTCGAGAGGCTTCGCTTCGCCCAGCATGATAGGGACCGCCAGAGCAGGCGTGCCTTTACGTCCTGCCCCTTCGGCCTTATCCTTTCAGAAACTACTGAAAGGAGTCGCCGTGAGTGAAAACCCGATCGAGGCCGCCAAAAGCCTCTTCATCCGCCGCTGGGGCGAAATGGGCGCCACCTGGGGCATCAGCCGGACGATGGCCGAGATCCACGCCCTCCTGTACCTGGCCACCGAACCGCTCTGCACCGACGACGTAATGGAGCAACTGCTGATCTCCCGCGGAAGCGCCAGCATGAACCTCCGCGAGCTGGGCAACTGGGGCCTCATCCGCCGCGTCCATCGCCGCGGGGACCGCAAGGAGTACTTCGAGGCCGAAAAGGACGTCTGGCAGATGTTCGAGACCATCATCCGCGAGCGCCGCCGGCGGGAAGTCCTGCCGATCATGGAAACGATCGAACGTTGCCTTCAGATGATCGGCGGGCCCCTTGCAGGAGGGCTGCCGGCCTCGGACGCTGCCAGGCCTGGCACGCGAGAGCGCATCCGCAATGAGCCGCCCCCACGCAGTGGGCCGGCGGAACCGGGCTTAACCGCTGGGAATGCCGAGCTGCACCGCAAGCGATACGTGGAAATCCGCGAATTCTGCGAAACCATGAACTCGTTGTTCAATGTGATCTCCAAAGCCGGCCGCGGCGGCCTGCGACCGGTGGCCAAGACCCTCGGCAAGCTGGCCGGTTGAGCGCAAGCCCGGCCTGGGGCTGAGGTTCGGCCGTCAGAGGACCGCCTGCCCGGGCATCCGCCGCCCCGGAAATATTCGGCCACGGGTGCCGAATGCCCCTCTCGGAAGCGGTTCCCAGCTTGCGACCGAGCCCCGCGCCTGACGGGGCAGCCCTGGCGAGCCGCAGGCTTTAGTCTGCGGGGATCCGCGAGGGGCAGCCGCCCCCCTGCAAGGGGCTGAAGCCCTCGGCTCACCGCGACGCAGTCGGCCGGCCGTGGAATGCGGTCCGACGACGGAGGTGCATCATGGAAACGCGGAAAAGGATGTCGCCGCTGACGGCGCTGTTCCTGGGATTCTTCGGCTTCGGGGCGGTGACGATCGCGTCCGTGTCGGCCGTCGTCCTGTACGCGATGCGCATGATCGACGGTAAGGTCAATCACGCGTTCTCCTTTGCCCACGAGCTGATCGACGAACTTCCGGAGCTGATGGAGTCGCTGCCGCCGGCGGTCGAAACGCTGCTCGACGACCATCGCGCTCCGGAGTACGCCGCGGAGCTCAACGTGGAGGCCCACCTCGTGACCGGCGGCGGTCGCGACGAGTGGATCTACCCCAGCGTGATCGTAACCAACAACGGCAACGAGACCGTCTCCTTTCTGACGCTGCGGGTCGCGGCCCTCAACGCCCAGGGCGTGCCGGTCGGCGAGTGGACGCAAGTGGTGGCCACCCCGCTGGGCTTCGATCGTGATTGGCGCGGACCCCTGCTGCCGGGTAACCGCCGCTACGCCGTACTCCGCGACTGGGGCGGCCTCAAGGAAGCTCCCGGCGTCACTCTCACCCCGGCCGTGGAGATCGTCGACGTCCGCGTGCGGAACGACGCTGCCGGTGCGGTGAAGACCTCACACGCAGAGTGAACGCGTAGAGCCTTACCGCGCCGCGACCGCCCGCCTTACTTTACGTTTTGTGTATAAGCCACGAACGCCGGAATAGCCCTGTCGAGGTTCCTGGCGTACACAACGGCGAAACACCGCCCAAGAACCTCCGCTCCGAACCCTTCCGCGTCCACGATCCACGTGAGCTGAGTGTGTTTCGCGTCGACGGCCTTGAATCGATGGTCGTAATGAACCGAAAGCCACAGAAAGGCGCCAACCCACTTCCAATGCTCTCCGGGCCTGAAACTCTCCATTCGAAACGTAGACCTGACACCATTCCGCAGGCGGATGCACCCGGATGAGTGTGGGCCGATTTCGCCCGCGGGCGTTACGTCCACCTGCCGGATGTGTCGAGCCCATCGCGGCCATTCCTGCACGAGGGCGAGCAGGCGCCAGGCGCTGGAAAGCGGAAGCGGAACTTCAAACTCCCGCGTCAACAGACGGATCATGCGCGTAGCTGCCTCTGGAATGGTTCATAGCCGTCGAGGTCCCTCGCCGCAATGAGGTGACCGTTAGCGTCTGATGCACGTAGAGATCGCCGCGGTCCGTGACCCGCATCGTCACCAGGTCGCTTACGGGCACTGCCCCGGCGACGCGAAGGGATACGCCCGGCCGGAGAAGCCGTGCAGGATCAACTGCACGTCCGTGACGTTGATGATGTAGTTCGGCCGCTGGCCATCCAGGTCGATCCAGGTGGTGTGCGGCGCGGAGGGCGCCGTGCGGAAGTTCTCCAGGGCCGCCTGCACGTCGTCGACGTTCACCACACCCTGCGGAGCCTGCCAGGTAGTCCCCACCTTGTTGCCGACCACGTCTCCCCAGAGCCTCGGCGTGGGCTCGGCCACCGTAGCGATGGAAAGCGGTGCGGTGAACAGAACGCCGGCCGCGGTCGCGCGGAGGTCGTAGCTGGCCGCCGGAACAACCGCGCAGTCCGCCACGTGGACAAGCGGCTCCGTCCAGGTGCGAATCACCGGCTGGGAAGATATCCGCGCTACGGCCTCGCCGACGCAGGGAGCGGCGGGCACCTTCGGTGTTCCGTCTTCGTTTTCGCAGCCCGGATCAAACGGGGCAGCCACGTATCCAAGCACCAGTGGCGCATCCGGCCCGGCGGTGATCTCGACGCGAAACGCCGTGGCATCCGCGTTGGCGGGCTCGAAGGACAGGTAGCGGTTCTTGGGAACGTTGTGCGGGAAGTCCGGCCGGGTGGGGACATTGCGGTCGCACTCGTCGGGGATCCCGTTGGCGTTGAGGTCCGGACTGGCACCCACCAGCAGGTCGCAGCGGTCCAGGACGCCGTTGGTGTTGCAGTCCAGCGACGGGTCGGCGGCAAACTCGCAGGCGTCGGGCACGCGGTTGAAGTCGCAGTCGGCCTGCCATTCGCACTCGTCGGGCACGCCGTTGGCATTGCAGTCCGCGCTGACCCCGCCGGCAAGGTCGCAGGAGTCGGGCGAGAAATTGCCGTTGCAATCCAGCAGGGAGCCGTACGGGATGACCTCCAGGCGATCGAAGACGGTATTGCCGTTGCAATCCACCTGGCACTCGTCGGGAACGCCGTCGGCGTCGAGGTCCAGGCTGGCTCCCGAGGCGATGTCGCATGAATCGGGCAGGGTGTTGCGGTTGCAGTCCAGCGACCAGCCGGGCAGGAAGTCAAAGCCGGTGGAGCGTGACAGAACGGTGTCGTTGCCGGTGACGAAGGAACGAAGGAAGTTGCCGTTGCGGGGGTCGAAGACGTAGATACGGGTGGCGTTGAGGTGTAGGAAGCTCCCCGCCTGGCCCTCGGGCGTGGTCTCAAAGAAGCGGTTGGCGTACACCTGCCCGTCGGGCCCGATGCGGATGGTCCAGGGTCCGTCGAGCGTCAGGGCCACGGCCGTGCCGCCGTTGTTGAACTGTCGCAAAAACGCCCCGGTCGTGCCGTCGAACTCGAGGAGTTGATTGGTATTGAAGCTGGCCACCAGCAGGTTGCCGTCCGGTTTGAAGACCAGGCCCCGTGGAGCGCTGAGCCCACCGTTGTCGGCCGCCGTCACGAAGTCCCCGAGCGGTGATCCCGTCGTGCCGTCGAATTCCAGCACACGGTTGTCGGCGCTGGTGACCAGCAGGTTGCCGCCGGGATGGAAGGCCAGACCGAACGGGGAGACGAGTCCGCCGCTTCCTGAAGCAACGAACGCATTCACAAACGCCCCGGTCGCTCCATCGAATCGCAGCACGCTGTTCGTGTTCTGGCTGGCCACATAGAGCCGACCGTCGCTGCCCATGGCCAGACCGGTGGGAAAATCGAGCCCTCCGGCACCGGTGGCCACCAGATTACCCAGGAACGTTCCGTCCGAAGCAAACTCCAGGACACGGTCGTCCGCTCCGCTGGAGACGAGCACCCGGCCGTCAGGCGTGACGATCAGGTCCTGAGGCTGATTCACCTGTCCGGGCGAACCCGCTCGGACCAGCACCCCACTCGTCGCGTGAAACTCGCGAAGAGCGCCGTCCTGAATGCTGGCCACCCAGACGTTGTGGGAACCGGACAGGGCCACGAGGTCGGGTGTGCCGTCGTTGTCGCAGTCCTCGCAGGCGTCGAGCAGGGTGTTGCGGTCGATGTCCAGGGACATCGTGGCCTGGAGCTCGGTGTAGTCCGACGTGCCATTGTTGTTGCAGTCCGTCTCGCACTCGTCGGGCACGTTGTTGCCGTAGGCGTCGGTACTCAGCCCCTGGGAGATGTCCAGCGTGTCCGGGCGGTTGTTGCCGTTGCAGTCCGGCTCGCATTCGTCGGGGATGCCGTTGCCGTTGAGATCCGTGCTCGTTCCATTGGAAATGTCCATGGAGTCGAGTACGCCGTTGGCGTTGCAGTCCTCGCACTCGTCGGGGATGCCGTTGCCGTTCACGTCCTCGCTGGTCCCGCTGACGGGATTGACGTCCTCGTCGTCGGGCAGCCCGTTCTCGTTGCAGTCGTCCATCACGCACGACGCGGTGGAAATGAAGTTCCGCATGATGCCCTGCACCGTTCGGTGGAAGCGCAGGTCGGTGTTGGCGTTGGCCCCGCTGTAGGTCTGGCTGCAATAGCTCATGATCGTGCCCCGCCGAGGCGGGGCGTTGAAGTTCTGGCAGTTGTCGATGCCGTAGTCGTGGGTGTGCAGCGTGCCACAATTGTGTCCCAGCTCGTGGGCCACCACGTCGACGTCGTAGTGCAGATAGCTCGGCCGGGCGGGGTCGGGGAAGGAGCCGACCAGGTAGCCGGTGACGCTGTAGCCAAAAGACTGGCACAGGGCACTGAGGTACGCCACGCCACCATAGGGAAGGTCGCGCCGGCCGGACATGAAGTGGGCCACGTCGCGAGGGACGGCCCCCATGTTGGCATTCCAGTAGTTGCGAAACGGAACCAGCGGATCGGGCTCGTTGAACAGATCGTCGGGCAAGTCCCAAAGCCGCAGGAACGTAAGCATGAACCGGGCGTTCACCTCGCGGCGGTAGATCTCGTTGACTTCGGCCAGCAGAGCGACGACGTAGGTCGCGGCGTCGTTCGCGTCACCGAAGAGGTCGAAAAGTTCGAAGTCGGTTTCCACGGCCAGGTCGATGAGGTGCATTTCACGGGCGAAGGCGCCGCCTGATTGGGCGGCGTCGACGGACCGGTTCGTTACCTGCGTCCAACCGGCCTTTCCGTCCCCGGCGAGCGGTTGTTCCACGTCGTCCAGGCCGCACAGAGGCGCCGGCGGGCCGGCGCTGCTGCCGCGGGTCGGAAAAACGCGGACCTCCCACGTCGTCTCGTCGGACGCCGTTCGGCCACCGCTCAGCCGGAAGGGCCGCTCGTCCTCAGCAAGCTGCACAAAGCCGGAGCGGAGCCGGTCGGACAGGACCAGCAGCGCTCGAGAATCGGGATAACCCTGCACGCGTCCGCGGAACAACTGAATCTCAGCTGGATCGAAAGGGAGCGGCCGATCCGGGCCACCGCGCCGGCCGACGACGAACTGCACGTCGGGGCGCGTGATGGTGAAGCGGCTCAACTCGAGCGTGACGTGCGTTTCGGCATCCAGCGGAAACTCCTCGACCACGGCCGCGCTGGTCGAGTCGCTCATGGCCTGCCACGCCGCGCGATCGAGCTGCACGGAGATCGCTGCCTGGTCCACAGGCTGCCAAGCGACAGGTCGAAAACGCGCGGGAGCCTCAGCCTCGCGCATCGCGGGCGAGGCGCCGACGGTCGCCGCAGGTGATGAGTTACCCGCCGCGGCCACGTCCAATCGCCCGGCCGATCCCGCAACGCCCGCCACCAGGATCGAGGCGCATAGCCTGTTTCTGCGCGAATTCATGCCGATGTCCCCAGCATTCCTTGTCGAAGTCGAAAAGTCGCCCAGGCAGGCGTCGGTTCCCGGCCCCCGAAAAGCCTCAAGGGCATTCTACTCCGATCCCCCGCCGAAACCAACCGAAATGAGGCCCCGATCACGTGTCGTTTCGTGTATTGGGCGTGCCCGAACGCGGCGTACGACACGCCGTCAGACGAGGCTCCGGCCATGAGTCGCGCGATCGAATGCGTCGCGAATGGCGTCGCCCACCAGGTTGAGGGCCACCAGCGACAGCACCAGCGTGCCGCACGGAAAGGCCAGCAGCCACCAGAATCCGACGAACGTGTTGACCGCCTCGACACCCTCCGCGGCCAGCCGACCCAGCGACGGCAGCGGCGGCTGAACCCCGATGCCCAGGAAGCTGAGAAACGATTCCTGGAGGACGGCCTGTGGAATGACCAGCGTGGCGTAGACCATCACCGGACCGATCACTTCGGGAAGTACGTGACGGCGCAGAACGTGCACCGGCCCCGCGCCGGCCGCCCGGGCGGCCTCGACGTATCCCCGCGATCGGAGCGAAAGCACCTGGCCGCGAATCACGCGCGCCAGCGTCAGCCAACTCACCAGGCCGATCGCGACGAACAGCACCATAAGCTCCGCATACCCGCGCCGTTCGCCCAGCAAAGGGGTCAGCAGAGGGGTGAGCCCGACCTTCAGCACGATGACCATGAGGA
>Ga0214472_10007910_pt1 | contig 11094 bp, 5 predicted proteins | sample RVTome_6_FD_207662 | JGI IMG/M metagenome (GOLD analysis project Ga0214472, IMG submission 207662) | Soil microbial communities from uranium-contaminated site in the Upper Colorado River Basin, Wyoming, United States - RVT140D175 | ecosystem: Environmental > Terrestrial > Soil > Contaminated >...
TTTCGGTAATTTTGAATTCTTGGAGGAAAGTAAAACATTGCCCGGGGCGGCTGCCAACCGGATATTTGATGTGATAACGGCGGCAATTATGGTGTTTATTTTGCTTATATTGAATTCGTCCGATTGAATTATGAGGACCGGCCTTTTATAGCCCGGCCCGGAGCCCGCGGGCTCCGGTAATGCCGCCCACCGGATTTCTCCTCGTTTTATTACCATTCTTCTTTTTCTATTGAGCTGAATTGCATGGTTGAAAGCATTTCATTTAGTTCAGCCTGGTCAGATGAATAAACTTCATTTAGTTGTTTGGTGATGCGGTCGGAAGGGTGTAGTTCAAGATATTGTTCGACGGCTTTCGCAAATAGCTCACTGCGAGAGTAGCCGTGGCTTTTGGCGTATTGATCCGCTTTGCGAAATAAATTGTCCGGGATAGAAATTGCTGTTTTCATGCAAACAGTATAACCAGGGTAATACCGCGTGTCAATGCCAAGTCAAGCGAAGCGAAGCGTGCTCTGGATCTGGTCGCGCCAGGCGGCGGGGACGTCGGCTTCCTCGGCATAATCCCGCCAGTGCGAAACCTTTTCCCGTACTTCTTCGACAAGTGCAGCGGCGCGGCCCCGCTTCATGGCGGCGGTTCGGGCGCAGGCCTTGAAATCTTCCAGGGTGAAGTTGGTTGATGATGGTTTCTTTGCCCTATTTCATCTCCAGTAATCCATCCAGGATTTGTTTTCTCTTCTCCTCGTACTCCTCGGCGGAGATGGTGCCGCGCCGGTATTGGTTGCGCAGCAGTTCCAGTGCTTTTTCCGGCTCCGGGAAGTCCTCGCCGCTCTCCGGGCCGGCCGCGCCGGAGGCCGCGCCCGGCCGCCGGCCCAGCCGGCTCGCCTCGGACCTGATATCCACCAGATCCATCTTCAGTTCGGCATTGCCGTACCAGTGGGTATAGGCGGGATTCTGGTGATAGGCCCCCTTGATGGTCTTGGCCAGATCGAATTTCATCATCTTGAAATAGAGCCGTTCGATGTGCGAGATATCCTCGTAGAGCATCTGGCCGTCCAGCACCAGCCGGTGACCGGCGTGGGGATGGGGCGGGCGATCCGCTGGCATGGGATCCAGCAGTCCCCGGTCGGCCAGATCGGCGATAATGGCCCGGGCCTCGCCGGTCAGGGCGAGACTCTGAGTGCGAATCGCATCGCCGCGTTCAAGCTCCTGGCGGGCGAAACGTTCCGCATGGCAGGCTAGGCAGAGCCGCACCATTTTGTCCCGTTGGGCCGCGAATTCCCGCTCCGCCAGGATGGCATTGCCTGGAGTGGCGGTGAGCCCTCCGGAAACATCGTGGGTCCCGGCTGGCATGTGGCAGGTCTGGCAGGAGGGGCCGACCTCGGGACCTGCCGAGTAGTAAAGGGTGCCGTGCATGGAAGTCCGCCACATCTCCCATTGGGGATGATCCGGCCCCATATGGCATTTGGCGCAGACCGCCGGGTCCCGGACGATCCGCAACTCGGTGCCATGATTGGTGTGACAGGAGGCGCAGGAATTTTCCACCTGATGGCAGCGATTGCACCCCAGTTCCCCCATCTCCGGGCTCTGTTTGAGAAACCGGGCGCACTGGACCTTGACCTTGGCCACGGCGGTATCCCCTTCATGACAGAACTCGCAGCGTCGCGGCAGGATTTCCGGGTGATTGCGGGTGCAGCCCCAGGCGGCATGCAGGGCGATGGCATGGCGGCCGGCCAGATGCTGGTTCAGGGCCTCGGCATGACAGCGACCGCAGACCGTATGATCGACCAGCCCCTCCCCTTTTTCCAGGCGGCCATGATCGTCGCCGTGGCACTCGGCGCAGCCGACCCCGGCCCCGGCATGGGCGCTGGTTTTCCAGATGTTGACCGCCCCGGGCGTTTTCTCGGCATGGCAGGAAACACAGGACCCGTCAGCCGCCTCCCCGGCCACCCCGGCCGTTGCAACCGCCGGCAACAAGAGCAGCGCGAATAAGATCAAATAAAATTTCATAATAACGTATCAAAACTCGTTAGCCGCCCATTCATTGCCGGCTGAATAGTTTAGCAAAAAATCTTTATAAACCGCGAAGAACGCGAAGTTAGCGCCTTGATTTGTTTTGTCTTTTCTTCGCGATCTTCGCGGCCTTCGCGGTGAAAAAAATCTTTTGCGGCCAAAACGGTTATTCCACCTTCCGCCTGGCCTCCTCGTAGTCGGCCGCCGAAATGAGCCCCTCGGCCCGCCATTGGCGCAGTTGGAGAAGCTTTTGTTTGGCCGCGTCGGCAAGTTCGGGAGGATGGTCTTCGTCGAGTCCGGAAAGAAGGTACAAGCCCTTGTTGGCGCAGATGAGCAGAGAGTTCCCGAGCGGGGAAAAATATCCCGCCGTGGCCTCCGGGAAAACGGCGATTTCCTCGCCTTGCTTAAAAAGCCGGCCGTCGATAAAGAGGGAGCGGCCGGTCGGGGTGGCGGCCAGGAAATATCCCGGTACCGGAAAGGTGGTTATGGTCCGGTGCGGGCCATGGAGCCAGTAGGTATGCAGGCTGCCGTCGCCATAAAGCAGCCCGTCGCTGTCGGCCAGGAACAGGGGGGCGCCGCTGTCGAGTTCGGCCCGGCCGATCTCCTGTTCACGGCCGCTCTCCAGGTGACGCAGCATGACCCGCAGGTGGGGACGGTTGGCCGGCGGCTCGTGCAGCCGGGTATAGAGGATTTCGTCGCCCAAAGGCGCCAGGGCCAGATGAAAGGTGCGATAGAGGCGATCGCCAAAATAGCCCGCGGTGCTCCGGCGCACCATGGTCGAGTGCAGCGGGCTCGATTGCGCCTCGCCCCGGCCGGCCCAGCGCAGCAGGGCATAATCGAGCTTGGCGCCGATGGCATAATCTTCCCGCTGGACCACGGCGGCCAGAATTTCGGGACCGGGTCCCCAGACCAGGCGATGAATCCGGCCCGCCACCCGCAGTTCTCCCAGCTCCCGGCCGTCTTCGGCAAAAATCCTTAAAAACGATTCCTCTTCCCGGATGAAACTTGCCGCCAGGTGGCGACCGTCACCGGACCAGGCGAGGGCCGCCGGGATTTCCTCGGCGACCGTCAGGACCGCGCCGGTTGCCGGATCGAAAATCAGCAAGCGACCGGCCCCGACGGCCAGCTTGCCGCCCCCGGGATGCCAGGCGACCGGGGCTCCTTCTTCGTAGGGCAGGGGCAATTTCCGCACCTGCAAATCCTCGGGCAGCGGCCCCAGGGTCTTCAACCCGGCGCACCCGGCCAGGCCGAAAAACAACAGGGCAGCCAGCAGGGCAACCAGCAGCTTGGGCAAGAGTTGTCCCATCATCGACCCATCACCCCTTCTATCCGTGACTTCTCAATAACCTGTGCATCGGGGTTGCACGTTTTCCAAATCGAAATCGAAATCGTCTTTACCGCCCGATCCCGATCCCGATCCCGATAGCGATTTCGATTTCGATTTCGATTTCGATGGCTCCAACCTGCATTTATTGAAAAGTTACTGCTATCCATCTACATCTTCCTCCGTAAAACCCCAGAAGGGAAAATCCAGCCGATAGCGGGCGATGAGGCCGGGGCTGTACTCGCGGCTGGCCACCAGCCAGAGGGCATTGACCCGCTCCGCGCCGGGCCGCATCTCCGCGGCCTGCCAGTCGGGCAGAAAGATCAGGGCGTTGTCCGCGGTATACTCGATATCGCCCGACCCCTTGAAAAGCCCCATGTGGGGGACCCCTTCGTAACGCCCATCCTCCTGCCGGTTCAGTTCGGAGACCACCAGAAAGGCGACCCGCAGTTCGTCGCGGATCGATTCCAGTTCCCGCAGCCAAGCGTCGATGCCGGTGCGGCGCTCGGCAAAATCCTTGAACGGCAGCTTGTGGAGGCTGTCGATCACCACCACCGCGTCGTCCCGGCCGGTTTCATGCCGCAGAAAATCGATATGGCGCCGCATGATTTCCGGGGTCAGCTTCCGGTCGTTGACCACCCGGAAACATTCGAGCAGCCCCTGCAAGGCGGTACGGGCCGCGTCGAGCCGCCCCCTTGCCTCGCCAACCAATTCGCCGGCCGCGAATTTCTCCACCTCCACCCGGCTCAATCTGGCCAGGGTCCGCTGGTAGAGTTTCTGGCGACCGTTTTCAAAATCGTAATAGATCACCGGCATCTGTTTGGCGGCAATCTCGGTGGCCAGTTGGAGCGCCAGGGTCGATTTACCGGATTTCGGGGCCCCGCCGATGACATTGAGGCCGTGCACGCCGTCCAGGGCCCGGTCGAAACGGGCCAGGCCGGTGCGCATGGCCCGGTAGCTTGCCGAACGGCGGCTCTCCAGATCCTCGCAGAAAAGCTGGTACTCCAGGGTCGGGGGCCGAAAAGGGGAATAGGCCCGGGCCGTGTTGATCATGGCGGTCATGGCCGCCTTGAAACCGGGTAAATCCTCCAGGGCCAGCCGGGTCGGGTCGAAACCGCGCGGCCGCGCCACGGGCCATTGCAGGAGCCGGGCCTTGAAACCGAGCCGGGTGGCGAAACTCCGGGCCGCCGCCTCCGCCTCCGGGGTGTGGCTCATGGCCAGAAAAACCGTCTTCACATTGGCGAAACGGTGGACCTCGACCGCCCCCAGATCCGCGGCCCCGGGCACGGCCACCCCCGGATATCCCAGCTCCCGCAGACAGAGAAGATTGGCCTCCCCTTCCACCACGAAGATGGCGCCATCCTCGCAGCGCTCGATCTCCCGCACATTGAAGATCCGCGCCCCGTCGCCGGCGTATTTCTCCTCGCCGAGCCAGAACCGGTCGGTGGCCCGGTCCGGCAGGATGCAGTGGGCCGCGTAGCAGCAATCATTTTCCCGGAAATAGGGATAAACGAGATAGCGGCCGTTGAAACCGATCTTCATCTCCTTCAGGGTGGCGGCCCCGATACCGCGGGCCGCGAAATACCGCATGATCTCCGGGGTCAGAATCGTTTGCAGCCGGTCGATTTCCTGATTGATATTCTTGAGCGGCCAAGCCTCGGCCAGCACATGGGGCTGCCGTTCCGGATCAAACCCCGGAAGCAGGGCCGGATCAACCCCCGACAGACGGGCGAAATGCGGCGCGAAGCCACCCGCCACGCAACGGTTCAGGCACCGGAAATAGCCGCCGAAATACCCCCGGGCATTGAGATACACCACCAACCGGCCGGCCGGCTGGTGACCCCGCCCCTCGCAAAAGGGACAGCGGGCCTGCAAGGTGTTCCCCTCGATGACCCCGTCCGGCAGCCGGTTGCGATAGAACTCCGTCAATTTTTCGTGTAATTGCAAGGTTGGCCCCCTTTTCAAAACACCCATGCCTCATAAACGCGAGGTAAACGCGCCGCCTCACGGGAATTCCTTGCTCCTTGCCGTCCCTGGTGAACGGCCTTGCCGGGCGAGCGCGTGCATAATACCAAGAAAATCGTTCATTGGCGTGCCTTGGCGATAAAGAAAAAATTTCAGGTTATTTTCCGGACCATTTTCCCTCCCCCAAACCGGGCCGTTGCGAACCCGGCCCGGAAATACCGCCCCTGGTTTTCGGAAAGGCGGCATTTCTTGATGGTTTCGCAAAAACTATTTTTTCACCGCAGAAACGCAGAGGACGCAGAGTTTTTATTTGTTAAATAAACAAGTTACCTCTGCGCCCTCTGCGTCTCTGCGGTTACTTTTGACTTTTTGCGAGATCATCATTTCTTGCTGGCATCCCGGACCCGCTCCCGCCCGGAAGCGAAAATTTTCGTGAGCCGATCCAGGTGTGTAATTTTTTCCCGGTTCGTCCCGCCCGGAGCGCCAAGATCGCGGCAAGATCGCGCCGGTTTTTGGTTCACCCCTCCTTTTTAAGCGGCCCAAGCCGATTCACCGCCTAACCTTCCACTGCCGCCCAAGCAACCCGGGACGATCTTGAGGACATAACCGGAGAAGAGCCGCGGTCGCCGCTTCCGGGAACTTCGCGGCCCCACGGTCCGCTTCCGGATCACGAAACCGCCCTGCCCGGTTCGGCCCGACACCCGACCGGGGCCATCTCGATCCGATCCCATGCCGGACCGCATGGCACGCTTCTTGAAGCGATTTCAGAAGATGAAACGGGAAACCGTGAACCGACAATTTTCAAATGGTGTTGAAAGGGAGTTATGCGATCCGGTATTTGTTGTGCGTTTTTTTTGGTTTTCTTATTGTCAGGCAGTCTGACGCCAGCCGAAGTATTGCTCAATCGAGCGGATCTCGCCACCCCGGGCAGCGGTGACAGCGAGGCCTATGGCATCAACGACATTGGCCAGGTGGCGGGGGTGGCGGATCTGGCAGGCGGCGACTGGCACGCTTTCCTGTGGCAAAACGGCACCATGCAGGACCTCGGTACCCTGGCGGGAGGCACCTGGAGCGAGGCCTACGGCATCAACGACGCCGGCCAGGTGGCGGGCGTAGCCGGGACGGCGACTGGCGACCGTCACGCCTTCTTGTGGCAAAATGGCACGATGCGGGACCTCGGCACCTTGGGAGGCGCGGAAAGCGAGGCCCGCGGCATAAACAACGCGGGCTGGATAACCGGGACGGCGGCGACAACAAGCGGCGGTTGGCGCGCTTTTCTCTGGCGGGACGAAACCATGCTGGACCTCGGTACCCTGGGGGGGGTGGACAGCGAGGCCTATGCCATAAACAACGCGGGATGGATAGCGGGCGCGGCAGGGACGGTAAGCGGCGACTGGCACGCTTTTCTAAGACAAAACGGCACCACGCTGGACCTGGGCACCCTGGGCGGCACTTGGAGCGAGGCTTACGCCATCAACGAGGCCGGCCAGGTGGTGGGGGTATCGGAGACGGCAAGCGGCGACTGGCACGCTTTTCTGTGGCAGGACGGCGCCATGCTGGATCTCGGCACCCTGGGGGGCGCCGAAAGCGAGGCCTACGGTATCAACGACGCCGGCCAGATAGTGGGAGGATCATATACCACGGCCGGCGACTGGCACGCCTTCTTGTGGCAAGACGGCACCATGCATGATCTCGGCACCCTGGGAGGCAACACCAGCGTGGCCTCGGCCATTAACAACGCGGGCCAGGCCGCGGGAGGCGCGGATACGGCAGCCGACGCATTTTGGCACGCCTCTCTGTTCACCTATATCCTCCGCGGCGATGTAAACCTGAACGGCGTGGTCGCACTGGAGGACGCCATCCTCGCCCTGCAAGTTGTCACCGGCACGTCGTCGGCATCGCGGGCTTCGAAACTCGGCGATATCGACGCCGACGGCAGGGTCGGTTTGGCGGAGGCGGTCCACGCCCTGCAAACCGCGGCCGGTTTGCGGTAACCTCCCGCCGCGGGGCGCGGTTGAACGGGGACCGGAAAAAACGCAAGTGCCCGCCAAGCGTTTCCGGGGAAGGCAGCCTTGGCAAGCCAGGGGCACGCCCCCTCATTTCTCCTGGTTGGCGGGCAGATCGATGGTCACGGTGGTATGTTCGTGCACCGTGCTGGCCACCTGCAACTGGCCGCCATGGTCCTGGACCAGGTCCCGGCTGATGCCCAGCCCCAGGCCGGTCCCCTGCCCCGGCGGCTTGGTGCTGAAGAGTGACATGAAAATGCGGTCGATGATCTCCGGGGCGATGCCGGTGCCGTGATCCGTGATGGTGGTGCGGATCGTCTCCACCCCGGCCACCTTGGTGAGGAAACTGCTGATCTCCAGGCGCTTGGCCGGGTCCTGGCCCGGATACTTCTCGTTGAGCGCATACCTGGCATTGCTGAAAATATTCAGAAAAACCTGCTCCAGCTTGTGGGGATTGCCGCGCAGGGGCGGCAGATCCTCGGGCACCTCCACGGTGAGATTGATGCCGTCCTTGCGCAACTGGTGTTTGACCAGGGAGATGGAGTCGGCGATGATCTCGTGCAGCCGGATGTTGCCGACATCCTCGTCGCGTTGCCGGGCGAAGGAAAGCAGATGGCTGACGATGCCGGCCACCCGTTCGCTCTCCTTGATAATCCGGCCCAGGATGTCCCGGGTTTCCGGAGAGCTGTCGCCCCCCTGGTCGTCGAGCATGATCTGGGCGTAGTTGATCACCCCGTTGATGGGATTGTTGATCTCGTGGGCCACGCCGGCGGCCAGTTCGCCGATGGCGGCCAGCTTGCCGGCCTGCAGGGCCTCGGACTTGCGGATCTTCTCCTCGGTGATATCGCGGACCATGGCGATATAGAGGGTCTGGGGACCGAAGAGCATGCGGCTCACCGCGATCTGCAAGGGAAAGGTGGCGCCGTCCTGGCGACGGCCGCTACGTTCGCTGGAGTTGTCCACCAGCCTGAAAAAATCCTCGCCCAGTTCCGACTCCGGCCCGGCGGGGGCCGTGCCCTTGAAGATCACCAGCCGGTCCAGTTTTTCGCCCACCACCTCCCGGGGTTGGTAGCCGAACATCCGGGAAGCCGCCACGTTCAGGGTATCGATGGTGCCGTCCTCCTTGACGGTGATCAGGCCGTCGAACATGTTGTCGATAATGGCCCGGGTGCGGGCCTCGGCCTGCTGGCGGGCGTGGATGGACCTGGTGATGCGGATGGAACTGAGGAAAATGCCCAGCAGCCCCAGGACCCAGATGGCCAGATGGCCGACCAGGGCGGTGAAAATCTCCTGCCTGGAGAGGTCGTAGAGATGGGACATGGGCACCGAGACGCTGATACCGCCGCGGATATCGCCGATCGTGTAACCCTGCTGGGCGTGGCATTTCAGACAACCGGCCTCGGTGATCATGGGCCGCATCAACCGCAGATAAGGCTGGCCCTCGATCGCCTCGATGGCGAAGATCTCCACCTCTCCTTCTTCAAAGGCCTGCAGGGCCCGGTGTTCCCAGGGATCGGCGGCGTTCTGGGCCCGGATCGGATCCAGGCTGGTGATGTGGCCCAGGGCCGCCTCGTCGGAGGGCTGCATTTCGTAGACCTGCCGGATCATATATTCGGGGTTGACCAGGGTGAGATCGAGACCGTTGGAGGTGGTGGTCATGAAACCATCGATATTCTCCAGGTAGGGATTGGGGCGGGTTTCCCGGGTGATCGGCACATAAACGCCGTCGTGGCCCGTGGCCCAGCGATAGAAGTTGAGGTCCTTCTCGTAAACGGTGCGCGCCTCGTGCAGGGCGATCTCCCGGGTCTTCTCGCGCTGCTGCATGACATCGCCGGCCATCGAGCCGAAGACGATCACGGTCCAGCAGATGGCCAGGAACCAGGTGAACGGAACAAGGGAGGGAGTCTTATCGATCCCGAGGTTTTGATTGCCTTGTCTCTCCATAGCGGTTCTCCGTAATGGCCGGGAGCGTGTTCCGTGGGGCCGTCTCCGGGGGCCGCCCGGCCGCTCCGCGCCGGGGGGACAACGAAGAGCCAAAGTACCATGTAACCTCTTGGCATGCCACAAATACCCATGCGAGACTTCGATTAGGCGGGTATTTACGTTACACCTCGGTAAAAATTACCCGGCCAAACCATCTTACCGGTATTACGACAAAAATTCTCCCGCCCCACTTACCGCCTCCTTCCGGCAATGGCCGTCCGAGCATGGACGGCGTGGCGGCGATGGACCTTTGGCCGGCACCGGCGGGTAATATCCGGACAGCCCCGTCCCCGCCCCCGAATCCGGCCGGCGGCCCGCCATAAAAAAAAATCCAACAATATCATAACGTGGTAACCGTTTGGCGCAGCCAACTTTCCTTAAGGCATGCATATTGCAATAGGGTTTATATTTACCAACCGAGCCATTCAACTTTTACGGTACACCCGTGCAGATAATTAATCGAAAAAATTGCCCTGTAACAGGCATATATAACGTATGCCCATCGTTCAATCCGTTGCGGCCGGATCCCCACTCGGGCCGGCGCGACGATCCCTGGTGTCAACAAGGTTTACAGCACGACCGGAGCGGTTTCGCAATTACAAAGCGCAAAGGAGGTGAATGAAAGAGATGAACCCCGCTCGTCGTTGCAACCACCAGGGAAACAAAAAAACACCATGGAGGCAGGATTATTTATGAAAAGAGTACTGTGTTGTATTGTCGCGGCGGCCGGCGCGCTGCTGTTGTCCGCCACGGACGGTTTTTCCTTCAGCAGTTACGGCACCAGCGTCAACAACGCCTGTGCGCCGGAAACCGTTTTTACCGGCGATTGCACCCTGTGTCATGCCAGCAGTAAAAGCACTTTCACCCCGGCCATGGATGCCTTTCTGACCGGCGGCTCTACGCTGACCGATTTCTTCTGTCCGGCCGGCCCCGTCTGCACGGACAACGATGGTGACAGCTTCGCCCTGGAAGGCGGCGACTGCGGTCCGGTGGATTGCAACGATGCCAATGCATCGATCCACCCGGGTGCCACCGAAATACCTTATGACGGCATTGACCAGGACTGCTTCGGTGGTGACCTGGTGGATATGGACGGGGACGGCGTGGCCTATCCGGCCGATTGCAATGATGGCAACAGCGCGGTCTTCGCCGCGGTCAGCGGCTATGCCGACAACGACGGCGACACCTACACCGTGGGCGGCGCCCAGCAATTCTGCACCGCCGGCTCCCTGCCCGCCGGCTTTTTAGCGGCCCGGAACGGCGAGGACTGCAACGACGGCGACGGCGCCATCAATCCCGGCGCCGCCGAGATCGCCTATGACGGCATCGACCAGAACTGCTCCGGTGGCGACCTTGTGGATGTGGACGGTGACGGCGTGGCTTGGCCGGCCGACTGCGACGACAATAACGGCGCCGCCTTCGCCACGCTAAGCGGCTTTGCCGACGGCGACGGCGACGGTTTCACCAACGGTGGCGCCCAGCAATTCTGCACCGCCGGCTCCCTGCCCACCGGCTTCGCCTCGGTCGCCAACGGCGAGGACTGCAACGACGCCGATGGCGCCATCAATCCCGGCGCCGCCGAGATCGCCTATGACGGCATCGACCAGAACTGCTCCGGTGGCGACCTTGTGGATGTGGACGGTGACGGCGTGGCTTGGCCGGCCGACTGCGACGACAATAACGACGCCGCCTTCGCCACACTAAGCGGCTTTGCCGACGGCGACGGCGACGGTTTCACCAACGGTGGCGCCCAGCAATTCTGCACCGCCGGCTCCCTGCCCACCGGCTTCGCCTCCGTCGCCAACGGCG
>Ga0214472_10007911_pt1 | contig 11094 bp, 11 predicted proteins | sample RVTome_6_FD_207662 | JGI IMG/M metagenome (GOLD analysis project Ga0214472, IMG submission 207662) | Soil microbial communities from uranium-contaminated site in the Upper Colorado River Basin, Wyoming, United States - RVT140D175 | ecosystem: Environmental > Terrestrial > Soil > Contaminated >...
GCACCCGCGGTCATCGTGGACAATGAGGTCGAAGGGCGCGTGGACCCGACGGCGTTCACGGCACGACTGGAGCGGCTATGACGACCGAGCAGCCTTCCGCCACCCAGCCGGTCTCGCCTCGCCGGCGCGTCCACGAACCGGATCCGGGCGGCCCGCTTCGGGCATCCGCCAACGTCTGCGAGGCCGTGAGCTGCCTGTCCGCGCAGTCCCACGATGTCCTGACCGGGCTCGCCGAGCAGGTCGCGCAGCGCGGCCTCACCGACGTCGCCATCAAGCGGGTCGGCTGCCTCGGATTATGTGCCGCGGGGCCGCTGGTCCAGATCCCCGAGACCGGCCAGATGTTCAGCGGCGTCAAGCCCGACCACCTCACCGAGGTCGTGAAAGCGCTCGCCGCCGTCAAGCCGACCTCGAAGCGAATCCCCGAGGCTCCGTTCTTCAGTCGCCAGGTCCGGATCGTGACCGAGAACTCCGGCCGGATCGATCCCGAGAGCCTGTCCGACTATGTCGAGGCCGGCGGCTACGAAGCCCTGCGCAAGGCCCTCACGACCATGCAGCCCAACGAGGTTCGCGGCGAGATGAAGGCCAGCCTCCTGCGCGGTCGCGGGGGTGCGGGTTATCCGACCGGCCTCAAGTGGAGCACGGTCGCGAAGGCCGAGGGATTGCCGAAGTACGTGATCTGCAACGCCGACGAGGGCGACCCGGGCGCGTTCATGGACCGCAGCGTCCTCGAGAGTGACCCGCACCGGGTCCTCGAGGGGATGGCGATCGCCGCCTACGCGGTTGGGGCCAGCTCCGGCTACGTCTACTGCCGGGCCGAATACCCGCTGGCGGTGACGAGGCTCCGCAAGGCCATCCGCGAAGCGGGTCGGGCGGGCTATCTCGGGGCGAGGATCATGGACACCGAGTTCTCCTTCGAGATCGACGTCCGGCTGGGTGCCGGGGCGTTCGTGTGCGGCGAGGAGACCGCGCTGATCGCCTCGATCGAGGGTGGACGGGGCACCCCTACGCCGCGTCCGCCATACCCCGCGTCGTCTGGCCTGTGGGGTCGCCCGACCCTGATCAACAACGTCGAGTCGTATGCCAACGTCGCGCCGATCATCCGCAACGGGGGCGCCTGGTTCGCCGAGATCGGCACGGACAAGAGCAAGGGCACCAAGGTCTTCGCGCTCGCCGGCCGGGTCGTCAACACGGGCCTCGTGGAGGTGCCCATGGGCACGTCGCTCCGCGAGATCGTCTTCGAGATCGGCGGCGGGATCGTCGACGGGCGCCCGTTCAAGGCGGTCCAGACCGGCGGTCCTGCCGGTGGCTGCATCCCGGCGCAGTTCCTCGACATGCCCGTCGACTACGAATCGCTGCTCGGCGTCGGCTCGTTCATGGGTTCGGGCGGGATGATCGTCATGGACGACACGTCGTGCATGGTCGACGTGGCAAAGTACTTCATGGACTTCTGCCGCGAGGAGTCGTGCGGCAAGTGCGTCCCCTGCCGGGTCGGGACGACCCAGCTGTACATGCTCCTCGACCAGATCACCCGTGGCGAGGCGACGATGGACGATCTCGCCCAGATGGAGCGCCTGGCCGGGATGGTCCAGCGCACGAGCCTGTGCGGGCTCGGGCAGGGTGCGCCCAACCCGATCTTCAGCACGCTGCGCTACTTCCGCGACGAATACCTCGCCCACATCACCGATCGCGTCTGTCCCGCCGGGGTCTGCCCGATCGAACCTGCGGCGACGACGCCGACGGCGGTGCCAGCATGACGACCGTTCACACGCTCAGGATCGACGGTGCCGATGTCGCCGGCACGGATGGCCAGTCGATCCTATCCGTCGCCAGGGAGAACGGCATCGACATCCCGACCATGTGCCATCTCGACGGGCTGACCGATACGGGCGGCTGCCGGATGTGCGTCGTCGAGATCGCCGGTTTGTCGAAGCTCACGCCGGCCTGCGTGACCGCCGTCGCGGAGGGCATGGAGGTCACGACCGACTCCGAGCAGCTGATCGAATACCGCCGGACCCTGACCGAGATGTTGTTCCTCGAGCGCAACCACATCTGCGCGGTCTGCGTGGCCAACAACCACTGCGAGCTCCAGGACATGGCCGAGAACCTGGGGATCGACCATTTCGAGCTGCCGGTCATCAACCCCAGGGTAGGGATCGACGCGTCGCACCCGCTCTTCGCGATCGACCACAACCGCTGCATCATGTGCGTCCGGTGCGTCCGGGTCTGCGGCGAGATCGAGGGCGCCCACACCTGGGGCGTCATGGGCTCGGGCATCGATGAGCGGGTCGTCACCGACATGGGCACGCCCTGGGGCGAATCGACGACCTGCACGTCCTGCGGCAAGTGCGTCCAGGTCTGCCCGACCGGCGCGCTCTTCGAGAAGGGCCGCGCGATCGCCGAGGGCAGCAAGGAGCGGCGGCCGTTCCTGCCCTATCTCCACATGGTCGACCAGGGGCGACCATGAGCAAGCGCACGCTCGCTTCGATGAAACCGACGCTCGCGACGGTCTGGCTGGACGGCTGTTCGGGCTGCCACATGTCGTTTCTCGACATGGACGAACGCCTGCTCGAGATCGCCGAGCGAGCCGACATCGTCTACAGCCCGCTGATCGACATCAAGGTCTATCCCGAGTCGGTCGACTTCTGCCTCGTGGAAGGGGCCGTCTCGTCCGAGGAGGACCTGCACAAGATCAAGCTCATCCGTGAGCGGACGAAGACACTCATCTCGTTCGGGGACTGTGCCGTCACGGCAAATGTCCCAGCGTTGCGCAACCCGATCGGGCCGACACCGCTGCTCGAACGGGCCTACCTCGAGAACGTGACCCTGAACCCCGGCATCCCGCGCCAGGTCGTCCCGGCGCTCCTCCCGATGGCCCGCCCGGTCCACCGCGTCGTCAAGGTCGACGTGTTCCTGACCGGCTGCCCGCCGTCCGCCGATCTCATCTACCAGTCGCTCGTGAACCTGGTCGAGGGGCGCGTGCCGGACACGGCCGGCGCCCGCTTCGGGCGCTGACGTTCCACATGACCACCGAGGAACGCGCCGTGACCAACGCCATCGTCATCGACCCGATCACCCGGATCGAGGGGCACAGCAAGATCACCATCCACCTCGACGAGGATGGCGAGGTTGCCGACGCCCAGTTCCACGTCACCCAGTTCCGGGGCTTCGAGCGGATCGTCCAGGGGCGGCCGATCCACGAGATGCCCTCGATCATGGCCCGCATCTGCGGCATCTGTCCGGTCAGCCACCTGGTCGCGTCGTCGAAGGCGTGCGACCAGATCATGGAGGTCGAGCCGCCGCCGACCGGCGCCGATCTGCGCCGGGTCATGAACCTGGCCCAGATCGTCCAGTCGAACGCCCTGAGCTTCTTCCACCTCTCGTCGCCGGACCTGCTGTTCGGTTTCGACGCCGATCCGGCGTTGCGCAACATCATCGGCGTTGCGCGGGCCAATCCCGCCCTCGCGCGCGACGGCGTGGGCGTCCGACGGTTCGGCCAACAGATCATCGAGTGGCTCGGCGGCAAGCGGATCCACCCCGCCTGGATCGTGCCCGGCGGCGTGGACGCGCCGCTGTCGGCCGACACGCGCGATCGGATCCTGTCGACGATCCCGGAGGCGATCGCCGCGATCGAACGGGCCCTCGCCTGGTACAAGACCACCCTCGTCCAGCACGAGGACGAGGCCCGCAGCTTCGGCGACTTCCGATCCGCGTTCATGGGCCTGGTCGACCGGGCGGGCAACGTGGACCACTACGACGGCTGGCTGCGGGTCATGGACGCCGATGGCCGCCTGCTCGCGGACCGGATCGATCCGCGCGGCTACCAGGACTACCTGGGCGAGGCCGTGGAGCCGTGGTCGTACCTGAAGTCGACGTACTGGAAGACGCTCGGCTATCCGGACGGGGTCTATCGCGTCGGGCCGCTGGCTCGGCTGATCGTCGCCGCCCAGATGGGCACGCCACGCGCCGACATGGAACTCGATGAGTTCCGACGGCGGCTGGGGCGAGTCCCCTCGAGCTCGTTCCACTACCACTACGCCCGGCTGATCGACACGCTCTACGCCACCGAACGGATCGAGGAGCTGCTGCGCGGCCCGGACATCCTGTCGCCTCGGGTCCGCTCGTTCGCCGGGATCAACAACAACGAGGGAATCGGCGTGTCCGAGGCGCCTCGAGGCACCCTCCTCCACCACTACCGGGTCGACGACGACGGGATCGTCCAGTGGGCGAACCTGGTCATCGCCACCGGTCACAACAACCTGGCCATGAACCAGGGCGTCAAGCAGGTCGCCAAGCGCTACGTCAGGAGCGCCCGGCTCGAGGAACCGATGCTCAACCGCGTCGAGGCGGTGATCCGCTGCTTCGACCCGTGCCTGTCCTGCTCGACCCACGCGCTCGGCGAGATGCCCCTCCAGGTCCAGCTCATCGGGCCGGACGGAGCGGTGCTCGACGAGCTCATGCGGTGACCGTCCCGGCGAACCTAGGTTCGCTCGTGAACCACGGTTCGCTCGCGGACCCCGGTTCGCTCGTCGTCGGCTACGGCAACCCGCTCCGCAGCGACGACGGCGTGGGCTGGAAGGCCGCCGGGCGTCTGGCCACCGATCCCCGTTTCGCCGGGGTACGGATCCTCCAGCTTCACCAGCTGACGCCCGAACTCGCCCTGGACATCAGTCGCGCCGATCTCGTCGTGCTCGTTGACGCGCGCTCCGGACCGCCGGCCGGCACGGTCTCGGTCGAGCGCGTCGAGCGGGTCGAACCCGCGGCCGCCGGCGGCACGACGTGGTCCCATCACCTCGGTCCGGCGGCTCTCGTGGCCCTCGCCCGCGACCTGTACGGACGGGCGGGCGACGTCCACGTCGTCAGCGTGGGGGTCGGCCGCTCGAGGTCGGCGAAGACCTGTCGCCGGCCGTCGAAGATGTCGTGGAGGACGTGATCGACACGATCGCCGGGCTCGTTCAGCGGGGGGCCTCGACGGCGGAGCGGCCGGCGGAGCGGCCGGTCGCGAGCGCCGATCATGCATGAGGTTTCGCTCGTCGCCCAGCTGGTCGATGTCTGTGCGACACGCGCCGCCGGCCAACCAGTCGAGTGCGTCCGAGTCCGCCACGCCTCCACGATCCCCGAATCGGTCCTGCGCCAGGCCTTCACGATGCTGACCGAAGGCGGGAACCTCGCCGGGGCAACGCTCGAAACCGAGCCATTCGACATCCGGTTCCGGTGCGGCTGCGGGTTCGACGGCAGCCTGGGACACGACGATCTGATCGACGCCGTCGCCGCGGTCTGTCCCTCGTGCGGCGACGTCTCCGCGCGTGTCCGGACCGCCGAGATCGAACTCCTCGAGGTCAGGCTCGCGCCCAGCGCTTGACGGCGCCGCGGCGGCTCGCGTCGGACGGGACCTGTTCCTGACGGTCAGAGGTCCCAAGATTTCGGGCCATTCGGTCCTCCCGGACGTACGTCCGGCGGCCTACGATCCGCGCACGGTGGACGTCGGAGGGGACGCCCGGCGTCCGCCGCAACCCCAACATGCCCTGCCCGCATGAGCGCCTGGTCGCCGCCGGGTGCGGACACGCGCGGCGCTCGCCAGCTAGATCAAGTTGAGCTTACGTGCCTCGGCATTTAGCTGGTCGCGGAAGTCCGGGTGCGCGATCGCAATCAGCGCCTTTGCCCGCTCGCACAGGCTCCTGCCAAACAGCTCGGCCACGCCCCATTCGGTGGCGACCTGCCGCACGTGCGCCCTGGTGGTCACCACGCCGGCGCCCTGCTTGAGCGAGGACACGATCCGCGAATGCGCGCCCTTGGCCGCCGTCGACGGCAGCGCGATGAACGCCTTGCCCTCCGTTGCGAGGCCGGCGCCGCGGACGAAGTCCATCTGGCCGCCGACGCCGCTGTAGAGCCGGTGCCCGATCGAATCGGCCACCACCTGGCCGGTCAGGTCCACCTCGATCGCCGAGTTGATCGCCACCATCCGGCTGAACGAGCGGATGACGTGGGTGTCGTTGGTGAAGTCGACCGGTCGCATCTCGACCATGGGGTTGTCGTGGACGAAGTCGTACAGCCGCTTTGTGCCCATCATGAACGAGGTCACGATCTTGCCCCGGTTGCGCTCCTTGCGGGCGCCGGTGACCACACCCGCCTCGACGAGGTCCACGATCGAGTCTGTGAACATCTCGGTGTGGATACCGAGATCCTTCTTGTCGGTTAGGAACAGCGCGGTCGCCGACGGGATCGCCCCGATGCCGAGCTGCAGCGTGGCGCCGTCGGGCACGAGCTCGGCGATGTGCTGGCCGATCGACCGTTCGACGTCCCCGATCGACAGGGCGGGCAACTCGTACGGCGGGACGTCGCACTCGACGGCAAGGTCGACCTGGGACACGTGGATGAAGCTGTCGCCGAGCGTCCGCGGCATTGACCGGTTGAACTGGACGATCACCTGCTTCGCGGCGCGGATCGCGGAGTGCATCGCCTCGACGGAGGTCCCGAGCGAGCAGAATCCGTGCGCGTCGGGCGGCGTCGCATTCACGAAGACCGCGTCCAGCGGGAGCATCCCCGAGTCGAAGAGGCGCGGGATGTCCGACAGGAAGACCGGGACGAACTCGGCTCGGCCGTCGGCGATGGCCTCGCGGGCGTTTGGCCCGATGAACAGGGCCCGATGGCGGAAGTGGGGCGCCATCTCCGGCCGCAGGTGCGGCCCGGGCCCCTCGCAGTGCATGTGGACGACGCGAACATCGGAGAGCTCGGACGCCCGAGCCACGAGCGCGTCCAGGAGCACCGACGGGGTGGCGGCGGCGCATTGGAGATAGATCTGTTGGCCGGATTCGATTCCGGCGACGGCCTCTTCGGCGGATACGACACGCATGGATCCGAGTCTAGGCGTCGACGCGAGTTGTGTCGGGGTCCACGCGGCCCGAACCGGGGGGCCTACTGGCGCGCAGCGGTCGTGCCGGTTCAGGCGGGCACGGGGCGGCGCCTCGACGCCCTTTGCTCCGGGCTCGCTCGCGCTGCCGGATAACGCCCGCTCGCGCGTCGCCGGGGAACCGGTTGGGGCCGGCCGGTGTACGAGGTACGGTTGACAGCGGAGGTCCCAGCTGGAAGACGCCGAACTGGTCAGCCGCGCGCGAACCGGCGATGTCCGAGCGTACGAGGAGCTCGTGCGCCGGTATCAGGACGTGGCCCTTCGCACCGCCTATCTCGTCGCCCCGGAGGCCGACGCCGCCGATGCTGTCCAGGATGCCTTTGTCAAGGCCTATGCCGCGCTCTCCCGTTTCCGCGACGGCGCGCCGGTCCTGCCATGGCTCCTCCGGATCGTGGCCAACGAGGGCCGGAACCGACGCCGCTCGGCGAACCGCCGTGCGGGGCTCGCCGAACGTGCCTCGATCGCCGAGCCGCGCGATGCGCTGGCGACCTCACCCGAAGCGGAGGTCCTGGCCGCCGAGACGCGTCGCACGCTCCTCGCCGCGCTTGGTCGTCTCCGCGACGAGGACCGCGAGGTGATCGGCGCCCGCTTCCTCCTCGACCTGTCCGAGGCCGAGACCGCCGACACCCTCGGGTTGCGTCCGGGCACGGTCAAGTCGCGAACCTCGCGGGCGCTGGGTCGCCTTCGGGGCGTCCTCGCGGAGCTCGAGGCAGGGCCGTCCGATGGCTGAGCGGCCTCTCGGGCAACGCTCCGACATGGAGCTCGGCGCAACGCTTCGGGGCCTCGCCCCGGCGATCGCCTGGCCGATGGGCGGCGGCGCGGGAGGACCCGACCTGGCCACCGCGGTCCGCGGGCGGGTCGAGTCGATGCCCGTTCCGGGTCGCGATCGTTGGGCCGGGCTCCGCCCCACGCGATGGTCGGGCTCAATCGGACGACCCGCGCGCCGCGCGCTGGTGCTTGCGCTCGTGGCGCTGCTCGCGGTCGCAGCCATCGCCGGCGCGGTCGGCCTGGGCCTGCCAGGACTGCGGCTGATCCTCGGCGAGGCGCCATCGACACCCCCGCCGACCCTCGCGCCGGCCACCGAAGCACCGGGATCGCCCGGCCCTGGGCCGCTCGGCCGCGCCTTGCGACTGGGCGAGACCGTGGATCCGAGTGACCCGGAGCGCCTCGATGGCCGGGCCGGGTTCCATGTCAGCCTGCCGAGCGATCCGGACCTCGGTCCCCCAGACGCAGCCTGGATCGACGACCTGAAGGGCGGCCAGGTCACGCTCCTCTGGGCCACGCGGGACGGCCTGCCGGCCACCTCCGAACGCGCTGTGGGCATGCTGCTCGGCCAGTTCCGGGGCACGGTGGATTCCGGGTTCTTCAACAAGATCATCGGTGGCGAGACGGTTGTCGAGCCGGTCCGCGTCGCCGGCGACCAGGGCTACTGGCTCAGTGGCGACCCGCACATCTTCTTCTGGGAGGGGGCCGACGGGTTCGTCGACGATCCGCGACGCTGGGTCGGCGACGTGCTGCTCTGGTCGGACGGCTCGATCACCTATCGACTCGAAACATCGCTCGGTCGCGACGAGGCGATCCGGATCGCCGAATCCATGCGTTGACGGGAACCCGGCGGCCGGCGCCGGTGTATGAAGAACAGCAGGCCATTCGCACCACCGGCCCGACGGAGAGCTCGATGTCCCCGACCACCCGCCGTCCGCTCCAGTCCATCGTTGCCGGCATCGCGCTCGCCGCCCTGATCGCGTCCTGTTCGGCCGGCGGAGGCGCCAGCGCCGGCCCATCGAGCCTGGCCACGCCTGCCGCCACGTCCGTGAGCCGCGCCGAGGCGAGCGAGTCGGACGCCTGGCTGGTCGTGGGTGAACGTGGCGACCCCGGCCTGCGGGTGATCCTGGCGAGCACCAGCGAACAGCTCTACGAGCTCCCTCTGGGCGTTCCCGGCGAGCGCTGGGGCCAGGTCATCGCCACGACCGCGTCCGGCGGGGCGACGGTGGTCAACGAGATCACGGTCCAGCCGGACCTTCCGGCCTGGCGGAGTCGATCCATCGAGGGCGCGTGGCGCCTCCCGTCGATCGGCCTCCACCCACTCCCGGTGGGTGTCGCGAACGATGGCTCGACCATCATGAACTCGACGATCGTGCTCGTCGAAGCGGATGCGCCGGCCGGGGCGACCACGAGCCGGGTCGCGGTCCTGGCCAGGGGCGAACCCGCCCGGATCATCGAGCTGCCGGGTGCGCTCGAATTTGACGCGCTCTCGCCGGATGGCTCGATCCTGTACGTCGTCGAGCACCTGCCGGGACCACCGGATGGTCACTACCAGGTCCGGGCGGTCGATCTCCCGAGCGGCGTGATGCGGGAGGTGGTGATCGCCGACAAACGCAACCTCGGCTCGTCGATGGCCGGCTGGCCGATCACCCAGGCCACGCACTCGAGCGGCGTCGTGTTCACGCTGTACCGCGGCGCCATGCACCCGTTCATCCACGCCCTGAACACGCGCGAGGCATGGGCGGTCTGTCTCGACCTGCCGGAGATCGGGCATCAGGACGCGGACGCGGCGGTCGACTGGGGGATCGCGCAGAGCGTCGACGGTCGCGGCGTCTTCGCGGTCAACGCAACGCTGGGGCTGGCGGCCGCGATCGATCCGGTCGAGCTCAACGTCCGCCAGGCGGTGGCGTTTGCCGCCCCCAGGGCCGCGGCCTCGATCGAGCTGGCCAAGTTCGGGCACGCGGAGCTGGATCCGGTTGGGCGCCGCGTGGTCGTCTCGCGCGACGGCCAGTCGGTCTTCGCGGCGGGCGCCGGCGGGATCGTCCGCCTCGAGACGGGACGCCTGACGGTCGTCGGGCAGTTCCTGGACGGGATGGCCGTCGACGCGCTCGCGCTGACCGACGACGGACGCTCGATCTACGCCCTGACCGCCGACGGCCGGATCCTGCGGCTCGACGCCGAGAACGGCGAGGTTCTCAGCCAGGTGCCCGGCGGGCTGTATGACCGCCTGGTCGCGATGGATTCCTGGTAGACCGGGGCGCGTCGGCTGCTCTCAGGCGCTTCTCAGGAATCGATGGGACGCTACGCCTGACGGGATCGAGTGATCCTGCCCAATGGAGTGTCCCCGAATCATGTCCCGACCGCGCTTCCTCATTGCCGGAATCTTCCTCGTCCTCGCCGTGCTCGTCGGCGGGTATGTTGCCTACGACCAGGTCCTGAGCGGCGACAGCATCGCCCCCCTGGCCCTGCCATCGACGTCGCCGGATACGGCCGCGCCCGAGGCAACGGAAAGCGCGTCGACCGATGCTTCGACGGAACCCGCCGCCGGCTTCGACGGCGACCTAGCCGGGACGTGGAGCGTGGCCGGTGACAGCCAGGCCGGCTACCGCGTCCGGGAGCGCCTGGCGAGCCTGTCGGCCGAGAGCGACGCGGTCGGCCGGACCTCGGATGTCAGCGGGACCATCACGCTCGAAACCGACGGCGCCACCACGACCCTGACGGCAGGAACGCTCACGGTCGACACCACGACGATCGTCTCCGACGAGGATCGCCGCGACAGTCGACTCCGCACCGAGGGTCTGCAGACCGACACCTTCCCGACGGCGTCGTTCACCATCACGCAGCCCGTCGAGATCCCGGCGAGCGCCATCGATGGCACGGCCACCGACGTGACCCTGACCGGCGACCTCGAGCTCCATGGCGCGACGACATCGGTCGCGATCCCGGCTCAGGCGCGGCTCGTCGACGGCACGATCCAGGTCGCCGGCTCGATCACGTTCCTGCTGTCGGACTTCGAAATCGAGGCGCCCAACGTCGGCGGCTTCATCCTCTCCATCGCCGACGAGGGCGCGCTGGAATTCCAGGTCAACTTCGCGAGAACATAGCCCCTGGCCTTGCCGCGGCCATGGCCAGGCGCGCCGCTGCGGGCTCTGTTGCCCTCCCGACAACAAGAGGCGGCGGAACGACGTCGCGGGCGCTCAAATCGTCCGTCCGGGCGTCGCCTGTTGCCGCGTGGACAACACACGGTGTCGTTTGGCCCATGCCGCGTCGAACCTGTCGGGTATGCCGGCCCGTTGTTGTCCGGACGACAACAGCTACTTGGTGTAGACCCCGCCCGGATCGAGCTCCTCGCGGATGAGGCGCAGCTCCTCGGCCGTCGGGGCCGGCGTCTCGGCCAGCTCGGGCGAGACCGCCACGTCCCA
>Ga0214472_10007912_pt1 | contig 11094 bp, 8 predicted proteins | sample RVTome_6_FD_207662 | JGI IMG/M metagenome (GOLD analysis project Ga0214472, IMG submission 207662) | Soil microbial communities from uranium-contaminated site in the Upper Colorado River Basin, Wyoming, United States - RVT140D175 | ecosystem: Environmental > Terrestrial > Soil > Contaminated >...
CTTTCCCTATTACCAGGTGGCACGCTTCGCCGCACCGAATGTCGTGTTGGGCAACACCATCATCCTCAAGCACGATCCGCATTGTCCGGAGTCCTCGGCAGCGATGGCGCAGATGTACGCCGATGCCGGTTTCCCGGAAGGCGTGTTCGTCAACCTGTATGCGACAAACGAGCAGGCGGCAAGCATCGTTGCCGACCGCCGCGTGCATGGAGTCTCGGTCACGGGATCGGAGCGTGCAGGAGCGGCGGTCGCGGCTGTCGCGGGCGCCAATCTTAAGAAGGTCGCGCTTGAGCTGGGCGGTTCCGACCCGTTCATCGTGCTCTCCACCGACGACCTGGGCGCCGTTGTCGATCAGGCCGTCGAGGCGCGCCTGGACAACTCCGGGCAGTCGTGCAACGCGCCCAAGCGGTTCATCGTCATCGAGGCTCTGTACGACGATTTTGTCGCGAAGTTCGCGGAGGCCATGGACGCCGCCGTCATGGCCGACGGCTTCGAGGACCCCACGATCGGTCCGCTGTCGTCCGACCTCGCCGCCGAGCGCCTGGAGGGGCAGGTCAACCGCGCGGTCGCACAGGGCGCCACGCTGGTGACCGGCGGCACGCGCGATGGCGCCTTCTTCCGGCCCACGGTGCTCACCAATGTCACGCCCGAGATGGACGTCTTCCGCGAGGAGCTGTTTGGACCTGCGTCGGTGATCTACAAGGTCGCGTCCGAGCGGGAGGCCGTCGATCTTGCCAACGCTACCGACTATGGGCTTGGCAGCTACGTGTATACGACGGACCCTGCGCAGGCCGAGCGGGTCGCGGAGGCGATCGACGCGGGCATGGTCTACGTCAACTGTGTGCTCCAGGACAGCCCCGAGCTGCCGTTTGGCGGAGTGAAGCGGTCCGGCACCTCCCGCGAGATGGGGCTGCTGGCCGCGGACGAGTTTGTGAACAAGAAGCTCATTCGCACCGCGCCGTAGCCTGCGCGCGGCCCGACGCAAGGGCGCGTGCAACGTCGCGCCGGCGTCGGCCCCGCGCGGGTGCGCCACTAGACTTGATCCTCGTGACTACCGACTTCCCTGCAGAGATCGCGAGCCTTAGGGCAACCTTTGAGCAGATCGAGGCGGTGTCCAACCCCGAAGCGCTGCGTGCGAAGATTGCCGACCTCTCGCAGCAAGCGACCGCCCCCGGCCTGTGGGACGACCAGGACAACGCGCAGGCCGTCACGAGCGCCCTGAGCCAGGCGCAGAACGAGCTCGAGCGGCTTGAGAAGTTCGCCAATCGCATCGACGATCTCGAGGTCCTCGTCGAGATGGCCATCGAGGGTGACGATGCGGAAACGCTCGCGGAGGCCGATGCCGATCTCGTGACCCTGCGCAAGGATCTCGCGGCCATGGAGGTGCGCACCCTGATGACGGGGGAGTGGGACGAACGCGACGCCGTCGTGACGATCCGCTCGGGCGCAGGGGGAGTCGACGCCGCGGACTTCGCTGCGATGCTGCTGCGCATGTACCTGCGCTGGGCCGAGCGTCACGGCTACGCCGCCAAGGTGCTCGACACGTCGTATGCCGAGGAGGCGGGGCTGAAGTCCGCGACCTTCGAGGTGAGCGCGCCCTACGCGTTTGGCACGCTGAGTGTCGAGGCCGGCACCCACCGCCTCGTCCGCATCAGCCCGTTCGACAACCAGGGACGACGCCAGACCAGCTTTGCCGCGGTCGAGGTCATCCCGCTGATCGAGGGCACCGACCACATCGAGGTGCCCGAGGCGGACATCAAGGTGGATGTCTTCCGCTCCTCCGGCCCCGGCGGCCAGTCCGTCAACACGACGGACTCCGCGGTGCGCATCACGCACCTTCCCAGCGGGATCGTCGTGTCGATGCAGGACGAGAAGAGCCAGATCCAGAACCGCGCCGCCGCCATGCGCGTGCTGCAGTCGCGGCTGCTGCTGCTCAAGAAGGAGCAGGAGGCGGCGCAGAAGAAGGAACTCGCGGGCGACATCAAGGCGTCGTGGGGGGATCAGATGCGCTCCTACGTTCTGCAGCCGTATCAAATGGTCAAGGACCTGCGCACGGAACACGAGTCGGGGAATCCGTCCGCCGTGTTCGACGGCGACATCGACGACTTCATAGACGCGGGCATTCGCTGGCGCCGGGCGGCCGACGCGCAGTAGGGGATCGCTCGTACGAAACCGCGTCGTCGCGAGTGTGACTTTTCGGACATTCGCCCGTCGGCGCGCCTTCCCCGCCCTGTGCGCGGGTGATACTTACGATGCCAGTGGCACGAGTCCGTCCCCTCGCGCCCGAAAACGATGATTCGATTCGATAACGTAAGCAAGGTTTACGCCCGCGGGGCGAAGCCTGCGCTTGACGACGTCTCCGTGGAGGTCGAGCGCGGTGATTTCGTGTTCCTGGTTGGATCGTCGGGCTCCGGAAAGTCCACCTTCCTGAAGCTGGTGCTTCGCGAGGAACGGTCGACAACGGGTGAGGTGTACGTCGCGGGGCGTCACCTCAACAGGCTGTCGAGTTGGCGCGTGCCGCACCTGCGCCGCGAGATCGGCGCGGTCTTTCAGGACTTCCGCCTGCTGCCGAACAAGACCGTCTACCAAAACGTCGCGTTCGCCCTGCAGGTGATCGGCAAGAACCGCCAGCACATCAACTCGACGGTGCCCGAGATGCTCGACCTCGTGGGGCTCGCGGGCAAGGAGAAGCGACTCCCGCACGAGCTCTCAGGAGGAGAGCAGCAGCGGGTCGCCATCGCGCGCGCGTTCGTGAACCACCCGCCGATCCTCCTGTGCGATGAGCCCACAGGGAACCTCGACCCCGGCACCTCCGTCGGCATCATGCGGCTGCTCGACCGAATCAACCGCACGGGCACAACCGTGCTGATGGCGACGCACGACGACGAGATCGTGGACCAGATGCGCAAGCGAGTGATCGAGCTCCGCGGGGGCCGCGTGGTGCGCGACCAGGATCGCGGCGTATATGGGTTGGAGCGAGTATGAGACTGCGCTTCATCCTGGGCGAGGTTTTCAACGGGTTGCGCCGCAACTCGACGATGGCCCTGTCCGTCGTGCTCGTCACCTTCGTCTCGCTCACGTTCGTCGGCGCCGCCGCGCTCATCCAGATTCAGCTCGGCGACCTCAAGGATGACTGGTACGGCAAGGTCGAGGTGTCGATCTTCCTGTGTCCCGAAAACTCCCGCTACACGCAGTGCGCCACCGGTCCGGTCACGACGGCCCAAGAGGACCAGATTCGCGATGTCCTGGGCACGGGCGCCGTCGGCGACCTGGTGGACAAGACCTATTACGAAGACAAGCAAGAGGCGTACAACAACTTCGTGAAGCACGACCAGCAGGGGATCTCCAGCCTTCTAACGCCGGACCAGATGCAGCCGAGTTTCAGGGTCAAACTGAAGGACCCGGAGCATTATCAGGTGGTGGCCGATGCGACGGCCGGTCTCCCGGGAGTTGAAGTGGTCAGGGACCAGCGCGAGCTGTTTTCGCCTCTGTTCAGGTTCCTCAACGCAGCCACCATCGTCGCGGCGGCCCTCGCCGCCGTCATGCTGCTCGCGGCAATGCTGCTGATCACGACGACCATTCGCCTGAGCGCCCTCAGCCGTAGGCGTGAGACCAACATCATGCGGATGGTGGGATCGTCGCGGTTGCTCATCCAGATGCCCTTCATGCTCGAGGGTGCCGTCGCGGCAACCCTCGGCGCCGCACTATCCGTCGGCGGCCTGTATCTCGGTGTCCGCTACCTCGTGGGCGACTGGCTGAAGGCCTCCGTCACATGGGTGGCGTATGTCGGCGCGGCCGACGTCTGGACCGTCGCGCCGTGGCTCCTCATCGTCGCCGTCGGGCTCGCCGCGGTCGCGTCAATCGTGACCCTCGGAAAGTACACGCGCGCATGAGCGTCCGCACCCGCCTCACGACCGTCATCGCCGGCTCTCTCGCGATCGCGGTGCTTTCGGGCTACGGCTTCTCGGCCGCCGCGGTCGCCTCGGTCGCCTCCGGTGGCGCGACGATCGTGCACGAGGATTCGAGCTACGACGACGAGATTGCCGCGGCGAAGGCCAAGCAAAGGGCGAACGAGCAGAAACTGCAGGACCTTGAGAGCGAACTTGAGGACACGGACGCGGAGATCGTCAAGGCGGACCGTGCGCTCAAGGCACTGGTGGCCCAATTGCCGAAGGTCCAAGCGGAGCTGGAAATTGCGCAGGAGCGCCTGCAGGCCGCCATAGTGCAACAGGGGATTGTGGCGGAGAAGCTCACCGCAGCGAACGCCCAAGACGAAGCGATCACCCAGGAGATCGCCGACGACGAGTCGCGCGTTGCTGACCTCAAGATCACCATCGGGGTGATGGCTCGCGACCAGTACATGGGCACGGGAGCGAACGACTCGTTGTCGCTCATCTTCGGGGCAACGTCCTCACGCGACTTCGTCGACAAGTTCGCCGCCCAGCACTCCGCCTCGCGCGTGGAAACGAACGCCCTCGACGAGGTGCAGCAGATCGCCGCGACGAACCGCAATCGCGGGGCGCGCCAGGAGGCAGTGCGGGTCTACATCGTGGACCTCAAGAAGCAGGCCGACGCGCTGGTGGTCGAGGCGGACGCCGCAAGGAAAATCGCGAAGCAGAAGCAGGAGGAGCTAGAAAAGAACCTCCTGCAGCAGCAGGCGCTCAAGGCGGAGCTCGACCTCCAACGCGCGACGGCAGTCGCGAACTCCAAGGAGCTGCACAAGGCCCAAGACGCGCTGCACGACCAGGTCCTCGAGCTTGTCAAGAAGAAGCTCGCGGCCGAAGAAGCGGCGAGGCGGGCCGCAGCGCAGGCGGCGCTTCACCCGACCCCGCTCGGCACCGGCTTCCTCAGCTTTCCCACCAAGATCCCGTACGTGACTTCGTCGTATGGATTGCGCTTTCACCCGATCTTGCACTATTACCGGATGCACGCCGGTACGGACTTCCGTGCGTACTGCGGCACCCCGATCTACGCGTCCGCCGAGGGCAAGGTCCTGTGGGCCAAGTACATGTACGGCTTCGGCAGCCAGGTGATGATCGACCACGGCATCATCAAGGGCAACTCGCTCTTGACGAGCTACAACCACCTCACGAGGTTCGCGGTGAAGTCGGGTGAGTACGTGACCCGCGGAACGATCGTCGGGTACGCCGGAAACGAGGGGGTCTCGACGGGCTGCCACCTGCACTACGAGGTGTACGTGAACGGGGCCACCGTCGATCCCATGTCGGTTCTGGGTCCCATCCCGTAACCGTCTCAGTCGGCCACGGCCTACACTCGTAAGTCGCGTCATCAGCGCCCACGAGTCGAGAGGGAGGTGTGCCATGGCGGAAGAGAAGCTCAAGGTCGTGGCGACCAATCGATCGGCACGGCACGACTACTTCATCGACGACACCTTCGAGGCCGGCCTGGTCCTGATGGGCACCGAGGTCAAGGCGTTGCGAATGGGCCGTGCCGCAATCGGCGACGGCTACGTCAGCGTCGACACTGGTGAGGCGTGGCTGGAGAACGTCCACATTCCCGAATACACCGAGGGCACGTGGACGAATCACTCGCCACGGCGCCGCCGCAAGCTGCTGTTGCACCAGCACGAGATCGACGAGCTGATGCAGAAGACGAGGGAGAAGGGCTTCACCATCGTGCCCTTGCGCCTGTATTTCGTGAAGGGCCGCGCGAAGCTCGAGATCGGGCTCGGTCGCGGCAAGAAGTTTTACGACAAGCGCCAGGCGCTCAGGGAAAGGCAAGACACCCGCGAGGCTCAGCGCGCGATGGGTACCCGGCGGTCGTAGCTTGCCGACCATGCGCCGCGCGACCGGGCATGATGGTCGCATGAAGTGGTTGCTCGCGCTCGTACTCGCAGTTGTCTCAGTATTCGGGGCACCGGTGGCCGCGCAGGCCGCCACCGACGGCCGCCACGTTACGCGGTGGGACGCCACCTACGATCTGCAACCCGACGGCTCGGCCCGGGTGCATGTGCAGATCGACTTCGACTTCGGCAATGATCCCGGACACGGCCCGTTCTTCACGTTCCCCATCCGGATGCCGTACGACGACACGTACGACCGCGAATTTGTCGTCAGCAACATCTCGGCGTCGAGCCCCACCGGAGCCCCGGCGAAGGTGTACCTAGAGAAGGGCAGAAACGCCCTGGTGGTGCGCGTGGGCGACGAGAACATCGGAAACGTTTCAGGGGTGCAGACCTACGACCTCGACTACACCGTTGCGGGCATCATGAACGCCGTCACCGACGCGACGGTCGCGGGCAAGGATGCGCCCGTCTCGGGCGACGAGTTCTACCTCAACGCGATCGGCAACGGCTGGGACATACCGATCGCGGGCATCACCGTGACGGTCAACTCGCCCGCCGATGCCGTCGCCGTGCAGTGCTTCGCCGGCGCTGCCGGGGGCAAGGACCCGTGTGATGGCGCGACCAGCAAGGGAGCGCGCGCGACCTACACCCATGCGGCCCTCGCGCCCCGCGAGTCCCTCACGATCGATGCGCTGTACCCGGTGGCTACGTTCGACACCAAGCCTTTGCTGATCGAGAGCAACGACATCGCACACTCGTTCCGGGTGACGCCACTCACTGTGATTCCGTCCGCGGCATTGTTGATCGGCGGCATCTTCCTGATCTGGCGCACGCTGCGCCGGCGCGGGCTCGACGAGCACTACGTCGGGGTGCCGCCGGGGGTCGCGCCAGCGGACACGAAGGCGACCCGGGCCTATCGCGGTAGCCAAAGGGGTGCCGTCGCCGTGCGGTTCGAGCCCCCGCTCGGGCTGCGCCCCGGGCTTCTTGGCACGCTGTGGGACGAGCGCGCGCAGGTTCGCGACGTGACTGCGACCATGGTGGATCTCGCGGTGCGCGGGTACCTGCGGATCGACCCCCACGACAAGGATGACTACACCCTTGTCAGGCTGCGCGAGGCGGACGCGGGCCTGCTCGACTACGAGGTCGCTCTGTTTCAGGCGGTCTTCCAGGGCCGAGACTCCGTCACGCTTGGGGATCTCAAGACGACCTTTGCCGCGGACATGGCGAAGGTGCAGTCGCAGCTCTACCGCTCGGTGACCTCGCTGGGGTGGTTCCGCGGCAACCCGGCAAGCGCGCGGATGGGCTGGGCGACCGGTGGCGTGATCATGCTGGTCGTCGGGGTGGTTTTCACTATCTACCTCGCGGCGAACACCACCGCGGGCTTGCTCGGGATTCCGTTCATCGTGCTGGCGATCGTCATGCTGTCTACCATTCGCGTCGCCCCCGCGCGGAAGGCCGAGGGGTCGCGAATCCTGGCGCAGACCAAGGGTTTCGAGCTCTACTTGGCGACCGCCGATGCGAATCAACTGAAATTCGAGGAGGGCAAGGACATCTTCAGTCGCTACTTGCCCTACGCGATCGCGTTCGGCGTGGCGGATCGGTGGACCAAGAAGTTCGAGGAGCTGGCCGCTCAGGGCCGGGTCATGCCGGAGCCCACCTGGTACGGCGGGTACATCCCGGGCTCGTTCTGGCTGGCGTCGGGCGGCTTCGCGCACGCCATGAACCAGTTCCAGTCGCTCGCCGACGCCGCCATCTCGGCCCCGACGCCGGGGTCCTCGGGCTCGTCGGGCTTCAGTGGCGGCGGCGGATTCTCCGGCGGCGGGAGCTTTGGTGGCGGTGGAGGTGGCTGGTGAGCGGTAGGGCGCCCAGCAGCCCGACGCTAGTCGGCGTCGGCAGGTCCGCGTACACTGGAGACATAACTGCACAGGGGATGATCGGTTTCGACGTGTGTTTACTTCCCAGGGGAAGCGGGCCGAGGATGTTGGGTTAACTCGTAAACGCTCCCAGCAAACCAATAGGTGCCGATTCCAATCGCACCGACTTCGCCCTCGCTGCTTAAGCGAGCGCAATGAAGTCCGTCAGCCCAGGCGTGTTCCCGTCCTGGATCCTGGCGTCATCTAGGGAACTTGCTGAATCCCCTCGTCATTGGGGGCTTCGGGACTTTTAGATGACTGGGCCTATCTCACTTGCTCGCCTGATGCGGGTGAGGGGCCGAGAAACACTTCTCAGGCTGCGCCCGGAGAAGACCTGGCTATGGACATGCGGACGCGGGTTCGATTCCCGCCATCTCCACCTATCCCTGTACGGCCGACGGCCGACGTTCCCCCGAGCGTCGGCCGTTGTGCTGCCCGCGACGCGTGCGGCGCCACATGTCCCGGTGTGAGCGCCCACCGCGGTGTTACCGTGAGGGTCAGCGGGCCTGCGCCCGCAGTTAACTTGGGGGGGACCGATGGGGAGAGACCGCGGTCGCGCGCTCCTGGGCGGGGACCAGCGGGTAGACGCGCTCGTATACATAGGTGCGGTCACCGTCACCCTGGCAGGGGCGTGGGCCCTGAGTTACGCCATGGGGGGTTCAAAGACACCGCTCCCTCACCTCTTCTATGTGCCCATCGTTCTTGCCGCGCTGGGCTTCACGTGGCCCGGAACACTCGTGGTCGCGCTCGCGGCGGGAGTCGTCGCCGGACCGTTACTGCCGCACGACGTGGACGCGGGCCTCGCTCAGACACCCTCGGCCTGGATCTTGCGTCTCGCCATGTTTGCGGCGATCGGGCTGTTCATCGCCTTGGCGTTGCGCGGCCGATCCTCGCCCTTGCAGCAGGCCCTTGGCGACGCGGTGGTGTCCCACCGGATGCGAATTGGCATCCGGCGACACGAAATCGAGCCGTATTACCAGCCCATCTATGACCTCCACACCAGCACCATCATCGGCGTCGAGGCGCTCGCGCGGTGGCATCATCCGCACCGCGGATGGATTGCGCCGGACGCCTTCATTCCCCGCGCGGAGCGCACGGGCGCGGTGATTGCACTCGACCACTTCATGCTTCGGCAGGTGGCGACGACCGTGCAGGCGTGGGCATCGGAAGTAGGCCCCATTCGGGCCTCGGTGAACGTATCGGCAATGAGCTTCGCTCGGAATGATCTGCTGGACACCGTGCGCCGGGTGCTTGAGGAGACGGGGCTACCGGCCGTGCAGTTGGAGCTTGAGATCACCGAGTCCGCCTTCATGGCGGATCCCGAGTCAACCGCCCGCGAGGTCGCCGAGTTGCGCGGCATGGGCGTGCGCGTCGCAATCGACGACTTCAGCGCCGGACAGTCGTCTCTGGTGTACCTCAGCCATTTTCCTGTGGACACGGTCAAGCTCGACCGCAGCCTCATCGGTAGCGTCACCACGGACAACCGACTCGCTCGACTAGTCGCCGGCGTGGTCGTGATGGTTCACGGACTCGACGTCTCCGTCGTTGCGGAAGGAGTCGAGACCAAGGAGCAGCTCGCTTACCTGGATGCGGTCGATTGCCGCTTCGCCCAGGGGTTCTACGTGGGCCGCCCCGCCCCGGCGGATGAAGCCCTCGCCCTGCTCCAGAGCGGCCGGCACACACACGTCCTCAATCGGTGATCCGCAGTCGATTCCGGCCGCGATGGGCGCGGCGTCCACGGGACGCAACCCCCGTGGAAGCAGATTCCGCGCTGGTCGTGAGGCGGTCCACCCGGCATACTGGTCTGATCAGTGTCGATCCCCCGGGAGCATCATGCAAGCACGACGGAGTGCAATAGTCGCCACCGCAGCATTCGCGATCGCAGCCATGGCATTTTCGAGTCAGGCAGTCGCGGCTCCTCGTGAGTCCGGGCAGGCCCCGAACCCTCGCGCCGCAGACGTGGCCGCGTATTGGACGGCGGCCAAGCGGGCCGAGGCGATTCCGAGGGACATTACCGTTGACTCCTCCGGGCGCTCCTTCATCGGCTCCGGCACCCACCTGCGACCGTATGGCAGCGGCGCCAGGGTTCCGACGCCCACGCTTGTTGCGGATGCGCCGCAGCAGCGCGCCGGTGGGCCCAAGGGTGGTGGTGGCGGCGACACGACCCCACCTAGCATCGCGAACCTGGACCCGTCGGGCGGCATTCTGACCACGTCCAGTGTCACGTTCAGCGCCGTCGTTACCGATGAGGTAGGAGGCAGCGGGATAAAGTCGGTGCGCTTTGTCATCACCTACCCCGACGGTCGTACGCAGTCCTTCACGCCCGGGGGCTCGAGTGACACGTGGTCGATCACGCTCAACAATTTCACGAATGGCGACTGGACGTGGCAGGTTGTCGCGAAGGACAACGGATCGCGTGGAGGCAACACGGCGACCTCGGCGGTGGTTCCCTTCACAATCGCACTCGGAGGCCCGCCGCCCCCGCTGCCCCCGGATGGCGTCGTCTCTAACGGCCAGTGGGACGACGAAACTACTACGGTCACCAACGCATCGGGGCGCCTCTTGTTTGAAATGCCGGCGAACAAGCGAGGCAACAGGTGGCAGGCCTATGTGTGCTCGGCGACCGCGGTTTCGGACGGCGACACAACCCCCGGGGTGTCGGTGATTCTGACGGCCGCGCACTGCGTGTACGACGAGGCAAACGGGTCCTTCGCCCGGAACGTCATGTTCATTCCGGATCAGCAGTGGTCGGGAACGACCACGGACGCCAACTGCGGCAACGACAAGATCGGGTGCTGGATTCCGAGCGCCGGCGTTGTGGACCAGGACTGGACGACTCGCGCATGGCCGGACAACATCCCGTGGGACTACGGGTATTACGTGGTGCCCAATAGCGGCAGCCACGTGCCGGGACAGAGTTCCGCAGATGACGCCCTTGAAGCGGCCGTCACGACGATGGACATCAGCTTCATCGCCCCGACGGCTGGCGGCGCAGCAGCCTTTGGGTATTCCTACAGTGAAGATCCCAAGCTCATGTACTGCCAGGAGACACGCGGAAGCTTGTCTAACAACTGGTGGCTGAGCCAGTGTGGGCTGACGGGCGGAGCATCGGGTGGGCCCTGGCTGGACGAGTCTGTGGCGACCGGAACCGGGACCATCGTCTCTGTGAACTCCTGGGGCTACTCGAATTCGCTGGGGATGGCGGGTCCGAGGCTTGACGGGTCGGCGAGCACATATCGCGAACGGCGTCCTGAGTGTGTTTACCTGGAGGCGGTCAACCTGGCGTCGAACAAGGCGAATTTGATCGTGAGTTCCGCCTGCTAGCCCTCGGCGCCCCACCGGCCTGGTGTGAACCGCGGTGACTAGTGACGTAGG
>Ga0214472_10007913_pt1 | contig 11093 bp, 7 predicted proteins | sample RVTome_6_FD_207662 | JGI IMG/M metagenome (GOLD analysis project Ga0214472, IMG submission 207662) | Soil microbial communities from uranium-contaminated site in the Upper Colorado River Basin, Wyoming, United States - RVT140D175 | ecosystem: Environmental > Terrestrial > Soil > Contaminated >...
CCTTCAGAAGTATATTGTAATTAGAAAAAGAAAAATTTTTACAGGCGATAAAACCGCGATGGACCTGATCGAAATTCTGAAGAAACATAAGAACGAGAGATACCTGTTCCCTTGCTCGAATATCAGGAAAGATGACATCCCGGGTTATATGAAAGAACAAGGGTATAATTTCCGTGAAGCAATTCTTTATAAAACTGTTGCAAGTGATTTATCAGACCTTGCCGAAATCAAGTATGATGTAATTGCCTTCTTCAGCCCGTCAGGTATAAATAGTTTGTTTGTCAATTTTCCAAAATTCAAACAAAACAATACAAGAATTGCAGCATTCGGTCCAGCAACCGCCGAAGCTGTAAATAAGGCTGGCTTAATTCTTGATATAAAAGCTCCGCTACCAGTGGCACCATCCATGACCGGAGCCTTGGAGCTTTATATAAAAAAAGCAAATAAGTTAGGCTGAAAATTGCCCGCAATAAGAAACTAATTCAATTAGTTCCTAATTTTAGAACTTAGAAATGAGAGCGCACTCACTTGCTGTTTTTATCCTTATAAGCTTTGGATTTGGACTTGAAGTTCTGGGCCAACAGGATCCCCAATTCTCCCAATACATGTTTAACTCGCTTCACTATAATCCGGCTTACGCTGGAATTGAAGGAGTGGCAAGAATTACCGCGGTTCACAGAACTCAATGGTTGGGTTTTAGTACATCCTTTGACGGAAATGGAGGAAACCCGAACACCGAAATATTGAACTTCAGTTTACCAATCCGGAAACTTCGGGGCGGAGCAGGCGTAGAACTGTCCAATGATAACCTCGGCCCACAGAACAATTTTAAAGCTTTGGCAACCTACGCATTTCATTACCCAATTAAAGAAGCTACGATTAGCATCGGAATTCGGGCAGGTATTTTTGCTCAAACTATAGATTACGATCAATTCCGACCTGTTCAGCCCGACGATCCATTATTAGTGAATAAATCCGGCAAAACTTCACAAGTTAAACCTGATTTGGCCGCTGGCATTTGGTATAGTGCACCAAAATACTACCTTGGAGTAGCATTAAATCACCTGCTCCAATCCCAATTTGATTTCGGTGTTGCCGGGCAAACAAGTCCGTTAGAACCAAATCTCACAATAACCGCCGGTTATATTTCCAAAGCGGGCTACAATTTCACCCTCACTCCATCCGTCCTGGTGAAAACAGACCTTAACTCCTATTCATTCGATTTGGGGCTGGTGGGTACATTTAACCAGAAAATGTGGGTTGGAGGTGCCTTCAGGCAATCGGAAGCTGCAATATTATTGCTGGGATATAGTTTTCTGAAGGATAGGGCTCTGAAGGTAGGCTATTCCATCGACTTAATAATCAAAGACCGCGAGGCCAAACAGCCTACTTCACATGAGTTGATGGTTTCATATCTTTTACCCTTCTCAAATGAGCCCAGAAAGGCCATAAAAACCCCCAGATTCAATTAATAAGAATAACTTAATATTTTGCTTTTTAAGTCAAATTTGTACAATTTGGAGAAGTAAAAATTCTTTACTAGTTAAAATTAATTATAATTGCTTCTAAAAATTTTCCCATTAATTCATCAAGGAATTAATATTTTGGTTTTATTTTAGGCAATAAAATAAGTTAACTTGGAGTTAATTGTGTACCAAGTTTAATTCTGAAAGCGCTATGGAGAATCATTTCAGTATAAGAAAAACCTTATACTTTCTGGCAGTCATTGGTTGTCTTTCCTGGATAACCGGATGTGGTCTTCTGGGAATTGGAGGTGGAGGAAGAGGTGACCGTGGGGAGTTGGTAGGTGTTCCGGATCGGGAAGGTTGGGTAATGACAATACCTTTCGGTATGGTACCAATTCCCGCAGGAACTTTTCATATGGGGCAGGCTGATGAAGACGTTGCTCATTCACAGATTAACTTCAACAAGCAAATAACAATAGGCAGCTTCTACATGGACGATACTGAAATCACCAATAATGAGTATCGCCAATTCATGAATGAAATAATTGAAGATTCACTAAGTGTGCTCGGCGAAGATTTCGTCATGCGTGAGTTGTACCCGGACACCACAGTTTGGGTAAAGGATTTCACGCATCATATGGGTGATCCTATGATGGCTTATTACTATTGGCATCCTGCATTTGATGAATACCCGGTTTCCGGGGTAGACTGGGAGGCAGCAAAATACTTCTGCAACTGGAGAACCCAGTATTTAAATGACTACAGACAAAGTGTCGGGGATTTCCCGATGCCTAATTTTCGTCTCCCTTCAGAGGCTGAATGGGAGTATGCTGCAAGGGGAGGACGGGATATGGCAAAATACCCTTGGGGTAATCCCTACATAAGGAATTCCAAAGGATGCATGCTAGCCAATTTCAAACCTGGAAGAGGAAATTATTATGATGATGGATTTGCTTATACCTCTCCTGTTATGTCTTACTTTGCAAATGATTATGGATTATATGATATGGCAGGTAATGTGTCCGAATGGGCTGAAGATGCCTTCAATCCGGCCTCAGTTCCCCTGGTATGGGACCTGAATCCAACCTATTTTGATGTAAATGAACCTAAAAAGGTAATTAGAGGCGGATCATGGAAGGATGTTGCATTTTTCCTTGAAACTGGTACCAGAACCTTTGAATATAAAGATTCAACACGGGCATACATAGGATTTAGATGTGCAATGACCCATTTAGGTCGTTCTTCGGGTAGAGAATTTCAATAATTTTTATAACTTGTAAACACATAATACTTTTAAGTCTTAATCAATCTAAACTTTAAACAACATGAGTAGTAAAAAAGGCGGTTTCGTTGAGCTTCTTTTTGTAACCATTATGCCCAAGGTCTATGGTATCGGGGCGGCGGTAGTTATTGTTGGTGCTATGTTTAAAATATTGCACTTACCAGGCGCTGCTGCTATGTTGGGTATTGGCTTAACCACGGAAGCAATTATCTTCTTCTTAAGTGCTTTTGAGCCCAAGCACTCTGAGCTTGACTGGACAAAAGTATATCCCGAATTAGCGGAGGATTATCAGGGTGGTGCCGGGGCCCCCAGAATTGCCAACAAGAAAGATAGCGGAGATTCCGTAACCAAGAAACTTGATCACATGCTGGAAAGTGCCAAGATAGGGCCAGAGTTGATCGACAGTTTGGGAAAGGGAATGTCCAATCTCTCCAAAAATGTTGGTCAAATGGCTTCACTTTCTAATGCCGCCGTTGCTACTGAAGAATATTCCAAGAATGTGGGTAATGCATCCAAAGCATTGGTTGATATGAGCAAGTCTTATGCAACAACCGCCAGCGCAATGTCTCAAATGGCAAATGCCTCTCAGGATGCGAAAGAGTATCATAGCCAGGTTCAAAATATTACGAAAAACCTGGGAGCACTAAACGCAGTCTATGAAATGGAATTGAATGATGCGAATAGCCATATTAAGGCTATGAATAAATTCTATTCTAACGTAGCTGCGGTTATGGAAAGTATGGAAAAAGCAGGTAAAGGATCAGAGAGGTTTTCTGAAGAAATGCAAAAATTGACCTCAAACCTGACTTCTCTTAATAACATTTATGGCAATATGCTTACCGCGATGCGAAGTGGTGGCGGGCAATCCAGCGCCGCACCTAAAGCTCAGGGATAAGCGGATTATCGAGAAATTATTTTTTTATTTCAGGCAAATTAAAATGAATTAATTATGGCAGGTGGCAAAGAAACTCCTAGACAAAAGATGATTGGGATGATGTATCTGGTGCTAACGGCTTTATTGGCGCTCCAGATTAGTAACTCGGTGCTTGAGAAATTTATCTTTATCGACCAGACGCTTCAAAAGTCAGTAGCTGAAAATGTTGGGAAAAACAACAAGACCATTGGAAGGATTGAAGCAGAGGTCAAGAAGAAGGGTGACCGGGAGGGTGATGTCAAGGCTTTGGAAAAAGCGAAACAGGTGCGTCAAATGACAGCGGCATTGCTCAGTGATTTGCAGGAGTATAGGGATGAAATGGCACGAATTACCGGAGGTTACGATGATAATGGGAACCTTATAGGTTCCAAGGATTATGACAAGGTAGGTACCTGGATGATTCACGGGGGGAAGGGTAAAGAATTAAAAGACCGGCTTAATAAATATTCTACAGACTTGGGATCCGTTACGGGAGAATCATTTCTTCCATTAGCCAGGGATGCAAAGGAAATTGATTTAGCCAAAAATGATCCCGACCAAAAGGATAAGAATTTCTCAGAATACTATTTTGAGAATACTCCAACTGCTGCCGGAATGGCAACCATCAGTCAGATGGAAACCGAGGTTCTGAGTTATGAGCAGCTGGCATTAGATAAAATTGCAGAAGAAGTAGGAGCCAAGGATGTAAGCTTTGACCAAATACGACCAATGGTTCTTCCTGTTTCCAACATAGTTGCAGCCGGTGCAAAGTTTGATGGTGACCTTTTCATAGCAGCCTCCTCATCAGCAGTTGATCCTGAAATGACCTTCGAAGGAAAGGAACTTGAAGTGGTTGACGGCCGTGGAAGAATTTCATTTGTTGCAACGCCCGGAGCTTATGATAAAGATGGATATGCAAAGAAGACTTTCAAAGCAACTATTACATTAAGCGACTCTACCTACGATGTTGAACATGAATACATAGTGGCAAAGCCTGTAATTCAAATTCAATCGGCATCAATTTCTTCGTTATACCTGAATTGCGGAAATGAACTGAATGTGCAAGTTCCGGCTTTAGGATCGGCTTACAATCCTTCATTCTCTACAACAGGAGCGGAAAATGTGAAAGGCGCGCAAAAGGGCATTGTAACCGTTATTCCAACGGCAAGAAAAGTAACCCTGACAGTAAGAAGCGATGGCAACTTAATTGGAAGTCAGGATTTTGGTGTCAGACCAATTCCAAAGCCAATTCTCGAGATTTCTGAAAGAGGACGCCCTATCAATCTCAAGACCGGTGTTTCAGCCCCAGGTCCAAGACAAATTAATATCAGAGCGGTTCCTGATGAGACTTTTCTGGCTCAATTGCCTAAAGATGCGAGATACAGAGTTTCTGAATGGGAAATAACCCTTGCAGCCGGCGCAAGAGCAGTTCATAGTGAAAGAGTTCGCGCTGAACAATTTGCAATGCCACAAACAATTCTGTCAAGAGTGCAACCCGGAATGAGAATTGTTATTGAAGTAAAGAGGCTTCAAAGGCAGAATTTCCAAAATAAAGTAGAAGATGTATCACTTGCCGGATTGAGTAATATTTTCACCATAAATATTAACTAATTATGAAGAATGTGAAGTTGATTTTAGGTTGGGTACTAATTATGATCCTGGTTACGCCTGCAGCTTATTCCCAGGAAACTGTTTCCGAATACGATCCAAATTCTGTAAAACAAATTCCAAAGTACGAACAGTTTTACAAGAAAAGAGTGTGGCGTAGAATGGATTTGAAAGAAAAGCAAAATCAGGCATTTTTTGCCTTTAATAATGAGATAACCAAAATTATTATTGAAGCAGTTAAAGCGGGCACATTGCAGCCATATAAGAATGATTCTCTGAAAACCATGATGACTTTGGAGGAATTTAATGAGAATATGAAATTGCCGGGAATTGACGATGAAGAAGATGATATTTTTGGAGGTGATACTGGCGGCGGCTGGGGTGATGATGCCGGTGGCGGCTGGGGTGATACAGGCGAAGGGGAAGGAGCAGTTGAAGAGGAAGTAGTTGCAGTTTCTACGGAATTCCTTCCTAACGAGGTAACCTTAATGACTCTTTGTGAAGACCAGATATTTGATAAGAGAAGATCTACATTGTACTTTGATATTATGGCTATCACCATTACGATTCCTGGTGACAGGTATGAAACAGGTATAAACAAGGATGTCGGCACCTTTAAATACTCAGATTTAGTAAGGCTTTTTAAGAGTATGCCGGAAGAAGCCATCTGGTTTAATCGTCAGAACAGTGCGGAACATAGAAACCTGTCTGATGCTTTCGAATTGCGATTGTTCAGCGCCAGGGTTATCAAAGTGGACAACCCAAGGGATCAATATATCTCAGATGTTTATTCCAGGTACCCAAAAGAACATATTATGGCTTCCCAATGGCTGGAGCTCGAGTTAATGGAGCGTGAGCACAATCTTTGGGAGTATTAAGAATATTTAGAAATTCTTGATTTCAGGGAAGATTTACTCTTCCTTTTTTTTTGATAATACTCAAGAATTCTTTGAGCCCTGGCTTTGCCAACCGCTTTCTCGATTTCTAATGGAGCAGCCTCATTTAGTTTTTTTATAGACTTAAATCTATGAAGTAAGATTGAAATGGTTTGTGGTCCAATTCCTTCGATATTTTCTAACTCTGATCGAGTTAATTGTTTACTCCGCTTACTTCTGTGAAAAGTGATGGCGAACCTATGGGTTTCATCTCTTATTTGCTGAATCAGCTTCAGGGAACCCGAGGACTTACTTAAATGTAAAGGAAACTGATCGCCTATTGTATATATTTCTTCCAGCCTTTTGGCTATTCCAATTAAATGGATATTACTATCAAGACCTAAATCTCGTAAGGCTTCGAAGGCTGCATTTAATTGGCCTTTGCCGCCGTCAATTATTATCAGGTTTGGAAATGTTTCACCTGTATTCTTAACTTTCCTGTATCTCCGTGTAACTACCTCCCTCATGCTGGCAAAATCATCAGGTCCCTGGACAGTTTTGATGTTGAAATGTCTGTACTCCTTTTTTGATGGTTTACCTTCCCTGAAACAAACCATAGCTGCAACGGGAGTAGTTCCCTGGAAATTAGAATTGTCAAAACACTCAATGTGTTTTGGTACCTCACTTAGCCTCAAATCATTCATCAGTCTAATAAGGGTTTCTGGATCTTTTGACTCTTTCTCATATTGCCTTTGTCTTTCCCGCTTGTATTGAAATGCATTCTTCAAAGAAAGTTCAACCAACTTTCTTTTATCCCCGCGCAGCGGAACGAAGTTTTTATATGCGTCTGGCAGAACAGTCAGTGGTCTATTGGAAATAATTGTGGTTGAAGGATAACTAAATGTCTTTTGAATATCAAAAACCAAAGAAGTTAGAATGTCCGATTCATTTTCATCCAGTGGAATTTTAACTTCCCTTGTTTGTGAGGAAATTATGGCGCCATTCTTAATACGCAAATAGTTGAGGTAGGCATAATTCTCATCAGAAATTATGGTGAAGACATCCGCGTCTGAAATTTTCCTGTTAACAACCAAAGATTTGGACTGGAACTTTGTCAAGAGTGATAATTTCTCTTTTAACATCTGGGCTTTTTCAAATTCCAGAGACACCGCATAACGCTTCATTTCTTCCTTAAAATGCTTTTCTACTAATCCAATGTTGCCTTTTAATATTGCTGTTGCCTGCTCCATATCCTTTGCATAATTCTCTTCCATTTGCAAACCCTCGCACGGTCCCTGGCAATTTCCAATATGATATTCCAGACAAACTTTAAATTTCTTTGCCTTAATATTTCTCTCACTTAAATCCAGTCTGCAGGTTCTGATTGTATAAAGGCTTCGAATCAGGTCCAGTACATTGTTCATTGCTACAACACTGGAATAGGGACCGTAGTAATTTCCGCTTCCTTTAATGACTCTGCGTGTACTGAATATTCTGGGAAATCTTTCGTTGGTGATGAGGATGTAAGGAAAGGATTTGTCGTCTCTCAGCTGAATATTATACTTTGGCTGATTTTGCTTTATTAAATTGTTTTCAAGAAGCAGTGCATCAAATTCTGAATTTACGATAGTAAATTCAATGAACCTGGCTTCAGAGACAAGTTTCAGAGTTTTCCGATTTTCAAACAGGGATTTGGTGAAATAACTGCTAACCCTTTTCTTCAGATTCTTAGCTTTCCCTACATAAATAACCTTGCTTGCTTTATTCAGAAATTCATAAACCCCAGGGTCGGGAGGAAGCAGGGCATATTCCTTGGCATTAAGTAAATTTACCTTCATGTGGAATCCAAAAAATCTAATCCCGAATATCCTCTAACGGTTTTTGAAAATCAATTGAATCTCTTTGACCAGGGGCTCCATATTTTGAGCAATCCAGTTCAACATTTAAGGAAAATGTGGGTCTTGGGAAAGGACCCTTTGTGTATGGTAAATCCTGATTGGAGTATACTTTTTGCATAAACAGGGCCCAGATTGGCAAGGCCATTACGGCTCCCTGTCCATACTCTATGTTGCGAAAATGGATACTGCGATCATCGCCACCCACCCATGCACCGGCGGCGAGATCCTTTGTTACACCCATAAACCAGCCATCAGAGTAATTTTGGGTGGTTCCGGTTTTGGCACCAATTTCATTGCCATCATCAAGAAGATGATATTTATAATCAAGTCGTCTCCCGGTTCCTCCAGGCTCTTGAATAGTTCCTTTCAACATGTGAAGCATCAAATATGCAGTTTCTTCGCTGATTGCCTCTCTTCGCGTAGGGACAAAATTTTGCAGTACATTGCCATATTTATCTTCTATTCTTGAAATATAGAATGGCTTTGTCCAGGTTCCTCTGTTCACAAAGGTCGCGTAGGCTCCCACCAGCTCATACACAGACACATCATGCGTACCAAGGCCAATAGACAGCACGGGTTCCATATTGCCGGTTATGCCAAGCCTGTGAGCCGCATTCACCACCGATTCGGCGCCTATTTCATTAGTAATGTGGACGGTAATGCTATTCTTGGATTGAGCCATTCCATTTCTTAATGTAAGAGTTTGTCCAGACCATTTATTTTCGGCATTCTTTGGTCTGTACGGTTCTTTATTGCCAGGGATCACGTAGGTTTTGGGAACATCCTCGGCTTGATAACATGGATAGTAACCATTCTCTATCGCAGATGTATAAACAATGGGTTTGAAAGTAGATCCGGGCTGGTTCTTGCCTTGTCGTACGTGATCGTACTGAAAATAATTATAATTGATTCCTCCAACCCAGGCCTTGATGTGGCCGGTAAATGGATCCATGGCCATGAACCCTGCATGCAAAAATCGCTTGTAATATCTAATGGAATCCAGGGGACTCAATAAGGTGTCAATATCTCCACGGTAAGAAAATACGGTCATTTCTCTGGGCGTATTCATGATAATTCTGATGGAATCATTTCCTTCTCCGTATTTTTCAACCAACCGTCTATACCTTTCGGTTCTCTTAGCTACATCCTGAATAAATCCTTTGATTTCCCTTCCATCTCTGTCAATCCAGGGATTTTTGCCTTCCCAATGTTCATTAAAAATTCTTTGCAGAGTATCCATATGCTCTGTCACCGCTTCTTCCGCATAAAGCTGCAACCTTGAGTCAATGGTGGTATAGATTTTCAACCCGCTTTCATACAAATCAATTCCTCTCTCACGGCAGAAGTCGAGCAGATCAAATAAAATTACATTGCGAAAGTAAGGAGCAAGACCTTCCTTATGGCTTGCAACTCTATAGTCGAGCACAATGTCCTGAACGCTTAAGGTATCAAATTGCTCCTGGCTTATGTATCCATACTTTACCATTTGTACCAGAACCACATTTCTTCTTGCTTTGGCCATCTCGGGGTGATACCTGGGATTATTTCGTGACGGAGATTCAAGGAGACCAATCAACAAGGCTGCCTCATTTATGGACAAACTGTCGGGTGTCTTATTGAAGAAAGTTTCAGATGCTGCTTTAATTCCAAACGCAAGGCTTCCAAAAGGAACAGTATTCAGGTAAAGTGCAAGAATTTCTTCCTTGGTAAAAGTTTTTTCAAGTTGGATGGCAATTAACCACTCTTTGCTTTTGGCAACTATTCTCCTTGGATAATACCCGAATTTTCTCACCGAACCCTCCATTTCTTCTCCCATTGTATTATAAATTTTCTTGGCGAGCTGCTGTGTTATTGTACTACCTCCGCCTCTTGAACCCAAAAAAGCGACTGCACGTAGAAAAGCCCATAAATCCACACCGCTATGATTCTCAAAACGAATGTCTTCTTTTGCGATTAACGCATTAATCAGGTTTTGCGATAGTTGTTCATAAGTCACCTGGCTGCGATTATACCTGAAATATTTCCCCAGTGACACTCCATCTGATGTAAGCAGTTCCGATGAAAGATCGTTCTCCGGGTTTTCTAAGGCCTGCAATCCCGGCATTCCGCCATAAAATCCCCCCAGGTCTATCGCAACTGAATAAAAGTAAAAGGGAACAACTACAAGCAGCAAGAAGGCAATGGTCCAGGCGGCAAAAATGATGCGCCGCCAAATATTTTTTTCTGAAACACTGTTTTGGTTAGTAGCTTTCATTGAAAAATTTCAGGTAAGCATCGAGATCCTTTGAATTATAAAGTATGTCGAAGTTATCTTTAGTGATGATAAAGTTATGAAATTTTACTGTCCTAAGCTCGGCCGGCAGATTAATTTGCGGAAGAATTTTGTCATAAAAGTCCACAGCTGTTGACTTTGAATTCAATTCACTTACTACGATCATCCTCCAGCCTTCTTCAAAATCGAGTATCCCTGTTTTTAAGTTTTGATCCTGGAATATTTCACGATTAACAGAGTCAACTTTTACGGTCAGCTTAGTTAAAATGCCTTCGTCATTTGTGTTCACCAGGATTACAAAATAATGTTCATCCTGAGTGAACATGATGAATCTTGCCTGCATGGCTCTTTCAATGCCTTGCTCAAAATTTTCTGCTTTTTCAAGCAATGTTTTGGCAAAAGTGGTTACATCTGAGTCAGGATAATTTTCAATGAAAGCCCTGAGCCTGTTTTTATAAAGCGCAAGATCCTCTGATTTCCCGGTAATTAAAATATCCAGGAGTCGGAAACTTGCATAGAATTCATTTTCATCATAAGAAGCAAGGGCTTCACTTATCAAGATTCGGGCCGAGCCAAAATTCCCATTGTCGAACTGTTCATAGGCCTTTGCGTATAATTGTCTCAATTCGCCGAGTTCAACAGAAGATTCCAAGGCATAATTAGGATTCACAATTAACCTTGTGTAAGTAGAATTAGGATGCTCTTGCTTTAGTTGATTTTCGTAGGATATATATTGTGGATCTTCTTTTTCTTTCAAGATCAAGTATAAAGTATAAAGA
>Ga0214472_10007915_pt1 | contig 11090 bp, 9 predicted proteins | sample RVTome_6_FD_207662 | JGI IMG/M metagenome (GOLD analysis project Ga0214472, IMG submission 207662) | Soil microbial communities from uranium-contaminated site in the Upper Colorado River Basin, Wyoming, United States - RVT140D175 | ecosystem: Environmental > Terrestrial > Soil > Contaminated >...
GCCTTGTTGACCACGAACACGTCCGCGATCTCCAGGATCCCGGCCTTCGAGGCCTGCACGGCGTCGCCCCACCCGGGGGCCACCACGACCAGCGTGGTGTCGGCCTGGGTGGCCACCTCGACCTCCGCCTGGCCCACGCCCACCGTCTCGATGATGATCACGTCCACCCCGGAAGCGTCGAGGATGCGCACGGCCTCGGGCGCGGCCAGGGCCAGGCCGCCCAGGTGTCCGCGGGTGGCCATGGACCGGATGAACACGCCCGGATCGGTGGCGTGGGACTGCATCCGGAGCCTGTCGCCGAGCAGTGCCCCCCCGGTGAACGGCGACGTGGGATCGATGGCCAGCACGGCCACCGACAGCTCCCGGGCCCGGGCCGCCTTGACCAGCTCCGCGGCCAGGCTGGACTTGCCCACGCCGGGGGAGCCGGTCAGCCCGATCGAGTGCGCGTTCCCCGTGTGGGGGAACAACCCGGCGATCAGCTGCGGCAGGCCCTGGTTCCCGTCCTCGACCATGGAGATGGCCCGGGCCATGGCTCGTCTGTCGGCCCTGAGAACGCCGTCCACGACCTGCTCGGTGTCCACGGAGCCAAGGGTACCAGGCGCCCCTCAGCCCTCCTCGGGGACGAGCAGGGGCAGGATCTCGCCGGCCCGGCCCCGGAGACGGACGTCGGCATGGATCGTAGCGTCGCCCGGGCCCACCTCGACCACCGAGGCGCCGGCTGCCCGGGCGGTGTCCGGGAGCGAGGCCGCGGGCATCACGTCGCCCGACGTCCCCACCACCAGCAGGACCCGAGCGGTGCGGGCCAGGGCCTCGGCCTCCTCGAACCCGTGGAGCGCCTCCCCGAAGCCGACGAAGTCCGGGCGCATCGGGGCCCCATCCGCGGAACATCGCGGCAGGATCGAGGCCATGCTGGGCACGAAGGCCGACCGGAGGCCGGCGATGGCCCGGTCCAGGACCTCAACGAACCGCCGGCGATCGATCTCCTCCCGGTGCGGGCACACCACGCCGACCAGCTGGGTGAACGACCCGTGGATCTCCAGGACGCGGCGGCTCCCGGCTTCCTGGTGCAGGCCGTCCACGTTCTGGGTGATCACCCCGTCAACCAGGCCCATGTCCTCCAGACGGGCCAGCGCCCGGTGAGCGTCGGTGGGCCGGGCCCGGGCCAACACCCGGCGGAGCTCTCCGAGGAACGAGGCCACGGCGTCCGGACGCTCCATGGCCTCCCGGCCCAGACCCTTCCAGCTCCCGAAACGACTGGGCTCGAATCGATCCCACAATCCGCCCGGATCCCGGAACGTGGGGATCCCCGCCTCGGCCGACACGCCGGCGCCGGTGAGAGCCACCACCCCTCCCCCGGCCACCAGCTCCCGGGCGCGCTCCTTCACGGGTCGAGCGAGCGCATGGCGATCAGCGCGTAGCCGATCACGTTGAAGGACACGTGGGCGGCGATCGAGGCGGCCAGCGACCGCCGGCGCTCGTAGACATAGGCCAGCCCCAGCCCGACGAAGAAGAACACGGGCATGTGCAGGGGGGTGACGTGGAACAGCGCGAACACCCCCGCCGAGATCCCCGCCGCGGGGAAGAACCGGGAGCGGGCCCGCAGAGCCGTGAAGAAGAAGCCCCGGAAGAACACCTCCTCGGCGATCGGCGCCGCCACCAGGGCCACCACCGCGCCAAGACTCACCTGGAACGCCGTGGGCTGGAGTGGAAGGACCGGCTGCTCGGGGAGCGTCACCGGCGCGCCGTTGATGAGGGTCAGCAGCTCGATGTACAGGGGGACCAGCACCACGAAGGTCACCCCGAACAGCCCCACGCCACCCAGGGCCCCGGACCCCAGGTCCCGCCACGTGCGGCCGGAGCGCAGTCGGAGAACGCCTCGGGACGAGGGGTGGCGGGCCCTGACCCACAGCACGCTCGTCGTGGCCAGCAGGAACTCGAAGGCCAGGCCCAGCGCCAGGGCCCCGGTGTCCCCCACCCGGACGAACAGCCCCACCAGGACGATGGGGAACAGGGCCAGCAGGGCGATGGGGATGGCCTCCACGGGCGACCAGGGGATCGCCGGCGGCCAGGCCGGCTCCGCGGGGACCTCGGGGCTGGGCGGTGGGGTCAGGTCCATCGCATCGCCAGCGAAGGGTAGACCAGGGCCGCGGCCACGTACACGAAGCCCATCCCGGCCACGCCGATCGTGTCATTCGCCAGGTATCCGGCCATCGAGGCCACGGCCAGGACAACCACGGCGTCCCGCCACCCAGGGTCCGCGGTCAGCGCGGACCCGAACGGCCGGGACCGGCGCCAGGCCATGACCAGGGCCACCGGGAGGGCCACCAGGACCAGCCAGGCCGCGGGCGATGCGGCCGTCCCCTCGAGGTTCAGGGCCAGCCGCCGAACGTACACATCGAGGATCTCTCCCAGGCCCGACCGCCCGGCGGCCTCCAGGACCCGGGTCACGTGGGTCGGCAGGTCGGCGGCCCGGTGGATGGCCAGGACGGCCGCCACGCCGGCCGCGGCCAGGCCCGCCCCGGCCGCCACCGGGAGGAGCCGGGGCCCGCCCAACACCCGGAGAGCCAGCCACGCCCCCGCGGCCACGAACAGGGTGGTGGCCACCCCCAGGTTGGCCCCGAACCCGGGCAGACCTCCCAGCAGGCCGGCCGCGGCCAGCAGCAGCACCCCGGGCACGGGGCGCAGGCGCGAGGCGGCGAGCACCGCGCCGGCCACCAGCAGGCCGCCGTAGCCGTTGCCCAGCCCGTACATCCGTGAGCCCTCGAACGCGCTCCCCCCGATCAGCGGCATCAGCATCCCCGGCCACCCCAGGAACCCGTCAACGATGACCACACCCATCCCCGCTCCGGCCACCACGGCCATCGCCGCGGGACCGGGCCCGGCGACCCGGTGTGCCGCCCACGCCAGGATCGCTCCCCCACCCAGGGCCACTCCAGCCACGGAGAGCGCCGAGGGACGAGGGAGCGCCGCCGCGGGGAGGAGGGCGACCGGCAGGGCCACCGCGAACAGCCCCAACCCTCCGGCCGCCCGGAGGATCCGGGGCCGCGGGGCCCGGCCGAACATGAGGGCGATGCCCATCACCAGGCCGAGCAGGGCCAGGCCCAGCACGGTAAGGCCGGCCGGCGCGCGCAGCGGGGCCAGGGCCCGGTACCGGTCGACCAGCCGGAACGGCGGAGCGCCCTCCACACGGATCGTCGAGCCGGCTCCCCGGCCGGTCCCCAGCGCCTCCGGAAGGTCGGCCGTGGAGACCAGCCCCGGCCGCCGGGTGGTGTCGGAGGTCAGGCCCCGGATCGGCCCGTGCGCGTAGAAGAGGCGCTGGGGGTCTCCGCGGGCCAGGATCAGGAGAGCCACGTCCCGGCGCTCAGACCCATCGAGGGGGGCGATGACCAGGACGACCACCGGCCCGGCGGCCTCCCCCACCCGCCGCAGGAGGAGCCCCGGGTCCTCGACGACCATCCCCGCCGGGATCGCGGCCCGGGCCGCGGCCACCGGGTCGCCTTGGCCCGGCGCGGTGAGCAGACCGACCCCCCCGGCCCGAGCCAGGGAACCGGGGAGTGGGGCGTCCAGCGCGGCCCGGAGGCTGGTGGGCGGGAGGAACACCACCAGGGCGAGCTGGGAGGCGTGCCCGGGAGCGGGGAGGATCAGGGTGCCCGCCGCGCAGACGCCCAGGAGGGCCCGCCTCACGGAGTGAACGCGGGAGAGAGCGCGGGTTGGCGGGTGATCTCCGACCCGAGTCCGCTCAGCTTGCCGTCGATGTCCTCGTACCCCCGGTCCACGTGGTGGAGGTCCGAGACCTCGGTCAGGCCGTCGGCGGCCAGTCCGGCCAGGACCAGCGCGGCGCCGGCCCGGAGGTCCAGGGCCCGGACCGGGGCCGAGGACAGGCGCTCCACGCCCCGGATCACGGCGTGATGGCCCTCGGTCCGGATGTCGGCGCCCATCCGGGCCAGCTCGTCCACGAACATGAAGCGGCTCTCGAACACGTTCTCGGTGACGATGCTGGTCCCGTCGGCCACGGCCAGCAGAGCCATCATCGGCGGCTGAAGGTCCGTGGGGAAGCCGGGGTAGGGAAGCGTCACCAGGTCGCTTGCCGCGGGCCTGCCGTCCATCGTCACCCGGATCCCGTCCGCCACCGATGCCACATCGGCCCCGATCTCTGTGAGCTTGGCCAGGACCAGGTCCAGGTGATCGGGCCGGGCCCCCTCCAGCAGGACGCTGCCCCCGGTGATGACCCCGGCCATGGCGTACGTCCCGGCCTCGATCCGATCCGGGATCACGGTGTGCTCCACGGGCCGGAAGCCGTCCACGCCCTCGATCTCGATGGTGGGCGTGCCCACGCCCTCGATCCGAGCGCCCATCGCCGTCAGGAAGGCGGCCAGGTCCTGGATCTCGGGCTCGCGGGCGGCGTTCTCGATCACGGTGGTGCCCTTGGCCGCCACCGCGGCCATCAGCACGTTCTCCGTGGCCCCCACGCTGGGGAAGTCCAGCGAGATCACCGCGCCGTGCAGCCGGGGCGCCACGCCCTCCAGGTAGCCATGCTCCGAAGTGAACGAGGCCCCCATCTGCTCCAGGCCCCGAACGTGGAGGTCGATGCCCCGGGACCCGATGTTGCACCCGCCCGGCATGGCCACCCGGGCCCGGCCGCGGCGGGCCAGCAGGGGTCCCAGGACCAGGATCGAGGCCCGCATCCGGCGGACCAGCTCGTAGGGCGTCTCCAACCCCAGATCCCCGGCGACCTCGACGGAGACCGTCTGGCCGTCGCGCTCCACTCCCACGCCCAGGCGTCGGAGCACCTCGGCCATGGTGTGGCAGTCCTGGATGTCCGGCACGTTGCCGAGCGTGCTCCGGCCGTCGGCCAGCAGGGCGGCGGCCATCAGCTTCAGGGCCGAGTTCTTGGCCCCGCCGATCCGCACCGTGCCCTGGAGGCGGCGGCCCCCGGTCACCAGGAGGCGGTCCATGGGGGCGATTCTACGCCCAGAGGTCCTCCCTTCAGGGGACGGGCCCCATCTGTGATGCTCTGTCATAGTACGGAAGGATCCTGTGTTTTGTGCATGTGCACAAAGGACCGGGGCGGGTCCGCGTCGAAGCGTCCATAGCCGTCTCAGAGGGAGGTATCCGGATGCGCCGAACGCTCGCGGCACCGCTGATCGCCGCTCTGGCCCTGGGCTCGCTCCCCGCCGCTGCCACTCCCGACCTCACCCCCTACGGTCGGGAGGACAACGCGCTGGGGACGATGCGCTGGCTGCCCAGGAACGCGAACGAGAAGGCCCCCACCAACCAGTTCCGGCTGGTCGTGGTGTACGACACCTCGATCACCGAGACGGGGGCTCCGATGCCCCTGAAGGTCAGGGGCGCCTTCGGGGTCAAGATCTTCACCACGTCCGCCAACCTGCGGATGAAGAACCACGCGTCCTCGGTGGGTGACCTGAAGACGCTGACCGGGCAGGCGAACCTTGGGCCCGTGGACGAGGTCTTCGCCGGGGTGTACGGCGATGTCCGGGACGGGACGTGCTCCAAGCTGGAGACCGGCGGTTTCTCCCAGGCCTACTCCACCCCGCGGAGCTTCTTCCACCCGGGGACAGAGCCGTACGCACCGGTGTCGGCTCCAGGAACGTGCGAGGTCGTGGACGCGTCCGATGCCGTGCTGGACCAGGACGGGAACGTGACCGGCTACCAGACCACGGTGACGAACCACGTGCCCGGGTTCTGGATCGACGTGGACTGGCCCACGGTCAACGCCAACGTGCTGGGGACCGGCCGCTCCGCCGCCGAGGTCTGGTACGGGGGCGCATACGACTCCACCGGCGACCCCGGCCCGTTCCCCAACGGGGTGGACACCACGGGGGCATCGAAGAGCCTCGGGGGGCCTGGCGACTACCAGACGCTCTCGTTCACCGCGAACCCCGGCGCGATCGGCGACCCCTGCGACGGGATCCCCGACCAGCCCGCGGTGGGGGCGCTGGCCGGGTCCTGGCAGGAGATCAAGGTCCAGGTCCCGGACACGGCCACCAAGGTCACGTTCATGCTGTTCCCCAAGGGCGACTGGGACCTGACCGTGTACAACCCGGACGGCCTGAAGCGGACCTCGGGGGGTTGGACGACCCTCAGCGAAACCGTGATAGCCCCCGCCTCGGGGACCGCCAACTTCCCGAGCCTGGTCGCCGGCGAGTACCGCATGCTGGCCTGCAACTACAGCGGCGAGCAGACCATCCTTGGCGGGGTGATGATCGAGTAGGGAGTCAGTGGGGAGAGGGGATCCAGGCTCCAGAAGGACCCGGCGGGACGGCCGGGTCCTTCTCTTCATCCATCTTTGTGCACGTGCACAAAGGTATAGGAACGGACAGGGCGAATATCCAGCCTACGAGTCCCCACAGGAGGGAGGAACACCCATGAGAAGGCTTCTGGCCCTGCTGCCCGCGGTGATGATCCTGGCGTCTGTGCCTGCCACGGCCACCCCCGACGGCAGCCTGACGCCCTACGGGCGCGAGGATAACGCCATCGGCACCCTGCGCTGGCTGCCCCGCAACGCCCTGGAAGCCCCGCCCACCGGCCAGTTCCGCCTGGTCGTGGTGTACGACACCTCGATCAGCGAGACCGGCGCCCCGGTGGCCCTGAAGGTCAAGGGCGCGTTCGGGATGAAGATCTTCACCACGTCCCACAACCTGGCCAAGCAGAACCACTCGCCGCAGATGCAGGACCTCCGGCAGTTCACGGGCCAGCCGGGGCTCCCGGCCCAGATCGACCAGACGGCCATCGCTCTGGCCGGCGACGTCCGGGACGGGGCCTGCTCGAAGCTCGCCACCGGCGGCTTCTCTCAGGCCTACTCCACCACGCGGAGCTTCTTCCACCCCGGCGCCGAGCCCTACGCGCCCGTCTCCGCGCCCGGGACCTGCGAGGAGGTCACCTCGTCGATCGCCATCACCGACGCCGAGGGGACCATCACCGGATACCAGACCTCGGTGACGAACCACGTGCCGGGCTTCTGGATCGACGTGACGTGGCCCACCATCAACACCCAGGTCGGCGGGACCGGCCGGACGGCCACGGAGGTCTGGTACGGAGCGGCCTACGACAGCGCGGGCGACCCGGGGCCGTTCCCCAACGGTGTCGACACCACCGGCGCCTCCAAGAGCCTGGGGAACCCGGGAGACTACTCCGCGACCTACTCGTTCACCGCCAACCCCGGAGCGATCGGCGTTGAGTGCGTGAACACCGGCGGCAACAACCAGGCCTTCCCGGGCACCTACCAGGACGTCAAGGTCCAGGTCCCCGAGGGCTCCACGAAGGTCACCTTCACCCTATTCCCCAAGGCCGACTGGGACCTGATCGTCTTCAACCCGGACGGGCTCCGCCGGGTGTCGGGGAACACCCCGCCCCTGGACGAAACCGTGGTGGCGCCCGCCTCCGGAACGGCGAACTTCCCCACGCTGGTTCCCGGCGAGTACACCATGCGGGCCTGCAACTTCAGCGGCGAGCAGACCATCACCGGGGCGGTGACCATCCTCCCCTAGCGATAACCGGACAAAGCGCATCGAAGCGGGCCTCCGCCACCCGGCGGGGGCCCGTCTTTGTGCATGTGCACAAAGGGTTTGCTGGACGAGTCCCCGAACAACAGCGATAGAGCAGCCCATCGAGGGACTGACCCCCGCAGAAGGAGACCGCTATGCGAACCAAGATCACGCTCGCCCTGACCACGGCCCTGGCGCTCGCCGTCCTGAGCCCGTCCAGCGCGGGCGCAGCCACCAGCGTCAGCGTGACCGAGGCCACCCAGAACGGCGCTATCCTCACCGTGACGGGATCCGCCACGTTCGACGACGAACCCTTCGTGACCCTGGGGACCGATGGGATCGGCGACACCTTCACGCCCGGGTTCGGCGCCGCCGGCGGCGACATGACCTCGGCCGCCATCTCCACCACGGTGGGAGGGTTGGTCCGGTTCCGGTGGGTCGTCAGCGACATGGCCCCCGCCCCGCTCGACGGCGCCCCCACCGGGGTGATCCACGCGTGGAACCTCTGCGTGAGCGAGTCCTGCTTCGAGATCGACGGCGGACGGAACGGTCTGTCGGCCGGCGTGGTCGGCCCCTACGCCAGCCTGTGGTCCTGCGCCAGCTCGGCCTGCGACCCCGGCGCCCAGTCGTTCATCTCGGACGGATACCTCGCTGAGATGAGCGCGGCTACCAAGAGCTTCACCGTGACCATGCCCGCCGACACGATCAGCGCGAGCCCCGGGTCCACCATCTCCGGAGCCTCCGGCTGGTCTGCCGAGGGCCCGGTCTTCACCGATGTGGGCGATGGCGGCTTCTTCCCGGTGTTCGACATTGGCGACGGCGTGACCTCCCTCGACGAGTACCAGGTGCCGCGGAAGTCCGTGTGGATCGCCGTGGGCGCCTCCGGTCAGGACCCCGTCTCCGTGGCCTACACCGGCGCACCCGCCACGCCAGCGGCCAACGGCTCGTTCTCGGCCAGCACCGGGGTGAGCGGCCTGACCGGACCCCAGACCGTCTACGCGAAGGCCTGCTTCGGCTCGAACAACTGCGCATACGGGACCCTGGACGTCGTCCTGGCCTAGCTCAGCCTCCCCCATACCGCATCCAGCGGCCCGGCCTCACGGCCGGGCCGCTGTCATGTCCGGTAGCCTCCGTCGGCCCGCTCCGCTACCCCGAATTGACTATGCCGTTCGCCCCTCATTATCCTGATTGCCCTTGAATGCCCGAGATGATCCGGGCGCCGCGAGGCGCAGGAAAGGAGGGATGTCAGAGTCGTCAATCTTGTCCCTTACGTCGCAAAGCCAACATGGAGGTGATCGGATGCAGCATCGATGGCGACACATGATGATCGGAACCACGCTTGCCCTGCTCCTCACGGGGCTGGCGGTGCCCCCGGCGGGGGCTGACCACCCCGAGGCCAGCCACAGCGGCCTGGATCTCCAGTTCTCCTCTCAGAACAGCACGGACGCCACGAACTCCGATCTGGCGTTCTGGGGAGATCTCGCGGTCGCCGGCAACTACAACGGCTTCCGTATCTTCGACATCTCTACCGATCCTCCCACCCTGGTCACGAACTACCTCTGCGACGGACCTCAGAACGACGTGTCGCTGTGGGACAGGGATGGCGACGGCGAGGCTGACATCCTGTTCCTTTCCGTGGACCAGGTGATGGAGAACGAGTTGTGCGGGGCCCCCCGACAGATACCGGTCACCGGACCGTACGACGCGGACGACTGGGAGGGGATCCGCATCTTCGACATCTCCGACCCCGCCCTGCCCGTTCAGATCGACACCATCTACCAGGACTGCGGCTCGCACACGCATACGCTCGTCCCGGATCTCGACGGAAACAGAGTGCTGCTGTACAACTCCTCGTACTCCCTGCGCTCCGGGCCGACCTGTGGACCCGTGGAAGGCCCGGCCGCGGGCCGTGCCCCGGACCACGGTGTGATCCAGGTCAGTGAGGTGTCGTGGGACCCGGATGCACCACTGGCCGGCGTGACCGCAAGCGAGATCGCTGAACCGGCCATCAACTACCCGGGCGACCCCGACAACGTGTTCGATCCGTGCCCACACGGCGGCGTGCTGTGCGAACCGGACTTCCATCCCCTTCGCGCCTGCCACGACGTGGGTGTGCACCTGGGGGTCATGAAGGCAGTGGGGGCCTGCGCCGAGCAGACGCAGCTCTGGAACATCGATCCGGACACGCTTCTTCCCGACACCGCCGATCCGGTGTGGGTGTTCGATGATCCGACGGACACGGACGGCCCGGGGGGCGGTGACGTGGCGATCGACTTCATGCACACGGCCCGCTTCACCTGGGACGGGAAGTTCGTGCAGGCGGATGACGAATCCTTCGGCTCCGGCTGCCCGCCCACCACCACGATCGACGGCGTGCCGAGCGACACGGGACGCACGCACTTCCTGCGGGGCTCGGACGGAAAGCGGCTCAGCATCTTCATGATCCCGCGGCCCGATGCATCCGCCGGCTCCTACTGCTCGATGCACCAGGGGAACATGATCCCGGCGCCCGGCCGGTATCTCTCCGTCAACGCCTGGTACACGGGCGGGGTCAACATCATCGACTTCACGTCGAAGACCAATCCCAAGGAGATCGCGTACTTCGACTTCACCGGTGACGGCGTCTTCGGGTCCGACAACTGGGCCCACTACTGGTACGAGACGAACCCAAAGCCGGGCTCACCGGTGTGGACCTTCGGGCAGGACGGCGTGCACAACCCACCGACCGGTCGAGGATTTGAGGTATTCACAGCCTCGGTGGGGATCGGCAAGCGTGCGGGTGTCGATCACATGAACCCGCAAACCATCGAGGCGACGCTGCCCTAGCCTCGGTCAACGGCTGCCGACGAACCGGACCCCCGGGGATCCCCCGGGGGTCCGTTCGTGTGACTCAGCGGGCGCCGTGCTCGGCCCGCATCAGGGCCTTGGCCAGCGCGGTCTGGGCCTCGGCGTCGTCCTGCTGCTCGGCCCGCAGGCGGAGCTCGTCCAGCCGGGCCTCAGCAGCGGAAGCGTCGATCTCCTGGGGGAGGGCAGCGTGCTCGGCCAGGACATCGATCCGGGTCCCCTCCTCCGTTGACGTGACGTGCAGGAACCCTCCGTCCACCAGGACCACCTGAACGGCCCCATCCGGCTGGGTGACTCGGAGGGGGTGGATGGCGAGCGAGATGAGCATCGGCGCGTGCCCGGGCATGATGCCGACGTCGCCGTCGGTCCCTTTGGCGACCACAAGATCCGCCTCTCCGGACCAGACCTCTCGCTCGGGGGCAACCACGCGGACGTCGAGGCGAGGCACGTCAGGACTCCGCACCCACGGCGGCAAGCTTCTCGCCCGCCTCGATGGCCTCCTCGATCCCGCCCACCATGTAGAACGCCTGCTCGGCAACATGGTCGAGCTCTCCCTCGGCGATCATCCTGAACCCGCGGATCGTGTCCTTGATATCCACGTACTTGCCGGGGATACCCGTGAACTGCTCAGCCACGAAGAACGGCTGGGAAAGGAACTTCTGGATCTTCCGGGCCCGGGTCACGATGACCTTGTCCTCCTCGGACAGCTCATCGACGCCCAGGATGGCGATGATGTCCTGA
>Ga0214472_10007916_pt1 | contig 11089 bp, 10 predicted proteins | sample RVTome_6_FD_207662 | JGI IMG/M metagenome (GOLD analysis project Ga0214472, IMG submission 207662) | Soil microbial communities from uranium-contaminated site in the Upper Colorado River Basin, Wyoming, United States - RVT140D175 | ecosystem: Environmental > Terrestrial > Soil > Contaminated >...
GCCATGGGCCCGGGGTCGATGGACTCGAACACGTCCTCCCACGGCACGCCGAGCTCCTGCTCCATCACGCGAACCACTTCCTCTTCGGTGAGCGGCGGCACGTTGTCCTGGAGCGTCGCGAGCTCCTCGATGAACTCCGGCGGAAGGAGGTCGGGACGGGTCGAGAGGACCTGGCCGAGCTTGGCGAACGTCGGACCCAGCTCCTCCAGGGCGGAGCGGAGGTGCTTGGCCTGCTTGCGACGGCCGGTGGCTCCCTCCTCGTCCGTCTTGCCGAACAGGGACTTCACCCCGTGCTTCGTCATCACGGCCGCGATGCGCGCGCTTCGCGCCGCGAGGCGGGGCTCCGTCTCGGGGACCTCGCCCTCGCGGATGACCCGCGTGGGCCGAACGACCTGCGCCGTCACGCCGTCGGGCGAGAAGGTGTTGACGATGATCACCGTGCAAGTTGCGTTGTGCGAGATCCGGTTGGGGACGTTGCCGAGTAGGAACTCTTTCCGTCCGGCCATGCCGGCGTTCCCCACGACCAAGACGTCGGCCCGCTCCTCCTCCGACGCCCGGACGATGGCCATGGCCGGGTCGTCGTCCACGAGCACCTGGGACCGGGCCCGCTCCCCGGCCAGCTCGAACGCGAGCTTCTGGAGCTCGTCGGCCGCGGCTCCGGCCCGGGTCGCCTCGGCGGCCCCGTACTCGGTTGAGGCGGGGCTGGTGGGGACGACCACCTGGACCAGGAGCAGCTCGGCGGCGTACCGGTCGGCGAGCGCCGCGGCCCACCCCACCGCGCGGTCGGCGGTCTCGGAGCGGTCGGTGGCCACCATGACCCGAGAGACGCCGGGCGACCTGCGAGATCCGTTCGGGGTTGGCATGCCCTCGCATTATCCCTGCGGGTTGGCCATCGGACCATTGGGTAGACTCGGCCACGCCGCCGGAGTAGCTCAGCCTGGCAGAGCAACCGCCTCGTAAGTGGTAGGTCGAGGGTTCGAATCCCTCCTCCGGCTCCATCACGCCGGTCCTCTCGCGGCAGAAGGTCCTTGTTAGAATCGCCGACGTGCTCTCCCAGGTCTCCATTCCCCCTAATGCGTCGCCGACGATCAACACCGGCGGGTGGGTGTACGGGATGGCCGTGCTGCTCGTCGTACTGGGCGTCGTGGTGACGCTCCTCATCGTTTTCGGGTACATGCGGTACGCGCCGAGGTTCCAACGCGCCGAGGGAGAGCCGAGGACGGTGAAGGCGCCCCGCGTGCAGCCCGGCAAGGAGGTCCGGCGCCCGGTGAAGATCACCGGCGCTCCCGTCGTGGCGCCCTCACCGGTCCCGGTCGCCGCGGCGGCGCCGTCGGCACCGGCGGCCTCTGCCGCTCAGGCTGTTGCCGCTCCCACTGCAACGCCGGCCGCGGCGGCTCCACAGGGCACGGCAGGGGGTCCGCCGGCTGGCTCCGTCGCCGCCGGGGCGCCTGCTGCCCCTCCGCCAGCAGCCGAGGCCTCTGCTGCTGCGGCCCCCGTCGCCCCACCCGCGGCGGGCGAGCACAAGGAGGTGACGCTCGACCAGGAGACGTTCGAGAAGACCCTGGCCGAGCTGCTGGAGAAGGGCACCGACCGCCGTGTGGCCGAGGGGCAAGCCCGGCGCGCCGCCTTGATCGCGGCGAGGAAGAAGGCCGGGGGCTAGGGCCCTCGGAGTCCCCATGGAAGCCGCCAAGGTCGACTGGTCCATGGGTTCGAACGCGGCCCGGTTGATCGACTGGAACACCGCCGCCGAGGTCGGTCGACGTGTGGGTGGGCCGGGGCCCCAGCTGCGGGCCATCGATCGCGCGCGCATGAGGGAGGACCTCGCCGAGATCGTCCCGCACGCCGAGTCGCTCGTGTCCGAGTTCACGGGGCTGCCCGGGGGCGGGTTCCGCTCGCGGGCGTGGGCGATGTCCCGCGGGGAATGGGTCGGCAGGAACCTCCAGGGCCTCCAGCGCTTGCTCGAGCCGCTGGCCCGGCGGATCCTGGCGGCCAGCCGGCACCGTTCGGACCTGCGCCGCAAGGCCCTCGGGGCGCAGATCGGCGCGCTGCTCGGGTACGTGTCCAGAAAGGTGCTCGGCCAGTACGACGTGTTCCTGCCCCCCGACGACGAGGGGCTCCTGTACTTCGTCGGGCCCAACTTGGCGGAGGCGGAGCGCCGGTTCGGGCTCCCGCCCCACGACTTCCGCCTGTGGGTGGCCCTCCACGAGGTCACCCACCGCGTCCAGTTCGCCGGGACCCCGTGGCTCCGCCAGTACCTCTCGGGGCTGGTGGACGCGTACCTCGACACGGTGCAGCTCGACACCCGGCAGCTCGTCGAGCAGCTGAAGCGCGCGGCGCAGGAAGCTCGGGCGGGTGGCGAATGGCGGGGCGCCGGAGCGCTGTTCCTGTTGATGACGCCGGAGCAACGGGACCTGTTCCGCAAGATGCAGGCGACGATGTCGCTGCTCGAGGGCCACGCGTCCTTCGTCATGAACTCGGTTGCCGTTGGGCGAGTCCGGGACCTCGAGCGGATGCGGAGGAGCCTGAAGGAGCGCCGGCGGGCCGGCGGTATGGAGCGGGCTTTCCAGCGGGCCATCGGGTTCGAGTCCAAGATCCGCCAGTACGACGTCGGTGAGCTCTTCGTCCGATCGGCCGTGGAGCGGGCCGGGATGGACGGGTTCAACGTGGTGTGGAGGCGCGAGGAGCACCTTCCGACGATCGAGGAGGTCGCGAGCCCCGAACGGTGGCTCGCGCGGGTCAGGGGATAATGCCCCGCTCCCCGGCGGTGGCCCGAGTGCTCGAGCGGGTGACGGCCACCGCCCGAGCCCACCAGATGTTCCTTCCGGGGGAGTCCGTGCTGGTCGCGGTGTCCGGCGGCCCCGACTCGGTCTGCCTGTTGCATGGGCTGGTCGAGCTCCGCAGGTTGTTCCGGATCGACCTCGGCGTGTTCCACTTCGACCACCGGCTGCGGCCCGACTCCGCCGAGGACGCCGGATACGTGCGGCGAACGGCCGACCGCCTCCGCCTTCCGTTCTTCCTGCGGAGCGCTGAGACCAGGCCCGACCACGGCGAGTCGGTCGAGGACTGGGCCCACCGCGCGCGGCTGGGCGGGCTCGCGCTCGCCATGCGCGAGGCCGGTGCGGCCCGAGGGGCCCTGGCCCACACCGCGGACGACCAGGCCGAGACGGTGGTCCTGGCACTGATCCGGGGTGGAGGGCTCGACGCCGTGGCCGGCATCCGGCCGGCACAGGGCCCGTTCGTCCGCCCGCTGATCGAGGTCTCGCGGGCGGAGGTCGAGGCGTTCTGCCGGGCCCGGCACCTCCGGCCCCGCCTGGATCCGACCAACCGCGACACCCGCCTGCTCCGAAACGCCGTCCGGCTGAAGGTGCTGCCGGCACTGGAGCGGGCGGTGGGCCGGGACGTGCGTCCCACCCTGGCCCGGTCCGCGGCGCTGCTCCGGAGAGACGCCGACGAGCTCGAACGGCGGGCCACCGAGGCGCTCGTCGAGCTGCTTGAGGAGGAGCCGGAGGGCGTGCGGCTGCCCGCTACGGCCCTCGATACGCTGCCGGTCGCGATCTCGTCGCGGGTGGCCCGAGCGGCCGTGTACCGGTGCGGCGCCGTGCCGACCCAGGACGACGTCGACGGGATCCTGGACCTGGCGGCCGGCCGTCCGGGCCGTCGCCGGGACCTGACCGGCGGATTGCTGGCCGCTCGCGACAGGGAGTATGTTTCCATCTCTCGCACTTCCCCCGAGAGCCGGGTGTGAAGGGGGGCGAGATGGAAGGCCGCATCGCACTGTCCGATCGCAACGACACTGCGTCCACCTCCGTGGGCGAGCCGTTCGCCGAGGCCTACGATCGCGACATCGACAAGGTGCTGGTCACCAGGGAGCAGATCCAGGACAAGCTCCGGGAGCTGGGCGAGCAGCTCACCGAGGACTACGCGGGGCGAGACGTGCTGCTGGTGGGCGTGCTGAAAGGCGCGTTCGTACTGATGGCCGACCTCGCGCGGTACATCCACCTGCCGGTGGAGTTCGACTTCATGGCGGTGGCCTCCTACGGAGCCGCCACCCAGACCTCCGGCGTGGTGCGGATCCTGAAGGATCTCGACCATGACATCGAGGGCCGGGACGTCTTGCTGGTCGAGGACATCGTGGACTCCGGCCTGACCCTGAACTACCTGCTCAAGAACCTCCGAGGGCGGCGGCCGGCCACCCTGGAGGTCTGCGCCTTCCTCCAGAAGAAGGGGATCCAGCGGGTCCATCTCGACATCCGGTACGTGGGGTTCGAGATCCCGCCCGACTTCGTGGTGGGCTACGGGCTGGACTTCGCGGAGAAGTTCCGCAACCTGCCGTACATCGCCACCCTGAAGCCGGAGGCATACAGCGAGAACCACTGACCCGGAACGCCGTGGCAGGCCGGCCCGTCCAAGGGCCATGAAACGGAGCGCGGCACTCTCGGTCCTCCTCCTGATCCTCGCGGCATGCGCGAACCGAGCCGTTACCTCGGCTGATTCCGGGGTCCGCGGCATCGTGCTCCTCGGCCCGACCTGTCCGGTCGTGACTGAGGAGAGCCCCTGTCCCGACCAGCCCCTGGGGGACACCGAGATCCAGGTGCTCCGGGGAGGCGATGAGGTGGCGGTCGTCCGGTCCGGATCCGACGGCCGGTTCGAGGTGGCGCTCGAGCCCGGCCACTACGTGGTCCAGGCGACGGTCGAAGCGGGCGGCCCCGGGATGTTCGCGAAGCCCCTGGAGGTCGACGTGAGCGCGAACGCGTGGGTCGACGTGACCGTTTCGGTGGACACCGGGATCCGCTAGTCGGGGGAACAGCCGAACAACACCCCTGTGCTACCATCGCCGAGGGCCGAAGCGCGGGTGATGGCGCGAGGCCCCGAAGCATCTCCGCGGTCATCACGACGCGGTCGGCACGAAAGGAGCGCCTCCTGGCCCCGCCCGAATCCCCTTACCGCCGGATGATCCGAGGGCCGGCCGTGTACATCCTGCTCGTCCTGCTGGGTCTGTGGCTGTTCGTGCTGCTCGCCGGCCGGGGCCCCCAGGCCGAGACCCTGAAGTTCAGCGAGTTCCAGGCCCTCCTGGCCCAGGACCGGGTCGCCACCGCCACGTTCCTCGAAGGCGACCAGAAGATCCGGGGCGAGCTCACCGGCGGGGTCTCCTACGAGGTGAGCTATCCGGCGGCAGTGCAGGAAGCGCTGATCGGGGACCTCGAGGCCAACGGGACCGAGGTGAGCGTCGACCCCCAGAACGGTTCGGCCATCCTGTCCTTCCTGCTCCAGCTGATCCCGGTGGTGCTGATCATCGGGGCGTTCATCTGGATCATGAACCAGTCCCAGGGGGCCGGCGGGGGTCGGGTCATGCAGTTCGGCAAGGCCCGGGCCAAGGTGGTCTCCAAGGACCAGCCCAAGACCACCTTCGCCGACGTGGCCGGGGTCGACGAGGCCATCGAGGAGCTCCAGGAGGTCAAGGAGTACCTCCAGAACCCGGCCAAGTTCCAGGCCATGGGAGCCAAGATCCCCAAGGGGGTGTTGCTGTTCGGCCCGCCCGGGGCCGGCAAGACCCTGCTTGCCCGGGCGGTGGCGGGCGAGGCCGGTGTGCCGTTCTATTCGATCTCCGGCTCCGACTTCGTCGAGATGTTCGTGGGCGTCGGCGCGGCGCGCGTGCGCGACCTGTTCGAGCAGGCCAAGCAGAACGCTCCGGCCATCGTGTTCATCGACGAGATCGACGCGGTGGGCCGGCATCGAGGCGCGGGACTTGGTGGGGGCCACGACGAGCGGGAGCAGACCCTGAACCAGCTGCTCGTCGAGATGGATGGGTTCGACCAGCGGACTGCCGTGATCCTGATGGCGGCCACCAACCGGCCCGACATCCTGGATCCGGCGCTGCTCCGGCCGGGACGGTTCGACCGGCACGTCGTGATCGACCGGCCCGACCTGGAGGGCCGGAAGGGCATCCTGAAGGTCCACGCCCGGGGCAAGCCCTTCGACGAGACCGTGGAGCTGGACACCGTCGCCCGGCGCACCCCCGGGTTCACCGGCGCCGACCTGGCGAACGTGATCAACGAGGCTGCGTTGCTCGCCGCCCGGTGGGGCAAGAAGGCCATCGGGATGAAGGAGGTCGAGGAGGCCATCGACCGCGTCATGGCCGGGCCCGAGCGGAAGAGCCGGGTCATGAGCGAGCGCGAGAAGCGTGTGATCGCCTACCACGAGTCCGGCCACGCGCTCGTCGCACACGTCCTGCCGAACACCGACCCGGTGCACAAGATCTCGGTCATCCCCCGGGGACGCGCGCTGGGGTACACGCTCACGCTGCCCGAGGAGGACAAGTTTCTGATGACCCGGGAGGGACTGTCGGACGAGCTGGCCATGATGCTCGGTGGGCGGGTGGCCGAGGAGCTGATCGTCGGCGACATCACCACGGGGGCGGCGAACGACATCGAGCGGGCCACGAAGGTCGCGAGGCAGATGGTCACCGAGTACGGCATGTCGGACTCGATCGGGCCGCTCACGCTGGGGCAGAAGCAGCACGAGGTGTTCCTGGGACGCGACTTCGCCACGCAGCCCGACTACTCGGACCAGGTGGCCTTCGAGATCGACAACGAGGTCCGGCTGATCATCGACCAGGCGCACGACGAGGCCCTGGAGATCCTCCAGGAGCGCCGGGCCAAGCTCGACGAGATGGCGGCGCTCCTGATCGAGCGCGAGACCATCGAGAAGGGCGACGTCGAGCGGCTCCTCGCCGACGTCCCGAAGCGACCGCAGCGGGACCAGTCGGTGCGGGGCGCCGGCCTCGCGGTGTCCCGCCGGGCCGTTCGGGCGCAGAAGGAACAGGGACCGGGCCCGCTTCGCTGAGCCCGCTCTAGACTTGGCGCCGCCATGGCCGACCGGTGGGCCTCCTTCGACTGCTACGGAACGCTCATCGATTGGATGTCCGGCATCCGGGACACGCTGTCCGAGCTGTGGCCGGAGCGCGACACGGAGCTGCTGCTCGGCGCGTATCACGAGATCGAGCCGGAGGTTCAACGGGGCCGGTCCATCCTCTACCGGCAGGTCCTGACCGAGGGGCTGGAGCGGCTGGCGCACCGGGAGGGGTTGGGGCTCGAGGAGGACGACAGGGCGGCGCTGGCGGATTCCCTTCCGACGTGGCCGCCGTTTCGGGAGGTCCCGCACGCTCTGGCGGTGCTGCGCGAGCGCGGGTGGAAGCTGGCCATCCTGTCGAACACCGACCCCGACCTGCTGGACGCGTCGCTGTCGCTGATCGGGGCGCCGGTGGACCTGCGGATCACGGCGGCCGAGGCCGGTTCGTACAAGCCGGCTCACGGCCACTGGGGCCGGTTCTTCGAGGAGACGAAGGCCGACCGTTCGCGGCACGTGCACGTGGCCGCGTCGCTGTTCCACGACATCGCGCCGTGTCGCGACCTCGGGTTGACGGCGGTGTGGATCAACCGGCTGGGGGAGAGGTCGGAGCTGCCTCGGGCGGCGGAGCTCCCGAACCTGACGGCCCTGCCCGAGACACTCGAACAACTGGCCCCCGGGTAGAGTGAGGTCTGTGGACGAGCTCGACCGCAAGAAGATCGAGGAGGGCGTTCGCCTCATCCTGGAGGGGATCGGCGACGACCCCGAGCGCGAGGGCGTCAAGGACACGCCGCGCCGGGTCGCGGACATGTACGACGAGATCTTCTCCGGCGTCGGCGTCGACCCCACTCCCGTCGCGACCGTCGTCCCCGGGGCCAACTTCGACGAGATGATCATGGTGAAGGACATCCCCCTGCAGAGTCTCTGTGAACATCATCTCCTTCCGTTCAACGGGAAGGCCCACGTCGCGTACATCCCGAACAAGGACGGGCGCATCACCGGCCTGTCGAAGATCGCGCGGGTGGTGGACATCCTGTCCAAGCGCCCCCAGGTTCAGGAACGGCTGACCACCGAGATCGCCGACACGATCGACGATGCGCTGAAGCCTCGAGGCGTGTTCGTGATGATCGAGGCCGAGCACCTGTGCATGACGATGCGCGGCGTGAAGAAGCCCGGCTCGCTGACCGTAACGTCCGCCGTCCGCGGGCTGTTCCGGTCGGACGCCCGGACCCGCCAGGAGGCGCTCAGCCACATCGGCAAGGGCTAGCCCGCTGCTCAGCCGAACGCCGGGCGGAGAGGGAGGCCGCTTCGGCCGCCGTCGGGGCGAACGGCGAGGACCTGGTGCACTTGGGTGCGGCCGGCCTCGAAGTTCAGCGCCGACGCAGCCATGTACAGCCGCCAGATGCGGGCCCGCGCTGCGCCGGCCTCCGCCACGGCCCCGTCCCAGTTCGCCTCGAGGTTTCCGACCCACGCCCTGAGCGTGAGGGCGTAGTGCTCCCGTAGGCTCTCCACGTGCCGCACCTCGAACCCGGCTCGCTGGATCGTCGATATGACGCTGCCGACCTCGAGCAGCTCGCCGTCGGGGAACACGAACGCGTCGATGAAACTCCGGCGGCCGAACCGGGTCCGCCGCGAGGGCGGCCGGCTGATGCCGTGGTTCAGCAGACGCCCTCCGGCCGGGAGCAACGAGAACAGGCGGCCGAAGTACCCCACGAGATGCGACAGGCCGACATGCTCGAACATCCCGATCGAGGAGATCGCGTCGTAGGGGCCGTCCACAACGTCCCGGTAATCCTGGAGGCGGATCTCGACGCGGTCGGCCAGGCCGGTCTCGGCCACGGCCTTCGCCGCCCACTCGGCCTGCCGCCGGGAGATCGTGACGCCGACCGCGGTGACGCCGTGGTGGGTCGCGGCATGAAGGACCATCCCGCCCCACCCGCATCCCACGTCGAGCAGGCGCATGCCGGGCCGCAGGTCCAGCTTCCGGCAGACCAGCTCGTGCTTGGCGGCCTGAGCCTCCTCGAGCGACATGGACGGGTCGGCCCATACGGCGCACGAGTAGGTCATCGAGGAGCCCAGGACGAGCCGGAAGAACGCGTTCGACACGTCGTAGTGGTGTGCGATGGCCGCGGCGTCCCGCTCCTTCGAGTGCCGCCTGCCGCGCAGCCTGGCCTCCTCGGGCGGGCGAGGCAGCGGTCGAAGTGCGAACGGGCCGAGCAGGCGGAGGACGCCCGCCCACTCGCGTGGTCCGAGGCGCGCGCCGGGCAGCCGGTCGCGGAGGGCCGACAGGGCCGAGAAGATGTCCCCCTCCACGTCGAGCTCGCCGGCCACGTAAGCGCGGCCCAGGCCGAGCTCGCCTGGGGCGGTCACCAGTCGCCGGACCGCTCGCTGGGACCGGACCACCAGGGTGGCCGGGTCGCCGACCGGACCGAGCCGGCTGCCGTCGTAGGCCCGTATCCCCACCGGGAGGTCGGGGCCCAAGATCTCTTCCAGAAGTAGGGCCAGCCTCGCCACCCCCCGAGTGTATGCGGACCCGCGGCTACGATGGGTGCGATGAGCCGAGTGGGACTTGTGTGGCGGGTCGGGGAACGCGAGCTCGATTGCTCCGAGCGAACCCTCGTGATGGGGATCCTGAACGTCACCCCCGACTCGTTCTCCGATGGCGGCAGGTTCCTCGATCAGGGGGCCGCGATCGAGCACGGCCTGCGGATGGTCGACGACGGAGCCGACATGGTCGACGTGGGCGGCGAATCCACCCGGCCCGGCTCGGACCCGGTCTCAGCGGAGGAGGAGCGTGACCGCGTGCTCGCCGTGGTCGAGACCCTCACCTCGAAGGTGCCGGTCCCCATCTCCATCGACACGCGGAAGCCCTCGGTGGCCAAGGCCGCGCTGGACGTCGGCGCAACCATCGTGAACGACATCTCCGGCGGACGTGACCAAGAGATGTTCGACGTGGTTCGCCACGCGGGAGCCGGGATGGTCCTCATGCACATGAAGGGCGAGCCCAAGAAGATGCAGGAGGCCCCCCACTACGACGACGTCGTCGAGGAAGTCCACGAGTACCTTCGTGAGCGGATCGAGGCGGCCGCGTTCGCCGGCATCGAGCCGGAGCGCCTGTGCATCGACCCGGGGATCGGGTTCGGCAAGGACCTCGAGCACAACCTCAGGCTGATGCACCACCTGGGAGCGCTGCTCGACCTGGGCCGGCCGGTCCTCGTCGGCCCGTCCCGCAAGCGGTTCATCGGGACGCTGCTCGACCTCCCCGACGACCAGCGGGTCGAGGGCACGGCCGGCGCCGTGGCCTGGCTGGTCGCGCGGGGCGCGCACATCGTGCGCGTGCACGACGTGAAGGAGATGGTCCGCGTGGTCGGCGTGGTCGACGCGATCGCGCGGGCCGGGCGGCGGTGACCGACCTCGAGAAGAGACGGGCCCGCGTCTCCGCCGGCGAGATCGCCTACGTCGAGGAGGGCGACCCGGAGAACCCGCCGATCGTCTTCCTGCATGGGTTCCCGACGTCCTCCTTCCTGTGGCGGGAGTTCGTGCCGCTGTTCGCGCCGTGGACGCACGTGGTCGCCCCGGACCTGCTCGGCTGTGGCGACTCCGGCCGGCCGGATGACGCGGACCTGGACATCGGGGCCCAGGCCGTCCGTGTCCGGGAGCTCCTGACACAGCTCGGCATCGACCGGTTCGCGGCGGTCGGCCACGGCCACGGCGGGGGCATCGCTCAACTCCTGGCGCTCGAGGGAGGAGTGGAGGCGATGGTGCTGATCGATTCGGTGGCGTTCGATGCGTGGCCCGGCGAAAGAACGAGACGCCTGCAACGCCTCCCGGAGCACGAACAGACCGAGGACGTAGTCCGGACGGCGTTCGACACGTTCCTCGATGAGGCGATGGCGCACCCGGAACGCCTTACGGGCGAGGTCCGCGCCGAGTACGTTCGGCCGTTCCTCGGCGAACGGGGCGTGCGCGCGTTCTTCCGAGGGATCCATGCGGCCGACGGGGTCGGCCTGGCCGGGCGGGAGGAGGACCTCGGGAAGCTGGCGTGCCCCACCCTGATCCTGTGGGGTGAGGACGATCCCTACTTCCCGATGGAGGTGGCCGAGCGGCTGAACGACACCATCCTCACGTCAAGCCTGGCGCTGCTTCCGGGGTGCTCTCACTTGCTCCCCGAGGACGCTCCGGAGACCATCGGGCCACTCATGTTCGACTATCTTCGGTCCAGGTACCTGGGCCGGCCGCACTC
>Ga0214472_10007917_pt1 | contig 11089 bp, 8 predicted proteins | sample RVTome_6_FD_207662 | JGI IMG/M metagenome (GOLD analysis project Ga0214472, IMG submission 207662) | Soil microbial communities from uranium-contaminated site in the Upper Colorado River Basin, Wyoming, United States - RVT140D175 | ecosystem: Environmental > Terrestrial > Soil > Contaminated >...
GCCGAAGCAGACGTGGTAGCCGATCTTCGCCTTCACGCCCTCGACGCAGGCGTTGAACATCTTGACGTACTCGGGCGCCTGGCCGGGCACGATGGCGGCCGACGGCTCGTCCACCTGGATCCAGTCTGCGCCGGCGGCCGCCAGCGCCTTGAGCTCGGCGTTGACCGCCGGCACCAGGTCCCAGCAGAGCGCCAGTCGGTCGTTCTTATAGGCGTCGCCCGGCCGCGTCTGGACGTGGATCGACAGCGTCACGGGGCCGGGGCAGGTCGCCTTGACCGGCTTGTCGGTCTGAGTCCTGAGGTACTTGAACTCGTCAACCGTGCCGAGGCCCTTGGGCACCGTGATCTTCCGCGTGGGCCGGTAGCGCGGCACGCTGTCGTAGGCGTAGAGCCCGGTCTTTCTCAACGGCTCGAGCGTTTCGAGGCCTTCCATCTTGCCGTAGAAGGTCTGGACGAAGAAAAAGCGGCGCATCTCGCCGTCGCAGATCACGTCGATGCCGGCCCGCTCCTGGTCGCGGATGGCCAGCTGGGTCGCGTCGTCGAAGGCCTCCCTGACGTCGGTCTGCCCGTACTCCTCCGCCTTGATCTTGTCGAGCGCGGTCCAGAACCAGCCGGGGAAGCCGTGGCTGCCCATCACGTGGGTGTACAGCAGCGGGAGCTTGGGAGCCATGGAGTGTCCTCTCAGGGTCTGCGAGTGCGCTTGCGTTCGAGGAAGCGGGCGATGCGGGCCTGCGACGCCGTATCGGTGCGGAGCGCGGCGAACGATCGCGTCTCACCACCCGGCCGCCCCGCCCGGATCCCGGCGATGGCGGACTTGGCGGCCGCCAGCCCGCCTCGTGGGTGCGCGGCCACCTGCCGGGCCAGCTCGGCGACAGCGGCATCGAGAGCGCCTGCCGGCACGACCCGGATCACGAGGCCAAGGCGGAGGGCTTCCTCCGCGTCGATGGTCCGCCCGGTGAGGATCAGGTCGCGCGCGTGCGCGCCCCCGAGCACATCCACGAGACGGGCGATGCCCCAGCCCGGCGGGAAGCCGAGTGTCACCTCCGGCAGCCCGAAGCGTGCGGAAGTGTCCGCGACGCGAAGATCCTGCGCGGCGGCGAGCATGCAGCCGCCGCCGAGCGCATGCCCGTGGACCGCGGCGATGGTCACTTGCGGCAGCGCGGCGAAGCCGGCGACAATGCGCTGCCATCGCTCGGCGCCGGCCTCAGCCTCCGCCGCGGAGAGCGTGGGCATCTCAGAGATGTCGGCGCCGGCGCAGAAGGCACGGCCGCTGCCCGCCACGATGACCACGGTAACGTCCGCGGCCGCCTCAAGCCGTTTCAGGCAGGATTCGATCGCCTGGGCCATGGAGCGATTGAGGGCGTTGAGCGCCTCGGGCCGCTCGAGCGTCAGGCGCGCGACGGCGCCGTCCATCGTCAGCGTCGCCGTCACAGAAGCCTCCTGGCGATGATCTCTTTCATGATCTCCGACGTGCCCGAGGCGATGGTCCAGAGGCGCACGTCGCGGAAGAAGCGCTCCACCGGGAACTCGCTCATATAGCCGTAGCCGCCGTGCAGCTGGACGGCCTGGTAGGCGACGCGGTTGGCGACCTCCGTCGCGAAAAGCTTGGCCATGGAGACCTCGGTGATGCAGTCCTCGCCCGCGTTGTAGCACGCCGCGGCGCGGTAGACCAGATGGCGCGCGGCCTCGATCTCGGCGCCCATGTCGGCCACCTTATGCCTCAGCGCCTGCTTGCGGCTCAGCGACTCGCCGAAGGCCTGGCGCTCGCGGAGATAGGCCATCGTGTCTTCCAGCGCCTGCGACGCGCCCGAGAGCGCCAGCACCGCCGCCATGATGCGCTCGCGCTGGAGGCCGGCGGCGAGCTGCTGGAAGCCGCGGCCCTCGACGCCCAGCAGGTTCTGCGCCGGCACGGGGCAGTCGTGGAAGGCCAGCTCGGCGGTGTCGGAAGCGCGCATGCCCATCTTGTCGAGCTTGCGGCTCACCTCGAAGCCGGGCAGCCCCCGCTCGACGAGAAACATGGAGATACCGTTGTGGCGCCGCTCGGGTGTCCCCGCAGCCGTCCGCGCCGCGACGAAGTAGAGATCGCCGTAGACGCCGTTGGTGATGAAGATCTTGCTGCCCGTGAGCAGGTAGCGGTCGCCTTTCCGCACGGCGCGTGTGGAGAGATTCGCCATGTCGGATCCCGTCGCCGGCTCCGTGATCCCCAGCGCGCAGACCGTTTCGCCGTTGATGATGCCGGGGAGGTACTTCTTCTTCTGCGCCTCCGTCCCGTAGCGGGTGAGCCAGGGCGAGGACATGTCCGTGTGCACCAGCACGCTGAACGCCACACCGCCAGAGCGGCAGCGGGCCATCTCCTCGCCCAGCACCACGCTCGAGAGAAAATCACCGCCCGCCCCGCCGTACTCCACCGGGAACTCCAGCCCAAGGAAGCCCAGCTCCCCCAGCCGCCGCCAGAAAGCCTTCGGAATCTGCCCCGCCGCCTCCCACTCGTCCACGCACGGCACGACTTCCTTCTCCACGAAGGCACGCACGCTCCTCCTCAGCATCCCGTGCTCCTCGGTGAAGATGGAACTCACTGGATAGGCTCGCCGGCCCGCGCCAGGATCCGCCGCGTGGTCACCGAACTACCTCTCTCCCTCACCCTGCCCTCTCCCCTTTAGATGTGGGGGCCTTGGCCCGGTCGTGTTCCATCTGGCGGAGCTCGGTGCGGCGGATCTTGCCGCTGATGGTCTTGGGCAGGTCGGCGATGAACTCGATCTCGCGCGGGTACTTGTAGGGCGCGGTCACCGTCTTGACATGCTCCTGGAGCTCGACTGCGAGCGCGTTCGATGCCATGTGGCCGGGGGCCAGGACCACGAACGCCTTGACGATCTCACCACGGAGGGCGTCGGGCTTGCCGATGACGGCGGCCTCGGCAACGGCGGCGTGCTCGACCAGGGCCGACTCCACCTCGAAGGGGCCGATGCGGTAGGAGGCGCTGTTGATCACGTCGTCGGCGCGGCCGACGAACCAGAGATAGCCGTCCTCGTCCATCGAGGCGCGGTCGCCCGTGATGTACCAGTCGGCGCGGTGGCACTTCGCCGTCGCCTCCGCATTCTTCCAGTACTCCTGGAACATGCCGACTGGCCGTTCCGGCTTCACGCGGATGCCGAGGTCGCCCTCCTCGCCGCGCGGCAGCTCGCGTCCCTCTTCGCCCACGATGGCGAGATGATGCCCCGGCGCGGCCGGCCCCATGGAGCCGGGCTTCCACGGCGTGGCCGGGAAGGTCGCCGCGACCAGCACGCTCTCGGTCTGGCCGTAACCTTCGTAGATGTGGTGCCCGGTGCCCTCGCGCCAGGCTTCGATCACCTCGGGATTGACGGCCTCGCCCGCGCCCAGGCAGTGGCGCAGGGTCGGATAGCGGTGCTTGCGGAGCGGCTCCTGGACCATCATGCGATAGGCCGTCGGCGGGGCGAAGAAGGTCGTGATCGGGAAGCGCTCGAACATCGCGAGCGTCTCCTGCGAGTCGAATTTCTTGCCGCGCGCGTCCCAGACGAAGATGGCCGCGCCCATGTTCCACGGCGCGAAGAACGAAGTCCACGCGGCCTGCGCCCAGCCCGTGTCCGAGATCGTCCAGTGCAGATCCTCGGGCGTGTTGTCGAGCCAGAACTTGCCGGTGATGATGTGGCCGATGGGATAAGACGCGTGGGTGTGCAGCACCATCTTCGGAAAGCCCGTCGTCCCCGACGTGAAGTAGACCATCATCGGGTCGCCGCTCGCGTTTCTCGGGTGCGCCATCTCGGGCGAGGCCCGGCCCATCAGCCGCTCGTACTCCTGCCAGCCGCCGGAGCCACGCCCCAGCACGATCCGGTGCTTCACCGTCGGACACTCCGGCAGGACCTGGTCCACCTTGTGGGTGTTGTCCTCGTCGGTGATGACCACGCCGGCCCCGGCGGCGTTGAGCCGATAGGTGATGTCCTTGGTCGTGAGCAGCGTGGTGCCGGGTACGGAGACAGTGCGCGCCCGCAGGCAGCCCAGCAGGATCTCCCACCACTGATAGACGCGCGGGAGCATGACGACAACCCGCTCGCCCGGCTTGACACCGATCCCCGCGAGCGCGTTCGCGAAGCGCCTGGAGCGCTCCGCAAGCTCGGCGAAGGTGAAGCGGCGAGGCTGGCCATCGGCCGACACCCAGAGCAGCGCGAGCTTCGACGGGTCCCGCCCCCACGCGTCGAAGGTGTCGAAGGCCCAGTTGAAGCGCGCGGGCACCTCGAGGCGGAAGTCCCGCATCGTCGCCGCGTAGTCCGTCATGTTCCGCGCCATCACTGGATCACCTGGTCGGTGCGAAGGAGGAGCGACTGCGGGATGGCGAGGCCGAGCTGCTTCGCGGTCTTGAGGTTGATCGCCAGCTCGAACTTGGTCGAGTTTTCGACGGGCAGATCCTCGGGGCGCGCGCCGCGAAGGATGCGCGCCACGAGCCGGGCCGCCTGCCGGCCCTGGACTTCGTGATCCACGCCGTAGGCGACGAGACCGCCACCCTTGACCCAGTAGGGCGTGTCGAAGACGCCCGGCACGAACGGCGCCAGATCCAGCACGCGCGCGGTGATGTCGAGGCTGGGCGCGGTCGGCGCGAGGAGGCCGTCCGTGCGCGCCACGGTCTTGAGGATGCTCACCGCTTCCTCGTGGCTTCGGACCGGCCGATCCAGGATCTCCAGTCGAAGCGCGGGCGCCGCCTCGCGCGACTTGCGGGCGGACGCCGCCGAGGAGAGATCGTCGTGGGCGTAGACCGCCCACACGCGCTTGAGGCTCGGCGCGCAGCTCTTGAGCACCTCGAGCCGCTTCGGCGCCAGGTCCGTGGTGAGGCCGGAGACACCCGTGACATTGCTGCCGGGCTGCGCGATCGACTTGACGATGCCCGCCGCCACGGGATCCCCGATCTGGGCGAAGACGATGGGGATGGTGGACGTTGCCTTCATGGCGGCGCGGGTCGGGCTCTCGATTCCGGCGAAGATGACATCCACCTTCGCATTGACGAGCCCGGCCACGCCGGCAGGCAGAGTGTCGAGCTGGCCTCGTGTGTGCACGATTTCGAAGAACACCTCGCGGCCCTCATGGAGACCAAGCTCCGCGAGCCCCGCCTTCACGCCGAGCACGACAGGTGGGTTCGGACCGAAGGCCGTGGTGAGGACGCCGACCCTGTATGGTCTGGCGCCGGCGGGCTTCTGCTGCGCGTGGCCGCGCGAGACGCCACATCCGAGCGCAGCGGCCAGGCCGCCGACGAAGGCGCGGCGGTCCATCAGGGGATGCGGACCCAGCCTTCCATCAGACGGCGGGCGGTACGGTAGACGGTGACCCGCTCGGCGTGGTACTCGCCGGCCTGCTTCGCCACTGCGGCGTCGAGGGGCAGGACGCCCGAGGGATGGCCGAGGCGCACGTCGGCGCCGGGCTTGGCGGTCGAGCACTCGTGGACCAGCGTGCCCTCGATGCGCGCCGCCACGGCGAGACACATGGAGGACGTGAGCGGGAAGGCGCGGTGGCAGTTGCGCATTGAGATGGCTCGCGCGACCACGTCGGCCTGCTCGCGGGCGACGCGGGTGCCGTCGAGGGCGGTGTACTCGACCGGGGCCGCGACCATGGCGATCTTCGGCGTGGCGGCGCTGCCGGGGATGCCCAGAAGGTCCGAGGCGGCAACGCGGATCTTCTCGAGGCGCGCGCAGAGCTCTTTGTCGCCATCCACCGCCTGTGGTGTCTCGATGCCGCTGAGCCCGAGGTCGCGGGCGCGGACGAAGACCATGGGGATCGAGGCGTCCACCAGCGAGGCCTCGAGGCCATCGATGATCTCGCGTGCCTTGCCGGTCGGCAGGAGCCGGCCTGTGCCCGCGCCGCCGGGCTCGAGGAAGTCCAGCGCGATGCGAGCGCCCGTGCCGGCCACGCCCGGCAGCTCGAAGTTGCCGTGGACAGCGGGCTCGCCGCCCGCTACGGGCACGCGGGCCGCGATGAGCTTCTTGGTGTTGGTGTTGTGGATGCGCACGAGCGTCTCGCCCTCCACGGGCTGGATCAGGCGCTCCTCGATGGCGAAGGGCCCGACGGCGGAGGAGCAGTTGCCGCAGTTCCCCGTGTAGTCCACGTGAGGCTTGCCCACCTCGACCTGCGCGAAGGTGTAGTCCACGTCGGCGCCCGGGTGGGTGGTGGGACCGATGATGCAGGCCTTGGAGAGGGACGAGATCCCGCCGCCCAGGCCGTCGAGCTGACGGCCGTAGGGATCGGGGCTGCCGAGCGCCGCCAGCAGGATGTAGTCGCGCTCGACGCCTGCCGGCGGCAGATCCCGCTCGTGGAAGACGAGGCAGCGGCTGGTGCCGCCGCGCATGTAGACGGCCCTTACGCGCGCTTGGGTCATGGTCGCCCCCTCATCTACTCAGCCCTCGCCTCACCGCTCTCCAAGCCTTCGGCTTGGCGGCAGCGTCTCGGCTCGAACTGCGGCCCTCTCCCCCGATGGAGGAGAGGGAGGCTGGGCGGCGGTCTGGGCGAGAAGGCCGCCCGCCAGGAGGATGTCGCGCTCTCGCGGCGTCAGCACGCAGCGCGTCTGGAAGGCCTTGCTTGTGCGCTCGTTGGTCACCGCGATCTTTCGGTCCGCCAGGAGCGAGTCGCGGAGGTCGTCGAAGCGGAGCATGTCGTCGCGCTGGATCGGCTCATAGTCGGCGGGGCTGTCGAACTCGAGCGGCACGAGTCCCCAGTTGATGAGGTTGGCGCGGTGGATGCGCGCGAAGCTCTTGGCGAGGACGGCGCGCACGCCGAGGTGAAGCGGGCCGAGCACGGCCGCCTCGCGCGAGGAGCCCTGGCCGTAGAGCTCGCCGCCCACCAGCACGCCCGTGCCCGCGGCCTTGGCGCGGGCGACGAACTCCGCGTCCGTGTTCCTGAAGGTGAACTCGGCGATGGCAGGCACGTTGGAGCGGAAGACGAGCGCGGCCGTTCCGGATGGCGAGATGTCGTCGGTCGAGACCTTGTCGCCCAGCTTGATCAGCACGGGCGCGCGGAGCGTCGCCTCGACAGGGCGGCCGCGCGGGACTTCCTTGATGTTGGGGCCCTTGAGGACGGCGATTGACGCGGCCTCGGCCTCGGGCGCCGGAGGCACGAGGCCCGCGGTTGAGGCGACGAGGGAGGCCGGGTAGTGGCGCTCGGGCGCGGCGCCACGCTTGCGCGGGTCGGTGATGACGCCGGTCAGGGCGGACGCGGCGGCGGTCAGCGGCGAGCAGAGGTAGATCTGGTCGTCCTTGACGCCGCTCCGCCCGGAGAAGTTGCGGTTGAAGGCGCGCAGGCTCTTGCCTCCCGCCGCGGGCACGTGCCCGATGCCGGCGCAGGAGCCGCAGGTGGGCTCCGAGACGGTGGCGCCGGCGGCGAGAAGGTCGGTCAGGAGCCCCTCGCGCGACATGATCTCGAGGATGCGGCTCGAGCCGGGGAAGACGACGAAGGAGACCGACGGCGCCACCCGCTCGCCCCGGATGGTCCGGGCGACGGCCCACATGTCCTCCCACGAGGAGTTGGTGCAGGAGCCGACCATGACCTGCTCGAGCGCGGTGCCTTCGACCTGGCTGACGGGCACGACCTTGTCGGGCGAGGAGGGCAATGCGACCAGCGGCTCGAGCGTGGAAAGATCCAGCTCGATCTGTTCGTCGTACTCGGCGTCCGGGTCGGCGGCGAGGGGCTGCCATTCCTTTTCCCGGCCGAGGAGGGCGAAATAGCTGCGGGTCTGCTCGTCGGAAGGGAAGATGCTGGTTGTCAGCGTCAGCTCGGCGCCCATGTTGCAGATGGTCGCGCGCTGGGGCAGGGAGAGAGTCGCCGCCCCGGGCCCTCCGTACTCGAAGATCTTGCCGCTGCCCCCGCGCACGGAGTAGCGGCGCAGCAGCTCGAGGATCACGTCCTTGGCGTGCACCCAGGGCTTGAGCTGGCCCGTGAGCCACACGCGCACGACCTTGGGCATCGGCAGGTGATAGGCGCCGCCTCCCATCGCGACGGCGACGTCGAGGCCGCCCGCGCCGATGGCCAGCATGCCAGTCGAGCCGCAGAGCGGCGTGTGGCTGTCGGTGCCGAGGAGGAACTGCCCCGGGACGCTGAAGGTCTCGAAGTGCACCTGGTGACAGATGCCGTTGCCGGGCTTGGAGAACCAGGAGCCGTAGCGCTTCGACGCGGTTTGAATGTACCGGTGGTCGTCCGTGTTCCGCGAGTCCGTCTGGTTGACGTTGTGGTCGATGTAGCTGACGACCTTTGACGGCTTCACGCGCGGGAAGCCCATGGCCTCGAATTGGAGCCATGCCGTGTTGCCGTTGGTGTCGGTGAGCAGGCACTGGTCCACGCGCAGCCCGATCTCCTCACCGGCCACGGCCTTGCCCGCGACGAGGTGGGTCTCGATCAGCTTGCGCGTGAGAGTTTTCCCCGCCACTACCTTTTGTCCACCGGCACGAACGGTTTTCTACCGGGGCCCTTGTAGTCGGCGCGCGGGCGGATGAGGCGGTTGTCGTCGTACTGCTCGAGGAGGTTGGCCGTCCAGCCCGCGATCCGGGCTGTCGCGATGACCGGCGTGAAGAGGTCCACGGGGATGCCGATCGAGTAGAAGAGCGGCGCCGAGTAGAAGTCCACGTTGGGGATGAGCTTCTTGGTCGCGCTGACCTTCGTGTGCAGCTTCACCGCGAGGTCGTACCAGAGCGCCTGCCCGGTCTCGCGGCAGGCGGCCTCGGCCATGCCCTTCAGGATCGCCGCCCGCGGGTCGCCCGCCGTGTAGACGCGGTGGCCCATGCCCATGAACCGGCGCTTGGCGGCGAACGCCTTGTCCACGAAGGCGTCCACGTTGTCGACCTTGCCGATCTCGAGCAACGTGTTCATGACGGCCTCACCGGCGCCGCCGTGGAGCGTGCCCTTGATCGCGCCGACCCCTCCGGCCACGGCGGAATGCATGTCGGACAAGGTCGCCGCGATCACCCGCGTCGTGAAGGTCGAGGCGTTCAGCTCGTGCTCGGCGTACAGGATGAGGCTCGCGTCGAAAGCCTTGGTGGTGACCTCGCTCGGCCTCTTGCCCGTCAGCATGTAGAGGAAGTTGGCCGCGAGCGAGAGATCCGTCGACGGCGGAACGGGCTCCTGGCCGCTCCGGACGCGGTGATGGGCGCAGATGGCCGTGGCGAACTGGCTCGTCAGCCGCATCGCCTTGCGCAGGTTGGCGGCGTGCGAGTTGTCCGTCGTGTCAGGGTCGTGCATGCCGAGGATGGCGACGGAGGCCTGGAGCACGCGCATGGGATCCGTCTGCTTCGGCATCAGCGCGTAGGCCTTGACCAGATCGCCGGGGACCGGCCGTGCGACCGCCAGCTCGGCCATGAAGCGGTCGAGCTGGCTCTTGTCGGGCAGCTCGCCCATCCAGAGGAGATACGCGACCTCCTCGAAGGTCGCCTTGCGGGCCAGGTCGTCGATGTCGTAGCCGCGATACGCGAGGCGGCCGTTCTTGCCATCGAGGTCGCACAGCTGGGTCTCGGCGGCGACCACGCCCTCGAGTCCGCGGATCAGCTGGGTGCCTTCAGCCATGCTCGACTCCTCTCGGAATGACCAGGGTTGGACCGGACTCAGGCCCGGCCCGACAAATATACACCGGGCACGAGATGATGACCCGCGTGCCCGACAACTCCCGCATCGTGCCCGCGGCCATGACCAACCTCCAGATCGGGGTCTGAGAGACCGGCTCGCTGCGATGCGCCAGGGCCCGGCCCGCCGGGGCTGACGGCACGGGTTGGCGCGAGAGCCATCGTGCCTCCAGGCCCTCGCGTCGTCAAGACGGGCGGCTGCTCGACGCGCTCGGGACGGCGGGATGCCAGATTGGCCGGAGTGCCCGGCCTCTTGAGACAGGGGCGCGAGTGCGCTGCCGGCAGCTATCCGGCTTTGGGCCGCTTGATGCCGAAGGCCGGCAGGACGGTCTCGACGAAGCCCTGGAGCGCGTCGAAGTCGTACGGCCCCTCGCGGAAAGCGAGGTTCACGCGCTGGACGCCCACCGATTGATAGGCCTGGCACATCTCGAGCGCGTCCTTCGGCGTGCCGCGGAAGAAGCCCTTGCGTTCCGGGTTCTCCCCCCAGTGCGACTTGAATATCGCCTCGCCGCGCTGGACCCCCTTGGCGTCGGCGCCCAGGTAGAAGCCGACGTTGACGGAGCGGGCCAGCGTCCTGGGGTCGCGGCCTTCCTTGGCGCACCAGTCGTCGAGGATCGCGTTCTTGGCCTTCCACACCTGCGGGTCGATGTAGGGCGCGTTCCAGCCGTCGGCGTACTTCGCAGCCGTGCGGAGCGTGCGTTTCTCGCCCTGGCCGCCGACCCAGATGGGCAGGCGCTTCTGGATCGGCTTGGGATTGCAGCGCGCGTCGTTGAGCTGGAAATAGTGGCCCTTGAAGTTCGAGATCGGCTGGTCGAAGAGCATGCGCAGGATTTGCACGGCCTCCTCGAGGTGATCCTGACGGATCCCGATCCGCTCGAAGGGGATGCCGTAGCCCTCGTACTCGTGCTGGTGCCATCCGGCGCCGATGCCGATCTCGCAGCGGCCCCCCGAGAGGTGGTCGATGGTGCAGATGGCCTTGGCGAGGACGCCGGGGTTTCGGTAGTTGACGCAGATCACGAGCGAGCCCACGCGCACGCGCCTGGTGTCGAGCGCGATGGCCGTCATCGTGCTGATCGCTTCGAAACAGGGGCCGTTGCCGTCGCGGTAGGGCGACTCCTGGAAATGGTCGGCGGAGGAGAACCAGTCGAAGCCGTTGGCGTCGGCGAAGCGCCAGAGCTTTCGCATGTCGGCCATCGGCCCCCCGACGTGTCCCAGGTGCATTCCGAAGGTCATCGCCATTTTCCGGTCTCCAGTGAGAGTCAGCGTGCGCTCAGCGTCACGCCAGCGTATTTTTGAGCCGATCGCTCACGACTTGAAAGACCCGTCGATGCGGACGTCCACGAGGTACGGGCCGCCGGAGGCGAGCCCGCGATGGATGGCCGGCCCGACGTCGGCGGACTTCTCCACTAGCTCACCCGGCACGCCCATCGACTTGGCGAGGCCCACGTAGTCCAGGCGCGGGTTGACGAGGTCCATAGCGACGTACTT
>Ga0214472_10007918_pt1 | contig 11088 bp, 10 predicted proteins | sample RVTome_6_FD_207662 | JGI IMG/M metagenome (GOLD analysis project Ga0214472, IMG submission 207662) | Soil microbial communities from uranium-contaminated site in the Upper Colorado River Basin, Wyoming, United States - RVT140D175 | ecosystem: Environmental > Terrestrial > Soil > Contaminated >...
CAAGCAGATGGTGCAATCAAGATTTCAGAGCCTGATGATGCCAAGATGCGAGACATTTCAGGAAATCTCAGGTCATAGCAGATCATCATTCCAAGTTTGCCTAAACTTGTTTTTGTTGGCATGGTAATTTTAGAACCAGCTGTCAATTTGCTAGATTCTTTGAATCCTAATGCATCATAAAGATGGATTTTGCGATATGTAGACAATATTTTACCTGATTTTCCTACCAAGAATGCTGTATCATAAACACGATTTTTTTTCCTGCTTTTTTCATAAAAAGTTCCTACCACAAAAATAGAATTTTCTTTTGCAGCATTTGCAACTGATGTTACAAATTCTCCGTTTATTGTCTCTGCCAAGCTTGCAAGCGTTGCAGCTGATTGTGATAAGTTTGTATAAAACATCATAAATTCAGGGAATGCACATAGATCTGCTCCCTTTTTTGCTGCAGTTTTGATATAATTCAAAATTTTTGTTAGGTTTTGATTTTTACTAGTTGATGCTTTAAACTGTACTACAGCAATCTTTGTCATTATGTTTTGTAAAAGTAAATAAAATAAAAAGAATTACAGCTGGTTTCCTGCCATAAACCAGTTTTCTTTTGGGTTTTCGTCAAAAACAACAATTACGTGGTTTTCTTTTGTTTTTAGAATTTCAACTGCTGATTTTGTTACTGCTTTTGCAAACTCTTCTTTTTGTTGCTGACTTCTTCCAGGATATAGTGAAACGGTGATCAGTGGCATGAGTACATGCAAATATGGTATGATTTATTCTTAATCAGTAATCTCTTTTCCATCCATATCTTGTACCATATGTAAATTCAGACCCATGGGTTTTTTTGTACAATATTCCTGATGCCAGCCCAACTAAAAATCCACCAATGTGTGCCATGTATGCTACCCCACCACCTGCAATACCAAAACCGCCAATCAAAAACGGTAAAAGGTTCTGGAGGATAAACCAAAAGGGCAAAAACCATTTTGCCTGAATATGCATCATTCTCCAAAAGAAACCCATCATCATCATTGTCGTAATTTTTGCGCGGGGAAACATCGCAAGATATGCTCCAAGTACTCCAGATATTGCACCAGAAGCGCCTACTGCAGGTATAGGACTTGTTGGTTCTACAACAATGTGTGCAAGGCCTGCAACAACGCCCCACATTAAATAAATTCCAAGAAACTTTGCCTTTCCAAACTTGAGCTCAATGTTATCTCCAAATATCCACAAAAAAAGCATGTTTCCTCCAAGATGCATCAGACCGCCATGCATGAACATAGAGGTAAGTAATGTAGCCAATGGCATTGGTGGACAAGAAACCTGAAGCGGTCCCATACCAAAGTCAACAGACACTTGACTTGAACCAGTTATACAGTCAGGAACTGTTGCCCAGTCATAAAATAACTCAAATGTTTGCTCGTTTGTAAACTCAAAAAACTGGCCTGTATATGCTACCTCGTATGCAAATACGATAACGTTGATAATAATTAGAAGAATTGTAAGTACTGGCCTGTATCCTGGTGGATGAGGATTTTCATCTCGTAGTGGAAGCATTGTACGAGTGTTTTATTTTCTCCTAGAAAAAGCAACCTACATGATAAGAATTCTTGCTATTCCTAGACTTTGATTATCCCATTTGCAACCAGATATTGAATTCCTGATGCAAAGTCTTTGTCTGATATCTGGCCTGATGACCACCAACCGGCATTGCTTCTTACCCAGTCTGGGATTGTCACACTTGTACTTGCACTACCACTACTTGTTACTGGAACCTTGATTATTCCATTTTTAATCATAAATTCAATTCCTGATGCAAAGTCTTTGTCTGATATCTGGCCTGATGACCACCAACCGGCATTGCTTCTTACCCAGTCTGGAATAGATATCTCATCAGACTTTGTGCCTGGGCCGACTTCAAAAATCCCGCTTGCAATGCCTGCATATTTTTGATCATAGTTTATCCCCTGCCCGAAAATGGCTAGATTGATTTTGTGAATATCTTGCAAAGGTATTGTTAGCTGTTGGATATCTAGTCCTTCACTTGCCATAATTCCTAGCATCTTTGGATCTGTACCTACATTAGAGTACAATTCCTTGTTGTTTTTGTCAGTTATTGTAAATCCATAGTGAATGTCTTTGAGAAGTTTTCCGTTTACATCAAAAAATGAAATCTCAAATGGAATTTTGTCTCCTGTACCATAGCTGCTGTCCCATGATATGGTTGCCGTTGCACCAGAATCAAATTTTATTTCAAATGAATTTTTTGATATTACGCTTTGTGGCAACAGTTTGAATGAAATTGTTTTATCGTTATGATGTGACATGCCTAATTCGCTATTGATTCGTTGTAATTCTGTTCCTGAGACAAGAAAATGAATTACGTTAGTATCTTCATATGAATATGGATCAATTAGCAAAACTCTTTTGTCAACTTCAACTCCATCTACTAAACCCTTGAACTGTTTTTCTTGAGTATAGGCAGTAAAACTTTTTGGCACATGGATTTCTTCATGTACAACTTGTACAAGCTTAACATAGTCTGGAGACCAATCAAATGGCATATCAAAAGAAATTGAGCTATCTTTTGAATCAAATTTGAAATTTTCAACATCGTCATAGTAAGTTTTTACAGTTACTGGGATTTGTTGTGCTTGTGCAGTTTGAATAAGGAAATCTTGTTTCTGTGCTATGCTTACAAATGTGTCATAGCTTAGAACTTCTGCCACTTGGGTTTTGGGACTGCTAGCTCCTTCTATCTGCACTCTAATGTTGTACAAGCCGCCCTTGTCAAAAATAGGTCCTGTAATTACTGGCACTTCACTTCCTTGTGCCGTTAGACCGCCACTGATTGGATCTGGAAAACCATAGTAGGTAGAACATCTCCAAAGATCAGCCTCAGTACAACCAGATTTTGGTCTTAGTTTTACATTTAGCTCGCCATCTGTATCGTAGAACAAGTTTCTAGCCAATAGTTCTCCACTGCGCCAAATCTCCACTCTATATGTTACACTTTTGAGGTTTTGATCAGTTTTAGTGTCAAAAAATCGTATTGCCATATTGGCGTTGATAATATCACCAACTGTGATATCAGCTGGATTTAGAACTGTGCTAACAGTAACGTCCATGCCTGCAAAACTTATTGGCGGTGCCATATCCATACCCAAACCATGACCATACACATTGTCTACAAACAATGGAACAAAAAGTCCAACTAGTGCAAACAGAATAGCTAGTTTATACAATAATTAATTTTGGCGTAATTCCTTATTTAAATATACGATGAAATTATCAACTCAGCAAATTAGAATTAGTAAGAATATGGTACAAATTTTATTACATACTAAAAAAATCAAATCGTTGTTGCGGTTTCAATATTTTATAATTTTATTGTCTTTTATAATCTATCCTGCATTTGCACAAAATGATTATCAAGTATTACCGACTGATCAGGGAACACTCGATGTGGGTTTTACTACCATTCCAGCTGAATTATTTGCTGGCGATACTGCAAGGTTGCAAATTGATTTTCTTAATACAAAAACTAATGCCATTCAACAACACATTGATTATAGAGTAACTGTTACAAGTAAAGGAGAAACGGTATTTGGTCCCATACCTCTTACTCATACAGGAGAGGGTTCGGTAAAAATTCCTGTAGAAGTAAATACGGCTGGAGATTATTTTGCATTAATTGAGATTGAAATGATACTTTTCCAGCCTATTCCACTAGAAACTGTATCATTCAAATTCTCAGTAGCTGAAGCACAATCAAATGAATCACAAAATGGTGGTTGTTTGATTGCAACTGCTACATATGGGTCTGAGCTTGCACCGCAAGTGCAGCAGCTACGGGAAATTCGAGATCATATAGTACTTGGTACACATTCAGGGGTTGTGTTCATGTCAGCATTCAATTCATTCTACTATACATTTTCACCAACTATTGCAGATTGGGAAAGACAAAGTCCTGCGTTTAAAGAGGCCGTAAAGATCGCAATAACCCCTTTGATTACAACACTTTCAGTCTTGAACTATGTTGATATTGGTTCTGAGGAAGAACTAGTTGGATATGGAATTGGAGTTATTTTATTAAATTTTGGAATGTATCTTGTGATTCCTGCCTTGATAATAACAAAAATTTCTCGCTTTAGCAGAAAATAACTTTGTGATTTTGAAAAACGATCAAAGGGTTTTAATGTGCCTATTTTAGTACCTCCAGCAATGAAGATTACAACAACTAGTACAATCTTCGTCTTTTTGGCTGTTATAGCTAGCGTAATTGCTACTCCAGCTTTTGCAGATCATGAAAAAGCTGAGGTTGCGATAGCACAAAACTCCGGCACAAGTCCAGATGCAGACTGTGTAGCAGCTATGAATTGTTTTGAACCACACACAGTAACAATTGATGTTGGTGGAGAAGTCACATGGAGAAATGATGACAAGGGTCTTAGCAATATTCATACTGTAACAAGTGGCGTTCCAGCTGACGATGACGCAGGAACTTTATTTAATAGTGATATCATGTCTTCTGGCACTATATTCACATACAAGTTTACTGCTGCAGGAACATATGATTACTTTTGTCAAATTCATCCCTGGATGATAGGACAAGTAATTGTGCAAGAAGCTATGGCTGAAGATGGAGGAGAAGAACTAATGGTTTCAATCGAAACAGGTTCTGCAGGAGAAGGAGAACAGATGACAATTGATGTCACTTTCACTGATCTTGACGGAAATGGTGTTGAACATGTTAACTACGACATAATGGCAACACAAGGAACAGAAGTCGTTCTAGATGAAAAAGGTGTGCATACACATGATGGTATTGGAAGTCATACAACAATGGCATTACCAACAGCAGCGTCTGATGCAATGCCAGTTGATGTAACTGTCACATTCCAAGGGTTTGGAATTGATCCACCATTCACAGGTCCTATTGGACAAGTTGCACAAAAACAAGTAGTTCCAGAGTTTGGAACAATTGCAGTTATGATACTTGGCATAGCCATAGTAAGCATCATAGCAATGTCAGCTAGATCAAAAATAATTCCACGACTCTAAAATAACTTCCAAAATCTTATTTTCTTTTTATCATGGCAACTATCGCCAAGATTACACCTGCTGCACCAAGTGCAAGACCAAAAACACCAAAGTTGTATGCAGATTCTACATTATAGTTAGTTGAACCTGTATCTATAGTACCAATTTTTGATTTAATGTCAGAAACATCTTGCTGAAGTGAAGACATTGCATTTTTTAGTGCGTTAACATCTTGGCCAGATGAGCCTGTGTTTGGAGGAAAGTCAAGTACTGCGGTACTTTCTACATCTTCAATTGGTACAGTTACATCTACTGCTATTCCATTAATTTCACCTTTCAAATCAATTTCAATTGTTCCAGTTTTTGTTGGAATGATATATGAGAAATAGTGTCCTGGTCTTGGATCAGAGTTGATATCCAGTGTTTTTATTATGCCACCAGATTTGGCTGTTGCTTCTAAATTCTTAAAGGCATTTGTTATGCCTGCCTTAACACTTTCTGATTCGATTTCATTTATCTCAAATGTTATGGAATTTCTAAACCCAACTATTGGAGGCTCAATGCCCCATCCAACCACTATTTCGTACTGTTCTACGTTTACTGTTTTATGCCCAAATGCTACGCTAAATACTGAACCAAAAAGTAAAAGTGCCATCGTTGTAAGCAGATAACGATTCACAGTTTGCAACCATCATAACATGTTATTATCTTTACTCAAATGGTACAAACATCAAATCCTTCAATTGTTTAAATTATCAAGTGTGATTTGAAAAATTATGAAGAAATTTTTGCTAGCTTTATTATTAATCTCAAGTGTAGGATTTCCTCTTGTATATGCACATCCGTTTACAGTAACAACAGATCCTGTACAGTCATCTAATGTTTTACCTGGAATTACACAGATAGTTATTCAATATTCAGAAGCATTAGAAGTTGATTTTAGTGAACTAAAAGTTTTTGATAACAGTGGGAACCAAATCGACAACAAAGATACAACGTATTTTGATAGTGAAGATTCTCTTGTAGTTACAACTCCACCATTAGAGGAGGGAGTGTATACTGTTACAAGCAAGGTGTTGTCAAAAGTTGATGGCCACCTAGTTGATTACGCTTTTGTTTTTGGTGTAGGTGATGTAAGAATAGATGCTAAGCTAATTGAGCAGCAAGGAAGCTCAGAGACATTATTTTTCCCTGAGGCAGGAGCTAGATATCCAGGTCTTGTTGGGCAGACAATTATACTTGGTGCTATAATTTCGTCTTTGTTAATTTGGAATATACAAAAAAGAAAATTATTGAAAGAAAAACTTGATCAAGTCGAACAAACGTTCCACCATAATTTTATGAAATTAATTGGATTTGGTTTGATCATTGTATTTGCGTCTAACATTTTGATGCTTTTTGTTCAAACCTTAAGATTGCAAGTATCTGCAATAGATGCACTTCAAACTTCATTTGGCAACACATGGATGATTAGAATGGGTTTAACTGTTATTTTACTAGCTTTATGGTTTGCAATCGAACGTAAACCAAGGCTTACAATAAAAGGCCAGATTCCACTTTTGGTGTTTTCTTTGGCACTGATTGCAACTACTACAATGATTGGTCATGGAGTTGCAAGTGAACACCAGCCTGCAATAATACTAGATTATGTACATAACTTGGTTGCATCAATATGGATAGGCGGCATCATATTTTTTGGATTTGCATTACTGCCTACACTTTCAAAGTTAGATAATGATAAAAAAGAAAAATTTTCGCTATCGTTGATTCCACGATTTTCTATTATGTTTATAATTTCTGTTGGAATTATAATAATAGTAGGACCGCTTCTTTTATGGTTCCTAGAAAGCGATGTAAAATTACTTTTAGAGTCAACCTATGGCATGTTGATAATTACAAAAATTACAATTGCTGCATTTATGATATCGATTGGGGGCTATAACCAGTTTAAAATTCAAAAAAATGCTGAAAAAAATCTAAAATTAGATTCACTACTTGTACATAAAAGACTAGGCAGATCCTTGAAAATTGAATCTGCACTTGGTATAGCACTACTTGGTGTTGTCGCACTTTTAGTAAATGGCACTCTTCCAGCTGGCGAAATTAATCAAGTGCAAGCTCAAGCAATGACATATGGTTTTTCAACTACACAGTTTTCAGACCAAGCTAAATTTGATGTTTCTATAACACCATTTTCAAGTGGAACAAATACAATTTCTGTTACAGTTTCTGATTTTAATGAAAAACCTCTAAACGACATTAATGGATTAAAAATCAAAGTATCAAATCCACAGCGAAACATTGCACCAATTGATGTTATGGTAAATGAGATCAAAGATGAGAATGGTTCTACAATACGTTATGATGGAGATTTGACTTTTGGGTTTTTTGGTAACTGGCAAATCGAAATTGAAGTATTACGTACACAAAATGCCAATGAGGTAACAATCTTGGATGTACTAGTAAAGCCAAGACTAGCACAACTAAAAACTGAAGTAACCGAATACGAGTTTCCTGAAGCTGCAAAACCACTTTATCCTTTCTTTGATGGAAAAGACGCTATCTGGATTAGTGATCCATCAAAGCCTAGAGTATGGAAATTTAATTTAGATAATCAAGAATTTCAATCTTTTGAATTTGATGGACAGGTATCTGTAATGCTAGCAAGTGATAATGAAGGAAAGATTTGGTTTACAGACCCGCCAAGCAAAAAAATTGGTTTTATTGATCCTAAAACAGAAAAAATTGAACTTGTACCGCTTGACACAGATGGTGTAATAGTAGGATTAGAAGCAGATCTTGAAGATAATATCTGGGTTGCAGTTTTTGACAAAAATGTATTGATAAAATATAATCAAAATTCTGGAATGTTTGAAGAATATGCTATTCCAACAGAATCTGGTGGACCTTTTGCACTTTTGCTAGATTATGATGGAAACTTGTGGTTTACAGAATCACAGGCAGGTAAGATCGGTGTTTTAGATACAAAAACTGCGGAAATTAAAGAGTTCTCACCAAAAATACCACTAAAATCACCTGAAGCATTATTTTTTGATACGCAAGGAAACTTGTGGATAGCTGAACATACCGGACCAGGTATTGTAAAATTTGATACTGCACTAGAAACATTTGAAAAAATATCAGTACCAGATTCTAACTCGTTGCCGTTTGGTATGACACAAGACAAGTATGGGAACATTTGGTTTGCCCAGCACACAGTAGATAGACTTGGAGTTTATGATCCTCATAATGACGATTTAATTGAAGTGGGGTTGCCAACTGCACAGTCATTTACACAATTTATGACCTCTGATGACAAAAACAATTTGTGGTTTGTTGAACAACAAGGAAACAAAATTGGTCTTGTAAAGATTATAGAAAGTCCTATGCTTCAACCCGTTCAAGAACAAGAAGGATTTGAGATAAAATATGTTGATTTTGTATCACCGTTAATTGCAATGGGAATTATAGCTACATCGTTATTTTTTGTAAAAAGTATTCGTGATAAAAGAAGAATTGATTCATTACTAGAATAATTAAAATTCAAAAAATTATGCTGTCAATTTGGCAATCAAACCTGTAGATTTTATGCCAAGTGTAGCTGCAAAAATTGCAATCAACAAAAGAACAATAGCACCTGATGGCGTTATATCAAAAATATAAGAAAGTATTATTCCTGTCACAACAGAAAAAACTGCAAATGATATTGAAACAAGTACGGTTTGCTTAAAGCCGCGTCTATACATTATTGCCGTTACATTAGGTATTACAAATAATGCAGAGATAAGTAAAATCCCTACTAGCTGAATCGATGTTACAACCGTTATTCCTGCAATGAAAACAATAAGATAGTTTATCTTTTCAACAGGAATTCCACTAACTTTGGCTTGTTCTTCATTAAAAGTAGAATAGATTAGATCTCTGTACAAAAGCAAAATCACAATAAGAATCGAGCCTGTAAGGACCAAAATTAGGATTGTATTTTCTGTGCTTACCAATAGAATGCTTCCAAAAAGAAAGCTGAAAATATCCGTCGTAAAACCACCTGAAAGGCTGATCAAAATTAATCCTACTGCAATACCTGAGGAAAGTAAAACCGCTACTGCTGCTTCGCCTGAAATATCAAATTTCTGCCGAATCTTTGTTATGATTAGTGCGCTTGCTAATGATACTAGATACGCAGTCCATAATGGATATATTCCAACCAAAAGCCCTGCTGCAATACCACCAAATGAGGAGTGAGCTACTGCGTCACCAAATAAAGAATATCTTCGTAAAACCAAAAACAAGCCGACAACTGAACATAATATGGCTATAGCTATACCAGAGATGATAGCCTTTTGCATGAAACTAAAATAAAGAATATCCAAGCTCATTTTTCATCACGATGATGCATGTGTTGCTGCATTGAAGATTCCGAATATTGTTTTAACAATTGATCATTTTTGAAAAATTCATCTGAAATGCCATGAAAGAATAATGTTTTATTCAAACACGCGACTTTGTTTGCAAGACGGTTTACTGCATCAAGGTCATGAGATGACAGAATTATCGTGATGTTTTGTTTTTTGTTGAGCTCAGTTAGAATACTGTAAAAAATTTCTGTGCTTTGTTGATCTATGCCGGTTACTGGTTCATCTAAAATCAAAATTTTTGGATTGTCTGCTAACGCCTTTGCGATAAAAACGCGTTGTTGTTGTCCACTTGATAGCTCACCTATTATTCTATGATCAAGTTCATGAATCCAGACTTGCTTTAATACATCGTCTATTCGTTTTTCGTTAGATTTTTTCATACCCATTCTAACTACCTCTCTTACAGTTACTGGAAAGTTTTTTTCGAAAACTGGCTTTTGTGGCACATAACCAATTTCAGTAAGGTATTTCCTTGATTTTCGTATGTCTTTGCCAAAAAACGAAATTTCGCCTCTATAATTTCGCATTATTCCCAGCATGCAGACAAAAAGCGTTGTTTTTCCCGCCCCGTTTGGGCCAATAATGCCAAGAAAATCATTTTGTTCTACAGAAAAGCTAACGTCATCTATTACTGTAATACGATCATAGTCTACAGTTAGATTCTTTATTTCAATTGCATTCAATTGCATAAACCTTCCTTTAGGTGCAAGAGATTTTGTTCCATCTTTTCTATGTAATCTGTGTTTTTATCACCAATTTCTAGTGGAGACAATACCAATACTGTACCACCAATCTCATCTGCTATTACCTCTGATGTTCTAGTATCTATGGCATCTTCTGTAAATATCACATCAATGTCTAAATTTTTTGCAAGATTGATCATATTTTCAAGATTTTTAGAAGTTGGCTCTGCGTGTGGATCATTTGATTCAATTATTGAATGCTGAACTAATCCATATTGATCTGCAAAATATGTAAATGCACTATGAAATGAAATGAAATCTTTTTTCTTGCATTGTGATAATTCTTGTTTTATTTTTTCATCAAGCTCATCTAGTCTTAAAATGTAAGAATTTGCATTTGCACTATAATATTCCTTGTTTGGCGGATCTATTTCCATTAATGCATCTGCGATATTTGCAATCTGTTTTTTTGCCATTACAGGATTGAGCCATATATGTGGATCAATAGTATGACTGACTAGATTGTTTTCATTTGTAGCAATATCTTTACTTGTATCAACTATAACGACGTCTGTGTTTATTGAATCAAAATCATTTACCCAGTTTTCAAAACCAATGCCATTGATTACAATTAGATCAGCTTGCTGCATAGTTTGAAGATCTTTTACTGTTGGCTCCCAGTCGTGTGGTTCTATTCCAAACGGAATTAGTAGTGAGACTTCAACTCTATCGCCACCAATATTTTTTGTAAATTCATAAAGTGGATAAAACGAAGTGATTGCAACGATTTTTTGATTTGTGTTTGTTGATGCATATGACATTACAGATTGATCCAAGTTCCAAACTACAAGAGATGAAAGCGGAATAACAATAGCGATTGCTATAATGGCGGCTTTACTCTGTGTATCCACGCCTAAAACCCCCTAATGTTATTAATAAATCTAAGAAAA
>Ga0214472_10007919_pt1 | contig 11088 bp, 9 predicted proteins | sample RVTome_6_FD_207662 | JGI IMG/M metagenome (GOLD analysis project Ga0214472, IMG submission 207662) | Soil microbial communities from uranium-contaminated site in the Upper Colorado River Basin, Wyoming, United States - RVT140D175 | ecosystem: Environmental > Terrestrial > Soil > Contaminated >...
GGCACCGGGAGGTCGGGACCGCGGCTGCGGCCGCCGATCCGGCGCTGCTCATCACCGTCGGTGATCTGACCCGGCACACGGCCGGCGCTGCAAAAGAGGCCGGGCTGCCCACCGGCCGGGTCCACGCAGCGGAAATCGTCCACGAGGCCGCGCGGCTGTTGGAAGAACACGCCCGGGCCGGGGACATCGTCTATCTGAAAGGCTCCCTGATGCGCCACATGGAGCGGATCCCGCTGATCCTGGCAGGCGAAGATGTCGGCTGCCGGGTGGTATCGTGCCCGTTCTACCACCAGTGCCCGGTGTGTGAATATCTGGTAAATGGTTACAATCCTTAAGTGCGAAAATCGATCTACAACCTCTACCATTGGTTGAAAGCCGTCCTGGCCGTTCTGCGATACGGGTATCCGGCCGGCGGGCTGACCGTCGTGGGGATCACGGGGACGGACGGGAAGACGTCGACCTCGCACATGCTCCACGCCGTCCTGCTAAAGTCCGGGATCAAGGCGTCGGTGATCAGCACGACCGGGGCCGTTATCTATGGGCGGGAGAGCGAAGACCTGGATCTTCACGTGACCACCCCCAGCCCGTTCAAGCTGCAGAAGATTCTGCGCGACGCCCGCCGGACTGGGTCGACCCATATCGTCCTGGAAGCGACCTCGCATGGGCTGGCACAGCACCGCGTCCTGGGCGCCAACTTCCGGATCGGGGTCCTGACGAACGTGACCGACGAGCACCTCGACTACCACGGCACCTACGACCGCTACCTGCGCGATAAGGCCCGGCTGTTTCGGGGCGTCGAGACCAGCATCCTGAACCGGGACGACCGATCCTACCCGGCGATGGCCGGCCTGGCTGCCGGACGGCCAGTCACATACGGCCTGGACGGAGGCGCCGATTTCACCGCGACGGATATCCACGCCGATCTCAACGGCACGACCTTTACGATCCCGCAGATCGGCCGCACCATCCGGTCGAGGTTCCTGGCGGAATACAATATTTACAACATGCTGGCCGCCTGCGTGGCCGCGCAGGCGCTGGGGCTTGATCCTTCGTCAATCGCCGCCGGCCTGGAGGCGGCCCGCCCGCCGAAAGGCCGGCTCGAGCGGGTGGACCTGGGCCAGCCGTTCACCGTGTTCGTCGACTTCGCCCACACCTCCAACGGTCTGGACCAGATGCTCCAGAAACTCCGGCCGCTGGTCGACGAGCAGCTGATCGTCGTCTTCGGCTGCGCGGGTCTGCGGGATCCGAACAAGCGCGAACCGATGGGCGTCTCCGCCGGGAAGTACGCCGACAAGACCGTCCTGACGGCCGAGGACCCGCGCACGGAAGACCTGGACGAGATCATCGACCGGATCGCCGCAGGCGTCGAACGCAGCGGCGGGGTTCTGAACGAGACCTATTTCCGGGTCAAAGACCGCGCAGCGGCGATCGATTTTGCGATCAACGAACTGGCCCGGCCCGGCGACGTCGTCGTCTGCACCGGGAAGGCGCATGAGAAGAGCATGAACTACGGGAACGGGGAGGAGCCGTGGGATGAGTTTGGGGCGGTCCGAGCGGCGCTTTCCAGGTTGTCCGAGAAAGAGGGTTGAGTGATGATGAAACCATCACTCAATCCTCTTTCTCGGAGGATTTCACCATGGTCCTAGCCATCTCCTTCGGCCTGCTGACCGCCTGGCTCGGGATCATCTGGGGGGACGTGATCATCCGGATCCTGACCCAGCTGAAGCTCGGCTCGCGCATCCGGATCCGGGGGGCGGCAGCCGTAGTCAGCCATCACATGACCAAGGCCGGGACCCCGAAATTCGGGGGGCTGCTGGTCATCTTCTCGGTGATCTTCGTCGAAATTCTGATTAACCTGGCCAACGTCGTCAAGGGCAACCTGGAAGGGCTTTCGATCCTGATCCCGCTCGCGGCGCTGGTGCTGTACGGGATCCTGGGTGGGATCGACGACTGGGAAGGGACGCGCGGGCTGCGCAAAGGGGAGGGCATCAGCGCCTCGGCCAAATTCGGGGGGCAGCTGCTCCTGGCGATCGCCTTCGCCTTCACCCTGTACCATGCGCTCGACCTGCAAAGCGTGGCCTTCCCGTTCATCCCTTTCAAAATTACCCTGGGAGCCTGGTACCTGCCGATTGCCGTTTTCGTGATCGTCTCGACCTCGAACGCAGTCAACATCACCGACGGGCTCGACGGGCTGGCCGGGAACCAGGCCGCCCTGGCCTTCGCCGCCTACGGGATCATCGCCTTCTTCCAGGGCCAGATCTTCCTGGCCGTATTCTGTTTCGTGATGGTCGGAGGGTTGTTCGGGTTCCTCTGGTTCAACGCCCACCCGGCCCGCGTCTTCATGGGGGACACCGGCTCGCTGCCGATCGGGGCCGCGCTGGCGATCGTCGCTTTCATGACCGGGCAGTGGCTGCTGCTACCGGTCATCGCCTTTGTTTTTGTGATGGAGGCGGTCACCGACGTGATCCAGCTGGCGTATTTTGCCTTCACGGAGAGGCGTTACGGAGAACGGCGGCGGATCTTCCCAATGTGCCCGATCCACCACACCTTCGAGCTGATGGGCTGGAGCGAGCAGCAGATCGTGTACCGTTTCATGTTTGTGAGTATTCTGACTGCGATGATTGGGGTGGCGCTCGCGATTGTTTAGTTGGGCTGGTTGGCTATTCAGCGAGATTCCAGGCGGTATCGTTCCGAATTAATGTCAATTGAATGAGGTCGGTGGATTGGTCAGTAGCGGTGACGACCGCCGATTCGCCGTCGATCGTGATCTGATGCGGCTCGTAGCCGGCATCCATCGCGGCCAGGGTGAGGGCGAAGTGGTCGGCTGCCAGGGGGTCGGCTTCGAAGGCAGCGGGGTCGCCGGCTTCGATGGCGTCCAGGACGGCGTTGACGGCCTCAAGATAAAGATCGGTGTTTTCGTAATCCCCGGCCCGCAGCGCGAGATCGGCTGCGACGAGCAGGGTTTCGAGCGCCACGTTCTCGGGGGCGGACGGGTGCCGCAGGTAGTCGGCCACGATGGCGCGGTCAAGCATCTCGTCGATCCCGAGCAGCCACGCGGTCAGGAAATAGGCCGACGGGTCGAGGGCCTGCTGGTAGCGCCGGACGGTGTCGAAGAAGCGGACCGACAGGTCCACGTCCACAGCGTGCTCGGCTTCGTGCGGTTGCTCCACCAGGTACGCCATGAAATCGGCCTCCAGCTCGGCCAGCGAGAGCCCAAAATGGACCTCGAGCGCTGCATCGATGGCGGCGGACTGTTGGTTGCTCTCGTGGGGCCGGATATCCCGGTAGAAGGTCTCGAAAGCCTCCCAACCCCGGCTATCGACAATGAACTGGATCAGCGCGGCGCCCTGCAGATAGCTGATCTCGTGCTGGGAGAAGTAAAAATCGTCGGCCAGGCCGGTCAGGGGCAGGTAGGCGTTTAGATCCAGGAGGGCGGCCGCGCGCGGGACGATCGGCTCGGGTTTGAAATGGCCGCCGCTCAGCAGGACGGCCAGCCCTTCGACGAACAGCGACGGCCGGAATTCGCCGCCCGCACGCCCATCCAGGATGTGGACGATCTCGTGGTGCAGAACCTGTCTGGGGGCGTTGCCGGCGTAGTTGCGGTCGAGATAAGAGATGTAGATCTCCCCACCGGCAAATCCGCCGTGGCCCAGGACGCGCGGCAGGAACACGACCGGGATCGCCTCGGCCAGATCGACTCCGAGCTGGTCGACGGCGAGGTCGGCTTCGAGATCGGCCGTGTCCATCAGCAGCTGGAGGTCGCGCTCGGCCGCCGTCCCCGTCACGTAATAGAAGAGGCAGCAGTCGCTCTCGGACATCGCCCAGGAGGCGCCGGGCTCCGGGAAAGCCCGCAGCGCTTCCGGCAGCAGGGTGACCGGGCGTGTAAAGCTCGTCCCGGCCGGCAGGATCTCGATTTCGAGCTCGTAATCTCCCGGTTCCAGCCCGGCCGTGTCCCAGATCCACTGCAGCGTCGCCTGCCGCCGGCCGCCGATCCCGAACCCACCGAAACCGGCTGTCCCGAGGACGGGACCGCCGTCGATCGAGAGCGAGGCCTCCTGGCCCTCCAGGTCGAGCTCCTGCGGACCGATGATCTCGAAACTGACCAGGTCGCCGGCGAACAGGCCTCCGTCCGGATGGGCACGGACCTCAAAGGCCTCTGATTCGACCACCAGGGTCGGTGCGAGCGTGGGGAGGGCCAGGGTCGCGGTCGGGGCTGGGGTCTCGGTGGGGGTCTCCGTCGGCGCGGGGGTGTGCGTTGGAAGCAGCTCGGTCGCCGTGGGCGGTTCCGGGGACGGCGTCGAAACCGGCGCCAATATTCGGCAGGCGGCCAGGGCCAGGACGAGCAACCCGATACCGGCTGCGGTCCGGGTTTTCCGCAGATATGCATCCGTCATGCGGCGGATTGTAACGGGTTTGGTAGAATGGAATTGTAAAAGTTAACAAATACTCACCGTCTCTGCGGTGGATTTTGAGGAGGCTGAAATGTCACCCATGTTTGTTCCAGGCCCCGTCGACGTAGCCGACGAGGTCGCGCAGGCACAGGCTGCGCCCATGCTCCCGCACCGCAGCGCCGAGTTCGAGGAGATCTTCCACCGCGCCGAGGGCAACGCCCGCAGGCTGTTCTTCACCGCAACCCGGGTCATCATCAGCGCCTCGTCCGGGACCGGGATGCAGGAGGCCGCGGTGCGGAACTTCGTCCCGGACGGTGGGCGGATCCTGTTGTGCTCCAACGGGGCTTTCGGCAACCGCTGGTACGATGTCGCGGTCACCAACGGCAAGCAGGCGGACAAGCTGGAGACCGAGTGGGACCGGCCGGTCACCGCTGAGCTGGTGGCGGGGAAGCTCAGTTACAGACCATACGACCTGCTGTGCGTGGTCCACAACGAGACTTCGACCGGGATGATGAACCCGGTTGCCGAGATCGCGGCCGCGGCCAGGGAAGCAAGCCCGGACACGCTGATCGCGGTCGATGCGGTCAGTTCGCTCAGCGGGGCGAAGATCGAGATGGACGCCTGGGGGATCGATTTCCTGCTGACCTCGTCGCAGAAAGCGCTGGCGCTGCCGCCCGGGTTGGCGCTGGCCGGGGTCTCCGACCGGGCGATGGCTCGGGCCGAGGCGGTCCCGAACCGGGGATGGTATTTCGATCTGCCGCGGCTGGAAAAGCACCGGCTCAAAGATTCGACCCCGGCCACACCGGCGATCGGCCTGATCTATGCGCTCGATTTGCAGCTGCAGCGCATCTTCGAGGAGGGGTTGGAGAACCGGTTCGCCCGGCACAGCGCGATGGCGTCGTCTACCCACAACTGGGCCGAAGCGTGCGGGTTCGAACTCTTCGCCCCAGCCGGTTTCCGATCGCAGACCGTTACCACGATCCGGAAGAGCGAGGACTTCGACATTGGCGCTCTGAACCGGTTTCTGCTCGAACGCGGGATGCGGATCGCCGGGGGCTACGGTCCGATCAAGCCGGAGACGTTCCGGATCGCGCACATGGGGGAACTGCGTTTAAAAGATATGGAATTGCTCTTCGAGGCGATCGACGCGTTTCTTGAGAGCTGAAAAAATGAAGATCGCCGGGGGTGGGTGCCTCCGGCGATCTTCATTTTTTCTTGAGTTCGTCCTTGAAAACCATCGTCATGATCACGCTCACGACGGTGACGACGACGGCGCCCAGGAAGGCCTGCCAGAAGCTGGACAGGGTGAAACCCAGGTTGAATAAACCGGAGGCCCACTGCAGGATGTAGAGCATGACCGTGTTGAGCAGCAGGGTGCCGAACCCGAGCGTCAGGATGATCAGCGGGCAGGTCAGGAGCATCAGCAGCGGCCGGATGAGGGCGTTGAGGAGCCCGAAAATCAGCGCCAGCCAGACGAACCCGACCCAGTCGGCCGTAGCCAGGTTCACGCCGGGGACGATCAGGACCGCCAGGTAGAGCCCGACGATGTTGATGACCCAGCGGATGAGGAATTGGTTGAGTTTCATGCGAAACCTCCTTATCGTCTCAAACTTTTATACGTAAATATCCGGGCGCTGGTGCAGGGGGAGGGCGTGCACCGGGATCCAAATACCCGCCCCTTTCAAGTCTACCCTGAAATACGATACAATCCGCCGCATGTTTGCCCTGGCCTCCCCTTCCCGCGTGGTGAAAATCCCCCGGTTTTCCGGGTCGCTCCCGGACCGCCCGCTGTATGTCTACCTGCCGCCCGGATACGATGAGGGCGATGAAAAGCACTACCCGGTCCTGTTTATGCATGATGGGCAGAACGTATTTGAAGCTTTCGTTCAGGACTGCTATCTCGGGAAGAGCTGGCAGGCGGACATCGCGGCCGACCGGCTCATCACCGAGGGCCGGATGCGTCCGGCGATCATCGTCGGGGTCGGAAATGCGGGGGATCTTCGGATGGTGGAGTATCTCCCGCCGTACATGACCCTGCGGATGAAAATCGGGCGTCAGCGCAAGGGCCGCTCGGTCCCCGGCAGCGCGGATGAGACCGCGGCGTATTACATGGAGGTGGTGGCGCCTTTTGTCGAAGCGACTTACCGGGTGCTTCCGGGCCGCGAGCACCGGGCGACGTGCGGCTCGTCGATGGGCGGGCTGTTCAGCAGCTATATTGCCTGGGAGTACCAGGATTTCGCCCGCCACCACGGGTTCGTTTCGCCGGCCTTCTGGCTGACCCGCAACCAGGAAGGCGGGCTCGAGATGCTGGAGCGGATGGATTTCATGGACCGGCCCGACGTCCGGATCTGGCTCGATTCCGGCACGGTCGATAGGCCCGAAAGCAACTCCGGCGGCGATGACGGCATGGCGCTGACGGTCCAGGCCCGTGACATCCTGCTGGATAAGGGTTTTGAGATTGGCCGGGATTTCCAATACTACCTGGACGAGGGTGCGGCCCACAATGAGGCCGCCTGGGCGAAACGGATGCCGAAGATCCTGGAGTTTCTGTTTCCGGGGGAGAAAAGTAAGACGAATTCGAATTTGTCTTACTTTTAAGTAATCTATCTTGTGAAATGGGTGATTGTCATACGAATCGGGAAGGTGTTCCTGTCTTAACGGGAAGAGGAACTACCACCCTCGCGAGGTTTTAAACCCTCGCGAGGTTCTAAACCCTGCGTGGGTTTCGGTTGTTTGGCTATGCGCAGAAAAGAGTCGGCTCTCGGTCAGAGACCGTAAATCTGCGAATACTTTCCCGTCAGATACGCCAGGAACGGCGCGGTGTCGATCTCGCCGCCGGTTACCCGCCGGATGAGATCCATAGGCGGGTATTTGCGGCCGTGACGGTGGACGTTTTCGACCAGCCATTCCCGGATCGGGGCGATCTCCCCTTTCCGCATCAGGGTGTCCGGATCGACGACGGCCTTCTCCAACTCGCGCCACCACAGGGCAGAGATGATATTCCCGAGTGCGTACGACTGGAAATGGCCGATCAGACCCCACGACCAGTGCACGTCCTGGAGCACGCCGAGGCGGTCGTTCGGCGGAGAGATCCCCAGGTAAGTCTCGAATTTTTCGCGCCAGGCCGCCGGCAGGTCCGCCGGGGCCAGGCGGCCTTCGATCAGGGCCAGCTCGATCTCAAAACGGATGATGATGTGCAGGTTGTAGCTGACCTCATCGGCCTCAACCCGAATGAAGGTAGGTTCGACTTTGTTGATCGCCCGGTAGAAGTCCTCGACGGCAACGCCGCCGAGCAGGTCAGGGAAGTGCCGCTGCAGGAGCGGGAGCAGGTGCTCGGCAAAGCCCCGGCTGCGACCGATCAGGTTCTCGAACAGCCGCGACTGGCTTTCGTGGATCCCCGACGACGTCCCGCGGGCGAGCGGCAGGCCGTCGAGGTCCTGGGCGACTCCGAGTTCGTATAGGGCGTGGCCGGTCTCGTGAAGGGTGCCGAACAGGCAGGTGTTGAGGAAATCCTCCTGGACCCGGGTGGTAATCCGCGCGTCGTTGACGCTGAACGAGGAGGCAAACGGATGAGTCGTCAAATCCAACCGGCCGCGCTCGAGGTCGAACCCGAGCACCTGGGCTGCCTCAAGGGAGGCTGCCATCTGGGCGTCGTGAGGGAAGTGCCCGCGCAGGATCCTGTCGTCGATTGCGACGCCCGAATCAGCGATCGCTTTGACCAGGTCGCTTTGCGGGCCCTTAACCTCATCAAAAATCCGCTCCAGTTTCTCGGTGGTCAGGCCGCGCTCGAAACGATCGAGCAGCGCATCGTAGGGATGGGCGAACTCGGGGAAACAGGCGGCGTACTCCACCGCCAGTTCGAACATGCGCTCGATATGCGGCAGGAAGGCGGCGAAATCATCTTCGGCGCGCGCTTGCTGCCATGCGACGTTGGCGGCCCCGGAAGCTTTGGAGGTCTCTGTGACGAGATCGGTCGGGATGCGGCGGCTGCGGTCGTACTCGTGCCGGGCCCAACGGAGCAGGGACGCTTCCGTCGAGTCCTCGTCCAGATCCGTATCGAAGCCGTCCAGCTCCTCGAGCAGGTCGCCGAGGCGTTGGCCGGTCATGCGCTCGTGGCTCAACCGGGCGAGGGTGGCGGAGTGTCGGGTCCGCGCCGGGGCTCCGGCGGGAGGCATGTAGGTCTGGCGGTCCCAGCTGAGGACGCTGGCGGCTTTGTTGAGGTCGGAGATCTCCTGCATGAGCGAGAGAAATTCGGGGTAGGATTTGTTCATGGTGAGGATATTGTACTCATATAAGTTGACATAAGGCGAAAAAGGGGGTGCCGGTCAGAGGAGAAACCATGGCAAAGTTGATTCCCGCCGCGAAGCGGGTTGAAATGGCCCGAGCCCTGATCCGGGAGGCGCGCGAACTGCCCGTCCCGGAGGAGGGTGGGAGGTTTAATTTCAACTACGTGATCTCGGTGAAGGCCAAACTGCGCGAAGCGCGCGAGCTGGTTAAGCTGATCCCCCGGACGGTGGGGATCGCGGAGGAGACCAGGGCAGACGCCCGGCGGGTCACTGAGGAGGCAGACCAGGCGCACCAGGATATTTTTCATTGAAAGTCTGCAGACGGGCTTCCGCCCGGGCGATAAAACCGGGTACCGCCTCGCGGTACTCGGGGTTGTCGGAGTAGAACAGGAACTGGCATAACAGCAGCTCTCGGCCGGCGATGATGGCTTCGATTTGTCCTGCGGTCGTCTCCGGCCAGGGGCGGCGGCTTTCATAGCCCTCCCGGTAGGCCGCCCGAAGGGCAGCGAATTCCGGATGCCCCTGGATGTAATAGAAACTGATCCCGATATCCTGGACAAAGTGACCAAACAGGCAGTCGTCGAAATCGAGGACGCTGAGATCACCGCGGCGATCGATCCGGACGTTGCCCTGGTGCAGGTCGGCGTGCAGGATGAGAGGCCGGCCGGCTTCGGCGTAGAGGTCGTCGAGGGCGGTTTGGACTCGCCGGGCTGCCTCCCGGAACAGGTCGCGGCGTTCGGGAGTGATGACGTCGGGAGAACGGGGCGATTCCCAGAAGAGCTCCGGGGTATCGAACAGGAAGATCCCGGTGTGAGTATTGAGATCGAGATCTGCGGGCGGGCTCCAGGTTTCGGCGTGGTCGTGGAGCCGGGTCGTGAACTCGCCCAGGTTGCGGTAATTTTCCACCGTCAGATTGTGGCGCAGATCGCGTCCGGGGACCCAATCGAACACGACGCAGTGCCGCGGCTCGGGGACACCGTCGGCGGCAACGGTCGTCACCAGCTCGCCCGAACGGTTGAGGACCGGGGTTGGGACGGTGAGATCCGTGTCCCGTGAGAGGGCGGCAAGCCAGCGGGCCTCGGAGCGGATATTCCCGAGCGTGCGGATGCCGGGGATGTTGATCCGCAGGACGAGTTTTTTCCCGTCCGCCGTGTCGATCCGGAAGATGGCGTTGAAGTGATAGGTCAGCAGGCGGAGGCGATCGACCGCGAGGTCGTACTGCTCGAGGGCGGCAAGGGCCATGGTGCGGAGGCGGCGGACCTGGCCGAGGCGGGTGAGGGATGAATATGGTTTCAAAGGATTCGGTATTGATGGACCACGGATTTCACGGATTACACGGATTTTCACGGTTTCTCAAAAGAGGAACCGTGAAAATCCGTGTAATCCGTGGCCAATTCTTTTCTTAAATATACAGTGATTTCCGATCGGTTGTGAAACAGCTGCCGGGCACTCACGACGTTCCAGTCGTTCCTCAGGATCCGTATTGCGGCCTCGGCTGTCAGGGCCATACGCTCCTCGGGGAGCTTGAGCGTCATCACGGCCAGAGCGCCGGGGGCAGCCAGGCGGGCGGCGTCCGCCATCAAGCGGGCGGAGTCGCGGGCGTCCAGGCGCATGTCGTTCAGGATCACGTCGAAGGGGCCGTTCACCCGCGCCTCTTCGAAACGGGACCGGATGTGCCGGAGCCCGGCGCGGCCGGCCAGGCGCGGGTCCAATTCGGCCGGGTCGACCGCCGTCACCTCCAACCCGCGATCGAGCAGGAGCCGGGTCCACCCGCCGGGCGCCGCCCCGAGGTCGAGGGCGCGGCCGCGGCCGGGCAGCTTGATCCGGAAGGTCTCCAGCGCTTCGAGCAGTTTGAACTCCGACCGGCTGATCCGCTCAGGTTCCTTGCGGTAGCGGATCTCGCCGCCAGCCCAGCTGCTCAGGTTATGCGCTGCCAGCGACAGACCCAGATAGGCCTCCCCGGGCACGCAAACCACCGAAAGCACCTGGTCCGGTGCGCGCACGTCCAGGACCGCCCCCCAGCTTGCGATCACCGCGGCAAGCCGTTCGTTGATATCGAAGCGGCTGTAAGCCCAGCGCGCGCCCGCCCCGAGCAGACGCGTCTGGACAGAGAAGCTCTGGTCCGTATCGAGGTCCATCAGGACGGGAGGCAGGGCGGCCTCGAGTACGGCCAGGTCGCCGGCATCGCCGCTCAGCGGGATCCGCTGCGCGGCCGGGTTGACATGCCGGGTCCAGACCGGCGGCCGGGCGCCGAGGAGGGCGGCCAATTCGTCCCATTCCGGCGCCGTGCGCGCCAGCAGGACGCCCGGGGCAAGCCGCCGGAGCGTCTCGACCCCGACGGCGAGGGCTCTGAATTCATCCCGGGCTTTGATCTCGGAGTCCGGGGAGCAAGTGTAAATGAACTGGGGCAC
>Ga0214472_10007921_pt1 | contig 11087 bp, 10 predicted proteins | sample RVTome_6_FD_207662 | JGI IMG/M metagenome (GOLD analysis project Ga0214472, IMG submission 207662) | Soil microbial communities from uranium-contaminated site in the Upper Colorado River Basin, Wyoming, United States - RVT140D175 | ecosystem: Environmental > Terrestrial > Soil > Contaminated >...
TGGGCGCCCTCCCCTCGATTTGCCGATACGCTCGCCGCTTATTGCGGCAGGCGGTCGTCGACGCCTTGAACGTAGAAATTGAGGCCGAGCAATACGCCGTCCCCAGCGACTTCTCCGTCCTTGAGCCACTCGGTGCCGTCCTGTTTCATGACTGGACCGGTGAACGGGTTGAAGGCACCGGACTTGATCTTGCCCTCGGTTTCGGCCGCCAGTGCCTTCACGTCGTCGGGCATGTTCGAATAGGCAGCCATCACGACGTGGCCTTCCTTCATGCCGGCCCAGACATCCTGCTGCTGCCAGGTGCCATCCATGACGGCTCTCACCCGCTCGATATAATACGGGCCCCAATCGTCGATAATCGAGGTCAGCTGCGTATTCGGGCCGAACTTGATCATGTCGGAGGCCTGACCGAATGCCAGCACGCCGCGCTCGGAGGCAACCTGCATCGCCGCCGTTGAATCGGTATGCTGGGTGATGATGTCGGCGCCCTGGTCGATCAGCGCCTTGGCCGCGTCCGCCTCCTTGCCCGGATCGAACCAGGTATTGGCCCAGACGACCTTGAGCTTGAAGTCGGGATTGATCGACTGGGCGCCGAGCACGAACGCGTTGATGCCCATGACGACCTCGGGGATCGGGAACGAGGCGATGTAGCCGGCCAAACCTGCCTTCGACATTTTCGCGGCGATCTGGCCCTGGACGTAGCGGCCTTCGTGAAACTTCGAATTATAGGTCGATACGTTCGCATGCTCGCGTTTGAAGCCGGTGGCATGCTCGAACTTTACGTCCGGGAACTTGCCGGCGACCGCATTGGTCTGGTCCATGTAACCGAACGACGTCGCGAAAACGATATTGCAGCCTTCGCGCGCGAAACGCTCCATTGCGCGCTCGGCGTCCGGTCCTTCCGGCACACTCTCCAGATAGGCCGTCTCGACCTTGTCGCCGAATTCCTTTTCGATCGCGAGGCGTCCCTGGTTGTGCTGGTACGACCAGCCGAAATCGCCGATCGGACCAACATAGATGAAACAAGCCTTGGTCTTGGCGGCGGCTTGCTCGACCGGGGCAGTTTGCTGCGCCTCGGTTTTCGGCGGTTCTGCTTGCGGCGCTTGCGCGGTCCTTTGCGACTGCGACCACCACCAATAGACGCCGCCGGCGATAACCACCAAGCCGACGACGATGGCTATGATTCTGTTCATGATTTTCCCTCTTTCTGTAGGATCGGACCGATCCGATTTTTAAAGCGTTGCCGCGCTCAGCGATCAGGGACGAATGCACGCCCGAGCGATGCCGGTGTGTTGACCATGGTCAACCTTCTGTTTCCGGAGATTACTACAAGAACGACCACTGTAGCCAGATACGGAAGCGAAGACAGCAACTGCGCAGGTATGCCGAGACCGAATGCCTGGGCATGGAGCTGGCCGATCGACACGGTGCCGAAAAGATATGCGCCGGCCAGCACCCGCAGCGGCCGCCACGAAGCAAAGACAACGAGCGCCAGCGCTATCCAGCCGCGCCCGGCGCTCATGTTCTCGATCCACTGCGATGTATAGACCAGCGTCAGATGCGCGCCCGCCAGTCCGGCGCAGGCGCCGCCGAACATCACGGCCAGATAGCGTGTGCGGATGACCGGCACGCCGAGTGCGTGCGCCGAGCCATGGCTGTCGCCGATCGCGCGCAGCGTCAAACCGGCCCGCGTGCGAAACAGGAACCACAATACTGCCGCCACCAGCCCTATCGACAGATAGAAGATCGGGTCTTGCGCAAACAGAAGGCGGCCGACGAACGGCAGGTCCGAGAGCAGCGGCACTTCGATCAGCGGAAGCTTCACGCCCGGCCGGCCAACGAAACTCTCGCCAATCATCCCGGAAAGGCCGATGCCGAGCAGCGTCAGCGAGAGGCCGGTGGCCACCTGGTTGGTCGCGATCGAAAGCGTCAGGAACGCAAAGGGAAGCGAGAACAGGATGCCGGCGCCGATCCCGCACAGGACCCCGAGCCATGGACTGCCGGTCGTAAGCGCGACGGCGAACGCGATTACCGCGCCGATGATCATCATGCCTTCGACGCCGAGATTGAGTACGCCGGAGCGTTCGACGACGAGTTCGCCGATTGCCGCGATCAATAGCGGCGTTGCGGCGGTGGCGATGGTGATGAGGATATTTTCCAGCATGGCGGTCAGGCAGCCTGCGCCGCATTTCCGAAGCTCACTCGGATTCGGTAGTAGATCAGGGAATCGCAGGCAAGCACGAAGAACAGCAATGTCCCCTGGAATACGCGAACGACCTTGTCGGAAATTCCGAGCGATATCTGGGCCGCCTCTCCGCCAAGATAGGTGAGCGCCAGCAACAGGCCGGCGCCGATGATCGCGAGCGGATTGAGCCGGCCGAGAAAGGCGACGATGATCGCGGTAAAGCCGTAGCCCGGCGAGATCACCTCGCGCAGCTGCCCAATCGCACCGGATACTTCAGAAATTCCGGCAAGGCCGGCCAGCGCGCCAGCGAGCATGAACGAGAAGAACACCATTCGCGGCGTCGAAAAGCCGGCGAAGCGCCCAGCACGCGGGCTGAGGCCGATGACGCGCACCTCGAACCCCTTCAATGTGCGGGCCAGAAAGAACCACACCGCCACCGCGGCAATCAGCGCAAGCAGAAAGCCGAAATGCGCATTGCCTTGTGTCGGCGCGAGCTCGGGAAGGGTCGCGGCCGTAGGAAAGCGGACAGAGCCGGGAAACGCCATGCCGGCCGGATCGCGCCAGATGCCGCGCACGAGCCAGTCCAGGAACAATTCGGCGACATAGACCAGCATCAGGCTGGTCAGGATCTCGTTGGCGTTGAACCGCGCCTTCAGGAATGCCGGGATCGCGGCATAGGCCGCCCCTCCGGCCATGCCGAGCAGAAGCATCAACGGCATCGTCGCAAAATTCTGGAAGCCTGGCAGCAGGATCGGCACGGACGATCCGGCGATCGCCCCGAAAATGAACTGGCCCTCGGCGCCGATGTTCCAGTTGTTGGAGCGGTAGCAGACCGAAAGGCCGACCGCGATCAGGATCAGCGGCCCGGCTTTGACGGCAAGCTCGTGCACGCTCCACAGTTCGGTGAGCGGCTCGACAAAATATAGGCGCAACGCCGTCAGCGGCGGCTTGCCGAGCGCAATAAATAACAATGCTCCGAACACGACCGTCAGGCCGAGCGCCAGGAACGGCGAAATCACGGAAAACAGCACCGACTGCTGCGGCCTCTTGATCAGTTCAACGCGCATCGCCGGCTTCCGCATGCACGCCATGGCCCGGATCGGCGCCGCCCATCAGCAGGCCGATCTTCTCGTATGTCGCCTTTGCCATTGCAATGGGTTTCGACAGCCGGCCGTCGTGCATGACGACGATCGCGTCCGAAACCTCAAAAATCTCGTCGAGGTCCTGGCTGATGACCAGGACCGCCGAGCCGGAACGGGCTAGGTCGACCAGCGCCTGCCGGATCCGCGCCGCAGCTCCGGCGTCGACGCCCCAGGTCGGCTGGTTGACGACGAGCACAGCCGGCTTGCGGTCGAGCTCGCGGCCCATGATGTATTTCTGCAGGTTGCCGCCCGAGAGCGAAGCCGCCTCGGGATCGTCGCCGCCCTTGCGCACGTCCATCGCGGCGCTGACCCTTCGGGCCGCCTCCAAGACGATATCGCTCCGGATTAATCCGCCGGCGAATTGGAACGCGGCGCGATCCGATTCATGACGCGACAACAGCATGTTCTCCGAAAGGGTCAGGCCCGGCACCGCGCCGTGTCCGAGCCGTTCCTCGGGAACGAACGCCGCGCCAAGGCGCCGCCGGCCATTAATGCCTGCATTGCCGCAAGCCTGCCCGCGGATGCGGACGGCGTTGGCATCGGCCAGCGTCTCCTCGCCCGAGACGACGCGAAACAGTTCACCCTGCCCGTTTCCAGCGACACCGGCCACGCCGACGATCTCGCCGGCGCGCACTTGCAGGCTGACCTCGCGCAGTGGAACGGCGAACGGAGTGGCCGCAGCCAGGTTGACGTTTTCGACGCCAAGCAGCACTTCGCCCGCGACGGCGGCGACCCTACCGATGCCCGCGACTTCGCTTCCGACCATCATGGTAGCGAGCGAGGCCGCCGTCTCCTTGCGCGGATCGCATTCACCGACCACCTTGCCGTGGCGCAACACGGTGGCGCGATCGCACATGCGTTTCACTTCTTCGAGGCGATGGCTGATATAGAGGATCGACTTGCCCTCTGCGCGCAACCGCTCCAGCGTCAGGAACAGGTTGTCGGCCTCCTGCGGCGTTAACACGGACGTCGGCTCGTCGAGAATGATCAGTTCCGGCTCCTGCAGCAGACACCGGACAATTTCCACGCGCTGGCGCTCACCGACCGAAAGATCGCCGATGAGCCAGTCCGGATTGAGCGGCAGGCCATAGTCGCCCGAAAGTTCGCGCACGCGCTCGGCGAGATCGCGCCCGGCAAAGACGGGATCGAGCGAAACACGGATATTGTCGGCGACCGAAAGCGAATCGAACAGCGAAAAATGCTGGAACACCATGCCGATGCCGATCCGCCTCGCCATTGCCGGACTGCGGATATGGACCGGCTTTCCGTGCCAGCGGATTTCGCCGGAATCCGGCTGCAGGGAGCCGTAGAGCATCTTTACCAGCGTCGATTTGCCGGCGCCGTTTTCGCCAAGGAGCGCGTGGATTTCACCCGCGGCAACCGATAACCGCACGCCGTCGTTCGCCCGCAAGCTGGCGAACGTCTTGACGATGTCGCGCACCTCCAGCATGGTGGTCTGTCCGCCTGCCAGGGCATCCCTGTTTTTGCTGTTGCCCGCCCGCTTGGCCATTGCAGCCATTTGATGGTGTGCAGCGCAAAAAGACAAGTCTCCGGCGGGACCTACCGCCAACGGCGGCACGGTTTTCCAGAACTTGCCGCATTTGCCTATCGCTTAGGCACGCCGCACGGTTTTTTGCTTGCGGCGGCGCGCGCCGATATTGACCATTTCGACCAGGGCCGAGAACGCCATGGCGAAATAGATGTAGCCGCGCGGGATATGGAACCCGAGGCCGTCGGCGACCAGCGACACTCCGATCAAGATCAGGAAGGAAAGCGCCAGCATCTTGGTAGTCGGATGACGCTTGACGAAATCGGCAACCGGACCGGAGGCTACATACATCACGGCAACCGCAACCAGGACCGCGGCTATCATGATCTCGACATGCTCGGCCATGCCGATCGCCGTCACGATGCTGTCGATCGAAAACACCATGTCGATCAAAATGATCTGGCCGATGATGACGGAAAAGGCCTTGCCGCTGTCGTGGCGGGCCTTCTCCTCGGTCGTCTCGGCTTCGAATTCGGAGTGGATTTCGCTGGTTGCCTTGTAGAGCAGGAACAGGCCGCCGGTTGCCAAGATGATGTCACGCCACGAAACCGGCTCGCCGAGAACAACGAACACCGGTTCGGTCAGGCCGATCAGCCAGGTTAGCGCCAGCAGCAACAGGATGCGGAAGACCAGCGCCAGCGTCAGTCCGACCTGGCGTGCCCGGCGCGCCTGCTCGCTCGGGAGGCGCGAGACGATCACCGAGATGAAGACAATGTTGTCGATGCCGAGGACGATTTCCATGACCGTCAGAGTCAGGAACGCGAACCAGGCGTTGGGGTCGAAGAGCAGTTCGATCATGTGGGAACACCGATTAGCGGGGAGCGCCGAGCCTTTAGCGCAGCTTGCCCATCAATTGAAGCACGAAGCCGACGCAGAACAGATAAAGGCTGGCGATCGTGATTAGCGCGTTGACCCATAACGGCGCGTTCAAATTGTAGTAGAGGGCGATCAGGGCGCCAAAAGTCCAAACCCCGACCATGGTGAGCGTCGGGCCGCGCCAGACCTTTACCCGAATCGGGTGGATGAAGATGACCGGGATGAAGGTCAGTGCCGCGACGATCAAAACAATGACGATGGACAAAAGTTCCGACGGCGAGATCGCAAACAGCGTGAACACCACCATGTTCCAGCAAACCGGGAATCCCTTGAAGCCGTAGTCCTCGGTCTTCATCCTCGTGTCGGCGTAGTAGATGGCGCTGGTAATGACGATGACGGCGGCCGCGGTGAAGGACACGTACTTGCCCATCAGGCCGCTCTGGTAGAGCGCGAAGGCTGGAATCATCACATAGGTCACATAATCGATGACGGCATCGAGCATGTCGCCCGACCAGAACGGCCACCATTTCTTGACGTCGAGTTTCCGGGCAAGCGGGCCGTCGATGCCGTCGACGATCATCGCCACGCCCAGCCACAGAAAGCATTTGGTAAAATCGAGATCGGCGGCCGCGGTCAGGGAAAGGAAAGCGAAAAACGCACCGGAAGCGGTCAGGATGTGAACGCCGAACGCCCACAGCGCGGATTTCGATATCCCGAACAATCAACAAGTCCTTGAGACGGCGACCGATTTGCTTGCAAACCTTGTGACACTTGCGCGGAAAGCTGACAAGTTGCGCCGTCTTCGCGGACCTGGACCGGCAAGTTGCCGCACTCCCTTTCGCTTTCGGCTCACGGGAACTAGTTTGAGTGGATCGCCGGGCCGTTAGGAGCCGGAAATTGGAAGAAACCGAAATCTGTGTCGTCGGCGGCGGGCTCGCCGGGTTCACAGCCGCCCTGGCGCTCGCTGGAGGCGGCCGTTCCGTGACCCTGGTCGCACCCGATCCGGAGCGACCCGACCGCCGCACCACCGCGCTCTTGGAAGGATCGGTGCGTTTTCTTGAACGGCTTGGCGTCTGGGCGGCGATCGCGCCGGAAGCAGCGCCGGTACGTGTCCAGACGTTGATCGACGACACCGGGCGGCTGTTCCGCGCGCCATATACCGCGTTCCACTCCGCCGAGATCGGCCTGGACGCGTTCGGCTACAACATCGCCAACGAGGTCCTGGTCCGCGAATTGGCCGCCGCCTGCAAGGCGACCGGCAGGGTCGAGCTCATCGCCTCGGCGGTTGCGACCGGCGAATTCGGCGAATTCGGTTGCCGCTTGCACTTGCAAGACGGCCATGCGATCGCCGCCGGAATTGCGGTTGCTGCCGACGGTCGCAATTCGACGCTGCGCAAACTGGCTGGAATTGCTGCGCGCGAATGGACCTATCCGCAGTCCGCGCTGGTGCTGAATCTGTCCCATGACCGGCCGCATCATGACACCTGCTTCGAGTTTCACGGTCCAAATGGGCCGTTCACGCTGGTTCCGCTCGGACCCGATTTTTCCGGTCTGGTCTGGGTCGATGCGCCGTCGGTTATTGCGCAAGCCGCCAATGCTGGCGCCGACGAGCTCGAGCCCCTGCTCGAGCGCCGGATGCATTCCGTCCTTGGCAAGGTGCGTGTCGTTTCCGACCGGCAGGTGTTTCCGCTGTCGGCGTTGATTGCCAACCGTTTCGGCATGCCCGGCCTGGTGCTCGTCGGCGACGCCGGCCACGCTATGCCGCCGATTGCTGCGCAGGGATTCAATCTCGGCATCCGCGACATCGAACTCCTGGCGGCGCTGGTCAAGACGGTGGCGGGCGTCGGGCCCGCCTTCCATCGAAACCGCGCGGCGGATGTGAATCTGCGGACCTATTCCGTCGACCTGTTTAACCGGTCGTTATTGACCTCGGCCCTGCCCCTCCAATTCGGCCGTGGCGTGGCGATGTGGGCGCTTGGCCATGTGGGACCGTTGCGCCGCGCCGTCATGCGCGAAGGCGTGGCGCCGGGCGGCGAGTTCCGGCGCCTGCGCGAGCGCTTTGATGAGTTCCGCGCGGCGTTACGCCTGGGCCGCTAGAGCGTTTCATATTTTGACGGAAGCGTATCCGGCGTTGGTGAAGTAGTTGCTGCATTCGCCGGGTTGGATGGTTGCGACGAGGGAGCCGATCTGGCGCCAAGTGTCGTCGATGGTGCGCTTCTGGGCGTGCCGCATCCAGTGCTTGATCGTGGCAAATGCCTGCTCGATCGGATTGAGGTCGGGAGAATAGGGCGGCAGGAACCAGAGTCTTGGCGCCGGCTGCCTTGATGATCCGGCGCACGGCCGCGGATTTGTGGCTGCCGAGATTGTCCATGATGACGATGTCGCCGGGTTTCAGCACCGGCGCCAGCTGCTGCTCGACATAGGCGCGGAAGCAAGTGCCGTTGATCGGCCCGTCGAAGACGCACGGGGCCGTGAACCGATCGCAGCGCAGCGCCCCGAGAAAGGTCAGCGTGCGCCAGTGGCCGTGCGGAGCAAAGCCGCGCAGGCGCTTGCCTCTCGGTCCCCAGCCGCGCAGCGGCGCCATGTTGGTCTTGATCCAGAGCCTGCCCCCGCGAAGGCGGGGGTCTCGTCGATGAAGACCAGCCGGCCGGGATCGAGATTGCCTTGCAGCGAACGCCACCGCCGGCGCCGCCGCGCGATGTCGGCGCGGGCCTGCTCAAGGGCGAGCAGGGTTTTTTTGAACCGAAGTCCCTCGCGCCGCAGAAACTGCCACACCGCATTGTGCGAAACCAGAACGCCGCGGTTCGCCAGCAGGTCCTTCAGCCCGTGCAGGGTCAGATGCGGGGTCCGGCCGATCTCTTCGACGATGAAGGCGCGATGCGGCTCCAGCACGCGCTTGCGGTGGCCGCCCATCTTGCCCGGCGCCACCGAACCGGTCGCCCGCAAACGCTGCGACCACTTCACCACCGAGGAAACTGATACTCCGAACCGCGTCGCAACCCGCCCGGCAATGCGCCGGCCGAAACCGCCGCCACCACCCGTCACGAAGGTCATTGGATAAGGGTCGCACCATTCGATGCTGGCCTCCGCCCAGCCAGCATCACAAACCGGCCCGGCCGGGAATCCCCTTCGATTCAATCAAGCCATGAACCGCTCTAGCCCGCGACGAACTGGGCGAGGTAGCCGCCCTTGGCGAGATAGATCCACAACGTCACCGTCACCAGCGCCAGCGCCGTCGACAGCACCACCGTGCTCGAAGCGCGGTTCTGCCAGACGCCGTAATGCTGGGCGATCACGAAGACATTGGTGGCCGCCGGCAATGCCGCCAGCAGCGCTGCGGAATTGACCCACAATGCCGGCGAACTCGGCGCCAGCCAGGCCATCGCCAGCAGCATCAGCGCCGGATGGACGATCAGCTTCAGCGGCAAGAGATAGGTCAATTCTGGCGGGACGCGTTTCAATGGGCGAAGCGCGGCGGTCACGCCCATGGCAAACAAGGCACAGGGCGCCGCCCCCGCCGACAGTACGTCGAGCAAGGTCTGGATCCCCGCAGGAGCCTGAAACTGGATCGCCGCGCCTGCAATTCCGGCAATCGTCGCCAGAATGAACGGATGGCTGAAGATTTGTCGGAGGATCTGGATCGCGAGCCGGCGCCCGGTGTCGGAACCCGTGTGCAGTGCCATCAGCATCGGCGCCAGCGCGAAATGCATGGCGTTTTCGAAGCAGAAGATCAGCGCCACCGGCACGCCGGCCTCCGGACCGAACGCCGCAATGGCGAGCGGCGGGCCGAGATATCCGATATTGCCATAGGCCGCACCGAACCCCTGAATCGTGGACTCGGCGACGTTGCCGTCATTGCGCAGTCCGGCGATCAGGAACGCGACGATGAAAACTGCCAGCGTTGCGCAAAGCGAGGCGAGAATGAACGAAAAGTTGGCGAATTCGCCGATCGGCGTCTTGACCAGCAACCTGAAAAACAGCGCCGGGAGTGCGATGTAAACGACGAAAAAGTTGAGCCACGCCAGACCGTCGAACGGCAGGTTGGCGATCCGGCCCGAAAGGTAACCCAAAAAGACCAGGGAAAACAGCGGGATGACAAGGTTCAGAATATCGATCATCGCAAGCCAGCCCTCCGACGGCTGGAGCAGTTGTCAAAACGGTTGGCCACGCTATCCTGCTTGCTGGACTGCAAGTCGGCAAACTCCTTTGCCGCGCAAGGGATTGGATTTCAAATGAGTTCGCGTCTGAATGCCCCGCCGGTCCGCATCGCGAAATACGCGATCGGACAGGTTGTGCGCCACCGGATATTTCCATTCCGCGGGATCATATTCGACGTCGATCCGGAATTCGACAACACGGAAGAATGGTATCAGTCGATCCCGGAGGATATGCGGCCGCACCGCGACCAGCCCTTCTACCACCTGCTGGCCGAAAACGAGGAAACCGAATACGTCGCCTATGTCTCCGAGCAGAACCTGCTGGCGGACGATGATCCGGCCCCGGTTCGCCACCCGAAGGCGCTGGAGATGTTCGACCGCAATTCGGACGGCACCTACCAGGCGAAGTCCGGGCTGGCCCACTAACAATTTTCACACTCGAGGTCGCCGCCCCTGCCGGCGCCGATCGGCCGGCATCAAAAAAACGCCGGGTCCGAGAACCCGGCGCTTTTCGATCGCGGTGCGCAATCCGGAGCGTCGTTCGCCTCAGTTTGATTGGGCGGCTTTCGCCTTTTCCTGCTCTTCCTGAAGCTTCTTGCGTTGCTCCTCGGCCTTGCGGCGCAATTCTTCCTGCAACTGCTGCTGGCGCGCCTGCAACTCGTCCTGCTTCAGCGCCGGGCCGTCGAATGCGGAGGTGAACCCTTCGAGCGTTATGGTCACCGGGTTCGGCCGGTTCTGGAAGTTGGTCGACGTGATGATCATTTCCTTGCCGCTTTTCAGAAGCGCAATAACGTTGTCGTCAAGCGGCGCTTCGGCCATGCAGCTCTGCGGGATGCAGATGAAGAAGGCCATCGAGTTTTCTTTTTTGTCGTCGACCTTGACCTTGATGCCGGCGGGGATCAGGCGGCCCGAAGGCACGGTCACCTGGAACACGCGCCGGTTGATCTTGCCCTTGATGGTCGCCAGCGAAACCGCCGTCACCAGCTGGCCGTTGGAGGCGACAGACTGGAATTGGACATTGCAGATGTCGTTTTCTTCCTGCTTGGCGCAGACCTTGTACCAGCCGTTCTGCGGTGCCTGCTGCGCCTGGGCGGGCGCCGTGGCGAACGATGCCGCCATGACGGTCGCAGCCAGTCCGGCCGCTGCCTGCAATACGTGCTTCATGGTCACCAAGCCTTTCGCGCTTGTGCTGAAATCGTGGGCTTGCCCGATAGGCGCGTCCCGATCGCCCTCCAGCG
>Ga0214472_10007922_pt1 | contig 11086 bp, 10 predicted proteins | sample RVTome_6_FD_207662 | JGI IMG/M metagenome (GOLD analysis project Ga0214472, IMG submission 207662) | Soil microbial communities from uranium-contaminated site in the Upper Colorado River Basin, Wyoming, United States - RVT140D175 | ecosystem: Environmental > Terrestrial > Soil > Contaminated >...
GGCAGGCGCAGATCACGCAGGAGATCGCGGAGATTGTGGGTGGGGCAGAGGCATTGAAAGGATAGCGGCAGAGCGGCAGAAGTGTCAGTGGATACCATGTCGCCTCCTCGCCGCTGGGCCGCCATAGGAGAGCTTGCATGCCAACGAATGTTGGAAAAGTAGTCCAAGTCATCGGTCCCGTCCTCGACGTCGAGTTCGAGCCGGAGCACCTGCCTGAGCTGTACACCGCGCTCACCATCGAGGACCCCGGCAACGGGCGGCCGCCGGTGAAGCTCACGGCCGAAGTGCAGCAGCACATCGGTCGCAACCAGGTCCGCGCCGTCGCGATGAGCACCACAGACGGTGTGGTGCGCGGCATGGCCGTCAGGAACACCGGGGGGCCGATTACGGTCCCGGTCGGCGAGGCGGCGCTGGGCCGCATCCTGAACGTGATCGGCGAGCCGGTGGACGAGGGCCCCCCGATTCCCGCCGCGACGGAGCGCTGGGCGATCCACCGCGCGCCTCCGCTGTTTGTGTCGCTGGAGCCCAAGACCGAGGTGTTCGAGACCGGCATCAAGGTGGTTGACCTGCTGGCACCGTTCGTCAAGGGCGGCAAGATCGGCTTGTTCGGCGGCGCCGGCGTTGGCAAGACGGTCATCATCATGGAGCTGATCAATAACGTGCAGAAAGGGCACGGGGGCCGTTCGGTATTCTGCGGCGTGGGCGAGCGGACGCGGGAAGGGAACGACCTCTACCTTGAGATGAAGGAAAGCGGGGTGCTGAGCTCCTGCGCGTTGATCTACGGGCAGATGAACGAGCCGCCGGGCGCGCGGCTGCGGGTCGGCCTGACGGGGCTCACGGTGGCCGAGTACTTCCGTGACCGGGAAGGTCAGGACGTGCTGGTGTTCATTGACAACATCTTCCGGTTCACCCAGGCGGGGTCCGAAGTGTCTGCCCTGCTTGGGCGGATGCCGAGCGCGGTGGGTTACCAGCCGACGCTGGCGACCGAAATGGGAGACCTCCAGGAGCGGATCACCTCCACCAAGAAAGGGTCCATTACCTCGGTGCAGGCCATTTACGTGCCGGCCGACGACATTACGGACCCCGCTCCGGCGACGGCGTTCACCCACCTGGACGCCACGGTGGTGCTGTCGCGGGCCCTGACCGAGATCGGCATCTACCCGGCGGTGGACCCGCTGGCGTCCTCCAGCCGCATTCTGGACGCGCAGTACATCGGGGACAAGCATTACGGGGCCGCCGTTGAAACCCAGCGCATCCTCCAGCGGTATAAGGAGCTTCAGGACATCATTGCCATCCTGGGCATGGACGAACTGTCGGAGGAGGACAAGCTCATCGTGGCGCGGGCCCGGCGGGTCCAGCGGTTCCTTTCCCAGCCGTTCCACGTGGCGGAGGCCTTCACGGGGCGTTCGGGCCGATACGTCAAGCTAGAGGACACCATCGAGAGCTTCAGTCGGGTAGTGGCCGGCGAGTTCGACCATCTCCCCGAGCAGGCGTTCTACATGGTGGGCGGCATCGACGAAGCCGCCGAACGAGCCAAGTCGCTGGAGCAGGCGTGATGCACGTCACTATCATTTCGCCCGAGCGCGCCGTCTATGACGGGGAGGCCACCGCGGTGGTGGCGCCCGCCTATGACGGTGAGGTTGGCATCTTGCCGCACCATGCCCCGTTCATGACGCTGCTCGGCGCCGGGCGGCTGGTGGTACGGCGCGGCGGGGAGGCTTCGGAGTACCGGGTGCACGGCGGGTTCCTGCAAGTGCGGAGCGACGCCGTGCGAATCGTAGCGGAACACGCGGAAGGAGCGTCTCATGGTTCGTAACACGGCTCTGCTCGTCTTGTGCGCACTGGTGGGGGCGGCGACCCAGGCCGCGGCCCAGGCCACCGGCACTCCGTCGTTCAACGCCCCGTATCGGGCGTTCGAGCGTCACGAATTCGGTGGGGCGATCAGCTTCAACGATTTTGACGCCGGGACCGCGCTGGAGGGGATGTACCGCTTCGCCTCCGGCGAGTTCGATCTCGGGTTTCGGGGCGGCATCCTGTTCCCGGACGGTCCGGCGGACGAGCGATTCCTGGTCGGGGCCGAGGGCCGATACCGGGTCATCACGCATACCACGGATTTCCCGTTGGACGGGGCGCTCATCTTCGGTGGCGGATTCTCGTTTAACGGCGGCACCGTGTTCCAGGCTCCGGTGGGGTTATCGCTGGGCCGGCGGGTGGATGTCGAGGACTCCCAGGTCAGCATCGTGCCGTACGTCCAACCAACCTTGTTGATCGTGAACGGCCCGGGATTTGGCGGCCGTGACACGGACGCCCTTTTCGCGGTCGGGGTGGGGGGCGATTTCCGGCTGTCGCGCCGGTTCGACGCGCGGCTCAGCCTTGGGTTCGGCGACCTGGAAGGGATCTCCATCGCCGCGGTCTGGATTCGTTAGGACCCGGCGCCATTGACGGGGTTTCAGGCCTCTTGTACGTATAGTTCGCCCATGCGGCATTCGACGATGCTTCTCTCCGGGAGGAGTCTGTGATCAGGACCTGTGTGGCAGGACTCGGCGCGCTGGCGGTGGCGTTGGGCACAGCGGTTCCGGCGGGCGCACAATTGGCCGCCAACCCGGTGTACGTCTCCCCCAAAGCGCCGACCGGGCTCACGCTCGCGGTCGACTTCGGGACGACGCTCAACACCAAGGTCAGCGGCATCACCGCGACGAACAAACCGAATCACGTTGGCCTGCGCGCGACCCTGGGGCTGCCCTTCGTGGCCATCGGGGTGGGCGGCGGTCAATGGAATTCTGATGCCGGCGTCAAAGAGACCCAGTTCGCCGGCACCCTCGGACTCAAGCTGTTCAGCCCTCCCCTGGTGCCGGTGGGACTCAGTCTCCAGGCGGGCGCCGGTTACCTCCAGTCCGGCTCCGGCGCGTTCGCGGTCAAGACAGTCAGCATTCCCATTGGGGTCGGCATCGCGGTCAAACCGCCGTCCCCCAGCGTTTCGTTTGAGATCTGGGGCTCACCCCGCGCGCAGCTCAACGCGACCAAGGTGGGAAGCAGCAGCCGGATGCAGGCGGGCATCGGCGCCTCCGGTGGCGTCAACGTAGGCATGCCGATGGGACTCGGGTTGCACCTCGCGCTCGACTGGACCAAGATGAGCGCCAAGGCTTCGGCAGGTACGGGATCGCTGACGTTGCCCGAGATGCAGACCATGGTGCTGGGCATCGGCCTGCATTACACGTTCACCATCCCTGGCCTGCCGATGGTGCCGGTCATCTAGGTGCGGGAGCAGGGGTGGCAGGGGGGTAGCGGCAGGACCAGCAGACGGGACTTGAGCAGGGCGGGGGCTGAGCGGACACGCTCGTTGGTGGGCGTCCTGGCCGCCCTTCTATTGCTGGGAGCGTGCGCTCATACGTTCGACGCCACGACGCTGGGCGCCAATGTGAGCCTGGCATCCGCGCCGGGAACCCAGCCATGCGTCACGAGGTTCCGGCGGTCCGAGAAGGCCGTCTTCTTACTGTGGGGGCTGATCCCAGCCAGTCGCCCGAGCCTGCAAAACGCCATAGCCGGTCAGGTCACGGGCAGCGCCGAGGTGAAAGACCTTCGGATCTCCGTCCGGAGTCGGTTCACCGATTTGCTGTTCACGGCCATCAGCGGTGGGCTGGTTGTGCCGCGATCGGTCACGTTCGAGGGCTGCGTCGTGCAGCAGTAGTGGTTCTGCGGTAGAAGGACTCCTAGAAGTACGACAAGATCGCCCTGGCGCTTACCGTGGCTGCTCCGGTGGTGAGTGTCCCGCGTCCCGCCAGCCCGGCCAGACAGGTCCCTTCGTGGTCCCCCAACCATCGGAGCCAGCGGTCGGCCAGCGTCGTCACGGCGTCGGTGGGGTACACCGCCCAACCGCCGCCCGCGGCGAGCAAGGCGGCCGCATCCGCAGTGAGATGGCCGGTGGTGCGGGCGCCGAAGATGACCGGAACGCCGAAGGCGGCCGGCTCGACAACGGCGTGCAGTCCTGCCCGGGTAAACCCACCGCCCAGGTACGCGACGTTGGCGGCCAGGTAGAGATCCGCCAGCGTTCCCAGGCGTGATCCGATGAGCAGTCGAGCATCGGAGGGGACGTCCGCTTCCAGCGTCGCGTGAGCCAGCCCCAGCACTCGGGCCGCTTGCCGTAGGCGTTCAACCTCCCGGCAATGCGTGGTGTGCGGCACCACCAGCAGACGCGCGCCAGAGCAAGACGTCAGCACACGGCGGAACGCCGAAAGCAACACCCGTTCGTCCTCCGGGTGCGTGCTGCCGGCCACCATCAAGGGGTCACCGGCTGCCCATGCCAGGACGACCCCCGGCCAACGCAGCGCCACCGGGCGCTCGACAGCCTGGTCGTGCCGCGGATCACCGGTCACGTGGGTGGCAACCGCACGCACGCCGAGTCGGCGGAGGCGGTTAGCGTCCGCGGGCGAGGAACCGCCGCTCCAGTCCACTGCCGAGTAGGTCGGTCGCAAAGCGAGGCGCGTCGTCAGGCGCAGTCTGGTGCTGGCCGCCCCCACCGCGCCTCCGACCAGGAGCACCGGGACGCCATGCCGCTTTGCGGCGGCGACCAATCCCGGCCAAAGGTCTCCGCGCGCAAAGACCAGAGCCGCGGGGCGCAGGTGGCGGAACAGCGCGTCCATAGTGGTCCGATCATCGGGCGGGAGGTACCCCGCCCGGTCGCAGCCGAGCGCGCCGGGCCAACGTTCCACCGACGGCGACGTGAACGTCAGCATGGAGGCGATTTCGGGACGGGCGACACGCAGCCGTGCGAGGATGGGAGAGGCCGTGAGCGCCTCGCCGACCGAGGCCGCATGCACCCAGACCAGCGGCCCGCGGCGGGGGACGTGCCAGCTGAGCCATGGGGTGGTGGCGTTGATCCGCCCGGCCATGCTCTGGGCCGCCCCGCGCGACACCATGGAGGTCAGAACCCGGGCCACGCGAAGAGCACCCGGCGGCGTCCCTAGGAGCACGATCGGACCCCGAGTAGTTTCACGGGCATGTCACTGCGCGAGTACCTGACCGCGAGCCGGGCCCCGCGGTACAGCATCACGTTCGCTTTGCCGCTTCTCTTGCTGTACGAGGGTCTGGCGGCGGCGCTCCCCGGGACGGCGATCGCCGGCGTGCGCAACGGCGCCGATGTGCTGCTCAAGACGGTCTTCGTGGCCTTTGGTGGGCGCACTGGTCTGGCGATGTTCGGCCTGCTGCTGCTGGCCGCCGGCTCATGGCTGGTGTGGCGGGACCGTCGCCGGTCTCCCGGTCCCATGCGCGGGCGCGTGCTGGCCGCCATGCTGGGCGAAAGCGTGGCGTACGCCGCCGCGTTCGGTACGGTGACGGCCACGCTGACCTCGCTGCTATTGGCCGAGGTGCCGCTGGCCACCGCGGTCGCGCAGGGCGGTGTGGCTGCGCTGGGTCTGGGGACGCAACTAGTGGTGTCGCTGGGCGCGGGCATCTATGAGGAGATTGTTTTCCGGGTGCTGCTGGTGTCGGGGATCTCCGCGGTGGTGGGCAGACTGGGGTGGCGCCGGTCCGCGGCCGTGGGCCTGGCCATCGTTCTGAGCGCGTTGATCTTCAGCGGGTTCCACTACCTTGGGCCGCTCGGCGACGCATTCACGGTTCCGTCATTCACGTTCCGGATGATCGCCGGCCTACTCCTCAGCGCGCTCTATGCCGCCCGCGGATTCGGCATCGTGGCCTGGACGCACGCCCTGTACGACGTCGGTCTCGCCTTACTCGGCGCGGGATAAGGGGGGGGCGCGCGGGCCTCAGCGCGAGGCGGCCGTGGCGGCCGTGAAGATCGAGTCGAGAATGGGGCGCCACACTTCGATCGGCGCCGCTCCGGCAAGCAGGGCGCCGCCCACAATGAACGATGGTGTACTCTTCACCCCGGCCATGTAGGAAGTCCGGGTCTCTGCGTCCAGCAGAATCTGCATCCTGCCGTCGGCCTGGCACTGCTGCAGGGCCGGCCGGGAGAGCCCCGCCGAATCGGCCAGCGCAAGAAAATAGGGGGCCGGCTCCGCCAGCTGTGCCCACGCATCCTGCTTGGCGTACAGCAGGTCGTGGAGAGGCCAAAACTGTCCCTGGTCAGCGGCGCACATCGCCAGGATGTGGGCCGCGGTCGCGTTCCGGTGAAGCGATGGGATGGGGAAGTTGATGAAGACCAGGCGTACCTTGCCCGTCCTCACGTACTCGCGCTCGATACCGGGGAGCGTCTGCTCCCAGAAGATCCGGCACGCGGGACACTGGAAGTCCGCCACCTCGAAGATGGCAATCGGCGCCGCGGGGTCGCCCTTGGTCCGGGCGGGCAGCATCAGGTCGGTCTGAGGGTCGGCGTCGGGGGGCGGGAACGCGACCGCGGCGGGCTGTGCCCCGGAACCCGGCGATGACAGTGGTTCCGCGCCGGAGGATTCGGGCCGGTTCATCACGGCGGCTGCGCCAATGGCCAGCAGGGCAATCGCGGCCGTCACGCCGGCCACCGTACCGCGCCTCCCGGATCGGGTGGAGCCGGCGCCTGCCGGTTGGGTCATAGGCGCAAGGTGAGCCGTCGTGCCTTTTGGCGCAAGCCGCGTCAACGTACGATCCCGGGTGGAGGCCTGGGGTCAGTGCCGCCAACGGAGCTCGGCGTTGTCCGCCGTGACCCGGACCCGCACCGGGACCAGCCGATTGGTGGTTACGGGGACGTTCCAGAATTGCTCCTGAAACGGGTTGTCGCGAATGCGTTGCCGCGCGCGGATCCACCAGCGCCCCGGCCGGAGCGTGGTCCGGGCGCGCCCCGCGGAGTCCGTGGTCAGCCGCAAGGGATCGCGGCCGGAGCGCGTGACCGCGGCGGCCATCAACTCCCCGTACGACGCGAACGCCACCCGCTCCCATCGCCGCAGCTGGTCGGCCGCCACGGTCGCGCGATCAGCCAGTGCCCGGTCCTCCCGGCGGAGGCCACGGTCCGCCCGGTCTCGTTCGGCGGCCCGCTGTCCCAGGCGGTCGTACAGGGACCGCAACCGACCGTAGGCGGACCGGTAAGACGGGGCTGTCCGATCGGACCGGCGTAGTGAATCGGCGAGGGCTTCTACACTGTCTCGCGTAGCCTCCCAGGCTCCCGAACCAGCGCCGGGACGGTGACCTTGCGGACCGACCCGGTACGCCGCCATGGCATCTTCTAGCTCGGGGAAGCGAGGACGGGGTGTCGGCGCCGCCCGGGCCAGAGAATCGTACAGGGCCTCCGGATTGAACGGCAGAACGGTCACGTCGAGGGCCACGTCCGGCCGGCCGTCGTGGCGCAGCACCACGACCTCCAGGGTCCCAAGCTCCCGGCAGGCACCCAGGAGCGGCAGGCCCACGAACAACAGGGCCCGCGCGCGTGAGCGGCGCCGGGCCCCAGGGTAGGACTCCGTCCTGACTGCGCGGAGAATCAGTCGACGATCGTTTCCGGGAAGATGTAGTTGCGCGGATCGACCGTTCGGCCCCAGACCTCCACCTCGTAGTGGAGGTGCGGTGACGTCGAGATCCCCGTGCTGCCCACCAGGGCGATCTCCTCGCCGCGGCGGACGCGTTGACCGACCCGGGCCATGATCTTTGAGCAGTGTGCGTACCGAGTGACCACACCGAACCCGTGATCGATCCGGACCGTTCGGCCGTAGCCCGGCTCGACGGTCACCTCGATGACCAATCCGCCGGCCGGGGCCACGATGGGCGTCCCTTCCGGCGCGGACAGATCAATGCCTTCGTGCGGCCGTGCCTGGTGGAAGATGGGGTGCATTCGGGCTAGCACGAACCGCGACGTCAGCCATCCGTGAGTCGGCGAGATGGACGGCGTCCGCGCGAGGCGTTCCCGATGGACCTCCAAGCTATCAGCGGCCTCCTGGAACGAAAACGCCAACAGGTTGGCGCGACGGGTGAGCGTGCCCACATCGGCCCGGAGTGCCAGCGCCGCGCGGCCGTCCAGGTCACCGGCCAGGAGCCGGTCGTCCTCGGACGGCTCGGCGGTGGGTCCGCCAATACCCGCAAGCTGGACGTCAGGATCATTGACGACGAGACCGGCGAGCACACGGACTCGGCGGTCCCGCTCCATGATCAGCGCGATGGTGTCGTTCACCGCTTCCAAGACCGTGCGGGTGCGAACCAACTCCTGCGTCAGCAATTGGTTGACTCGCTCCAGCCGCTCCAGCCGGGAGATGTCGATGGCGCGGGATATGGCCGCGCCGACGAACGTCACCACCCCCACGGCGAGCACCACTCCGCCGCCGGTGAGCAGGCGCAGAACCCAGCGCGACACGGTGACCGTCCGTGTCAGCCCCGATCCATGGGGTACCCACGCAAAAGACCAACGGGTGTGAGGCATCCGTCGCTACTCGCCTGTCTCTCCGCTTCCGGGTGATGAAGAAACGCACCGCTGGGTGTTGCGTTGGTGCATCCCAAGGGCGGGGCCAATAGTAGACCTCGACTCGCCCGGTTGTCAACCGGGTATGGCACTTTTGTAAGTCTATTACCATCAACTAGTTACACCAGTGCCGTCCACCTTTGGGAACAGTGGGGCCGGTTTCGTGACACTCAGGCCGCCCACCAGAGGTGACACCAGCTGGGTCCAGGACGCGTGGCTGACCTCCCCCGCCTGTCCCAAAGAGGTCCATACCTCCTGCGATTTTCTTGGCATGAAGGGGCTCACCATCAGCGTAATGCGAAGCAGGGCTCGAGCCAAAGCGGCAAGGACTCGGTTCAGCGCTTCTCCCTGGTCGTTCTGTTTGGCGAGATTCCAGGGGGCGGTCTCTTCCACGAAGCCGTTGGCTCGATCCACCAGCCGCCAGGCGTGGGCGGCTCCGTCGTGCAGGAGGTACTGGTCCATCGCGGCGCGGTAGGAGGTGATGATCTCCTCGCCGGCCACGTCGAGGTCGGTCAGTTCGCCGTTGGCCGGAACCACACCGGCCCGGTACCGGACCGTCATGGCCAGCACCCGGCTGGCGAGATTGCCGAATCCATTGGCAAGATCGGCCTCATAACGGGCGTCAAACCGTTCCCAGGTAAACCCGCCGTCGGCGTTCCAGGGCACCTCGCGTAGCAGGAAGTAGCGGAACGGGTCCGGGCCATGCCGGCCGATGGCCTCTTCCAGGCCAATGACGGCGCCAGCCGACTTACTGAAGCGGGCACCGCCGAAGCTGACGAAGCCGTGGGCCCATACCGACTCCGGGAGGGGCAGGTCCGCCGCACGGAGCATGGCGGGCCAGATCACGCAGTGCAGGCGAATGATGTCCTTGCCGATCACGTGCAACTGCGCGGGCCAGCGGTGCTCGTATCCGGCGTCTGGGAAGCCGGTGGCCGTGAGATAATTGGGGAGCGCGTCAAACCACACCCACGTGCCCTGTTCTTCGCCGTTGCTCAAGCGTCGGGGAAAGGGAATGGCCCAGGTCAGCCCCGACCGGCTCACCGAGATGTCTTCCAGTCCCTGATCCAGCAGACCAAGGATCTCGTTCCGGCGGGCCTCCGGCCTGAGGAAATCCGGCCGGTCCGCGAACAGGCGGCGAATGAAGGGCTCGTAGCGCGTGAGCCGAAAGAACCAGTTCCGCTCCGCGGTCCACTCCAGAGTGCGGGTGGGGTGGAGCGTGCAGCGGCCGTCGGCGATCTCATTGTCCCGCTTGAACAGCTCGCACCCCACGCAGTACCAGCCCTCGTAGGTCCGCTCGTAGAGGTCGTCAGGGTGGTTGGCGAAAATCCGTTCGATCAGGGCATGGACGCCGCGGCGGTGAGCGGCGGACGTCGTGCGCATGAACTGGTCGTGGGAGATGTCGAGGCGCTGCCAGATGTCGGCGAAGCGGGTGGCGATCCCGTTTACGAACTCCTGGGGCGTGAGGAGCTGAGCGGCCGCGGCCTGCGCGACTTTCTTGCCGTGCTCGTCCATCCCGACGAGAAAATGCACGGGGATGCCGCGCAGCCTGAGGTATCGGGCCAGGCAATCCGCGCCGATCTTCTCGAAGGCGTGGCCGATGTGGGGGTCGCCATTCGAATAATCGATGGCGGTGGTGAGGTAGAACCGATCACGCACCGGGGGATGCGGGGTCCGGCGCGGGTCCGTTCCCTGGGGATGGAGGTGGCGGAGCATCCCCGGGGGACGAGCGGTCCGGATCACGGCGACCGCGCCGTCGGCGGCGCCGTCCCCTTCGGCGGTCTGCCCCACCGGTCTCGTCGGACCGCTCGGGCGTCACGGCGGGCTCCCTCGGTTCAACGCTGGGCGGAGCGGCCGGAGGCGGGACGGCGTCGGCCACGCCAGCGGGGGCGCTGAGGCCCATTTCCTCCCGCAACTGCGCCAGGGGGAGGGTTCGCGTGGAACCGTCGTCAGCCCGGAGCAGGACCCGGTCGCGGAAGATGTCAATGGCCTGCACCCGCTCAGGGCCGCGCGCTGTCGGCACCGCCTTGCCTTCTTTGGGAAAGCGCCGGCGACTGGCGACGTAGAACTCGTGCTCGTACCGCAGGCAGCACAACAGCCGCCCGCACCCGCCCGAGATCTGCGAGGGGTTGAGCGAGAGGTGCTGGTCCTTGGCCAGCGCGAGACTGACCGGCCTGAGCTCGGGGAGCCAGGATGAACAGCAATATTGCCGCCCACACCGGCCCACGCCGTCGAGCCGTTTCGCCTCGTCCCGCGCGCCGATCTGGCGAAGGTCAATGCGGGTGTGGAACAAGGCCGCCAGGTCGCGCACCAGCACGCGGAAATCCACCCGTTGCTCCGCGGTGAAATAGATGGTGAGCTTCTTGCGATCCCATTGCCACTCGGTGTCGGAGACCTTCATGTCGAGGCCGTGGGCGCGCACCCGCTCCACCACTTTGTGGCGCACGTCGTCTTCGGCCTTGCGCAGCTCCCGGGCCAGATGCGCGTCCTCCACGGACGCCTGCCGCACGACGCGGCCCTGCGGCTCCGGCGCCGCGCCCGGCGCGCAGCCGCCGCACGCGATGCCGCACTTGCGCTCCGCCAGGCCCCCTACGGCGGTGACCGTGCCGAAATCGAGGCCGCGATCGGCCTCCACCAGCACGTCGCCGCCCACCGGGATGGTGGCATCGCTGTCCCACGTGAAGTACGCCTTCCGGTTGCCTTTGAACCGGACCTCCA
>Ga0214472_10007924_pt1 | contig 11085 bp, 10 predicted proteins | sample RVTome_6_FD_207662 | JGI IMG/M metagenome (GOLD analysis project Ga0214472, IMG submission 207662) | Soil microbial communities from uranium-contaminated site in the Upper Colorado River Basin, Wyoming, United States - RVT140D175 | ecosystem: Environmental > Terrestrial > Soil > Contaminated >...
GTGGGACAGGGCCATATTTGTCAACTTGGCCTGGCCGGCGGACGGGTCGTACATGTGGACGAAGCGACCACGGTGGAGAGCTTTCCCGTGGGAGGGGTGGCGGTCAGTCACTTTGCCAGCCCTAAACTTGCCGAGATCGTCCGGCGCGCCTCGGTAATCATTACCGATATCGGCAGTCCTACCAGTCACCTGGCAACCATTGCCCGAGAGTACAGGACGCCCGCTCTGTTCGGCACCCAACGGGCAACTGCTCTCCTCAAGGAGGGCACCCAAGTGATGGTGGACGTCGAAGCGCAGACCATTTATGAGGGCCGGGTGGAGCTCCCAGCCGATCTCGCCCCATCCGAAGGCTTAGACCCACTGCCTGGCGACAAAGAGGCCTCGCTGCTCCGCCGCCTGCTACGGCTCATCGCCCCCCTCAATCTGGCTGACCCCTTATCACCATACTTCAAGATGGAGAATTGCCAGACCATTCATGATTTCCTCCGTTTCTGCCATGAACGGGCAGTGTCCGAGTTGATCGGCTTTCATGTAACACGACAGCTGAAATCAGGAGGCGACGTCCCATTTCTGGCCACCGATTTGCCTATCAAGATACGACTCCTCGATATCGGCGGCGGACTCAGCCGTGCCGGAGGAAAAGAGGTGGCCGTAGACGATGTAATTTGTTCCCCCTTTCTCTCTCTGCTTAAAGGCATGCTGAACAAAGATTTCTGGTCTCAAGAACCGGTGCCTTTCGGCTTCCGGGATTTCCTCTCCGGCATCACTCAACCACTAGCCACAGGCGATAATCTGGCGATCATCGCCGACCAGTATTGCAACCTGAGCCTGCGCTTGGGCTATCATTTCAACATCATCGACTGTTATCTCTCCGACGAGTCGGATGATAACTATGTTTACTTCCGTTTTGCCGGTGGCTTCGCCGAACCCGGTAAACGACGGCGGCGAGCGGCCTTCATCTCCCAGGTTTTGACCGGACTCCACTTTAAGGTGGAGATCAAAGGTGACCTGGTTCTGGGCAAAGTCAAGATGCTGGAGCACAATCATATGGAAAGCATCCTGGTGCATCTTGGTGAACTGGTGGCCTTTACCAGGCAGATGGATGTCAGAATGGCCGACGACGAAACCGTTTCCCGGTATTTCAACGATTTTTTGGACAGGGTTGGCAAGGCCTCCCCCGTTGGCGGCAAGTAAGATGCTGCTCGACTGGATCCGTCATCCCCTGCAGAGCCTTCGCCGCCTACATGAGCAGCAGCGGAATCTCCAGCTCACCAAGCTGCGCCGCAGGTACCATGTGTTCCGCACCGTACTGGATGACAATCACCGCGCGGTAGAGCTTATCACAGAACTTGGAGGTTCTCTGCGCTCCCCGGTGGTATGGCCTCGAGCCTTGCACAGGGGCACGGGGGAACTGCTTGAGGTCAGCGCCGATCTGGTGGAAAAATTAAATCACCTGGCCGACGGCGCTTTCGATGGGCTTATTCGGCGCCAGGCCCTCCTGGCTAACGCCATCCGTCAAGACCTTGTCCAATTGCCCCCGGAAGAAAAGGGCCCCTATTGTCTCTTTCTAGATGCAATAAAGCCGGAGATGTACCGGGCGGTGGGAGGCAAAGCCGCTAACCTGGCTAAGCTCCGCCAGGCCGTGGTTTTTTCTGTCCCCCAAGGGTTTGTCATCCCGGTTTCCGTGTGCCGTCTTTTTCTCGACCAGGAGGATCTCTATCTGCGGATTGTCGCCCGCCTGCGGGCTGGGGAAGGAAAGGAAGACGGAAACCTAGACCAGGAAAGCGCGGAGGCGGTTCAGCAGATGATCCTTGCCACCGAGTTGCCCATGGAGCTGGAGAAGGCCCTGCTGGCAGCTGCACCTATCTTTGCCAGGGGGAAAGGATTGGCCGTCAGGAGCAGCGCCGTGGGAGAGGACAGCGCCGCCCATTCCTTTGCCGGCCAGTATGTTTCCGTCCTCAATGTAGTGGACAGCAACCAGCTGGCCGAGGCCTTCAAGAAGGTGGTGGCTTCCGCCTTCAACCCCAGGAACCTGGCCTATCGCCGCCATAACGGCCTGCCCCCATACGAATTTGATCTGGCCATCCTCTGCCTGGAAATGGTCGATGTCCATTCCGCCGGGATCCTTTTCACCAGGGATCCAAATTTCAAGGCCAGTGACACCATGCTGATCAGCGCCGTCTACGGCTTGGGCGAATTGGCAGTGGGCGGCAGCGAGGCGGCTGATGTTTACCGTCCGCCACGGAACGGCTCCGGCCCTGGCACCAGCCATCTGGCCACCAAGAGTCACCGCCTGGTCAGTTCTGGTGAGGGCGGGCTGGTGGAGGAGAAACTGGAGGCGGAAGAGGGCCTGGCCTCCGTTTTGAGTGAGGCGCAGATCATGAACATGGCTCGTTTGGGTCTTGTCGCGGAGGAACTGTTGGGCGGCCCCCAGGATATTGAATGGGCGGTGGACCGCGAGGGCAAGGTGATCTTTCTCCAGTCGCGGCCCTTGAAGCTGATCAACGCCGGACAAGGCGAGGCGCAGTTGCTGAGCAACCGCCAGGCGCTCATCGGCCCCGGTCAAATTTCATCTCCGGGCCGGGGGGCCGGGCAAGTACGGATCATCCGCAAGCGCCAAGACCTCGAAGGTCTGTCCGATCCCCCCTATGTTCTGGTTATGTCGCAGAGCCTTGTCGAGGCTGTGAGCGTTCTGCGTCAGGTCGCCGCAATCTTGGTCGATCTGGGCAACCCGGCTGATCACCTTTCCTGCGTGGCCAGGGAGTATGAAGTTGTCATGCTCACCGGTCTCGGCTCGGCCACCCGTGATCTCCATGATGGTGAGATGATCCTGGTGGATGGCGAACAGGCCATGGTCTACGCGGCCAGCGAAAGCGAGATGGAACGCTACCGGACCAGGTACAAACAAAAGGCGGCCGCATGGAAAGACAGGGTGCCGCGGCCCGAAGATCCGCTGGCGGCAGCTCTCTATGACCGGATTGTGCCCCTTAACCTCACCGATGCCTATGGCCCGACCTTTTCCATCGCCGAGTGCCAGACCATCCACGACCTGGTCCGCTTTGCCCATGAAAAGGCGGTCCTTGCCATGTTCGAGGCCGGGGACGAAGCCCTGGAGAAAACCTCGGGCATGATCTACAATCTGGACAGCGGGGTTCCCTTCATGGTGTCGTTGATCGACCTTGGCGGTGGGCTGATGCCAGGCAGCAGTCGGCACCTTCCGCCGAAACAGGTACTGTCCCGCCCCTTTATCGCCCTCTGGCAGGGGGTGTCGACCCCTGGATTAAACTGGGGGCCAGCCGGTGGGGTCAATGTAAGCTCGGTGGTCTCCAATTTTCTCACCGATCATCGCTCGGCAAGGCCTGTGGGTCTGCCCAACTACGCCCTGGTCACCCGGGATTTTCTCAACCTCAACGCTCGGATGGATTTTCACTTCACCATGGTCGACGCCATCTGCGGAATGGACTCCCGGTCCAACTATATCAAGTTCCGTTTCAAGGGCGGAGGAACAACTCTTGAGCAGCGCATCCGCCGGGTGCGTTGCCTGGCCGAGATTCTTTCGGTGAGTGGATTTTTCTGCAACCAGCGGGACGATCTCCTCACGGCCGCCATAAACGGAGGGGCCCCTGATGTGATCGAGGAGAAATTGCAGGTTATAGGCAGGCTCCTGGGCTTTTCCAGGCTGCTCGATGCGGTGATGCGCCATGACGAGCTGATTTCCCGGGTGGCCCAGGCGTTTTTTGACGAAGACTACCAGCTTCTCAGCCTGCGGGAGGAACTTGTCATGGACCCGCTCAAGAGTGAGAAAACGGGTCCAGTAAACTAGGAGCTTGTCCGTAATAGGTCTTGTCGGGATCGCGCCGGATACGAGCTCAAGGGATTTATTTACGGACAAGTTCTAAACAGGACTCAATGGGTGTGAAGCCTCCCTCAGGCATCCTATGGCTGTCGAGACAAAATGTCGACGCTTGCACATGCAACTTGACCATTCAGCAACAATTTTCCCATAGTCTCAACAAAATTTTTGTAAAATAAATGTTGCAAAACCGCAACACCCCTTCGGTCTCCATCCGTCCATAAGTTCCCCTCCTCTTGTTCACCGGCCAGATCACACAGCATGTTACAAGAAACTCCCCTCCATGAAACGTTGCACATAAAGAACTGTTCTGTCCTGAAACGCTTGAAATCACTACATTTTTTCATTGACAGCATATGCGCCCGGAATACAATTATCTAAAAGGCAAGTTTGTTTCCGCTCTCAATAAGGAGAGGAAACCGTGATGAGCATGGGTGCCAAAAGCAAAACCAAATTTGCGCATGTGCAACCATCTGTCATGAACAAAACCAACAATAGAGAACACACAAAATTCTGGTAGGGGGGAGAGGTTTTATGAGTAATCGAAACAAGGTGATCTTAAGCAATGGACTCGCCATTCTGAGCCTGGTGTTGCTAGTCACGACGATAGTAGCCGCAAATGAAGCAGGGCCGATTGGTACACCGGATCAAGTTCAGGACGCGATGAACAACACTTCGTGGTGGGTCTGGCCCCTGATTTTGTTAGTGGTAACGTTTTTTATGGGGATAGTTGCTGTTCTTGGCGGAGTCGGGGGTGGCGTGCTTTTCGTGCCTATCATCTCGGGATTTTTCCCCTTTCACCTCGATTTCGTTCGGGGTGCGGGATTGCTCGTTGCGCTTTGCGGCGCCTTGGCTGCCGGCCCGGGCCTTCTCAAGGCAAATTTAGCCAGCCTGCGCCTCGCAATGCCGATAGCCCTGATCGCCTCAACCATGGCAATTGTAGGGGCAATGGTCGGTTTAGCCCTGCCAACCCATATTGTTCAACTCTCTCTCGGTGTGACAATACTCGGTATTGTCGTCATCATGTTTACAGCTAAAAAATCAGTGGTACCGGATGTGCCAAAGGCAGATAATCTCTCTTCCGCCCTCAGAATTTGTGGGATCTATCACGAGCCAACCGATCCAGTCAACTATTGAAAATGTAGCTGGCCGTGAAAGGGCATCCATCGATATCTTATTGGAGCACCTGAATCGGTCCTTGACCCTGCTCCTATTTACGGTTGCCGCGTTCATCATAGTTGGAGCTGTCATCAATATGAAGCTGGCCTCCGGCATATCAAATCCGATACGGGATCTTGAGGAGGCCACTAAGAGAGTCGGGGGCGGAGACCTCTCCTGGCGGATTGAGATGAAAGGCAGCGATGAGCTTGCCGCCCTGGGGCGATCGTTTAATATCATGCAGGAAAAATTGGCCTCCTCCAGGCAATCTCTTGAACTTGCAATCCAGGAGTGCAATGAGAAGCAGGAGCAGCTTTTTGAGGCTGAGAAATTAGCCTCGCTCGGGAGGATAGCGGCAGGGGTTGCGCATGAAATCAACAATCCGCTGGCGATAATTAACGAGAAGGCGGGACTGATGCAGGACGTTATTGATATCTCAGATGAGTTCCCGAATAGAGACAAGTTTATTGGCCTGACACAGAGTGTTATTGCAAGTGTCGACAGATGCCGGGCGATTACCCATCTTCTGTTGGGGTATGCCAGACCGACCGAATTTATTATGGAGACATTGAGTCTGAATGATGTCCTTACCGACGTTAAGGGTTTCCTGCATAAGGAGTTAGAGAACAAGCGCATTGCCCTGGAAACGAATCTGCCGGTTGATCTCCCCCGGATCCGGAGCGATAAGGGCCAGATTGAACAGGTAATTTTAAATATTGTGAGGAATGCAATCGAGGCGGTAAGAAAAGGCGGTCGAATCACCATTGCCTCCAGTACGAAAGGCGCCAGGACCGCCGTGATCTCCATAGCGGACAACGGACCTGGAATTCCCCAGGACCAGGTGAAGCATATCTTTGAGCCTTTCTTTACCACCAAGGGCAAGAAAGGGACCGGGCTCGGACTCTTTGTGTCTTATGGGATAGTAAAAAAGTTGGGAGGCATAATAACGGCAGAGAGCAAGTCCGGCCTAGGTACAACCTTTACTATTCAACTTCCGGTAGATGTTAAACCATGAAAGAAGCAATTCAAGAGAGAATAAGTGTTTTGATTGTCGATGACGAGATTGAGTTTGCCTCGACGCTTGCCGAGCGCTTGCAAATGAGGGGTTATGACGCGACTGCGGTTTATTGCGCCGCAGATGCCTTTGAGTCTATTAAGAAGTCATCGCCGGACGTAATGTTGCTTGACCTGATTATGCCAGAGACGAACGGGATGGAGGCCTTGATAAAGGTAAAGAGTTTTGCCCCGGAGGTTTTCGTCGTTTTACTGACAGGGAATCCGAATATCGTAAAAGAACTAGAGGGGATCAGTCTTGATAATGTCAGTTTCATCATAAAGCCCGTGGATATCTCTAAAGTTACCGCGATCATTGATGGGGCAAAGCGAGAGATGACAAACCAAAGAAAATGGGTGGAGTCATGAACTTGGAGAACGAGACTCTTATAAGGAGCAACCAGCGCAAATTCATAGGGAAAATATTGGCGCTGTATGCCCATGATCTGAACAACCAACTGGGCACCATTAAAGAAGCGTCCGGGCTGATGGAAGATATCATGGAGTTTAATAAATCAAAGAATAACCGATTGCGCGAGGAACTGGCCAAACCACTGCAGTCAATTTATAGTCGTGTCGGGGAAGCCGCATTCCTGACAAATACCCTGAGCACGTTTGGCCACGAGATGAAAGGAGAGACAAGTTCTCTTAATATCAATGAGACTGTCGGGGTACTCCTCGCATTAGTGAGAAGGATGGCGGCTCAAAGGCGGATCGAACTAGTAGCGGATTTCCAGACGGATATCCCTGCGGTTACCGCCGACCCGGTGATGCTCCAATTTTTGCTGTTCTGCCTTATGGAAGAGCAAATAATAAGGCTTAAACCAAAAGGTCGTCTGGTTTTCGGGACTGCCCGCTCAGGAAAGGTCTTATCGGTCATGATCCATGCAGAAGGGGAAGAGGAAGCAATGGACGAGAAGCGGATGTTTCCTGAGGGGATGGCGCAATTAATTGCAAAAACCTACGGCTACAACTTAACAGCTAATGGTCGTAACAGTAGTATCATTTTTAATTTGTAATTCCCAGGGCCTGTAATAAACTAAATTTAAAAAGGGAGATTATTTATGCGTAAGAAGGAGATCAAAGTCCTGTTGGTTGATGATGAGGTTGAATTTGTCGATACCCTCGGGCAAAGACTGAGAATGCGTGGACTGGTGGTCGATATTGTTTATGATGGAGAACAGGCATTGTCTTTCGTCAGGAAGACAGAGCCAGACGTCATAGTTTTGGATCTTAAAATGCCTGGGCTTAACGGGATGGAAGTGCTCCGTGAGGTCAAAAAGCTGAAGCCGGATGTACAGGTAATTATCCTTACTGGACATGGGACGGATAAGGATGAGGCGGAGGCCAGAAAGCTTGGCGGTTTTGATTTTATAAGGAAGCCTGCGGACATAAACCTTCTGGTCGTCAAGATAAAAGAGGCTTTTTCCGAAAAATTTGAACGTGCCATGATGGCCGTCACCTTCGCCGAAGCAGGGGTTTTTGATACGGCGAAGAGGATAATCAAGAAAGATGAGTAAAGGACCAGGCTGTTATGCCGAAGACTACCAACTCCTCAGCCTGCAGGAGGAACTTGTCATGGACACCGCTCAGGCATGAAAGAAGATTTCATCGGGGAGCTGGACGGCGGTGAGCAGGTTGCCGTACACCGCGCCGGTATCGATGCAGATTTTGTTGGGGGTGACCAGGGGAAGCTCAAACGGGGTGTGGCTGAAGATCACCTTTTTACCGAAATCGTGCTTTGAGGTGATGAAGGTGTCTCGCGCCTGGCAGAGGATGGGCAGGTCGTTCTCCTCAATGGGGATGTCCGGTTCCAGGCCGGCATGGACGAAGATATATTCGGGGGTCTGCCAGTAAGGCAGGAGGGAGACAAGAAAACCCAGGTGTTCCCGGGGAAGGAAGCTCAGAGGCTGGAGATTGAAGCCGCCTGACTGCTTATAGCTGCTCACGGTGGCGTCGATTCCCATGCCACGCAGATAGGGAAGGAGGACCGGGTCGTTGCTCTGATGGTATTCCAGCAGCAGATACTCGTGGTTGCCCATGAGGGCTATCATGTCAGGATTTTCTTTCCGAAGCCGGCAGAGGTAGTCGAGGGTCTTGGCGGAATCAGGACCCCGGTTGATATAGTCGCCCAGAAAGACCAGCCGGTCCCGGCCCGGAGTATAGGGCAGGCGGGCCATAAGTTCCCGCAGCTTGTGGTAACAGCCGTGGATATCGCCAATGGCGAATATTTTTCCCTGCATCATTTCCCCTGGGGGTTGATATACCGTATCAAGTTGACGGCTCTGCCAGCGTATTCTCTTCTGTCCCTTAGGTGACGCTATTGTAGAGCCTTCTGCCTGGCCTGCTCCTCCTGCATCTCACGTTCTTCGGCGAAAGCCGTACAGGCATTGAACTCGGCTAAAATCATGGGCCGCCCCAGTTTAGTTACAAGTCGGCAGAACTCTCGAATTTCCAAATTATTTTGACAGAAATTCTCCAACTCCTTTTTCTGCGGGGGGGTTAATCGTTTATAGCCCTGGAGTTTTTCGCCAAAAATAAAGATCGGCAGCGATGAGCCGGCGAACAAGATCATTGAGACCTTTTCAAGGCTTACGTAATATGGTGTATTTGAAAGATATGTGTATGCGCCGAGCAGCAGTCCGATAGCTGCCACAACCAGAAAGAGGCTGAACAATTTTACATAGTTGCCACGGTTCTTAAAAATATCTGCTTGAGGCTTGCGAAGTATATCTATTTTCATGATTGCCTTAAGGGCTGTCTAAATAATTATCTGTTTTTTCTCACTGAGCGGCAGAGATCGGTGTCTGTTTGGCCTGCCTCTTCTCTCAGGAAGTGTCATAGAGCACCAACCTAAACCAATCTGCGTAAGACGGCAATAATAAAAAAGCACCGTTGCGGGTACCGCGGCGGTGCTTTTTTTATCAGATGTCAGCCTCGCCCTGATAGCACCTTGCCGGGAAATTACAAATTACCCGGCAAGGTGTGTAGATGACAGAGCGTTTCAGGTCGGCTAGGCTGCTTGTTTGCCGGCAGTCATACCTTTGATCATGGCCACGATAATAATACCGCCTGCAATAACAAGGGCGCTAATCAAGGCCCAGAAGCTGAGGGAGTTCAGCAGGGAAAGCGTGGACGGGCTTATCGGCTGAACCCAGCCCAGGTCAATCAGGTAGGAGGGGACCATGGCGCCGCGGCTGACGGCAACGATGAGCATGGTGGCCGCCATAACCAGCTTGATAACATAATCCTTGACATAGGTGGTTCCCAGTGCGCCGAGCTGTACGCCGATCAGTGAGCAGGAGAGCAGGAGAACGGTAAGGCGGATATCGATCAGGCCGGAAAGACCCCACTGGAAGGAACCCCAGGCGCCCATGACAAAGGCGATAACCAACTCGGTGGCGGTGGCCGCAACGGCGCTGACGCCCATGACGTAGATGAGGCCGGGAACCCCGATAAAGCCGCCAACGGCGATGGTGGCCGCCAGCATACCAGTGAGGATACCGACGGGCAGGGTGATCCAGGCAGAGATGGTAATCTTGGCGGTCTTGAAGGTCATCATGGGCGGGATATTGATCTTCTGCATGGTCAGGGCCAGCTTGCACACCTTGGCCTCATCATCGCCGGCCTTGCTGCCCTTCATCAGGTTAATGGCGTCCATCATGATATAGCCGCCGACAAAGACGAGAACGACCAGGAAGACGACGCTGATGTAAAGGTTGGAACCGGCGCCGCCAAAGGCTGCCAGGATAAATTTCTGGATCTGAATACCGATCTGCACGCCAATGATGGCGCTCACTGCCATAACAAGACCCAGTTTGATGTCGACCTGGCCATATTTCCAGCGCTTGTAAGCGCCGACCATGGCCTTGGGAAACTTATGGCACATGTTGCTGGCCACGGCCACGGCGCCGGGGGCGCCCAGGGACATCATGGCCGGGGTCATAACAAAGGCGCCGCCGGAACCGATGAAGCCGGAGAGAAGGCCGCCGATGGCGCCGATGCCCATCAGGGCAAGGATCCTTCCCAACGTCATTGTTAGGAACATGATTTCAATATCTTTTATTTCCCTCATGGCAGCGGCGCTCGGCTCACCCTCCGCTTGGTGCTCCCCTTCCTGGTGAACAAGGTTGACGAGAACCTTGCGATTAAGCTTCACCTCTTCAGGTGCAATATTTTCAGGCAGCTTCAGGGTCAGCTGTTCTCCGGTCGGATCTTTTTCAAAGAGCAAGGTATGGGCCGCGGCATCAACCGAGAGAATCTGTCCCTTCAGCATATCCTTGGATGGACCGGCGCCGCCGGCAGCCATGGCTGCTGTGGACAATAAAATGGGGAAAAGAACGAACAATACGGCAATTACAAATTTCTTCATTTCGGGTAAATCTCCTTTCTATTAGTAACCGGTAGTTACCGGGTTATGGTTTTGCTCAATGTCCGGACGATTTGGCTTCAATGCCAAGACAGCTCAGCAGATTACTGGCAAAAGCGCCGTGGGTGAACGAAAACCAGAAGACGGTTAGGATGGGATATGCCGTACTTATGCCTCCCCTGGTATACAGCTCCATGACTGCGCTTTCGTTCTTAAACAAAAAGAGGTAGGAGGCCAAGGATAAGGCTCCCAGGACAATGACCTTGCCCCACGGTTTAGCTTTTTTTTCAGACTCAGTTTTCATTTTCAATCTCTCCTCAAAATAAAGTTAAATATGACTCTCTCTTAAACTCTGCTCGCTACTCATGACTCGTTAAAACCTCGGATCTCCATCTGCATGGGAATGGGAATCCGGCATCTTTTTGCTCATTCTCCTGAAGGGCCTCTAGGTTTATATCCATCGTCAACGCCGTCCGGTTCAATCGTTGCTCAAACGGACCGTATGACCGTTAACTGCGGATGCTGATAATCAATCTCTCCAAACTCGTTCGGTTCAGCAGAAAGGATGAACCTGATTTCCGGATCCTGTTCTCTGGTCCAGGTAACAGCCGTCTCTCTGTTGTTGACGTCGACGATGATCGTTACCTTGATT
>Ga0214472_10007925_pt1 | contig 11083 bp, 6 predicted proteins | sample RVTome_6_FD_207662 | JGI IMG/M metagenome (GOLD analysis project Ga0214472, IMG submission 207662) | Soil microbial communities from uranium-contaminated site in the Upper Colorado River Basin, Wyoming, United States - RVT140D175 | ecosystem: Environmental > Terrestrial > Soil > Contaminated >...
CGGTCGCATCGAAAAACGCATTCGCGATCGCCGCGCCGGCCGGGCCGCTGGACGCCTCCCCGCTGCCCAGGAAAGGCGCGCCTGGCCGATTCAGGATCACGGTCCGGATCTCCGGCGAATCGCCGAACCGCAGGATCGGATACGTCTCCCAGTCAACGCTCTCGACCCCGTCCGGACTGTACCGGATCGCCTCCTTCAGCGTCCAGCTCGCCGCCTGGACCAGCCCGCCCTCCAACTGGTTCGCCAACCCGTCCGGGTTGACGACCTGCCCGGCGTCGGCGGCGATGAAGGCGCGGACCAGCCGGATCCGGCTGTCTTCAACCACGAGATCGACGACGACGGCGCAGTAGGCCGCCGAGTTCTTATAGCGTGCAAAGGCCAACCCGCGCCCGGTCCCGTCTTCCCGAGGACGCTTGCCCGCTTCCCAGCCGGCGAGGTCTGCAGCCGCCTGGAGCACCTCCCACCCGCGGGGGTCCTGAAGATATTCCAGCCGGAACGCCAGCGGGTCGGCCCCGGCGGCGAAGGCGACCTCATCCATAAAGGATTCGATCGCAAAGACGTTTGTGAACGCGCCCAGGCCGCGCATCGAGGAGGTCCGCAGCGGGCGGTCGACGACGAAGTGCTTGACGATCCGCTTGTTCGAGAGGACATACAGCGGATCGGCGTTCCTGTAGCCGCCGGAGTGGCGCCAGGTCGACGGCTGTGGGACCGGCCTGCGCTTCGGCTCCGCCAAATACCAGGACGCCAGCAGCCCGGAGACGTCGCCGCCTTCCGATGAGCGGCCCAGGTGCGGGTAGCTCCAGACCTGGTGGTCCCAGGCCCTGATGCGTCCGGCTTCGTCCAGCGACGCCGCCAGTTCGACCGCCATCGCCGGTGCGTACGGCTCCCAGCGGTGTTCGTCCGCCCGGGACCATTTCACCATGACCGGCGGTCCCGGATGCGCCCGGGCGAGCAGGGCGGCGTCGAAGGCCGCATCGTCTGCGCCGTTGTGCCCGTAGCAACCGGGTCCTTCGAGATGAATCACCTCGACGTCCCCCTCGTCCATCTCCAGCGCCGCGGCGATGAACCGCCGGACGGGGTAAACGCCCTGCGAGTGGACCCACAGGGTCAATTTCCCATCCTGCATCTGCGCGACGGCCGCCGACGGACCGAGCGAGGCGTGCATCTGGAAGGGGCGGGAATAGGCGGCGCGGACGGTCTGAATGGGCGAATGAGCGAATGGGCGAATCTTGCCCTGAGCCCTGCCCTGAGCGAAGTCGAAGGGGGAGGGCGCTGATTTTGCGCCCGTAGTCGAAGGGGAGCGAATGGGCGATTCAGGAATTTTGCCGTCCGTCGGGGCGCCGTCAACGATGTGGAAGGATTGGGCCCGTTGGGTTTTCAGAAACGCGGCCGGGTCGTCCCCGCCGGGGAGCGGGTCGCCGCCCTCCCAGACCGCCCCGGCCCGCAGCGCATCGAGAGCCCGGACCGCGGTGAAATCTTCGGCGGCGATCACGCCGGTGAAGCTCCCGTCCCGGACCACGGCCAGGACGCCTTCGATCGCTTCCGCAGGACCCGTCTCCAGGGAAACCAGCCGGGCTCCCGGGCGCGGCGGGCGCAAGACCCGGGCGTGGACCAGACCCGGGGGCGAGAAATCGTGCAGGAAGGCCGGGGCGCCGGTCACCTTTGCGGCGAGGTCGAGCCGGGGCAGCGGTTGGCCAACCACCTCATAATCCGCCGGGTCCTTGCACGGGGCCAGGCCGGTCAGGGTCCGGCCGAACGGTTTGCCGCCGAGCAAGTCCCAATAGCCGGTCGTCCTGCCGGAGCGGCGGTCCGCGACTGAGCCGTCCGAGACTGTGAGGTCCTCCGGGGTGCATTCCAGCTCTTCGAGCGCCAGTGAGAGCAGCGCCGACCGGGCCTCGGCCGCCGCGGCCTGCACGGCCACCCCGGTCGTCATCAGCGACATACTCCCGACCGTCATGCCTTCGTCCGGTGTGAGGCCGGTGGCGGCCGGGATGACGCGGATGCGTCCGAAGTCGACGTCCAGCTCCTCGGCCGCGATCTGGGCCAGGGCGGTCAGAATGCCCTGGCCGTATTCGACCTTGCCGGCAAACAGGGTCACGGTCCCGTCCTGGTTGATCTGCAGCCAGTCATCCAGTTCGGGACTGCGGTCGAAGGAGGCCGGTCGTTCAGAGCCGGTGGTTGGGGCGGTTTCGAGCGGACTTTCGATCACGACGACGGACGGACTTTCGACCGGGCGCCCGGCCGCCCGCCTGACGGCCCGGAAGATGCGGGGATAGACTCCGCAGCGGCACAGGTGGCGGTCCAGCCCGGCCCGGATCTCTTCGTCGGTGGGGTCCGGGTTTTTCTCCAACAGCGCGGCGGCCGCAACCACGAACCCGGCGGTGCAGAACCCGCACTGGATCGCTTCCTCGGCAGTGAACCCCTCTCGGACCCGGCGGAAGACGTCCTCTCCGGACAGGCTTTCAATCGTCTGCACCGCTTTACCGGCGACTTCATCGACCGGCAACCTGCAGGACGGACGCGGACGCCCGTCGATCTTTACCAGGCAGGCCCCGCACTGTTCCAGACCGCAGGCCGGCTTGGCGCCGTAGAGGCCGAGGTGGTCGCGGAGGACGGTGAGGAGGGGGGTCGCGGGGTCGGCGGAGATCGCGTGGGGGATGCCGTTGACGATGACTTCAAGCATGAGAATCTCCAGGCAAGTTACCGAAAAAAAATAAACATCCGGGCGGGGGAAAGCCCCGCCCGGATGTTTAATTTTTTCGACAGACCAGCACCCCCTTTCCCACCGGAACGACCAGCGCGTCCACGCGGGGATCGCTCAACGCGCGATCGATCACCGGCTGCAGGGTCTCGGCGTGGTCGATGGCGTTGTCCGCCAGCAGCCAGCCGCCGGCGCACAGGCGGGGGACGACGAGTTCGTAGCAGTCGGCGTAGGCCTCCTTCTCTGCGTCCAGGAAGCAGAAGGCGATCCGGTCGTAGGAGGGCAGGAATTGCCGGGCGTCCCCGCCGACCAGGTTGACCCGGTCGAGGACCCCGGCCTGCCGGAAGGTCTCATGTGCCAGCTCGACCTTCTCCGGCAGGATCTCGAAGGTGGTGACCTGGCGTTTGGCCTGTGCGGCGGCCAGGGACAGCCAGAGGGTCGAATATCCGGCGCTGGTCCCGATTTCGAGCAGGGCTCCCGCGGGCGCTGAGGCGGAGATCAGGGCGATGAACCGGCCGGTCTCGGGCGGAATCTGCCGTAACCGCCGCAGCCGCGGGGTGCCGTCCAGGCGGTCAGCCGCGTCGCGCTGCTCGAGGGCATACATACGGGAGAGGATGGCGGGGGGGATGGGGGAGAACATAGGGCCGGGATAAAGTGCAAAGTACAAAGTGCAAGGTGCAAGGTGCAACGCCACACTTTGCACCTTGCACTTTGTACTTTGTACTTTGTACTTTGTACTTTATCCCGGCCCTATTATATTTGAGAATCCAGGTGAAACGGGACGTCGATGATGACGATGTCTTTATACTGCTTCAGGCGGGCGCGCAACCGGTTGGCGGTCTGATTATGCAGGATCCGCTCGGAGGCATGTTCGGGGACGAACTCTGGGACCACGATCGTCGTGATCTGGTCCGGGAACTCCTCTTCGTTCACCGAGGTGATGTAGTCCACCAGCGGGTTGAGGATATCCCGATAGTCGTATGCAATCGTCACCAGCGTGACATCCGCCGTGATCTCCGGGAAGCGGTTCCAGCGGCGCATAAGGCGCTCTTCCATCTCGGGGGATGTGATGATGGTCAGGGCGCGGACATCCCTCGAGAGCCGTTTGGCGTACTCGATCGCCCGCACCGTGCCGCGATGGACGTCGGCGATCGGCACGACGACGACGTCGGCGACAGAGGTGACATCCTCGATCGTCAGGCCCTTGGTGCTCAGCGCGGCCGAGACGTTCTCGTAGTGCCGGTGAATGGTGGAGAAGAGATAATACAGCGCAGGGATCAGCAGTACGAACACCCAGCCCCCCTCCACAAATTTGGTTGCCACCAGGATCAGGAACACGATACCGGTTATCAACGCACCGAAAGCATTCATGACCTGTTTCCGGCGGGCGTTGCTTTCGTAGTGGATTTCGGTCACCAGTGTCTGCATCGTCTGTCCGGGCTCCAGATGGGCGATCCGCCCCATCAGCCGGAACATCCCCGACTGGGAAATGCTGAAACTGAGCATCACGCCCAGGGCGTAGAGCGGGAGCATGGCGATCTCGTCGGCGCGGAAAATAACGACGATGATCCCCGCAGCCACCGCCAGCACAAGGATCCCGGCGCTGAAGACCAACCGATCCCCGCGATTATGCAGCCAGCGGGGCAGATAGTTATCCTTGGCTAGAAAAGAGCTCAATTGCGGAAAGCCTTGATAACCCGTGTTGGCTGCCAGAAAAAGGATCAGGGCGGTAAACAGCTGCACCCAGTAATACAGGAATCCCCCACCCGTCACCCGGCGAGCCAGCTGTGAGAGGATGCTTTCGGCTTCATGGGGGACGAGCTTCAGATGGGTGGCCAGAAAAGTGATCCCGACAAAGAGGGTCATGGCCATGACGCCCATCGCCACCATCGTGACGACCGCATTGCGCGACTCCGGCGGCTTGAAGGCCTGCACCCCATTACTGATGGCTTCGATCCCGGTCAACGCTGTCGTACCGCCGGCAAAAGCGCGCAGCAGCAGCCAGATATAGGCAAAACCCACCAACGATTCCTCGGAAGCCACCTGGTCCACGACAGGCGGGATCGGGGCAGCACCGAACAAGCCGTAATACCGGGCCAGCCCGATCAAGATAACCGTCAGCACCCCGCCGACAAATGCATAGGTAGGGATCGCAAAGATCGTCCCGCTCTCGCGCACACCGCGCAGGTTGATCCAGGTGATGAACGCGATCGCGACGAGGGCGATCAGGATCCGGTATTCAAAGACCTGTGGAAACGCGGAAGTGACAGCCCGCACGCCCGCCGAAACGGAAACGGATACAGTCAGGATGTAATCGGTCAGCAGCGCCGCGGCGGCCACCAGGGATGCGGAAGTCCCCAGATTGTCCTTGGCAACCGTGTAAGCCCCGCCGCCATCCGGATAGTGGAAGATCGTCTGGATGTAACTGGCGATCACCAGCACGACCAGGCCGGCGACGGCCAGGCCCAGCGGCAGCGTCAAGGACAGAGCTCCGCTGCCGAGCACGATCAGGACGCTCATGATCGCCTCGGTGGCGTAGGCATTGCTGCTGATCGGGTCCGACGCGAACACCGCCAGCGCCCGGATTTTATCCAGGCGCTCGTGTACTTCCCGGCTGGTGGGGAAGGGCTCGCCGATCAGGAAACGTTTGAGGTCGGTCAGGGTCATCGGTGATCTGCTTTACGCTCCGGCAATATAAAGGGGGCAGGACGCGGTCGTCCGCGCCCTGCCTGCCTGCTGCAAACCCCGGAATTATCCCACCACATATATCAAGAAACCGTCAATTCTAACCGGGAAAAGGTCAAGAAAACATCAAGAACCTGGCCGGGCGCGTCCCGGCGGCGCCCCCTTGACGATATCTTGACGTCCAGGCGCAAGATTTTGTCAAAATTTTGATGCACCCGGATATACAATCTGCGGGCCATTCGTGAACGGGGCGCCTTATGCAGACAGCGACAGCCATCATCTTCCTTCTTCTGATTGTCACCGCGCCATGGATCTCGCGAAAATGGGGGGTAAAAGGGGAACTGATTTGGGGTATGATCGCGATGGCGTTCCTGGTCACCGTGATATTGGTATTGAATTAGAGCAACTATGAAGCCGTTTTCGCCGGGCAGGTCCTTCGTGTCCGCCCGCACCACGAGCAGCGGGCAGACCGCCGATTTCTCGCGCTATGTCTTCAGCCTGGGGATCATCGTCCTGATCACCGCAGGCGGTGTCCTGATCCGGGACCTGATCGTCCCCACGAATCTCGTGATGCCGTATCTGCTGGGCGTGGTCAGTATCGCCGTGCTGTGGGGGCGCGGCCCGGCCATATTCGCATCGGTGGTGGGTGTGTTCGCCTTCGACTTCTTCCTGGTCCCTCCGCATCTCACTTTCGTGGTGGAGGATACCGAATACGTCATCACGTTTCTGGCCCTGTTCATCGTGGGCGTTTTTATCAGTGGGCTGACCTCACAGATCAAGGACCAGATGCTCGCGGCCAGGGACCGGGAGTCACGGGTGACCGCACTCTACCAGCTCAGCCATGAGCTGGCGATCGCCTATTCCCTGCAGGACGTTTTGCGCGCCGTCGTGGAGAATGTGCGCAGCACGCTTGGGCGGGATGTCCGGATCTTCCTGGCGGAGACCGGCGGTCACGACCGGGACCGGCCGAGGTTTGCCGCCTTCCCCCCGGAAGGCCCCGCCGAAGACCAGGGCGATGAGGCAGTGGCGGCGGCATTCCGGAACGGTTCCCTCTCCGGCGCTGCAACAGCGGCAGCCCTCGCATCGACGGCGATCCACCTGCCGCTGGTCACCAACAGCGGAACGCTCGGGGTGATCCGTTTCACAGGCCACGGTCCCGATCGGAGCGAACCGGAAGGCCAATTGCAGACCCTGGAAGCCTTCGCCAACCTCGCCGCGCTGGCGATCGAGCGGGTTTACCTCAATCGCCAGGCCAGCCAGGCCCAGCTTTTGAAAGCGGAGGGCGAGCTGCAGTCCACCCTGCTGAACTCCGTGTCGCACGATTTTCGCACCCCGTTGGTGACGATCACGGGCACCCTGAGCAGCCTCGACGCCGGGATGCACCAGTTCGAGGAAGAGACCCGGCAGAAACTCGTGCGCCAGGCTTTACGGGAGTCCGAAAAGCTCAACCGGCTGGTCAGCAACCTTCTGAATATGAGCCGCCTGGAGAGCGGCGCCGTGCAGCCGCAGCTTGAGCCGGTCGATTTGCAGGACCTGGTCGGTGCAACCCTCGAAGCCATGAAGAACCGGATCGAGAGAGAAATCCGGACCAACGTCCCCGATGACCTGCCGCTCGTCCGAGCGGATTTCGTTCTCGTGCAGCAGGCCTTGATGAATCTGGTCGATAACGCCTTGAAGTATTCCCCGGAAAGCGCCCCGATCGACATCGACATCGATACGGCGGACCGGTGGGTTTACCTGGCCGTCGCGGATCGCGGCCCGGGGATCGACGAGAGCGATCTGCCGCATATCTTCAACAAATTCTACCGGATCCGGGACAGCGGCAAATCGGGCGGTACCGGGCTGGGATTGGCGATCGTCAAAGGGGTGATCGATGCGCACGCGGCGAAGATCGAGGTCGAGCAGCGGCCGGGGGGCGGGATGGTCTTCCGCATCGGTTTCCCGCAGCTGGAGTTCGCCCGGGAGCAGGTCCATGCCGGCTGAAGCCGCCCTGCGTGTACTCGTGGTGGATGACGAGTTGGCCATCCGGCGTTTCCTGCGGACCTCCTTGCAGGCCCACGGCTACGTGGTCTTTGAAGCCCAGACAGGCGAAGACGCGCTGACCGAGGTGGTCGGCAAGCGCCCCGACCTGGTCATCCTTGATGTCGGACTGCCGGACATCGACGGAGTGGAGGTCACCCGGCGGCTGCGGGAATGGAGCGATCTGCCGATCCTGATCCTGTCCGTTCACGACCAGGAGCGCGACAAAATCGCCGCCCTGGACGCCGGGGCGGACGATTATCTGACCAAGCCGTTCGGCGTCGGTGAGCTGATGGCCCGCATGCGGGTGGCGATCCGGCGGACCAGCCGCCAGACCGTCGAACCGGTTTTCGTGACCGGCAATCTGAAGCTCGATTTTTCAAACCGGGTCGTTTACGTGGATGGGGACGAGGTCGCCCTGACCCCCACGGAATACGATCTGCTGCGCATCCTGGCGCTGGATGCCGGCAAAGTCCTGACGCACAGGCAGATCTTCATGGCGCTGTGGGGGGAGAATTACCAGACCGAAGCGCATCTCCTGCGGGTCAATATCAGCAACCTGCGGAAGAAGATCGAGCCGGACTCCTCCCGACCGACCTATATCATCACAGAACCAGGGGTGGGGTACCGGCTCAGGGTGTTGGAGGTTTGAATGCAGGTCACTTCCCCGCTTGATGGATCGAAGATCGAACATTAGGAGGAGAAAGCGTCTCAGCGTTGCGGCAATTGGTATCGCAGCTGCAACATTTGCATTGGGGTTGTACCTGATTTGGCGCTACCCGGTCGTCTATTGGAACGACGCCTACACGCGCCTGGCCTACCGGGACCAGGTCCTGGTAGGGCGCTGGCTGCCGGCGATGCAGATGCTCGTGTTCCTGACCGGCAAGCTGCCGGCCGGGCTGGTCGTGCTGCGGGTCCTGCTGGCCGGGATCGCTGCCTGGGCTGTCCTGGCCATCTACCGCTACACGGCCGGCGTTTTCGACCCGCCGACAGGGCTGCTGGCCGCCGCCCTGCTGGGGACTCACACCCTGTTTATCGCGCTGACGACCGTCCCGTACCGGGAGGTCCTGATCGCAGCCCTGTGCTTCCTGGTCCTGCCGCTCCTGGACCGGGCGTCCGAGCCGCGCCGCCGGGCCACCGCCTATAGCCTCGTCGTCCTGCTTAACCTGACCCGGTATGACGCCTGGCTTTTCGTCCCGATCTTCGTCCTGCTGGAGGCCTGCCGGGGGTATGAAACGGGCGGTTGGAAAGCGGCGATCCATACCGGCATGCCCGCGGCGCTGATCATGGGCGCCGTCCCGGTGGGCTGGACACTTTTTGGACCGATCGTCGTCCTCGAGCATGAGACCGGCGTCCTGGAACGGATCCTGAATGGAGAAGTGCGCGTGGTCCTTGCTGGCATGCTGGACCACGATTGGTGGCGAACTCGGTGGGACCTGCTCGTATTCGGAGCCGCCGGCGCTGCCGCGGCGCTGGCCGATCCGAATAAACGCCGCCATCCCCTGCGGCTCCTCAGCCTCGCCGGGATCCAGTTCACCTTCCTGACCGTCGCCGGGATCTGGCGAGCGGAGAATCTGCGGATGACCTTCCTGCCGACCGTCCTGTTGATCCCTTACGCGGCCCGCGTCTATTTGCTCGCAGCCGGTCGGCTGCTCGCCGGAATCCGGCAAATTTTCCCTGCGCTCGAACGTTCGCGCCTGCCGGAGGGCAGCTTGCTCGCCGCCGCGGCGGCCGGTTTTGCTCTCTTGGTATATGCCGGGTTTGAATTCGTCGCGGGCGCTTCCGGAACCCCGGTGTACCGGGCCGGATACGCAGCCGGGTCGGCCTTCTCAGACCGGGATTTCACCGGCGTGCTCATTTTGGCGGATGCCCCCGTGGGGCCGTATGTGTTTGCGAGCTACTCGGACGTCCCGCTGGAGGCGATCTACGAGATCGGGCCGACGACGCTGGATCACACGCTCCCGGATTGGAGCGCCGCGGGCCTGGCCGCGGCAGGAGTCTCGCACGTGGTCGGGATATATGCGAACGCCGGGGAGCTGTCGCTGGAGGAATTGAAACTGCTCGATATGCTGGGATCCGGCGAGGTTCCGAGCGCGGTGGTTTCGAAAGATGGCCCCCGGATCTGGCGGTTGTTTGCAGAAGGCGAACCGTAGGGTCGGCGCGGGGACAGTTGAAGCATGCGCGTCCGGGCAACAGGCCCGGTCGCCCCTACAAGAGAATGATGACCCGGATGTGACTTCCGGCACTATCGGATATGACCCGTCCTCCGCTAAAATCGGATCGGCATTGATTGGTTGCGCTGGTTAGGCTGGTTGTTAGGGAACCAGCGCAATGAGCCTAACCGGCGCTACCAGCCCCACCAGCCTAAACAGCGCAACCAACCCAAACAACGAGGTAAACCATGAACGGCGAAAACATACCAACAATGAAGAATGACGGATCCAACCGCTGGGTCAGAGGGGTGGCCCTGATCCTGCTCGGGCTCGTCTTCCTGGCGGGCCAGCTATACGATCTACCCTCCTTCGGCCAGCTCTTTATTCCCGTGCTGGGCCTCGTCTTCCTGGTGTGGGGGATCTTCACCCGCAGCAGCGGGCTGCTGATCCCCGGCGGGATCCTGGCCGGGATCGGGACCGGAGTCTACCTGATGCAGACCCTCCCGCTAGAGGACTCGGCAGAAGGCGGCGTGTTCCTGGTCTCCTTCGGGGCCGGTTTCGGCCTGATCACCCTGCTCTCGCTCCTGTTCACACCCGAAAAGCACTGGTGGGCCCTCTGGCCCGGCGGGATCATGGGCCTGGTCGGCGCTATGCTGCTCACCGGAGGCGCCGCCCTGGATGTCCTCTCCTTTATCGGGACGTACTGGCCGGTGGCGATCATTCTTCAAGGGATCTATCTCATATTTAGAAAACGTAATCAAAGGATTACCCCATGACAGAACCCATCCTCACCGCCCACGACCTCCACAAAACCTACGACGACGTCAAGGCCGTCCAGGGGGTCTCTTTCCAGATCGCCGAGGGCGAGATCTACAGCCTGCTCGGCCCGAACGGGGCCGGCAAGACGACGACGATCTCGATGCTGACCGGTCTGCTCAGCCCGACCGATGGCGATGCGACGATCGCCGGCAGCTCCGTCGTGAAGGACGTCAACGAAGTCAAGAAGGTCATCGGCGTCGTCCCGCAGGAGATCGCCCTGTACCCGACCATCACGGCCCGGGAAAACCTGGTCTTCTGGGGCCGGATGTACGGCCTGGGGGGCACCGAACTCCACAAAAGCGTCGAGCAGGCCCTCGACTTGGCCGGGCTGGCCGACCGCTCGAATGACAAGGTCGAGACCTATTCCGGCGGGATGAAGCGGCGCCTCAACATCGCCGTCGGCCTGCTGCATTCGCCAAGGATCATCTTCATGGACGAACCGACGGTCGGGATCGACCCGCAGAGCCGCCGGAGGATCCTCGACACAGTCAAGGAGCTCAACAGCCAGGGCATGGCCGTGCTCTACACCACCCACTATATGGAAGAAGCCGAAGAGCTAAGCCACCGGATCGGGATCATCGACCACGGGAAGCTGATCGCCCAGGGCTCGTTGGGCGAGCTGACCGACATGGTCGGCGAGCACGACACGATTCGCCTCACCCTGGACACCGGCGAGACGCCCATCGAACGCGTCGCCGAAATCGTC
>Ga0214472_10007927_pt1 | contig 11080 bp, 11 predicted proteins | sample RVTome_6_FD_207662 | JGI IMG/M metagenome (GOLD analysis project Ga0214472, IMG submission 207662) | Soil microbial communities from uranium-contaminated site in the Upper Colorado River Basin, Wyoming, United States - RVT140D175 | ecosystem: Environmental > Terrestrial > Soil > Contaminated >...
CACAGGCACGTTCGGCTGATTCAACACGACCTGGGTAAGTCGTCTGTGAATGGCCTAACAGTGGAGACCGCCAAGTATATTGAATTTCAATAAATTTGCCAAAAACCCTGTCAAGAACTATTTTTGACAGGGTGAAAATAATTTATGCTGAATAGTTACAAGTTATTCTTCTTACTTCGCACGTCGCAATGCTTTAACGCACAATGATTTATTACATACTCAAGTCCACCGGTCAAGTTGAAATTATTGGGGTTTTTCCTGCTGATGATGCAGTGAGTTATTGCAGGATGCAATGACTACAATGTCGACCTTAGAATAAAATCATACGGCGCAAAGATTATTACGGCTTACATTTTTTGACTTTAGTTTAATATTCGGCTTTGCATCTCAGACCAACCTGTGCACCTAAATAACAAATTGTGATGCCTGCTTTCGGCCATATCCAGTATTTTGCTGGTGTTTTTTTATCTTTTCCCGATTTAGTGTCCACCAGCCGCAGGAAACCAATTTTTCCTGGTGATCTTTATGTCCATGCGTAACCAGGAAGTCTTTAGAAAATTTTACTTGTATAGTCGAAGAATGCTTGTTTTGCCGATCCGTTATTCGAAGATCAACCCCTGTATCTTTAGAGGGCACCCAACCATTCGGTTTTTCTCCGTTGCAAAGAGGGCGGGTTCAAAGAAAATGGCACCCTGTGGGCTCAGTTTTTAATCGATGGTGATAGTATTCGCAAGGTTCAGTGGTAGTGCGAAAGGTGCAATGTAACTCTCCTTACCTGTCACACTGTTTGCCAAAAGAAAAAGCGGCAAACAGTCCGCCGGTCAGTCCGCTCGCATAAGGGGGCCTTATGCGACTTTGCACCGGGGTACGGGCTGGCTTGGTTGGTGATGCAAACTCCTGCCCTTGATTTGTCGCTACGTGATTGAAAAAACTGATAATTCAAGACCTGTCCCCGTACCTGCTCTATCGTATGATTTGAAAGTGATCTCATGCCTATTCTGCATGGTGTAGGTAAGTAAAGATGTGCCGAATTTTCTAGCCAGGGAGGCAGGTATCGGCCCTTCAAAGAATAACCACGCATGACTTCCATTGCCGGAACGTGAGCGCTCAATGGAAACAGGGATATCAAATTCCGCACACACCTCCCGCAACACCGAGATATCCTTTTTCCACTCCCCATCATCAAAATCAATGGCCAGAAACCAGCACGTCTCATCATGAAGCATCGGGTATATTCCGACGACTATTTTCCCTCGCAGATGGTCATCAATTACTTTCTCATCCAAGTGAACATACACCTTATGCGTGCAACTGGTACATTTCCCCTTTGGCTTAACGCATAGTCCTGGTTTCCATTCATTCAGACAGGAGGGAGAGTACCCTGAAGTCCCTTTTTTCCTGTTTTCCCATCTCCTGGCGTAAACATCGTCCCGTCCTTTGAAAAGCGACATAAACAGCCTGATTTTTTCTCCTTCGTCAGCATTCTTGTTCATGCCTGGAGGCGAAACTCCAGCAGCCTGCGGAGCAATTATTTCAAATTCGGGTTTATTTACGGAAATTTCATCACCCGAATACCGCGCCTCCGCAATAATCAACCGTGCCTTCAGGGTTTTGATTTCCTCTTTCAGCTTACTGTTCTCAATCAATAACACCTGATACTTCTCAGACAGCTCTGAAATTGAAACAGAATCTTCAATTTTCACATTGAGACCTCTCGCATTTCCCGTCTGAAATATAGGGATCCAAACTCTTCAAAAACAAGCCTAGGAAAGTAGCATTTTGCTACTTCAGAAAATCCAATAATATTGCAAGAAATTTGCGTTTAATGGAGCATTTTTTGATAATCAACGAATCGCCCAACCAGTCGGTCGAGCAGACCGACTGGACGTTTACCGTTTTCCGCGAAGGCTGTGGACGCGGTTGCTTACCTCAACGGTTAGATTTCCCTTGGCAATCTTCAATTGATAAGCACATCATGGATTAATTTCTATACTACTTTTGCGCTCTGCACCTTTTTCAACCTCTCTCAGTTGTTTCTTTGATCCTCAGGCTTTTTTGACTTTTTCCACTGCGGGATTTCCTGGACCACCCTTCCCGTTTGATCAGGCTGAGTCGTCACAGTTTGCTTTCTTTGCGAATTGAACTGTGGTTTTCCAGCAGTCTGACTCTCCGGTTGTTGAAACTGCTTTTTGGACTGTCTCATCTGCAGCTGCACAGTAGGCTGACTTTCCAGTTGCTGAGACTGCCTGCTTGCCCGATTAACTTGAGATCGGGCAACAGCCTGACTCTCCGGTTGCTGAACCTGCCTTTTGGGCTGCCTCTTCTGCGGCTGCACAGCAGAATGACTTTCCGGCTGCAGGGACTGTCTGCCTGGCTTATTCAACTGGGGTTGTTTAACAGCCTGACTCTCCCGTTTCTGATCCTGTCTTTTGGACTGCCTCTTCTGCGACTGCACAGCAGGCTGACCTTCCGGTTGCAGGGACTGTCTGCCTGGCTTATTCAACTGAGGTTGTTTAACAGTCAGACTCTCCGGTTGCTGAACCTGTCTCTTGGACTGCCTCATCTGCAGCTGCACAGCAGGCTGACCTTCCGGTTGCAGGGACTGACTGCCTGGCTTATTCAACTGAGGTTGTTTAACAGCCTGACTCTCCGGTTTCTGATCCTGTCTTTTGGACTGCCTCTTCTGCGGCTGCACAGCAGGCTGACTTTCCGGCTGCAGGGACTGTCTGCCTGGCTTATTCAACTGGGGCTGTTCAACAGCCCGATTCTCCCGTTGCCGAACCTGCTTCTTGGGCTGCCCATCCTGGGACTGAACACCCGGCTGACTCTCTGCCTGTATGGACTGCTTGCCTACCTGGCCACCCTGTGGTCTTACAATAGCATTATCTTTCGAATTGCTCCGCCGGTTATCTTGTTTTTCTCCCTGCCGCCTTCGTGAAAAGTTTGCGGAACCTGAATTATCTTTTATGGGAGAGGCAAATACCTTCACTTTCTCAGCCTTCCTGATATCAACGGTTTTTGACGCTCTACCATTTTTATCCTGTCCCATCTCAACTGTCCTGCGCTCAACCTGATAGGTAGTCAATTTTCGGTCTCGAGCCTGAAACTCCCTTTTTTTGTCGGGGCTCAGCCTGGTAAACCGTAACGGCTGATCCCTCTTTTCAACCGCATCGGTGAGGCGTCTGCCGATTATCATATTTTTTTGCCTGTGGGACTTATCGATATTGATGTTAACCTGGGTATTATAAATTACTGCCGGCCGTGCTTCTTTATGATCCCGGCGATGCTGGTACTGCCTCTGATAATTTTGCTCCCATTGCCTGTCGAGCCGCAGGTTATGTCGGCGATAGCTCCTGTAACCGGGATCATAGCCGTACCGCGTAGCTTGCTTCGAATACCAAGGCGTAAAACCCCGCCTTTCGTATCGATTGTCATAATAATCGCCAAAATAATAGTGGCGGTGATCTCTCCTGATAAAAAGGGACAGAAAAACAATGTTAGTGTCCAGAATAATGCTTGGAGTATAATAATAATCGGGGCTTCGATAAATTGGCCGGGCATAGTAGCGTGGCGCAAACATCACTCCACGACGGGAAAGTTGATAGTCCCAGTATCCCCTGGCAAAAATATAGCCTCGTGGGGTCCACACATAGTGAGCGGGGACCCAGACCATATCGGGTTGTGGCTGACGCCAATACCCTGGCTGCCAGGCATAGCGATCATTATACCAGAGCCAGCTTCCATCAACCCAGATATAGTCAGGTGACGACGCCGGTGCACTTGGTGCTACCTGCAACGGCTTTGGCGGGGGAGGAAGATAGACTGTTTCGGTCTGCTCGACATCTGTCCAGAACCCCGAGATATACTGGTTACCACCTTCTACGGCCATCCAGTACCCGGGAATCCACTGACGACCAGGGGGAACATCCCGCCAGATCCCGCTCACCCAAATGAAATCATTCTGATCATCATCCCAGCTCCAGTAGCCGGAAATCCACTGGACATTAGCGCCTTCCGGTCGATAATCGGGAGGGATTTCGTTTACCGGTTCCGGCACACCGCGTGAGGTGACAGCGCTCGGCTGGGCCTCATCCACGCCTACATCGGCAAACCCCTCGTGCACCGGCCCCCGGGTCAGGACCTCCATCCCTTCATCGGCAGCTAAGGACAATCCGACCTTGAAAAACAAGGCAACCCCGATTGATAATACAATATTGAAAAATCGATGAAAACGCGGCCTGCTTGGCATGGCAACACCTTAATGTGATTATTGGCAACTGTACTGAGGGGGCATGAACACCTTGCTCCTCTCAGATACCGACTCCATCCGACATCTTTTTGAAAAAATTGCTGCTTGTCTGCCATTCTCCAGTAAATTACTGAACCCTGGCCTCATTGATTAAAATTACTTCCTTTGTTTCTTTGTAATCCAGCAAGCGAGACAACAATAGAGGACATCAGGCGGAATCGGCTTCTAGGTAGCCTCATGTCGCAGCCATGTCGGGTGCATGTCGGGCTCTTGGGCAGCCTCTTGAATGAAAAATTAATTTAGTTATTATATAATATTCTTTACAATTAGATAGTTACCTGAGTATACATACTGGACTTCGAATCCAGGTGTCGCCCGTTCGAATCGGCCCGGGTGTACCAAAAATTCAGGGAGTTAATGAGTGTATACACTGGTTAACTCCTTTTTACGACGCCGGCACTATTCAAAATTACTTATAATTTATGGATAACCAGGAACCTTTAACCCAAAATCGGCTCTATGTCATCATTGCCGCACTGCTGGCACTTTTTCTTGGGGCCATGGATGCCCTGATCATCAGTCCGGCAATGCCGTCGATTGTCACCGATCTCGGAGGCCTGACACTATACAGCTGGGTTTATTCCGCCTATTTTCTTGCCCGTGCAGTTTCCCTTCCCGTGTTCGGCAAACTGGCCGACCTCTTTTCCACCAGAAGGCTCTTTCTCATTTCCATAACTATTTTTCTGCTGGCCTCACTTGCAGCAGGCGCCGCGCCTTCCATGTTTGTTCTCATTGGGGCGAGGGTTTTTCAGGGAATCGGGGCGGGTGGAATTTTTGCCCTGGTATATATTGTGCTTTCAGACATCTCGCCTCCCGGGGAACGCGGCAAAACCTTGTCATTAGCCAGTTCGGTCTGGGGTATTTCTTCGATTATCGGGCCGACACTCGGCGGTGTCATCGTCACATATGTCTCATGGCGATGGATTTTTTTTCTCAATGTACCTCTTGGGCTCGCGTCACTTGCAATTATTGGCCGTTGCCTGAAACACCGGGATCATTCTTTTAAAAAGGTACGATTGGATTTTGCGGGTATTACCTGTCTTTCCGGTTTCATTCTTTCCTTTCTGACAATCTTCATTATCGGTGGCAGGAATTACGGTTGGTTGTCAGGAGAAATACTCGGCCTTGGCGCACTGTCGTTGATTTTTGCCGTACTTTTTATCATCGCCGAAAAACGGGCTGAAGATCCGGTCCTCGATCTGCGATTTTTCAGCCGTCCTGTTTTTGCCCTCGGAAACGGTGCGGCCTTCTGCGCCAGCTTTGCCATTTTTTCACTCTTTGCCTATGTGCCCTTATTTATAGAAGGCGCACTGGGTAAATCACCCATGCAGGTCGGTATAACCATGCTCTCCTTAAGCCTGGGCTGGTCCATCGGCTCCCTTGTGCTCGGTCGTTTCGTTGATGGCGCAGGCAGCAGGTGGGCAGCCGTTCTAGGTGGTGGACTGATCGTGATCAGCAGCGCAGCCATGTTGTTTTTCAGCTCGGAGACTTCACTGGTCACCTGTTTTTTGCTCTTTCTGCTGTCTGGGCTCGGCATGGGCTTTGTCACCCTCTCCACCCTGTTGCTGGTCCAGGACGATCTTTCCAACGTCAATCTGGGAGTGGCCACATCCTTCCATCAGTTTTCCAGGACCCTCGGGGGAACAATAGGGGTGGGTATCTGCGGGGGAGTGGTGACGAATGCACTGTTCCGTAACCTGGAAGCATCTTCCACCATGATTCCGATCAAGGTCATGGATCTGCTGCACACAAGTATGGAGAATCTATTCCGCGAAGAATTCAGGAATATGCTGAGTCCGCAGAGTGAGGCCGTGCTGTCACTAGCCGTATCGGATGCGATGTCGAACGTATTCTGGATCATTCTCGGAGCGGCACTACTCTGCCTGGTCTGCGGCATGGTATTGTACAAGAAACGGCTGACAGGCGAGCCTCTATAACTTCAATGCCATAAACCATGCCGCTGAGCGATCAGGACTACCTGCTTTAGTGAGAATGACAGGAGAATACATGAAAATTATCATAGGACTGTTTCTTTGTTTTGTAATCGGTGCCGCCTGCCGTTTTTTTGAGGTGCCGGTTCCGGCTCCGCCGGCACTTATGGGCGCACTTCTTGTCGTGGCGATAAGCAGCGGCTACATCCTTACCGACCGGTTTTTAGCTCGCCGCCCGAGAACTCGGTTTTTAGGCGTTGGACCTGCCGAGAGCTGTAAAGGCGATTCAGAGAACAAAGGGGATGACACCAATGGATAATGCATTTATTGGCCTGCTGATCGGATTTTTAGTCGGTGCAGCATGCCGCTGGTTTGATATACCACCCCCGGCCCCACCCAGATTTGTTGGAGCGCTTTTAGTCGTTGCAATGACGTCGGGCTATATTGTTATTGGGCAACTGCTGGCGCCATGATCCTCTTTGGATCAGGCTCCTGTATCCATGATCGGGATGGGATTGTGTGACCCAGCTAATTCATGTACAGTGGGACTACGGATTGAAATTAAACGGAATAGTCGTTCATAGAGGAAGAGATGGTACAGATTGGCAAAATTAACAGGCTTTCAGTAAAAGGATTACAAGCGTATGGCATTCATCTTGATGGTGGTGCATCGGGGGATATTCTCCTGAAGGATAAGTATGCCTCCCGAAAGTACCAGCCGGATGATAAAATCGACGTCTTTGTTTATATAGACAGGGATCAGCGGCTGGTGGCAACCACCCAAAAACCTTTTGCGACAGTAGGTGAATTCGCCAACCTGAAGGTGGTGTCCAACTCAGCGGCCGGCGCCTTCATGGACTGGGGACTTGAAAGCGACCTGTTTGTACCAAAAAGCGAGCAGCAGGATAACATGAGGGAAGGCAAATCATATGTCGTATTTATCTTCCTGAGTGAAAAAAATAACCGCATTACAGCCTCTTCAAAGCTGGATAAATTTCTTGATCTGCAACCTCCGGAATATGTAGAGGGAGAAGAAGTCGATCTTATTGTCTACGCCCAAACAGATCTGGGATACAATGCGGTTGTCAACAGCGCTCATATAGGCATGATCTACGAGAATGAGGTCTTTCAGAAGCTGGTCATCGGCCAGAAGCTGCGGGGCTACGTAAAAAAAATACGAGAAGACCTTAAAATCGACTTAAGATTGCAGCAAACCGGCTATCAAATAATCGATGATGTTTCCCAGACCATCCTGGACACAATAAACGATAGCGGCGGCATGGTTGCCGTTACCGACAAAAGCCCGCCCGAAGATATCTACACCCTGTTCGGGGTAAGCAAAAAGGTTTTTAAAAAGGCAATCGGCGCCCTCTATAAGAAAAGGCTGATCATAATCGAGACCGATTGCATCAAGGCTGCCCGTTGACGGAAGGAGAAGAGAAAATCCCCGTGCCCCCGTGACTCCCGGCAGTTCAATGGTTATGCTAAGAACGTAGTAAATAACAGTGTAATTATCCGAAATCTCAATCTTCAGTGCGACCCAGGCATGGCCGTGTGTATCCCAAAACAAATATCCGAGTTTTTTGCGGCAGCCAGGCAATCTTTTAGTTTTAATCTCCGTCGAAATATCTATATCTGGTTTGGAATTCTCTGGGGATTGCCCATCCCATTGGTCACCATTCTGATGCACACCTATTTCCTGAAAGATTCAGGGATGGATAATCCGTTTTTGTCCGCCATCCTCTCACCCGTGCAATGGTTTTTTCTGGCCCATCCGCTGCTGTTCGGGTTGATCTTCGGTATCCTGGGAACAATCAGGAACGACAAGGACAGGCAACTCCACAACATGATTGAGAAACTGGAGGAGTTATCAACCCTTGATCCCTTGACCGGCCTGAATAACCGCCGTTATTTTGCCCATATTTTTCATGATGAATGCGCCCGCAGTCTCAGGCGGAACGAATCGATGACTCTGCTCTTTCTCGATCTCGACCATTTCAAAAAGGTCAACGATGTCCACGGACATCATTTCGGAGATCTCGCGCTACAGGGAACCAGCGATTGTCTCAAGAAAAAATGCCGGCCCTACGACACGGTTGTCCGTTGGGGAGGAGAAGAGTTCGTCATTCTCCTGCGGGCAACCGACGAAAAAACTGCTCTTTTCTTTGCCGAACGAATCAGGCATGCGGTTGAAAACGAAATGAATCGGCCCCTGCCCTTTCCCCTGACGATTTCAATAGGACTGGCCCAATACCAGGACAACGATACGCTCGAACTCTTGACCGACCGGGCGGACAAAGCGCTCCTTCATGCCAAGAAGACCGGCAGGAACAAGGTCGTCCCTTGGAGCGCTCTGGTGCCGGAGAGTGACACTAAAGCGTGACTTGATATATACATAAAATTCTGTTTGGCCCGTAGGGGCGGGTTCTAAACCCGCCCTTTTACACCCGTCTCTTCATGTACCCACCCAACTCCATCTGAAAATTTACCTCATCAATAACAAAATTTGGCATTCGAGTATACGGGTTGACGCAATCACAAATAATCATTATGATTAACCACGAATCACAAGTGCATAAAGGAGTAATCACTATGGCTCAAACAGAAACAAAAGTATTAACAGCGCACATTCCCCTGCCTCTTGCTGAAAAGGTCGATCAAATGGCCGCTCGACTTGAACGGTCGCGCGGGTGGATAATGAAGCAGGCACTGTCGGCTTGGATTGATCAGGAAGAAGAACGTAATCGATTGACCCGGGAAGCGCTTGCCGACGTAGACGCAGGCCTTGTCATCGACCATCAGGCAGTACAGGCATGGGCCGATAGCCTCAACACTGACACTCCGTTGCCTGTGCCACGCTAATGGAACTGAAGTGGACCAGTAAGGCGCTCTCAGATTTGGCACGACTGTATGAATTTCCGGCATCAGTAAATCAGCCTGCAGCTGCGCGTGCAGTGCAGTCGGTGATTAAGGCGCCGGCTGCACTGTTAATGAATCCACGCATTGGTGAACAACTTTTTGAGTTCGAACCGCGCGAGATTCGGAAGATTCTTGTAGGAAATTATGAACTGCGATATGAAATTCAGGAATCCACTATCTATGTGCTGCGATTGTGGCACACGCGTGAACATAGGTAACTTAAGGCATTTCTCATCCGTCCCCGATAAGAAAGTATCACCTGGCTTCGGATCAATATGTATCTTGCGCTAACCGGTCAGTGGCAGCAGACAGTCGAGTTCATCAATCTAACTACATCGTGGGCGACGTAATACAGCTCGGTAGCAAACCATTCCGTCTGCAGCTCCCCGTCTTCGTCGAGATATTGCCGTGTCTCTTCCAGGACATCATCATTCGATGGTCCAAAACATTGATCAAAACGCCAGTAGCCTTCATCATAGGCAAGACCAAGGGTAGCCAAACGTTCTCCGGATCTGCTGCGGATTGAAAAAACACAATACTTCAGAGCCAGGCATTGGCTGATATACTCCCGGCAGCAATTATTCATCAGGTAGCCTTCCGACTTGAGCAGTTTCGCCGAAGTTAACGGCATGATCAAATATTCACCGACAAACATTTCAGACAACTTACACTTCCATTTGGCCGATCGTTTTTTGACTGAGGACCCTACAGCCAACTTGGTTGCAGAAAAGGCATTCAAATTTTCTACTTTGGATTGAGATAGCATTTTCGTTGTACCTCCAGACGTTGATAGTCACCATAAAGTTTAACTGTTCCAGCACATCTTATTCCCCTTCTCTATCCTACAGTGACACTATGCCATACCAGGGGTATCATAGAGTGACCCCCCTGGAATTTTTTTCATCTTTTTTCTTTCCAGAAGAAACACCTTCTATTTAGGCCGCCCTTCATATTTTGTACGGAAAATTGCCGTACATGTGTTAATGTTATAAATGAAGTTACATTACTGGTAAATTTTTAAAAAGGAGTGTGTTATGGCCGCAACAGCTCGTGATCGAATAGAAATGCGTGTGAGTCCGGAGGTTAAAAACTTGGCCGAAAGGGCTTCTGCTGCTATGGGTTGCACCTCACTCACTGAGTTTATGACTCGGCTGATTCGAGAGTATGCACCGGGCATCCTTGCCAAGCAAACAACAATAGAATTGACTAATGCTCAGTTTGACAACTTTCTTGTTGTCTGTAATGACCAAACATTGAAACCGAGTAAATCCCTCATGGATGCGGCAAAACGTTTGGACAGTGAGGGTTATTAATTGGCTCTGCAATCAGAATTTGTCGATGTCGATTATTCCAATCAGGATATCCGACGTTTCCGCTGCGGGAAACCTCAGATGGACACCTTTTTAATTCGCTTTTCGTCAAAGAATGCGGAACTTGGTATCAGTAAAACATGGGTGCTGCTCGACCAGGACAAGGGGGAAAAGAAAAAGTTCCCAGTAGCTGCATATTACACTTTGGCAGTAGGGACAGTCACTCGCGAAACACTTCCAGTCGTCCATAAAGAACTCCCGTCTTATCCAGTCCCGGTTACTCTGCTTGCGCGCCTTGCCGTATCTGAAAGCTATCGGAACAAAGGGCTTGGGGCAAAAACGCTGGTAACAGCCCTTCGACAGGCTGTTGTTCTGAAAGAGAAAGGACTTCCTACAATTGGCGTGGTTCTTGATGTTCTCGACGAGGATGCTCTGTGTTTTTATAATCATTTTGGTGTATTCCATACTTTTTCGGACAATCCAAAGAGATTGTTTGTACCGATGCACGTGATACAACAGCTATGATGCCTTCTAAAAGGGTCTTCAATCCAACCCATTCCGACAATGCTTTCGTAGGGCGAACAAAGACCTCTTTCTTATTATTTAGTGTG
>Ga0214472_10007929_pt1 | contig 11080 bp, 13 predicted proteins | sample RVTome_6_FD_207662 | JGI IMG/M metagenome (GOLD analysis project Ga0214472, IMG submission 207662) | Soil microbial communities from uranium-contaminated site in the Upper Colorado River Basin, Wyoming, United States - RVT140D175 | ecosystem: Environmental > Terrestrial > Soil > Contaminated >...
ATCGATCTTAACGCGGGCCTGGCCATTCCGGATGAAGACGGAGCTATCATCCGAGCGCCAGCCGAACAATAGCGAGGTGTCGATCCCGACATGGGTCGGTTTCGGGCTCAAGGCATATTGCACCGAAAACCCGAGATACGGCATCGTGGAGAGATCCGTTGTGGAAACCGTATCCGGATCGGTCTCCGAAACTTCGAAAAACGTCATGGCGTCTTCATCAAAGCTCGCAGCACCGACATATCCCTGTAAATGCACGGTCGAGAAATCATCTTCCGCAATGGCCAAGCTTGGCGCCAGAAAATTGACCCACAGGAACAGGGAAAAAACCACGAGACAGAACTTGACTATATTAACTGAGACCATAAAGGCACCTCTCACGATAAATTGACTTTCGTCTCATCGCTCCGGGGACACTGCATTCACAAGAATGTCCCTTCGAAGAGCCCCGCGAGGGTGACCGCACAAACACACCCTGGCTTTAGACGGAAGCTGGTTTTGGACCTTGATATTTACAACCCGTGGGAACATGCACTTCCGATATTCTTTTTAGAGCTGGGAAAAGGAAAATGCCCAAAACGAATTTAATTGCCCTATAGATCGTTGTAACACAAGATATTCAAATAGCTTTTGCCTATTGCCGAAAAACTTGCGGATCTACTTATGAAAAACGGTGAATTTATCAGAGCACCAGATGCCTTGTCATGGAAGAATCGATCGCAGTCGGCCAGGCGATCTAATTGGACATCAAGTTTTTGCCCTGCAGTACTTACTCTTGCATAACCAACTCTCATTCCCCTGACTGCCTCCTTTCTCGCTTTGGGAGGGATTCCTTCTCCCTGCGGTGGGATTTGTCATGAAAATTTATCGGCTATCGATGGCCCTGTTATGGAACTGTGGGAAAAGGCAGGGAAATCAGGATATTGCAAATTCTCTCATAATTGGGTATTCTGACGGAAAATTTACGTCATCGGACGAAGAAATTACGTCAAAACGGAGGATGGAGTGCTTGAGGGCTTATTCGGAACTGTCAACAGGGAAAGGGTTCTTCTGTATCTTTTCGCCAGGGACGAAGGTTACCCGAGGGAAGTGGCCAAATTTTACGGTACCGATCTCCGGTCGATTCAAAACCAGTTCGAAAAGCTGGAGGTTGGAGGGGTATTGTACAGCCGCCTGCTTGGAAACACCCGCCTCTATTGCTTTAATCCCCGCTATCCTTTCCTCGAAGAACTGAAAGGCCTGCTGGAAAAAGCGCTTACCTTTTATTCCGAGGACGAGCGGGAGCGGCTAGTCATGGGCAGGCGGCGGCCGCGGAGGAAAGGGAAGCCCCTGTGAAGGAGATTCGTGCAATGAGCATGGGAGAACTAGCTGCCTTCGCCTGCTCCCATCTCCAGAGAAACGGTATCGACGTGGTGCTCTCGGGAGGTGGCTGTGTTGCCATCTACAGTGAAGGGCGGTATGTTTCCTACGATCTTGATTTTGTCGAAAATATGTCTTCCGGTCGACGCAAGTTGAAAAAAGTCTTGGCCGAAATCGGTTTTGAGGAAGAGGGAAGGTATTTCACGCATCCGGAGACCGAGTATTTTCTCGAGTTTCCTGCCGGCCCCCTGGCAGTAGGGGGTGAGCCGCCGCAAAGAATTGTCGTACTGGGATTTGAGACGGGGGATTTGGCGGCGTTATCGCCAACGGACTGTGTCAAGGATCGATTGGCCGCCTATTTCCATTGGAATGATCAGCAGTGCCTGGAGCAAGCCCTTCTTGTCGGATGCGCCTCCGATATCGATCTTGCTGAAATCAAGCGGTGGTCTCTTAAAGAAGGAAACGTAAAAAAGTTTCACCATTTCCAGGATCTCCTGCGGAGGAAATGAGGGACACTCCCAGGATTTCCGACAAATCACCGTCAATTAGACACGAAAAGCCCGCCCAGTCTTCCCGGCGGGCTTTTCCGATATGTGAGGGATTGTGTGAATTCCGTCGCCCGACATTCTCTATCCTCAGAACAATTCGGAACGACTTCTCGGACAGTCCATAAACTTGATTGAGGACGTAGCAGGTTGTTGCATAAGTTACCTTACCACCGTTCCCCCGGCACTCTCAGCCTCTCTCATTTGCCAAGCGCTTGCACCGCCGCAGCCAGCGTGGCCAGCGGCAAAAAGAGAGCGAGCGGATGGGTGGGCAGGGTGACGAAGCCATACTGCTCGTAATACGTGCGGGCGCTCTGGTTCTTCGCGTCCACGAAAAATCCAATGATCCCGATGTTTTCGGCAACGGCCAAGGTGCGCCGCATCGCATCGGCCATCATGATGCCACCGAGCCCTTGCCGCTGAAGATCCCATGCCACCGCCAAGCGGGCCAATTTGGCGGCGGGGGCTTTGCGCGGGTATTTCTTGGCGTATTCGGATGGCAGTTCGGCCGTCACCACCTCGCAGCTCGCCAGCGTGAAAAAGCCCAGGATCTTCGCCGGCTCATCCAAATCAACGAGAACAAAGGTGCGCGAGATCCCTTTGTCATTGTGTTGGCGAGCGGTCCTTTTGAGATAGTCGTCCAGGTCCCGGTCGCCACAGCTAAAGCCTTCGCGGTCGTGTCCCTGAGAAAGAGGTTCGATGCGAAGCATTTATAGCCGATCCTTATGAGCTTGGAATGCCGCAAGCAATTTTTCGTTCGGTGCTGGCGGGTTCTCGATCGCATCGAAAAATCGCCTGGCTGTCTCAGCGTCCAGTCGAATAATGCTCTCCTCCTCGATCACTGTGCGTGCCCGATCGAGGGCTGATTGAACTAGAAACTGATTAACCGTCGCGCCGCACAACTCGGCCGCTCGGGTGAGCGTATCGTAAACGTGCTCGGGCACTCGTGCTGAAATGCGTGTTTCGACCTTTGCAGCCATGATGTTGACCTCCGTGTGTGAGCTGATCTGTTGCAAAGTTAACATAGTGGCGCCAAAACGGCAACGACTTGGTGTCATTTTGGCGCCAATGACTGCCGTCTATTTATAGGAAGACTTGGCCAGGGCTAGCCGTTTTGTGCGATTGCTGTGGAAGGAATGAGTGCTGACAGCGATGCCGCCCGGCTTCGACAAAGCTGAGGTGGGGGTGATTCCAACCGATTGGTGTGTGGGTACGGTGCGGATTTGCCAGGTGCGACCGCTGCTGATATTCATAACTCGGGCAACTCCAACCCTTGCATGTTGCTCTGTTCAAGAATCTCCCAGGCATCCTGCTGGTGAGTTTTTACCGCCTCCTGGAAACAATACCAGGGGCTTTGCTTGAAATTCCGGCGGTCCTTCCAGAAATAGCCATCCTTCAGCGGATCCAAACGAACCAGGGGTAATTCACAACGGTCACGTAATCCGCGAACCTTTTCGTCAATGGCGTCGTCCAACCACTGCTCCCCGTCGTATTTCGGCAATTTGCGATCACCGTAGGCAACTTTTTCACTGAGTTCCCGATAGCGCGCCACACGCTCTTCCTTTTTGCCGTTGGTCGGATCCTGTGCGCCGATGGCCCAATCCAGATCCTGGCGTAATTCACCGATCTTCTCGTTCAGGACAGATTCAGCCAACGTCACATCCAGGTACCTGCAGAACTTTCTCAGGAGATGTTCCGCGGCCTCCAGAAATTTCGTCCTGTTGTCCACCCGTTCATGAAGCAGGCGTTTGTCCTGCCAGACCAGGGCGGGCTGGTCGGGATCGCGGCCGGCGTCGGCATGGCCGATGTTCGGCAAGGCCAGACACAAAGGGCCCTTCATGGCATTGAAATCATCAAAGTAGCCGACGAAATTCTGGTGTGCCCAGGTATCGGCGTAGGCGTGACTGGCCACGCCGATGCGGTAGAGGTTTCCGGTGGCGAGGGCGGCGTCCAGAATCTTGTTGGCGTTCTCGCTGTCCGGGGTGGTGTTCAGCCAGTGCATTTTGCCGTCTTTGCGCCAGGCCGTGGGATTTTGCGGCTCGCCTGGGATAAAATGAAACAGAGGGTAGATCCGGAACAGCTTTCCTCCGGGTCGGAGAATGTTTTTGGTTTGACTGATGTAGTTGCTATAGCCCGAGGCCATCCCTTGGTCGATCTGCAGGACCATGTCGTTGTCGTCGACGTAGTAGCAGGCGGTGGCGATGGTGAGAGCGTCCTTTGCCCCGAACCCCGCTTTGGCGGCGATCAGATAGGTCATGTAATAGTGAAACTCGATGTCCACGGTTCCTCCCTCCAGGGCAAGGCCCTGATTGCATGGGGATAACTATAAAAATAAATTTTCACGAGTTTATAATCAGAAGTGTCTAAAGGTCAAGAAGAGCAAGTTCTCCGGCCGAAATTGTCGGAAGTAAATTTCGAGAGAGGTGAGTCGATGGCTGATTATTCCGGGGTAAAGGTAACCATGTATCGCTGGGCCGGGTCGTGGGGGCCATTTCGGATCAAGGTGCCCTGTGGGGAATGTTCCCTGACCCAGGATGTGATTCGCGATACCTTGGCTAACGAACTGGAGGGTATTCCGGTACAACTGGAGATCTTCGAGTGGCTGAGCGCGTGGTGGCAACCGTTGCGCAGGGGTGGTTGGCATGCGCCGATAGTCCTGGTGGAGGACAGGGTGATCTCTCAGGGCAGTGCCCTTAACCGCGGAGTCCTGACTCAGGCGGTCATCGAATATCACTCCCGGCGGTCGCCGGTGAAGGGAAATCATCTCTTCGGCAAGGAAGGTTGTCCACACTGCGAACGAGGCAAGAAATATCTCGAAAAAGCCGGCATCGGCTACACCTACCACAATGTGGTGCGGGACCCGCGGGCTCTCTATGAAATGCTCGCCCGGGTCAAGCCTCTCGTTGGCGCCAAAACCCCGATCACGGTTCCGCAGATCTGGCTCAAGGGGGAATATGTCGGCGGAGCGGACCAACTCGGCAAAATTGTTCACCAAAGGGTTCAGCCGAATGCCGATCGTGGATAGTGCTCCCTTTCACCGGAAAAAAACCTCTTAAGTGATTAGCAGCACAAGCCCCCTGCGGTGGCCCGATGTCAGAAAGTAACTTGTGAGGGCACGACGCTTCAGCCGCCCGACCTTCATAACCCCTCCCGGCCTCCCCTTAACTTAAGGGGAGGTGAAAGGTTTCCCCCTCTTAAGATAAGAGGGGGTTAGGGGGAGTTATGATGCAATTGTTTCTTAGAAGTTGGACCGGATTGGTTTCCCTGGCAGGGGGAAAAGCAGGGGCCCCGATGTTGCCATCGGGGCCCTGGGGGTTGTCGTCAGTTTTCCAGCAGTCGTTCGAGGCGATCGAGGTCGTTGATGACCCGGAAGCTCCCGCCGCCCTTTTCGATGCGGCTTTGCCACGCTTCCAGCCGGTGTTTGTATTTTCGCGGATCGATATTGTCCTGGCGCAGCTTGGTCACATTGAGCGCTACCACCCTGCAGTTGTTCAAATCCAGTGGAAAGTCGCGTACATAACCCTTGGCCAGTTCCTCTTCAAGGTCGGAAAAGATCAGGATGGTGCGCCGCGGGGAGCCCGTTTCGGTCAGGTATTCCACCGCCTGCAGCATACCGCCGGTGATGTCGGTATAGGGGCTGGACTTGGTGTTGCCGACAAAATGATCCAGCGCCTCTATGAAGGTCCGCTTTTGCTGGTTGAGCACCGAGGGACGGCCGTCGAAGGTGACCTTGTGGATGATGTCCTTTTCGCTGAAACTGCCGGTGTCGATGCTGGCGACGCAAAGGGAGTCACCTGGTTGCAGGGTGCCGAGCAGGAATTTGGCGATGGCCTGGGCCTTCTGCAGTTCGGCGGTGTAGGTGCCGGAAGTGTCGATCAGGAGCACTACGGACTGGGTGTGGCTCTGGCTGTCGGCGCAGCCGCCAAGGACCAGGGGCAGCAACAGGGTAAGAAAAAAGCGTCTCATTGGTCCCCCTCCGCCTTCTTGCGACGCCGGGATGTCGGCAGCAACGCCTTGGAAGGCAGGGCCGGTTTTTCCAGATCGGGCCCGGCAGCGGGGACCGGAGTGGAAATGCCGGTCGTTTGCCTGATTTGGCCGACCCTGGTTTCAACCCAGAGCAGCGGGAAGATCAAGAGGTCGTAGAGACTGATCAACAGTTTGCCGGAAGTGAGGCTGAAGCTGCCGACGATACGCAACAGTGTGGCGCAAAACCGCAAAAACCCGCAGGTGGCGGTGCCGAGCATGGTCCGTCCCGAATGGATGAAGGATTCGAGTGGAATGGCGACAAAGGTCAAGGCGAAGGGCAGAATAAAGCCGAGGACCATCTGTCCCACCATCGGAATCCAGTTGGCTCCCGTAATGGCGGTGGCTTGGGCTCCGGTCAGTGCCTGGCGCAGGGCATGGCTGTCGGCTGCGATCTGATCGCGCATGAAGGCCAGTGCCGACTCGATGCCGGCCATGGTCAACAGGATGCTGAAGGAAAACCAGGCCAGCCTCACCCGCAACTTGTCGTCGAGTTGGTTGATCACCGGAAACAGGCGGGTGATGCGCAGCGTCTCCATCAGGAACAGGCCCATGGTAACCTCGACCAGGATGATGACCAGGGCGGCGACATGGGACGTCTGCAGGGGACCGATGCGGCTGCCGCCACCGACCATCTCCGACATCGGCAGGGCGATGAGATTGAAGTTGATGAACGCACCGCCGACTGCGATAACCATCACCAGCGAACTGATGGCGAACTGGGCGAAGGCGGAGGAAGAGAGGTACCGGGCGGCCCGCTCCGGGTCGCTGCGGATGGTTTCGTACTGTTCCATCCGGACGTCGATAGCCTGGGCCCGCTGCTGCAGGCCGGTGATGTTGCGTTCGGCGTTGCTCAGGGTTTTTTGCAGTCGCCGCCAGAAGGGCATCATCCGCTCCAGGCGTTTGTGCCGTTGCTGGCTTTGGGTACGATAGGCGGCCATGGACGAGGTGTGCTGGCGATCCGCCTCCTGTTTGATTTCCCCGAGGATGGTTCCTACCAGATTGCCTTCGGGGTCGGGCAGCTTGGTGACCGCTGTTACCGCCGCAACCCAACCGGGCGGCGAGGGGGGAGACGAAGCGCTCTGCTGGTAGTCCTCGTCGAGCCGGGTCAGCAGGCCTGACATCTGCCGGTGAAGTGCCGGGTAATTCTGCAGATCCCGCTGAACCACCGCCTCGATCCTCTGGAATTCGCGTTCCAGTTCCTTTTCCACGTGGCTGGCGCCTTCGGCCAGCAGCACCTCCCGGTTACGGGTCTGCAGCCGTTGTTCGGCCAGGGCGACGGCGCGGGACGCCAGCCTGAGGGCCGAGGCAAAAATCCGGCTGGCCTGGCGGATTGCCCTATGCACCTGGGCCCGGCCCAGATACAGCAGGACCATGCCCAGCGCACAGAGCGTCAGCAGGGTCATGGGATTCATGCCTTCAAAGATCCTGTTCATCGGAAACCTCCTGGGACTTAAAAATAACCACCAAATGAGGAAATATTTCAAAAAACCTGCAAAAGAAGGGCCAACCGCCGCGAAGGTGCCTCGGAGGGGGGGTGGAGCGGAATATAGAGGAAGTAGTCTCAAGAAAAACGGGCATTTGGCAGTGGCAAATGACGTTTTCCGCCCCTCCGCGAGGGGAGGGGACGGTTTGTGTATTGTGCAGGAGAATTTAAGATAAGAAGGCAGGCGGGAGGTGTTTACAGACCTGCGTCCCGCAGCTTTTCCAACAGTCGACGCTGCTCGTCGGTTGGTTTGGCGGGGACGCTTATTTCGATGACGGCATAGAGGTCGCCCCGTTGATCCTTTTGGGTCGCCTGCACCCCGAAGCCTTTGAGGCGGATCTTGCCGCCGCTCTGGATGCCGGCGGGAACCTTGACCCGTTTGCTGCCTTCCAGGGTGGGGATCTCCGCCGTGGTGCCGAGACAGGCGCCGCTGTAAGGGATGCGGACCTTGGCAAGCAGATCGCGCCCTTCGCGGGTAAAGTCAGGGTCGGGATCGACCTTGATTTCCAGAAACAGGTCGCCCGGCGGGCCGCCGGCCGGACTGCTGCCACCCTTGCCGGCCACGCGCAGTTTCTGTCCCGACTCGATTCCGGGAGGAATGGATACCTGAAGTTGTTCCACGCTCTGACCGGCGCGAAAATCGATGCGTTTTTTCCCTCCCTGAACCGCCAGCCTGAAGGGGATGTTGAGATGCATCACATAGTCCTGGCCCTTCACCTGCCTGGGCTGGCCGCCACCGGGAAAGGAACTCCGGGCCCGTGCCCCGCCGCCGAACAGACGGCTGAAGATGTCGTCGGTGCCGAAGCCGAATTCTCGGAAAATATCGCCCACGTCGAAGTTGCGGTAAATATCCTCCTGGGAAAAGCGCTGATGGAAGCCGGCTTCACCGAACTGGTCGTATTGGCGGCGTTTTTCAGGATCGGAGAGGACCGCATAGGCCTCGGTGATTTCCTTGAACTTTTCTTCGGCCTTGCTGTCCCCCGGGTTTTTGTCCGGATGGTGTTTGAGGGCCAGTTTCCGATAAGCCTTTTTGATGACTTCCTGGTCGGCATTCTTGGGGACGCCCAAAACGGCATAATAATCCTTGGCCATGATTTCTCCTGAACTGAGGTAGGAACCTTGACAATATAGTGAGGGCGGCGGACTCCGTCAAGGGCGCTAGAGATGTAGCCGCCCGGTTTATTGCCAATTGCGCCATTTGCTGCCATAATGGCGAAAATTCACCGTCGATGGTAATTCTCAAGCCCGGAGCGAGGTGACTTATGCGTGTTGTGATCATCGGGGCCGGTATTTCCGGTCTGGCCACGGCGTTCGCCTTGCAGCAGCGCGCCCGCAAAAACGGTACCGCCCTGCAGCTGACCGTGTTGGAGAAGGATTCCCGGGTCGGCGGCAAGATCCGCAGCCTTCGGGAAGAGGGTTATCTCTGCGAATGGGGGCCCAACGGCTTTCTCGACGGCAAACCGGCGACCCTCGATTTGTGCCGTGAACTGGAAATCGCCGAACGGCTCCTGCGCTCCGATGACAATGCCCGCAAGCGATTCATTTATTCCCGGGGGAAACTCCATCGTGTGCCGGAGAATGCTTCCGCTTTCTGCTGTTCCGGATTGATTTCCTGGCCGGGAAAACTGCGCATTGTCGGTGAAATGTTCCTGCCCCGCCATCGTGGCGACGCCGATGAAACCCTGGCGGCTTTTTGCCGCCGCCGGCTGGGGGGCGAAGCCCTGGAAAAATTGATCGGTCCCATGGTCTCGGGAATCTTTGCCGGCGATCCCGAAAACATGAGTCTTAAAAGCTGTTTTCCCCGGATTCATCAACTGGAAACCGAATACGGCGGCCTGATCCGGGCCATGATCCGCCTGGCGGCCAAACATCGGCGGGAACGGCGCTCCGGCAAGGCGGTAGCCGGCGCCGGCGGACCGGCCGGGGTGCTGACTTCCTTTGCCGGCGGTCTGCAGGAACTCACCGACCGGTTACGCGATGTTCTTGCCGATGCGATATGTACCGGGGCGGGTGTTGCGGAAATCCGACCCTGCAGGGAAGGTTTCCAGCTTGCGCTGGAAAAGGGTCGGGAGATCGAAGCGCAACTGGTTATTGCCGCCGTGCCCGCCTATGATCTGGCCGGCATGGTGGATGGATTCGACCGGGAAATGGCGTCGCTCCTGCGGGGCATACCCTATGCGTCCCTCCAGGTCTGTTGCTTCGGGTACCGGCGGGAAAGGTTTCCCCACGCCCTCGACGGATTCGGCTACCTGGTGCCGAAGGGGGAACGGCTCGACGTTCTCGGTACCCTGTGGGATTCGAGCATTTTTCCCAACCGGGCGCCTGCCGGGCAGGTGCTGTTGCGTTCCATGCTCGGCGGTGCCACCCGTCCCGAAGTGAAGGGCTGGGATGATGCCCGGGTCAGGGACAACACCCTGGCCGCATTGGGCAAAACCATGGGGGTGGCCGAAAAACCCGAATTTGCCAGGATTTATGCCCATCCGCAGGCGATTCCCCAATATCTGCCCGGTCATGGTCGCCGCCTCCAGGCCCTGCGTGAGCGGACCGACCGCTATCCCGGAATGTTTTTTACCGGCAATGCCTTTTTCGGCATCGGTCTCAACGATTGTGTCAGTTCTGCCGGGAAGGTGGCGGAGCAGGCCTTTGAGCATATCCGGCAATCAGGTTGAAACAGCGAATCAGTTGGCGTAATGTGCGGATTAGCCATCCTGCGAGTTTTTGCGAAGCCATCATGCAGCACCCGGAAGGAAAAAATGACGATTAAGTGGTTCCCCGGACATATGACCACCTCCCGCCGGCAGATTGCCGAGGCCATGCCCAAGATCGATGCGGTCATCGAAGTCCTCGATGCCCGGTTGCCGGTTTCAAGCGGCAATCCTTTGCTGGCGGTTCTGCGTCATCGCAAACCCTGTATCAAAGTGTTGAACAAGGCCGATTTGGCTGATCCGCGGGTCACGAAAAGCTGGGTGGCGTATTTCGAACGGCAGGGCGGCGAGGTGCGGTCCCTGGCCCTCAACGCCACCCGCACCGTGGAAGTGGCCCGGTTACTCCAAATGTGCCGTGGTCTCGTACCCCACCGCGGGAGGCCGGGAAAACCCCTCCGGGTCATGGTGATCGGCATCCCCAATGTCGGCAAATCGACCCTGATCAATACCCTGGCGGGCCGCCGCATCGCCAAAGTGGGCGACCGGCCGGCCATTACCCGAAGCGCCCAGCAGATCGATCTGCGAAACGGGGTGCTGCTGTTCGATACCCCTGGAATCCTGTGGCCCAATCTCGTCGATCAGGAGGGCGCCTACCGGCTTGCTGCCAGCGGCGCCATCGGCGATACGGCGATCGATTTTCAGGAAGTGGCCCGGTTTGCCGCGGACCTTCTCCTGCGAACCTATCCTGACCTGCTCCGCCAGCGATACAAACTGGACCCCTTGCCATTGGATGGCGGACAGTTGTTGCTCGAACTGGGCCGACGCCGCGGGTGTCTGGAAACTGGCGGAGAAATCAATCTTTATCGTGCCGCGGACATTCTTCTGCGGGAACTGCAGGCCGGTAAGGTCGGCCGCATCAGTCTCGAAATTCCGGAAGAGACGCAGGCCTCCATTGTCGAAAAGGGATTATAAGGAAATGGCAAGTTCCAAGGGTTGTGGGGCTCGGGTTCAGGCATCGCTCATTT
>Ga0214472_10007931_pt1 | contig 11079 bp, 10 predicted proteins | sample RVTome_6_FD_207662 | JGI IMG/M metagenome (GOLD analysis project Ga0214472, IMG submission 207662) | Soil microbial communities from uranium-contaminated site in the Upper Colorado River Basin, Wyoming, United States - RVT140D175 | ecosystem: Environmental > Terrestrial > Soil > Contaminated >...
GGTCGCGGCCGCGCTCGGCGTGGACTTCGCGCTGCCGGCGGCGGCGCGCGGCGAGGCCGACCTGGTGGTGCACACCAGTGCCACCGGTGCGGGCCTGGACACGGCACTGAACCTGGCCGGCTTCGAGGCCACCGTGCTCGAGTTGAGCTGGTACGGCGACGCTGCGGTCAGCGCACACCTGGGCGGCGCCTTCCACGCCCGGCGCATCCGCCTGCGCAGCTCCCAGGTCGGCGCCGTGGCGCCGGCGCGGCGCGCCCGGCGCAGCCACGACGAGCGCCTGCGGCTGGCCGTCGCGCTGCTCGCCGACGACGCACTCGATGCGCTGATCACCGGCGAGGACGCATTCGCGGATCTGCCCGCGGTGATGGCCCGCCTCGCGCGCGGCGACAGCGCTACCATCTGCCATCGCATCCGCTACTGCTGAGAGCCGGCCACCATGTACACCGTGTGCGTGCGCGAGCACGTGATGATCGCCCACAGCTTTCGCGGCGAGGTATTCGGACCGGCGCAGCGCCTGCACGGCGCCACCTACGTGGTCGATGCCGAGATCGCCCGCGAGCAGCTCGATGCGGACGGCATCGTGGTGGACATCGGCCGCGCGCGCGAGGCGCTGCGCGAGGTGCTGAGCGAGTTCGACTACCGCAACCTCGACGAGATGGAACAGTTCGCCGGCCGCAACACCACCACCGAGGTGCTGGCACACACCGTGTTCGAGCGCCTCGCCGCACGCATGCGCAACGGCGCGCTGGGCGCGCCGGCGCGCGACGCGAGCCGCTTGCGGGTGGTGCTGCGCGAGTCGCACGTGGCCTGGGCCGCATACGAGGGCGACCCGCGCCAGCCGCGGTGAGGGCGCTGTCGCTGCTGCTGCCCGGCGACCCGGACACCCGCACCGGCGGCTACCTGTACGACCGGCGCATCGCGCAGGAGCTGGGCACGCTCGGCTGGCGCGTGCAGTTGCGGCGGCTGCACGACTCGTTTCCGTTCCCCGACGCCGCGGCACTGGCGCACGCCGCGCAGGTGCTCGCGGCGTTGCCCGACGGCGCCACCGCGCTGTGCGACGGGCTCGCGTTCGGGGCGATGCCGCAGCTTGCCGTCGCCGCGGGCGCGCGATTGCGCCTGGCGGCGATAGTGCACCATCCGCTGGCCCTGGAAAGCGGACTGGACGCCGCGCGCGCCGCGGCGCTCGAGCACGCCGAGCGCACAGCGCTGGCCGCTGCCAGCCTGGTCATCGCGACCAGCGCGCGCACCGCCGGCGTGCTGCAGACCCGCTACCGCGTGCCGGCCGCGCGGCTGGCGGTGGTCGAACCGGGCACCGAGCGCGCGCCGCCGGCGCGCGGCTCGGGCGGCAGCGAGACGGTGCTGCTGTGCGTGGGCACGCTGACGCCGCGCAAGGGCCACGATCTGCTGATCGACGCGCTCGCGCAGGTCCATCCGGCGCGCTGGCGGCTGATCTGCGCCGGCAGCCTGAGCCGCGACCCGGGCTGGGCCGAGGCGCTGCGCGCGCGCATCGAGGCTGCCGGCATGGGCGATCGGGTGGCGCTGCTCGGCGAGCTGGACGCGCCCGCGCTGGCGCGCTGTTACGAGCAGGCCGACGCCTTCGTGCTGCCGACGCGGCTGGAAGGCTATGGCATGGCGCTGGCCGAAGCGCTGGCGCGCGGGCTGCCGGTGATCACGAGCGCCGGCGGCGCCGCCGCGGACACGGTCGGCGATGCCGCGCTGCTGGTGCCCGGCGAGGACGTCGGCGCGCTGGCGCAGGCACTGCGACGGATCGCCACGCAGCCGGCGCTGCGCGGCGAACTGTCGGCGGCGGCGCTGCGCCGTGCGCACGCGCTGCCGAGCTGGCGCCAGTCGGCGCAGCGCATGGACCGTGCGCTGCGCCGGCTGGACAGCGCGTGAGCGGCTTTGGCCGCGCCTGGCTCGCGCTGCGCGAGCCGGCCGACGCCCGGGCGCGCGATCGCGCGGCGCAGCACGCACTGCTGCCCGCGCTGCGCCACCACCTGCAGGGCCGGCGCATCCACGTGCTGGATCTGGGCTGCGGCACCGGCGCGAACCTGCGCTGGCTCGCGCCGCGGCTGCCGGCGCCGCAGCACTGGCGGCTGGTGGATCATGATGCCGCCCTGCTCGCAGACGCAGCACACGGCGCACACGGCTCGCGCGCGGACGCTGCGCCGGAGCGCAGCTTCGAGCAGCAGGACCTGGCCGCCGGCCTGCCCGACCTGCATGAGGTCGATCTGGTCACGGCTGCCGCGCTGCTGGACCTGGTCTCGCGCGCGTGGCTGGCCGGCCTGGTCGCGGCATGCGCGGCGCGGCGCACGGCGCTGCTGCTGGCGCTGAGCTACGACGGACGCATCGCCTTCCTGCCGCGCCATCGCGACGATGCGCGGGTGCGCGACGCATTGAACCGGCATCAGTTGCGCGACAAGGGCTTTGCAGCGGCGCTGGGGCCGGGCGCGGCCGCGGCCGCCGGCGCGAGCCTGCAGCGTGCCGGTTACCGCGTCACCCAGGTGCGCAGCGACTGGTGGCTGACGCGCGCCGACGCGGCCTTGCACGATGCGCTGATCGGCGGCTGGGCCGATGCCGTGCGTGAGCAGGCCGGCAGTGGCGGCTGCGCGTGGATCGAGCGCTGGCACGCGTGGCGCCTCGCGCACCGCGCAGCGCTGCGCGTCGGCCATGTCGACCTGCTGGCGCTGCCGCCGGCGTGACCTGGCGTGCCGCCGCACGCGCGTGCGCCAGCGGCGGCGCTGCTCTGGCTCGCCTGGCACCTGGCCGGCGGCGAGGCCGTGCTGGCGACACTGGCCGCGGCCGACCCGCGGTGGATCGCCGCGGTGCTGGCGCTCAGCGTACCGATGCACGCGCGCTCGGCCGCGCGCTGGGTGTTCAGTTGCCGGCGCCTCGGCTTGCGGCTCGGCTACCGGCGCGCTGGTGCTGCTGTTCGACCGCGCCGAAGCACGCACCTGAGGCACGCCCTGGCGCGGGCGGACTCAGACCAACCGCGGCGCGCCAGGCGGGCTATCGGCGGCGGCGCCGGCGGCGCGCAGATCGCAGTCATAGAGCAGGTCCTGCCCCATGCGGAACACGCGGTGGCGGGGCCGCAAACAGTCGCGCAGCGCGCCGCGCGCCGGCACCTGCAAGCCGGCCCGCCCGGCGCCGATCAGCAGCGGCGCCACCGCGATGTGCAGCCGATCGAGCAAGCCGGCGGCGAGGAAGCGCGACACCGTCACGCCGCCGCCTTCCACCAGCACGCGCTGACAACCGCGCGCGTGCAGCGCCGCCAGCACCGCCGCCAGATCCGGATGTCCATGGGCATCTGCGGCGACTTCCAGCAGCTCCACCGCGCGGCCGGGCCGGCGGCGCGCCCCGCGCAGGCACACCAGCAGCGTGGGCGCCGCGCCGTCGGTGAACATGCGCAGATCCGGGCCCAGTTCCAGGCGCGGATCGATGGCCACGCGCAACGGGTTCGGTCCGGGCACCAGGCGCGTGGTCAGGCGCGGATCGTCCTCGCGTGCGGTCGCGCCGCCCACCACCACCGCGTCGCACAGCGCGCGCAGCCGGTGCAGGTGCTCGATGTTGGCGCAATCGTTGACGAAGCAGGAATCGCCGCTCGCGGTTGCCACGCAGCCGTCCAGGCTCTGGCCGAGGTGACCGAGGGTCAGCGCGCCGCCGGCACGCAGCGCGCAGATCGGCAGGTACAGCGACAGGAACTCGCGTGCCGCCGGCGCCAGGCCGGCCGCGGGTGCCCAGGCCGCACCGTCGTGCGTGAGCACCGCGACCGCGTCCGCATCGCCGGCCTCGGCATGGACCGCGGCACCGGCGCGCAACGCCACCGCGGCCGGCGGCGCGGCCGTGCGCAGCAGTGCCGCGCAGGCCTGCAACAGCGTCCACAGTTCCTCTGGCGGGTGCGCGCTCGCCGCCATGCTCGTGCGCTCCATTCCGCGTCAATCCAGGACGAACGGTACCGTATCAAGTACCGTAGCAGCCGCGTCATCGCGGCGGGTCGGAAACCTCGGGCAGCACTGCAAGTGGATCGACCACGGTGACGCTAAAGATCGCGTCGCCGCGGCCGAGAAGCGGAACGGTCCTGCCCACGATCCCGTGCCCGCCGCGCATGCGCAGCTTCAGTCACATTCAGGAGATGAGCCCGGTGGACAAGTCCCCCTCCGCCACGGGGTGGTACCTGGAAGGCTCGGTGGACGGCGATGCCAGCCCCACCCGCTTCCGGCTCAAGGACTTTCCGATCCGCATCGGACGTCGCGCCAGCCTGGACATCGTGCTGCTCAGCTCCGAGGTATCGAGCCTGCACGCGGAGATCTCCGAGCGCGACGGGCGCCTGTGGGTGCGCGACATGGGCAGCATGAACGGAACGCGCCTGCACCAGGAGTTGCTTGCCGACGCGGCGCCGCTCGGCGATGGCGACATCCTGCATTTTGCAAGCCTCGAGTTCGTGCTCGAGCGCATCGGCGACGCGGCGCCGCTCGAGCGGCCGACCGCGCTGCTCGCACCGCGCTCGGGCCGGCTCGTGCAGGGCGCGCGCAGTCAGGCCGTGACGCTGCGCCAGATGATCGACAGCTCGCGCGTACAGGTCGTGTTCCAGCCCATCGTGAAGCTGGGCGATGGGACGCGACCCGCTTTCGAGGTGCTCGGGCGCGGCGCGCACGGCGGCTTGCCCCAGTCCCCCGGTCCGCTGTTCGAGATCGCGCAGTCCGCGGGGCTCGCCGCGCCGCTGAGCGCGCTGTTTCGTCAGGCAGGCGCGGCCGCCGCCGTCGGCCTCGCCGGCTCACCGTGCATCTTCTTCAACACCCACCCCAGCGAGGTGGTCCAGCCCGGGTTCCTCGCCTCGCTCGAAGCAATGGGCGAGCAGCACCCGTCGCTGTCCGTCGTGCTCGAGGTGCACGAAACCACCGTGACCGACCCGCGCAGCATGCGCGAACTGCGCGCCGCGCTGACCGCGCTGGGCATCGGTCTCGCCTTCGACGACTTCGGTGCCGGTCAGTCGCGTTTGCTGGAACTCGCCGAATCGCCGCCCGATTACCTGAAGTTCGACATCCACCTGATCCACGACATCCACAACGCGCCGGCGTCGCGACAGTCGATGGTCGAGAATCTGGTCAGCATCGTCAGGGGCATGGGGGTGTACTGCCTGGCAGAGGGCATCGAGTGCCAGCAGGAACTGGACACCTGCGTGCAGATGGGCTTCGAGTTCGGACAGGGTTACCTGCTCGGCCGGCCGCAACCGGCGCAGGCGTGGCAGTCCGTCGGCGCGTGACGGCCCGGGGCCTGGCGCGCGCCGTGCGGCGATCCTGCGATAATGACGGTACAGTGCCGGCCCTTCCGGGCACACTCAGGAGCCATCGTCAGCGTGACCTCCAGGGAGGCTACCACCCGCGCCGTGAGCGGCGCCTTCACGGCCATCAATGGTGAGCCGGATCTGCTCGCCGTGGAGCGCGCGCTGAGCGAGTTGCGCCGCGGACGCGCGGTGGTGGTGCGCGGGGCGGGCCCGGCGATGCTGGTGCACAGCGTGGAAGCGCTCACCGACGACGCGCTGGCGCGCCTGCGTGCGACGGGCGTGCCGCCGCTCGCGCTGGCGGTGTCGGCGCAGCGTGCCCGATCGCTCGGAAGCAGCACGAGCGGCACCGCCGTGGTCGCCGTTCCGGTCAGCATGGCGCTGGAGGTGTTGCGCGAGCTGGCGGGCATCGGCGCGCCGGACCGCGCACCGGTGCACGAGCCGCTGGCGGTGTTGCCGTGCACCGACGCGCTGGAGGCAGCCGTCGCGCTGGCGCGCCACGCGCGGCTGGTGCCGGCGGTGGTGGCCGTGGCGATGGATCCCGCGCTGCCCGACGCGACCTTGCTCGAGGTCGGCGCGGCGCAGATCGACCGCTTCCGCGCCGGCGGCGGGCGCCGGCTCGAACGCGTGATCCGCGCGCGCGTGCCGCTGCGCGACGAGGAGCACTGCGAACTGGTGCTGTACCGCGACACCAGCGCCGATCGCGAGCACCTGGCGATCCTGATCGGCACGCTGACCCCCGGCGCGGCCGTCCCGGTGCGCGTGCACTCGGCCTGCCTGACCGGCGACGTGCTGGCGAGCCTGCGCTGCGACTGCGGCGATCAGCTACGCGGCGCGGTGCGCAACATGAGCAAGCGCGGCGGCGGCGTGTTGCTGTACCTCGACCAGGAGGGCCGCGGCATCGGTCTGGCCAACAAGCTGCGCGCCTATGCGTTGCAGGACACGGGCCTGGACACCTTCGACGCCGATGAGCGCCTCGGCTTCGGCCCCGATGAGCGCAGCTTCGTCGAGGCCGCGGTGATGCTGCGCGATCTCGGGATCAGGCGCATCCGGCTGCTCACCAACAACCCGCACAAGGTCGACGTGCTGCTGCGCGAGGGCATCGAGGTCGAAGCGCGCGAACCGATCATCGGTGCACGCAACGCGCACAATCACCGCTACCTCGATGCCAAGGTGCTGCGCGCCGGGCATGTCGTGGATGACGACGCCGGCTGAATACCTGCGCGGAAATGTCGTCCACGTGGCGCAGGCGTGTCGCAAGCGGGTAGCGCCTGCCGCGACTCGCCGTGAATACATCCATGTAGGCTCGACGGCGGCATCCCTGCCGCCGACGGTCGCGTCAGGCACTACCCGCTTGCTCGGGACCGGTGATCGACATTTCCGCGCAGGTATTCATTTGATGAATGAGAGTGGCGTGGCCGCGAGGTCGCGCACCACGTTCAGCAGCGCCGCGGCGAGGTGCTCGAGCAGTTGCTCGCCGCGCGCGGCATCGGCCGCCGCCGCGTTGCCGCACACCCCGGCCGGATTGAGATCCTGCGCCATCCAGCCGATCCCGGCCGGGCCTTCCACGCCGAGCGTGCGGCCCTCGGCCGCCCAGCGCGCGGACAGCGCGGCGAAGTCGGCCAGTGCTTCGCGGCGCACCAGATCCGGGCGCAGGTGCAGCAGCAGCGAGGTCTCCAGTTCGCCGCCGTGAATGCCGTGCGCCAGTTCGTCGACCGCGAACAGGCCCGGCGGCGTGCCCAGACGCCAGGTGTTGGTGCGCGCCACCAGCAGCCCCGACTCGGCGCGCAGGCGCACCGCCAGCAGATCCACCAGCGCGCCCTGGCCGCCGTGACTGTTGAGCACCACCAGCTTGCCGACGCCGGCGCGCGCGACGCCGCGGCCCAGCTCCATCCACGCATCGAGCAGCGTGTGCGCATCGATGCTCAGCGTGCCGGGGAACGCGGTGTGCTCCAGGCTGTGGCCCACCTGCTGCGCCGGCAGCACCAGCAGGCACACATCGGGCACGCCGCGCGCCAGCGCGCGCGCGACGATGCCTTCGTTGATCAGCGCGTCGGTGGCCAGCGGCAGGTGCGGGCCGTGCTGCTCCACCGCGGCCACCGGCAGCAGCGCGATCGTGCGTTCGCGATCGGCGGGCGGGAAGTCGCCGCTGACAAGCTCGCGCCAGTAGCCCGAGCGCATCAAGGCACCGGCCGCGCGCGGCCGTGCGCGGTGCCCGCGGCGCCGCACCTTGCCCGCACCGGCCGCGCGGCCGGGCGCACGCTCAGTACCCCTCTTCCAGCAACGGGAAGGCACTGCTGTAGCCAGGCGGCCAGACCGCGATCGCCCCCCGGTACAGGTAGCTGTCGTCGAGTGCCGCGAAGGAGGTCACGCCGAGCAGCCCCAGGCAGGCGCGGATCTCGTCTTCGAGGATCTCCAGCAGCCGCGTCACGCCGGCCTCGCCGCCGGCGGCCAGCGCGAAGCCGTACATGCGCCCCATGCCCACCGCGTCGGCGCCCAGCGCCATCGCCTTGACGACATCGGCGCCGCGCAGGAAGCCGCCGTCCACCATCACCTGCGCCGCGCCGCACACCGCATCGACGACCTCGGGCAGCACGTCGAGCGCGCCGCGCCCGTGGTCGAGCTGGCGCCCGCCGTGGTTGGAGATGTACACCGCGTCGACGCCATGCTTGACCGCGATGCGCGCATCCTCGGCGGTGGCGATGCCCTTGAGGATCAACGGCACGTCGAAGCGCTCCTTGATGCGCACCACGTCCGCCCAGTTGAAGCGTTTCTGGAAGTGCTCGTTCTTGCCGCCGGTGCGCCGCGCGGTGGTGACGTAGCGCTTGGCGATGTCGCGCTCGCGCTTGGAGTAGTAGTCGAGATCCACGGTCACGCAAAAGCCCACGTAGCCCGCGTCGATGGCACGGCGCACGTGCTCGTCGACCCAGCCCTGATCGCCGCGCACGTAGAGCTGGTAGAGCTTGGGGCCCGGCGCCGCCGCGGCCGTGGCCTCCAGGCCCGGCTGCGAGCCCCAGCTTTGCATGTTCATGATGCCGAAGCCCATGCACGCGCGCGCCACCGCCGCCCCGCCTTCGGGGTCGAAATCCTGCAACGAGCCGATCGGTGCGAGCACCAGCGGGATGCGCAGCGCGTGGCCGAGCAGCGAGCCCGAGGCGTCCACGTTCTCGACGTCGCGCAGCACGCGCGGGCGAAACGCGATCGCGTCCAGCGCGGCGCGGTTGCGGCGAAAGGTGGTCTCGGTCTCGGCCGCACCGCGCAGGTAGTCCCAGGGGCCGTCGGCCAGCTTGTCGCGCGCGGCCTTGTAGAACTCCTGCAACAGGCGGAAATCGTCGTGCTCGTGCATGGGTACGGGGTTTCCAGGTGTGAGGGGTCGCGGCGGTCCATTCCGCACGCCGGCAGTCGAGGGACGCCCGCTTGCGCGCCGGCGCCTGCGTCTCAGCGCAATGAGGCGCGCGCCGTTGCGGCCGCCCGTTGCTGCTCGCGGCGCAGAATGTACAGACCACCGGCCACCACGAGCAACGCACCGGTCACGGTGCCGAGCCCGGGCACGTGCGCGAACACCAGCACGCTGAACAGCACGCTCCACAGCAAGGACGTGTACTTGTAGGGCACGACCGCGGACGCCTCGGCCACGCGCAGCGACTCGATGATGAACAGGTGCGCACCTCCGTTCAACAACCCGTTCAGCCCCAGCAGCAGCCACGCGGCCGGCGCCGGCGACACCCACCCGGCCCACGGCGCGATCGCGAAGCCGATCAGCAGCACCGCGCTGTTCGACACGTTGAGGATCGCCAGCGGGTGCTCGGTCGCGCCCAGGCGCCGCGTCAGCACGTCGCGCAGCGCGCCGGTCAAGGCCGCGGCCAGCGCCACCAGCGCGCCGAGCCCGAATACCGCCGCGCCCGGGCGCAGGATGAGCAGCACGCCGACGAAGCCCAGCACCACGCCGAGCCAGCGGTGCGGGCCGACGCGCTCGCCCAGCATCCACACCGACAGCACCACCACGAACAGCGGGCCGGCGAACAGGATGGCCGACATCTCGACCAGCGGGATCAGCGACAGGCCCCACACGATCAGCGCGGTGGTGGCGACGAAGACGGCCGCACGCGCGCCCTGCGCGGTCCAGTTGCGCGCACGCAGGCAGGCATAGCCGCCGTAGCGCGGCGCCAGCAGCACGATCAACAGCAGCGCCGGCACCGCCCGCAGGCACCACACCTGCAGGACCGGCAGCGCCTGGCACAGCCACTTGGTGACGGCGTCGTTGCCGGTCAGCAACGCGCTGCCCAGCACCATGAACAGGATGCCGCGCGTGGCCGGCCTCACCGCGAGCCTCTCCGTGTGCTGATCGCCGCGCCGCCGCTTCCGTGCATGCGGCTATTCGGCACGCTTTCGCGTCGCCCGGCAAGCCGCCCGGCGCCGGCCGCGAGCGCCCGCCGGCATCGCGGCGCTGTCCACCCGCTTCAAGGTCTCGACCCAGACCATCCGCCGCGACATCGGCGTGCTCAGCGAGCAGCGCATCCTCGAGCGACACCACGGCGGCGCCGGCCTGCCGGCCGGCACCGACACCCTCGCCTACACCAGCCGGCGCGTGCGCCACGCCGCCGCCAAGCGGCGCATCGGCACCCTGGTCGCGCAATCCATCCCGGACAACAGCTCGGTGTTCATCGACATCGGCACCACCACCGAGGCGGTGGCGGCGGCGCTGAGCGCACACCGCGGCCTGCGCGTGGTGACCAACCACCTGCGCGTGGCGTCGATCCTGAGCGAGCGCACGGATTTCGAGATCACGCTCAGCGGCGGTGTGGTGCGGCGCCGCGATCAAGCCGTCACCGGTGCCGGCGCCGCGCGCTTTCTCGAGCAGTTCCGCTTCGCGTACGGCATCTTCGGCATCGGCACCATCGGCGGGGACGGTGCGCTGCTCGATTACGACTACCGCGACGTGCACGTCTCGCGCACCGCGATGGACTGTTCGCGGCACCGCTTCGTGGTCATGGACCACAGCAAGCTCGGCGCCGACGCGATGGTGCGCCTGGGCCACCTGCGCGAGATCCACGCGCTGTTCATGGACGCGGCGCCGCCGGCACCGCTGCTGCGTGCGCTGACCCGCAACAAGGTCGCGTTGCACCTGCCGGGCGCCCCCGCCCGCGCCAGCGCGCGCTAGCCCCCGATTCATGTCAGCGATCGAACTGCAGGGGGTGGCCAAGCGTTACGGCGATACGCCGGCGCTCGAGGAGGTCTCGTTCACCGCCGCCGCGGGCGAGTTCCTGGTCCTGCTCTGGCCGTCGGGCTGCGGCAAGTCGACCACGCTGCGCCTGATCGCCGGACTCGAGACGGTGACGCGCGGGCGCATCCTGATCGGCGGCGAGGACATCACGCAGCGCCCCCCGGCGCAGCGCCGGCTGTCGATGGTGTTCCAGTCCTACGCGCTGTTTCCGCACCTGGACGTCGCGGAGAACATCCAGTTCGGGCTCAAGGTGCGCAAGGTCCCGGCGCGCGAGCGCGCCGAGCGCCTGGCGCAGGTGGCCGAGCTGGTCGGGCTCGGCGCGCTGCTCGCGCGTAAGCCCGCGCAGCTCTCCGGCGGCCAGCGCCAGCGCGTCGCGCTGGTGCTGGTGCAGTTGATGATCATGCCCGAGGTGCTGATCGTCGAGAACTACGTGACGATGAGCCGCCTCGGGCTGGTCGATACCATCACCGGCATCGGCCTGCCCTACATGGCGAGCGCGTTCGGGACCTTCCTGCTGCGCCAGACCTTCAAGACCATCCCGCGCGAACTCGACGATGCCGCGCGCATCGAAGAC